>ERZ650312.1762-NODE-1762-length-12134-cov-5.133289_pt1 | contig 12134 bp, 15 predicted proteins | sample MGYA00376248_ERZ650312 | MGnify/ENA primary metagenome ERZ650312 (study PRJEB26733, sample SAMN07839316) | wastewater metagenome | biome: urban; feature: wastewater treatment plant; material: waste water | place: USA: North Carolina | collected 2016-07-28 ... | reverse complement strand
GGAGGAATTGCCATTTATGGCGGTCTTTTGGCAGGATTTTTGGTCCTGGTATTCTTCACCCGTCACCGATTTATCAATACATGGGATTTCCTAGACATTGCTGCACCGTCCGTCATGATTGCCCAATCTATTGGCCGCTGGGGAAATTTCTTTAACCAAGAAGCCTACGGAGCCAAGGTGGAGAACTTAGACTTTCTGCCTACCTTTATCCGAGAGCAGATGTATATTGATGGGAGCTATCGCCAGCCGACCTTCCTATATGAGTCGGGCTGGAACTTGATTGGTTTTATCCTTATTATCGTCCTGCGTAGAAAAGCCAAGATTCTCAAGCAAGGTGAAATCACTCTCTTCTACCTCGTTTGGTATGGAATTGGGCGCTTCTTTATCGAAGGTATGCGCACAGATAGCCTCATGTTGGCTGGCCTTCGTGTATCCCAATGTTTCTCGCTCCTCTTGGTAGGAGCTGGTCTTGTCCTCTGTCTCTTCCGTCGGAAAAAAGCGGACCTGCCCTATTATCAGTCTGAATAAGGAGATGTTCTATGACACTTGAAATATTTTTATTGGTTGTCGCTATTGTAATCGTTGCAGTGGCTGTCTACTTGGTTCTTTTCCTGAAAAAATTATCTGTAGTGGCCGAAGAAGCCCAGCAAACCTTAAAAGTCTTGACCAGTGATGTCAATGTAACCCTCTATCAAACGAATGAACTTTTGGCAAAAACCAATGTTCTTGTCGAAGATGTTAATGGCAAGGTGGCGACCTTAGATCCGCTCTTTACAGCTGTAGCAGACCTGTCTGTTTCTGTATCGGATCTCAACCACTCTGCCCGCGATCTGACCGTCAAGGCCAGAACAGGGGTGAAGAATACAGCCAAGGCAGGTGGCATCTTGACCACCCTCAACCTGTTTTCATCCATTTTAGGCAAAGGAAAGAAAGGAGCATAAGATGGCAAAAAAAATCGGTATTTTCACCAGCATCTTATTGGGCGTGGCCGGAGGTGCTGCTGCAGCAGCTTTTCTAGCAACAGAATCTGGAAGAAAAGTTAAAAAACAGGTGACAGACTTTGTTAAAGATTACCAAGAAAACCATGAGGAAATCAATGCTGACTTGGTTAATAAGGCTCATGACTTAAAAGACCAGGCAGTAGATAAGTTTGAAGATGTCAAAGGTCAGCTAGAATCCGGTGACTTGACCATCGATGATCTCCTTCAAACTGGCAAGGAAAAAGTACTCGATTTGACGGACCAAATCAAGGATAAAATTGTGGAGGCCAAATCTCCAGCAGAGGTTCAGGATGAGGGAGCAGTTCCCGTTATTGAAGTACCCAAAGAAGATGTTGTTGTGCAAGAGGATATTGAAATCAACTTGTAAAAAGAAGAAGCCCTTGGCCAAAGTGGTCAAGGGTATTCTTGTTTTTGTTTTGTATCCGTTTTTCAGGGCACCGATGAAAAGACGCTTATCGAGAGCGTCTTTTATTTCTCATTTTGTTGTATTGTTTACGAAGAGCAATTTGTATCACTCGCAGGGCCAGAAAGCCTGTCGCTATTCCCAGCACGAAGGCTAGGAAAGCTGGAAATTTCATGGACAGATAAACATAGGTTGCCATGACTGTAATAATGCTAAAGATAGCTAAGTTAACAAAAAACAGTAATTCTCTTAGACGGTTTTCGTAGGGTTTTCGTGCTTGATATTCTTGATAGGTGGCCTGTTGCTCTTTCGGGAGGTGTTCTTCATACAGGGATTGGTCAGGCCGTTCTTGTCTCAGTGCCATACGGTCTCCTTTTTTCTACCTTTTAGCGTACCATATTTATGCTGATAAAATGTAACAGTTTTGTTACAATCAGGTTACAAAAGGCTTTGTAGAGCCGTTTTTCTGCATTAAAAAAGTCAGAATATTAAAATTCTCGCAAAACCTTATCAGATAGCTGGGTTTTTGCTATAATTATCTTTATGGAAAAAATAATTATTACAGCAACTGCTGAAAGCATTGAGCAGGTAAAGGAGCTTCTAGCAGCGGGTGTTGATCGGATTTATGTTGGTGAAGAAGATTATGGCCTTCGCCTGCCAAAGAATTTCACCTTTGACGAATTGCGAGAAATCGCCAAGCTCGTTCATGCTGCCGGTAAGGAAGTTACAGTAGCAGCTAATGCCCTCATGCACCAGGAAATGATGGACAAGATCAAGCCTTTCATGGACTTGATGCGGGAAATCCAGGTCGATTACCTAGTGGTTGGTGATGCGGGTGTTTTCTACATCAACAAGCGGGATGGCTACAATTTCAAGCTGATTTATGATACATCGGTCTTTGTCACCTCTAGCCGCCAAATCAACTTTTGGAAGAACCATGGGGCTGTTGAGTCGGTCTTGGCAAGGGAAATTCCTTCTGTTGAACTTTTTGAAATTGCTAAAAATCTTGACATGCCGGCTGAAATCTTGGTCTACGGTGCTTCTGTCATTCACCATTCCAAGAGGACTTTATTACAGAACTACTATAATTTCACAGAGGCAGAGGAGACAGACAAGTCTCGGCAGCGGGGGCTCTTTCTGGCAGAACCAGGCGACCCTGACAGCCACTACTCCATTTTTGAAGACAAGCATGGCACCCATATCTTCATCAACAATGACATCAGCATGATGACCAAACTGATGGAGCTGGCTGACCATGGCTATCGAAACTGGAAGTTGGATGGCATCTATTGCCCAGGTTCCAACTTTGTAGCCATTGCCAAATTGTTTGTTCAGGCCCGTGATTTGATTGAAAAGGGGCAATTTAGCTATGACCAGGCCTTCTTGCTGGAAGAAGAGGTGCGCAAGCTCCACCCAGCCGAGCGTGGTTTGGATACAGGTTTCTACGATTACGACAAGGATAAGGTGAAATAGACGATGTCAAAAACATTAAAACGTCCCGAGGTCCTCTCACCTGCGGGAACTTTGGAAAAACTCAAGGTGGCTATTGACTACGGAGCGGATGCTGTCTTCGTTGGCGGTCAGGCCTACGGGCTGCGGAGCCGGGCTGGAAACTTCTCCATGGAACAGATGCGAGAGGGCATCGAATACGCCCATGCCAGAGGTGCCAAGGTCTATGTGGCGGCCAATATGGTGACCCATGAGGGCAATGAAGAAGGTGCAGGAGCATGGTTCCGGGAACTGCGGGATATGGGACTGGACGCGGTCATCGTATCTGACCCTGCCCTTATCATGATCTGTGCAACTGAAGCACCTGGACTTGAAATTCACCTGTCTACCCAAGCTTCTTCCACCAATTATGAAAGTTTCGAGTTTTGGAAGGAGTTGGGCCTGACTCGGGTGGTCTTGGCTCGGGAAGTGACCATGGCCGAATTGGCAGAAATTCGCAAGCGGACCAGTGTCGAAATTGAGGCCTTTGTCCATGGGGCCATGTGTATCTCTTACTCAGGGCGCTGTGTCCTCTCCAACCACATGAGTAATCGGGATGCCAACCGCGGGGGTTGTTCTCAGTCCTGCCGTTGGAAGTACAATCTCTATGATTTGCCATTTGGCGACGAAAGACGCTCGATCAAGGGTCAGGTTCCAGAAGAATTTTCCATGTCTGCCGTTGATATGTGTATGATTGACCATATTCCAGATATGATTGAAAATGGAGTGGACAGCCTGAAAATTGAGGGCCGGATGAAATCCGTCCACTATGTATCCACGGTGACCAACTGTTATAAGGCGGCTGTCGATGCTTATCTGGAAAGTCCAGAGAAATTTGAAGCCATCAAACAGGACTTGATTGATGAGATGTGGAAGGTAGCCCAGCGAGAGCTGGCAACTGGATTTTATTACAGTCCGCCAAGCGAAAACGAGCAGCTTTTTGGAGCCCGTCGCAAGATTCCTCAATACAAGTTTATCGGTGAAGTGGTGGCTTTTGATGAAGCCAGCATGACAGCGACCATTCGCCAGCGCAATGTCATCAACGAAGGCGATGAAGTGGAGTTTTACGGACCAGGCTTCCGCCATTTTGAGACCACTATCCAAAATTTGACCGACTCGGATGGCCTCTCGATTGACAGAGCCAACAAGCCTATGGAGCTCTTAACCATTACGGTGCCGCAGGTAGTCTATCCAGGAGATATGATTCGCTCCTGTCAGTCGGGACTCATCAACCTCTACAAGGAAAATGGTCAATCCATGACCGTTCGGGCATAGACAAAAAGAGTCGGTCAGAAATCGGTCATTTCGAAGAAATTCGCTGCCGTCAACAAGTCTTTATTTCCAGTTGTTGAGCTCGAACTGTCTGGGAGACAGTTTGAGGTTGGAGATAAGGCGAACTCAGTTCGCATCAAAAGGTTTGGGGAACCTTTGGAGGTTGCAAATAAAGCGAACAACGTTCGCATCAATCGTATAGGGCTATAAAAGCTGAATTATCAGCGTATTTTGACACAAACTCCGTTTGTTTCATTTCCGACCTCTTTACCTCACTTCACATATCTAGGCTCGGGCTGAAACAGTTCCCCGAACTGTTTCACTCTCCCAGATTGTTAGAGCCCACTCAACCATTGCGCCATTAGTATCTAAAACAAGTATAAAAGAGTTTGGAACTAATTTTGTCCCAAACTCTTTTCTTATGAAATCATCCTTTTTGGGCAGGTTTTTGCTATAATGGTAGAAGAACATTCAGGAGGAATCAAGATGAAATTAGCCTTACTTGGAACGGGTATGATTGTGTCGGAAGTCTTGCCGGTCCTGCGAGACATTGATGGGATTGAGCTGGTTGCCATCCTATCCACTCCGCGCTCGATTGAGAAAGCTAGAAGTTTGGCGGCTGAATATGGCCTGTCTCAGGCGACCAGCCACTATGAGGACATTTTGGCCAATCCCGAGGTGGATACTGTCTATGTTGGCACGCCCAACCATACCCACTATGACTATGCCAAGCAGGCCCTCTTGGCTGGTAAGCATGTTATTTGCGAAAAGCCCTTTACCTTGCTGGCAGAAGAGTTGGAAGACTTGGTCTCTATCGCTGGGGAGAAAAAGCTTTTCCTCCTGGAAGCCATCACCAATCAGTATTTGGGGAATTTCCACTTCATCAAAGAAAACCTGGACAAACTAGGGGATGTCAAGATTGTGTCCTGTAATTACTCCCAATACAGCTCCCGCTATGATGCCTTCAAGCGTGGGGAGATTGCGCCAGCTTTTAACCCAGAGATGGGAGGAGGGGCCCTGCGGGACCTCAATATCTACAATATCCATCTGGTGGTCGGCCTTTTTGGTCAGCCTCAGTCTGTGCAATACCTGGCCAATATGGAGCGGGGAATTGATACCTCGGGGATGCTGGTGATGGACTATGGAACTTTCAAGTGCGTCTGTATCGGGGCCAAGGACTGTGTGGCGGAAATCAAGTCAACCATTCAAGGGGACAAGGGGTCCATGTCTGTTTTTGGCTCAACTGGGGCTATGCCAGCCATCAGCCTCCATCTCAATGGTCAAGAGGGGCAAGATTTGGATCTGAATGGTCCTCATCACCGCATGCATGACGAATTTGTGGCCTTTGAGGAGATGATTTCTGGTCAAGATTATGCCAGAGCCCAAGCAGCCCTCGACCATAGCCGAGCTGTCATGCAAGTCCTGGATCAGGCTGTGAAGTCGATGTAGTAATAGACTATTGGACTTTGACCTGACGGAAGCCATGAGTCTTTGTTTTCAAATGTTAAAAGTGTATGACATTTGACTCATTTTAATCCTCAAACCAAAAATATGGTATAATGGAGTGGTATTATTTCACTCCATTTAAAAGGAAACAGAATTATGTCAAATTATGCGATTATTTTAGCGGCGGGTAAAGGTACCCGTATGAAGTCAGATTTGCCAAAAGTCCTTCACAAGGTGGCAGGCATTTCCATGCTGGAACATGTCTTTCGAGCAGTTTCTGACATTGAGCCTGTCAAGATAGAAACCATTGTTGGCCACAAGGCGGAGATGGTGGAGAAAGTTTTGACTGGAAAATCCGAATTTGCCCTCCAGTCAGAGCAGTTGGGAACGGGGCATGCCGTTATGATGGCTGAGCCTGCATTAGCTGGTTTGGACGGACACACTTTGGTGATTGCGGGGGACACACCCTTAATCACAGGAGAAAGTCTCAAAAATTTGGTCAATTTCCATGTCAGTCACAAAAACGTGGTGACCATTTTAACAGCTCAAGCTGACAATCCCTTTGGCTATGGCCGTATTATCCGCAACACAGATGGAGAAGTTGTCAAGATTGTGGAGCAAAAGGATGCCAATGATTTTGAAAAACAGGTCAAGGAAATCAACACGGGGACCTATCTCTTTGAAAACAAGCGCCTTTTTGAAGCCCTGAAAGAGATTAACACAGACAATGCCCAAGGGGAATACTATCTGACCGATGTCATCTCCATCTTCCGCCAGGCGGGGGAGAAGGTCGGAGCCTACATCCTGCGTGATTTTGATGAAAGCCTCGGAGTCAATGACCGGATTGCTCTGGCCACAGCGGAAACCATCATGCGTAAGCGAATCAATGAGAAACACATGGTCAATGGAGTAACCTTCACCAATCCAGAAGCCACCTATATCGATGTAGATGTCGAAATAGGGGCAGAAGCTGTCATTGAAGCCAATGTCGTTCTCAAGGGTGATACCAGAATCGGGGAGCGGACAGTCTTGACCAATGGCACGCGCGTGGTCAATAGCCAGATTGCAGCAGATGTGGTGATTTCCAACTCTGACATTGAAGAGTCGGTCATCGAAGCTGGCGTAACGGTGGGACCTTATGCCCATATTCGTCCAGGTTCGACCCTGAAAGCAGGAGTTCACATCGGAAACTTTGTCGAAGTCAAGTCTTCTACCATTGGAGAGGGGACCAAGGCTGGCCATCTGACCTATCTGGGTAATGCCCAGGTCGGCAAGGAAGTCAACTTCGGTGCCGGGACCATTCTGGCCAATTATGATGGGAAGAACAAGTTCACCACTACCATCGGTGACAATGCCTTTATCGGCAGCAACTCGACTATTATTGCTCCACTGATCATCGGCGACCGGGCCCTGACTGCGGCTGGTTCAGTCATCACCAAGGAAGTGGCTGCAGATGCTATCGCCATCGGCCGTGGCCGTCAGGAAAACAAGGAAGGCTATGCCAAACATTGCCCTCACCATCCAGAGAAAAAATAAGATTACACGGAGCAGGAGACTTCCTGCTCTTTTTGCATGTCATCATACTTTCGTGCATCTTATCTTCTGTCAGTTATTTCTGAGGAAATATTCTGCTATAATAAGGCAAGGAGAAAAGCTGTGAAGTTACATTTAGAAGAAATTTCCGAGGGTCAGGAAGAGGTTCTTGTCCGCTATCGGCAGATGAATGCGACAATTCAAGCCATTTGCGAGCTGGTCCAAGAAGACCCCCAAAAATTGCTGGTGGAGACAGATTTGGGCAGTCAGTATGTCTTGGTAGATGACCTCTTCTATTTTGAAAGCATTGACGGTAAAACCTTTGCCTATACAGAGGAATCCGTCTATCAGGTCCACCATAGTCTCAAAGATTTGGTTCAGGCTTATCAAGATAGGGGATTTTTTCGGGCGGCTAAGTCCCTGGTTCTCAACCTTTATCGGATTGCCCAATTTAAAAGCCAATCCTTTGGACGGATCGAGGCGACCTTGGACAATGGGGAAAAAGTGATTATTTCGCGCAAATACGCTGCCAAGCTCAGGCAATTACTGGAGGAAGGAGTGGCCGATGAGGACTAAGTGGGAAGAAGTTTTAAGCCAAGAAATTGCCATTAAATACAAGACAGGCATTTATAGTCTCTGCCATCTTTTATACTGTGCCCTCTACCTGATCAGTCAGCAGCGGGACCAGATTGGTTTGCTCCAGCTGGCGGAGATTGTGCTCCTAGCCTGGTTTATCAATCATCTTCAAGTTTATTTTTTGGATAATTTCGATGAAGCGGATCAGATTTCAGGTAAATGGTGGCTCTCTGCCATCCTCTGCTCTATCCTTTACATGCTTGCAGCAGGCCATTTGAGTTGGTTTGGGGGAGACAAACTCGCCACTATCGGTTTTGGCTTCTTCCAATTATTTTGCTATCTTGGTGTTTACATCAACAATAAAATCAAGCGTCAGATCGATAGCAGGCGGCTGAATGAACAACTGAAACACTTCAAACAAAGAAGGGGGAATCACCATGGGTGAAACAGTGATAAACATCCAGGGACTGGAAAAATATTATGGAAAACATTTGGCAGTCAGCAACCTGACCTTGTCCGTTCAGAAAGGGGAGATTTTTGGTTTCTTGGGAGCCAATGGAGCTGGCAAATCAACGGTTATTCGCTGCCTTTTGGGTCTTATCAAGAAAAGCAGGGGAGACATCACCCTCTTTGCTGGGAAATATGATAACCTGACTGAAAAACTAGCTCACATCGGCTACCTGCCCTCTGAATCGCAGTTTTATCCAGATATGACCGTCAAGGAAGTCATTGCTTTAGCAGCAAGGGCCAGAAAAAAAGATTGCCGGGCAGAGGCCGAGCGGATTTGTCAAATCTTGGAAGTGCCAATTGAAAAGAAAATCAAGGATTTATCCCTGGGCAATCGCAAGAAGGTCAGCATTGTCTGCGCCCTCCAGCACCAGCCAAAACTCTTGATTTTGGATGAGCCGACATCTGGCTTAGACCCTCTCATGCAGGAGCGCTTTTTCAAGCTGATTAAAGAGGCCTGTGCAGCTGGGGCCACCTGTTTCTTGTCTTCCCACAATCTGGCAGAAGTCAAAAACTACTGTGACCGAGCAGCCATCATCAGAGAAGGGCAGCTCTTAACCATCGATACGATTGAAAATTTGACCCGCAGCCAAACCAAGTGGGTCACCATCTGGAAGGACGGTCAGGAAGAATACTTTAACTTTGAAGGGACCAGTTCGGAGCTGTTGGCCCATTTACAGGACTTGCAGCCTTCTGATTTCTTGGTAGAAGAGCCCTCGCTAGAAGAACTCTTCTTACACTATTACGAGGAGGTGGAAGCATGATACTTCTGTTGCACGAAATAAAAGAAAATCGTAAAAGCTTGCTCATCTGGTCTTTAACCGTAGGTTTGATTTGTTATGGCTGTATCTTACTGTATAAGAGTGTATCAGGACAGCTGGCAGAAGTAGCTGACCTCTATGCCAATATGGGAGAGATGACCAAGGCTCTGGGCATGGACAAGGTTAGTTTAGCGACTCTAGATGGCTATTATGCCACCGAAATCGCCCTCATGTTTGGCTTGGGGGCAGGCATGTTTGCGGCCATGTTGGGGGTTAACAGCCTGTCCAAGGAAGAAGAAGGGCATACCAGTGAATTTCTCTATACCTTGCCTTATCAACGCAAGACCATCTTCTTGTGGAAATACCTCAGTGTCCTGGTCCTCATCCTATCATTCAATGCGATTGCTGTTGGACTTAGTTTGTTAGGAATCTGGCAGTTGGATATGACCTTTTCCTACCAGGCCATGTTCCATTATCACTTGCTTGCCCTCCTTATGCAGCTTGAATTAGCCAGCCTAGGCTTTCTGATCTCTGCCATCAGTTCTAAGAAACAGACAGGACTGGCTATGAGTTTGGTGCTGCTGACCTATAGTCTGGATATGATGGTGCGTATTGTACCTGACTTGGACAAACTCAAGTACCTGACCCCTTATTACTATGCTAGTGGAGCGGATGTCTTCAGTCAGGTGGACTTGGATATACTTTTGCTCATCAAAGCGGGAGTTGTGATTCTTGCCTCACTTCTCTTCTCGGTAATGATTCTGGAGAAAAAAGATTTGAAGGCTTGATGGAATAAAAAAACTTGGTTTCCTTTAAAAACCAAGTTTTTTGAATGTCCGTTATCCTTCCTTGCCCCGAAAAAAGACATAGCCGATAGTCCAGGCGATGGCACCTGACAGGACGAAGATTCCAGCTGCTAGTGCCAGATTGGCTAGATTAAAAGCGAACCAACCGCTGATAAAGAGAGTCGGAAAGACGACTAAGGCCATAAAGAAAGTGTGGACCAGGGTCCGTTTTCGTAAGGGCCAAGAGTTGATATCATAGATATTCCAGGTTCCGGCTATTCCAGCGGCGATAAAGCCGACACAGAAGGTTTGCCAGGCTTGACTGGGCTGACCATTGAACTTCCAAATCGAGAGAGCACAGAGGCCAAAGGCCAACAAAACTCCAAAAACACGAAGCACGGTCACTTTAATATAGGGTCTAAATTCAGCCATATAGATAGCCCACCTTCCTTTTTCATTTATAGGAATAGTATAGTTCTTTTTCTGGAAATAAACAATACCCATAAAGAAGTGTTTGGGCTCTAAATGGCCCTTTCAGTGGTCATACTCGCTTTTCTGGCCCGAATATAGTAAAATTTAGGGTAATAGAATCAAGAAATACCAGCGGAGGTTGAACTTGTGAATTTTGAAGAAAAAACCATCAAGCGTCAAGAAATTTTTAAGGGCCATATTTTTACAGTGGCTGTAGATGATGTAGAATTGCCCAATGGCCTAGGTCAGGCCAAGCGTGAGTTGATTTTTCACAAGGGAGCTGTCTGTATCTTGGCCATCACACCAGAGGGTAAAATCATCTTGGTCAAGCAATACCGTAAGGCCATCGAGCGCGTCAGCATTGAGATACCAGCTGGCAAGTTGGAAGTGGGAGAGTCAGGGAGCGAGGAAGAAGCAGCCCTACGGGAATTGGAAGAGGAAACGGGCTATACCAGCCCCAAACTGACTCTTTTACATGACTTTTACTCAGCCATCGGTTTTTGCAATGAGCGTCTGCGCCTCTATCTGGCAGATGAGTTGATGAAAGTGGAAAATCCTCGTCCGCAAGATGAAGATGAGGTTATTGAGCTCATGGAAGTAACCCTGGAAGAGGCTCTGTCCATGATTGCCAGTGGGGAAATCTGCGATGCCAAAACCATCATGGCCATCCAGCATTTACAGATTATCAGAAAGTAGGAAAACCAGATGGGCAAACCCTTGTTAACAGACGAAGTTCTTGAAAGAGCCCGCCGCCGCAAGGAACGGGAAAAAGAATTTGGTTACTATTCGCCAAAATCAGACAACTACGAAGAAGAATTCTACGATGACGATGACCGATACGAAGACGACTGGGATGAAGAATACCAAGGATATCAAGAAGGACAGACTGTTCGGATTCCAGTTGAACAGTCCATTATCAAAAGTCGCCGGATTGAGACCGTCAAGCGAGAAGAATTCCGCTCTAAGGTCAATAAAATCCTCTTTTGGGTGGTTCTCTTAGTTATCCTCTTTTTGCTAGCTGTCTTTTATTTATAGGAGAAATCATGAAGTTTGGAATTATTGCCGCCATGGAGGAGGAACTCAAAACCTTGCTTCAGGCCTTAGAGGACAAAAAGGAAGTGGTCGTCTTAGGAAAGGCCTATTATCAGGGCCGCATTGGCCAGCATGAGGTCGTTTTGGTCCAATCGGGGATTGGCAAGGTCATGTCCGCCATGTCTGTGGCTATTTTGGCAGAGACCTTTAAAGTAGACGCCATTATCAATACTGGATCCGCCGGAGCTGTGTCAGAGGGCCTGGCTATTGGAGATGTGGTGATTGCGGACCGCCTGGTTTATCATGATGTGGATGTGACCGCCTTTGGTTATGCCTATGGACAGATGGCTGGGCAAGAACTCTACTATCAGGCAGAACAGACCTTGGTAGCTAGTTTGCAAACGGTGTTGAATCAGCAAGGAATCCATAATCATGTAGGACTGATTGCGACTGGAGATAGCTTCATCGCTGGACAAGAAAAGGTAGACGTTATCAAGAACCGTTTTCCAGAGGTTTTGGCGGTTGAGATGGAAGGGGCAGCCATTGCTCAGGCAGCCCAGGCAGCTGGCAAGCCTTTCCTAGTCATCCGTGCCATGAGTGATACAGCTCAAGGCGATGCCAATATCAGCTTTGAAGCATTTATACTGGAAGCTGGCAAACGTTCGGCCCAGACCCTTCTGGCCCTCCTGAAAAGCTACTAGAAAGGTATAGTTTCAAGCTATATCTTTTTCTTTTTTATAAGTATTGGTCAAAAAATCCAAAAAAGAGTAAAATAGATATGTCATATACTAGTTGAAAGTCAAGGAGGTTCTTATGACGCGTAAATATAACAGATCGGAAGAGCACACGTCTGAACTCC
>ERZ650312.1761-NODE-1761-length-12136-cov-5.459647_pt1 | contig 12136 bp, 12 predicted proteins | sample MGYA00376248_ERZ650312 | MGnify/ENA primary metagenome ERZ650312 (study PRJEB26733, sample SAMN07839316) | wastewater metagenome | biome: urban; feature: wastewater treatment plant; material: waste water | place: USA: North Carolina | collected 2016-07-28 ... | reverse complement strand
AAATATAAAAAAATATATTACCGGTTAGGCTACCTGGGGATTCCCCAGGTAGCCTAACCTTATGCTTTTAGTTTATTGTCGCTGATTATATTCAATCGCTTTATCAATCGCTAAACGAATTAATTCTTTTTGCGCATCATTTAAGATTAGTGTATCATGGTAATATTCATAAATTTTTTCTTTAGTCTTTTCCAATACCGTTACATATCGGTTCTTTGAGTCTGGTCCAAATTCCTTAAAGAGTACTTTACCCCGGTGATTAGGCTTCATGAGTCCAATAATACCACAATAAGAATTTCTTGATACAAATCTACAATACTCAAAATTTGTTGTATAAGGTACTCTTTTATACCGGACATATTCAAACTCACACATTTTATCCAGTTTTTTCTTTTTCTTATTAGAAATAATTCTTAATTTGTATGAATAGCCTTCTAATAGTGCGGCTAACAACATTTTAAAATTGGGGCTCCTTTGCAATTCCGGAAATAAAACTTCACCAATGATCTTTTTCAAGATCTCAACTGCATCATCTTCAGAATACCATACATACATCTTTGGGGTATACCCAAATAAGTTGTCCTGTGTAACGGTAATACTAGTAGTGGCGGTAATGGAATTTAACACCACTTGTACGTACTTAATTGTTTGCAAACTAAAATTGAAACGGTCAACATAAAGTGGAAAGTGTTTGTTGACGATAGCTTCTAAGCTGTTCATGATAATTGCCTTTATAAAAGAGTATGAAAGAATTCTCATATTGGTAATATGTCGGTATAATTATTTAGTTTGTCTTTTATATTTGTCTTGTATTACATAAGTTCTGCTTGATTTTCAATAATCATAGCAGTAATCAGTTTAATAATTTTATTACTTTGATTATTATTAAGAGTAAATGTGTTTTCATAAAACTGGATAATTTCCCATTTATTTCCATTTGTTAATTTTAATACTGGTCTTTTATTAGACTGCTGTTTATAGTCAGGACCAAAGGCTACAAAGTGCCAACCTTTGCCAGCTTTTCGGTAACTAATGCCAATTAATTTTACATCGTTACTACGATTAAATAATTTTGCGCATGCATAGTCTTTATCTTGTTTTGCAAAATTAGCAAAATCTTTTTCGCATCTTTTTACATGTAAATCATATCTTTGTTGTAATACTTTTTCTATGTCACCAATAATCATGTTATAACAATATCTTATCAACTTATAGCAAGCGTCAGTATTAATACTAATATAGTCTTTTAATACAACAGTTTCCATAAAGCGAGTAAACTTATCATGGAATGTTTCTTTATCTACAAAAGCAAAATTCTGATTAGCGTAGTTTTTATTAATTGCTACTACTTTAAAGAAGCAGCTTAATTTTTTTTCATTAAGTCCAAAAGTGACATATTTTGGTCTTAGTAATTTATAGTTAAACATATGGCACAATTGCCCATTGGTTGCTTTTTCAACCAGTTCACTTAAATAAGATTTATTCATGTTATTCTCCTAATCGGAATGTTTGCCAAATTTGTTATAGCATACAGCACGCATTAATTGTTTTTCAATAAAGAAACCTTGTTTTACATTTAAGATATAAATTTTATTAATTTCATGTAAAATACTTTCCCAATTATTTATATTAATGACTTTTCCATTAGTACTATTAATACTACAATACTTATATTTGTTTTCGTTTTTAACAAAACGTATACCCATGACTTTATTTTTCTTGTAATCAATTAGCTTAGTAAATTTATTTCCAGATCTATAACGAACATGTTCATGTTCACATAACTCTACAATTTTATTTTCTCGTCTAGTAATTTTTTCTTGTGCAGTACTAAGTGTATTTGCGTATACAATATCAACAATTTCCGTAAACATCTTATATTTTTTATGTCGTGTATTAATATTCAGTTCTTTAAATACTGTTCTTTTTAGCATATCAATAAGGACAAATTTATAATCATCTAGCGTATAAAATGGGAATATAATAATCTTGTAAGCAAATCGATTATTGGGATCAATTCTTAGTTCTGGATAGCAATATTGTTTTACATTATTATTCGCTATTATAAAATATTTAGGCTTTCCTAGCTGAAAATTAAAACGATCTTTAAGTAAAGGAAAATATTCTGTGACAAGTTTTTCAAGAGTACGCATGTTTGTCCCTAACGTTAAATGGTTATCTCCACATACCACACCAATTAAGGTGTGGTATGTGGAAAGGGTAGTGTATTACTTGTTATACAGATCACTCAGATCGTATTTCCTTCGTAAAAGATTAACGATATTTAAATTGTGTAATGGTGCAAACATCGTCTAAAAATATTGATATTAAATCATAAGTCAAAATTAAAGTGAATTCACCAAAACTTGTTTTTTGTTTATACTCTGTACTAGGGCTAATATATCAATATAAATAATTAGTATTTTTCAAATGTGTTATACATTATTTTTTGCATGTAAGTTAGACTATGACTAACTGGGTTTTGTGTTAGTCTATTGTCTCCTACGGTTTTTTGTGTCATTAGATTTACAGTATCATATTGTCTATTATGATATTTACCATCAATTCCTTTTATTGCCCATTGTCCTTCATCTTCTTCACTTAAATAGTTTACTACTTTACCAGTACCATTAAATATAGGATATTGCGGGTATTCATATGCAATACACATATCGGGACAATGTGTTCTTCTGATAGCTATATTTTCTACACTAAGTTCTTTTGCATCTACGATAACTAAAAATGAATACTCTGGTAATGTGAAATATTTTATTAAGTTTTCGTCTGCATACATTTCAGATATACTTACTTGACTTGGTGATCTAGGATTTTTAAATAATGGTAAACTACTTAATTCAATATACTCTTTACTTTCATGATATTTTTCTATTAAGAATAATTCTTCAGGATTAACTAAAATGCTATTGTCTGATAAATATTCTACTGCTTCAGAATTTAATGTATATTGATATCCACCTAAAATAAGTATTACCGATTTATTAGAAATATTTTCTGGTAATTTGATTACTATACCGTCTTTTAAGAATTCTTTATTACTTAATTTAACCAACATATTTTCAGTAATAGGTACAGTATTTATTTCACCAATAGAAAAAAAGGAATGTATACCAAAAGTATTATTATTACTTAATTGTCTACTACGATTCCCATTTAGTACAAATAAACCTTCAGTAGGGTCTAGTTCTACATAATGAAAAAATCCGTTTACAGACACTAAACAATGTTTATGAAATTTAGTATAATCTATGTTTGGGTTTTGTAATAGTAAATCAGTTTTATGCTCTTTAAGTATATTATTAGTATGGTGAATAGTTCTATTAGTAGGTATAGCTTTATATTTAGCTCTTACTCCGTCAGAATAACGTACAGTACTATATTTGATTTTATAATAATTATTTTCAGTAGGTAAAGTATTATTTCCATTATTAGTTATAAAATCTTCTAGTGTAATATTGCTAGTTAGCATATCTTTTATCAGTGATAATCTTAATGATAATTTTTCTGGGGTATAATTATTTTGAAGATTAACAATAAGTTCACTACAGAAAACAAAAACATTAGAACAAATAATATTTTTTGTATCTTCCATATTTAACTCAATATATTCATTTATTGTATTTTTTAGTTTACCTACTGATCCTATAATTCTATACATAATCTACCACCTTTCTTCATTGTATGACGACAAGTATGTGTATAATAATATATATTTTAGTCAACAAATAATGGCGTATCAATTATAAATAATAATTTTAAGGTTGGTTCTACTAGTGTACATTTTGCTACAAATATTTACTCTAATACTGTAGATAACAATAACTATAGTAATTATAGAATATCTGCTGCTGGTGATATAGTGGTGATTTATACTCCTGGTACAACTAGTGGACATAACTTAAAAATATCTAGGGACAAATGAGCTACTTGGGAATTACAGAATTGTAGTTATGCACCAAATGGTAAAATTATTATTGGTGGAACCAATAATAATGAGTGGGTTATTTCGTCAATTAATACTAATGCGGTTGTTACGTACTCTTTAGATTCTGGTGTTACTTGGCACCAATCAACTATTCCCACTAGTAATAATCCTGCCACTTTTGTAAATATTAACGCATTTTATCATCATAACACAAATACTTGGTATTTTTCAAATTACAATGCTAACGAGTTTGCAAAAACAGTTGGTTTTACAAATTGGGTTTTATTTAATCAAACTTTTGATGACATGGTTTATGGCGAAGATGTTACTTATTCAGTATGTCAGTTTAACCAAATGTTTTCTAAAGGTGCAAGAATTTATGTTGTAGTTACTCCTGGGCAAACTTTTTCAGTTACTCTATCTGGTGGTGATGGGCATACAATATTTAGATGGGGCACAGGATCAAGTATTAAATTGTAATACAGGAGAAAAGATATGCTGGAAGTCATTCCATTCGATCCTACTGGGAAGGCTCCCAGTAATTTGATACAACAAGAAATACACGTTATTACCAAACAGAATTATAGAGACTATCATTACATTGTGCCTACTTTTGCACCTTTCTTTTCAGAAACGAGTTACGACGGAGTCGATACCCCAGTCAAGTTAACGATTAAACTATTGGATAATACAGTCAAGGAATTAAGTGAAGGTATCGATTATGTGTTTACGCATAAATTCGTTACTGCCTCTAGATCAATTGCTTTAAGTGATGTTGTTGGTTCTATTACTTTTATGGATAATGAATTAGCTGGTGTAGTAACGATTGATAAATATCAAGCATTAGGTGGAGAGTGGTTAGTCACTAATGACGAGATTAGTAAAATACTTATGGAAACAGCAATTAATCCACGTATTACTTATTGGGAAGCAGTAGCAGGTAGACCGACTACCTTCCCGGTAATCAATCACGATTATGATATCATTAACTTAAAAGGTACAGAAGAAGTTATTGAGTCTATAGATAGAGTTTCTCTATCTATTATAGAGTATTTGAAAAATGATATTGGTTTTACCAATGCCCAGATACTCCATATGCTAAATAATAAATTAGGTAAAACAGAAACCTCAGTGAATTCAGATAAACTTGAAGGGTTAAGATTATCTGAAATTACACAAGGGCTTAATACTTTGATAGATTCACGTTTTGATCAAATCAAAATGGACCTATCAAAATACGCTACACTGCAACAACTGGAACACGTCGCTAGGCGCTCCAGAATCTATGCACTTATCTACTAAGTAAGGAGCCAGTATGAGCCAGCTAGTACCTGTACGGTATCCTAGGGACCCTACTGGTCTCTCTAAGGATAACTACGTAGAAAATGAACCGTATCTATTAAGTAATAAGAAGTATCGTATCATAATACCTAAATACGGTGCGTATTTTAAAGGTAGTCTGAGTCTATTTGATACGTTAAGAAATGTTCCTTTATTTGTTAATATAGACTATATAGAAAGTGACATTGATGAATTACCTACTTCGTTGTATAATAAAGAAATCTGTAGATCAATCACGATTATAAATAGAGATGTTTCTAATCAAGGTTTAGTTTCCTATCAAGTATTAGGTGGAGAATATTCCACGTCTATGGAAGTTATGCTAAATCTAATTAATCTATTGGAAATTGATAATCGTCCAGTAGACTATAAAAATATTAATTTCCTACCAGATGGATTTAATCCTGCGCCACATATGCATGACATTGGTGATGGGTATGGTTTTGAATATTTAGTCGCTGCTATTAATCGACTAAATAAAATTATGCTAATGGGACTAGACCTTAAAAAAGATGATCTACTAGATTATATCGATAATGTCATGGGTAGTAATGGGTATGCTAATTTAGGAAGAAATAAAGCCTATAACTTTTGGAGAGGTGGACAATGAGTAATCCTCAAACGTGTTACTACGGACGCGCTAGACCAACTAGTACTGCTGTTAAGCTCAATACATATACTCCTCAAGAAGGAGAAGTGATTGTAGGGATTCTTGATATTTGTAATACAGATTCAAATATAGCAAATGATCCAGCAGAAGTTTTTGTTTGGGTCTCTAATAGAAATATTATTACTCCTGGTGATCTTCTGGACGAAGAACTTTATATTCCAGGTAGATATATTATCCCTAGAGCTAACTTCCAAGCCACAGGTGTTCATATCAACTTTGGATTTAATGTTTACGTGGCTAGTAGTAATAGTTCAGTTAACTTTATGCTAACTGGCTGGTTAGATAAAGCTAGTATGACCAGTACGATTTACACACCTACCCCTTGATATGAATGTTTATTTTACTGGTTCACTTTATCCAGCCAGGATAATTATTGACAATGGGAGTGGGAGTAATGGAGAGAATCCAGGTGAGAATCCTAATCCCGGTGACAATAAAGGTAATGCGACTATGGTGATTTCACAAAGCACCACGCTAACACCTGAAATGTTAGCGGGTATTCTGTTTTTGTTTATTACCGTAACAAAAGAAAATATTACGATTACCCTACCTAGTCTGGCAAATACCAGTAAAGGTACTGCAATCAATCTGTATACGACTTTCACTACCCAAGGTAGTATTAGTATCACTACTAATAGTAACGCTCTAAATGGGCCTGATGGGTCAGCCGTGAGTGATATTTCTATTCGTAAACAAGAAAGTCTATTGTTAGATTATAATGGTGCATCTTGGGATGTGGCTATTCTTAATAAAGAAAATATTTCTTCTGATGGAAATGGATCGACAGAAGTACAAGTCGTTTCTGGTAGAAATAGAATGAATGACTTCTTCTGGGGAGGTGAAAGAAAATGAGTGTAACTTATTCTGAAACGGGTAGCAATTATACTTATCTAGACGCTAATAATCTACCGGTAGATTATGATTCTAGTAAACCACATATTCGCCATTTGGCTTATTATATTTCACAAAAAACACCGAGTAAGAAAACTCGTATCGTCGACGTAAGAGTTGCACTGTCGTCATATATTGATATGACAGAACAAATGAAAGTGGCATTTATTGTTGGTAAAACAACAGCATCTAGCTTTACCAGTGCTGATTTTGTGCATACGAATAATGGAACAGCAATTAAGAACCTTACACCTTTTGCTAGTTCAAAAAACTTATCTCCTTTTATATCAGCATATAGACAAGCGGATTCTGCAAATTCTGAGTTTTTTAGTTGGATACTTGATGATAATATTTATCTTCCTAAAATTATTCTTAAGGAAGGTGAGTCATTAGCTATTGTTGAAGTACAAAATGAGTTTAAAAATATCTTGATTAACAATGTAAACAAGTACGATATTCCTCATCCTAATAATGTTTCGACTATAAGCATAATGGGGTTTGAAGAAGATACGACTATTGATTTAGTATCTGGTGAAGAAATCACTGGTGATAATATTGGTGAAGGTTTAGATTACACGATTGATAATAATCATCCATGGGGAATTGGTGAATTCTGGCCTGCACAAGGTGGTTACTATGGCGGTAAATATGTAGTGGGGAATGATATCCGCGCCATTATCGTTTCTCCTAAAGAAGAAGGAGAATTTAAGTTAACAAGTACTGTAGATTTAGATTTAGCTGCTAAATGCTATCGTTTAACAACTAATATACCTAGTGGTTTTTCTAGTGCTGGCGACATGCTAGATAGTGAACCAGTAAGATCGAGTAATCTATCCGCCGCTAAAGGCGCCTTATCTACCTTTCTATCAAAAACTATTAATGGTAAAGTGGACTGGAGGGTAGGTTCTTATTTTGAACTACTTACTATTTTCAATAATCTTAATCCAGGCATTAATCTAGATAGACCAGAATATAACTTAGAATATCTAGAAGGAGATGAGTCAAGAACAGTAGTAGGAGAAAATGGAGTAAGATATAATGAGGATAGTGTTACTGGTCCCAGTAGATGGCGTGGATCATACACTAGATTTATTCCAAAATACAAAAGTAACCATAACCACCCTAATACAAATTATCATAGTCAAGATAATTTGTATATAGGAATAAACCCTTATTCTATCCCCCCAAGAACAACAGCTATTCGTCCACCAAAGTATGACGCACTTGAGGATAACAAAAACTTTTATAAGAAAACTAAAGCCAAGAACTTCCAAGGAATGGCAGCACAATCATTATACTCTTCAGATAGTTTATATTTAACTACAAGTATTCTTAAACAAAATTCGTTAACTGACTGGCAATTAGCAGAAGGACAAATGTGTATTTCACCATGCTATAGTGATTATCAAACAATAGAAGCTTTTAATATCACTGGTTCACCATGGTATGAAACAGGTTTTAATATATCTTATTCTAGTTCAAAATTAGCGGATGGTACAACGATATACAACAAAGAGTACAGTCGTAATAGTGGTCCCTCAGGCCCTGGGATTATTATTCGACTCATTCGTACTACAGTCATCGGTCAAATTACAACATAAATCTATTCTTTAGCCTAGCCACGATGGCTAGGCTAAAGAGTAAATATTCGACCAACACAGGAGAAAAAAATGTCGTGGACAGACTCAGGTAATGGGATTCCCTACACTGTAAAAAATAAAACAGTGGGCGGAGGAGATCTACCAGATCCTCCTATTATTTTATCCCCTACTAATAATGAAGCAAATGTTTCATTAACACCTACTATTTCTATTGCTGATTTTGTAGGAGATAATTTAATCCATTCTTTTACTGAATATATCATCGAGAATAGAATGGGAGAAGTCGTTTATAATTCAGGTAGAAGGGTCAATAGTTTGACCTCTATTACTGTACCTCCTAATATTCTTTCTAGTCAAAAACAATATAGATTAAAGGTCAGAGTAGGGTCTACTAATAATACTATTTCTAAACCTACTCTAGCTATCTTTACTACTAAGCAAGAATTTGGTCCAGAGAATCCAGATCCTACAGCTTATCCTAATCTTTCTAACATGACTCACACTATCCCACCGTATGTGAAAATTAATGAAACAGTTAACATTAAAGTATTTGGTGGAGTAGATCCAAATTCCCTACCATTGAAATATTCTATTAGTGTACCTTTAGGGTTTTCTATTTCTAAAGATACTAACATTAGTGAAAACGAAGTACTACAATTAACAGCACTACCAAATCATAGTCAAATTAATATCCCTAAGCTTATTAAAATTACTGCTATCAATACAGTAGGAAATACTACTGATTATTTTGTTAATACATTAATCATTCCTGATCCTAATGCATTACCTAATGTAACTAATTTTAACCATACTTTCCCTGATAGAATGTCTCCAGACGTAGCAACGACTTTCTTTTTCTCTGGTGTAACCGACCCTAATGGGGGTCCTATTTCATATAACATTGGTTTATCGAGTGGGCTAATCTTTTCAAAGACAACAGATATTGCCACGGGTGAAGTTATTGAAGTATATGCTAGACCAGATGCTACAGTTTATAATGTTAACCTACAGATAGAAGTTATTATCAAAAATACTGTTAATAATGAGGCGATAGAAAAAATAAAAACAATGGTTATTTTACAAGGTGAAATGTTATACGACACACCTGGAGAATTTCTATTTACACCACCTAGTGGAATACGGCACATCAATTCAATTATAGCTGGTTCTAATTACGACGTAACAGAGTTTGGTGGGTATTTAAGAAACGATGTGGTAATGGGTAGTACTTCTTATCTAAATGAATTAGAAGAGCCACAGAATGGCTCTAAAGCAGTAATGATTGATGATGACACATTGATTGTGGTTGATGGGCAAGTATATACAGAATTAGGACAATCTATTTCTAGAAACCCTAAAATCAAAAAACTGACTATCAGTACAAATACTTGGATGGAATACCCAGACCTTACTGGTACTATTTCTATTATTAAAAATTACAAAAACACTATCTATTGTGCTAAGCTTTATACTAAAACAATTTATAAACTAAATACAGCAGCATCCACTCCAGTATGGACTACACTACCAGATACATTAGATATTATCGATTACTCTGACAATATTGCAATAGACGAAAGTGGTAATATTTACCATACTAAGATTTCAGATACTCCTACTATTACAACGTATAAATATAACAATACGACTTGGTCTTTACTAGTAGAAACAGATACTGGAATAGATTTAGGTAATCGCTCTTTCTCAGTCGTTACGTATAGAAATAAAATTCGTATGGTTATTAATAACTCTAGTAGACTAGGAATAGGTTGGGAACTAAATCTGGATAGTCCAGATGAATGGTTACCAGTACCAGGATTTGAAAATCTATTTGATTTTGGTGGTATAGAAAGTATGGTGAATAATGAACTCGATGTTATTATCATGATGACAGTGAGAAATAAATTAGTTAGATTCCACAGAAGTGGATTAGAAACTTTAGAGTTTGCTGATTTAAATGATGTATTTGATACAGAGAGTATTAACAGTAGCATGGTGATTAATTCTAAAGGTGATATTATTATCGCTGGTGGATTAAGAGTCAATGATAAATTCCCAATGAGGGAAATTAGAAAGATTAACATCCGTAGAGACATCATTAATTATGACCAAAGAATCACTACTATTGATGGTTTTATCATGACTGGTGATTTACCTTTTGAACCTGGTCCTTTTGCGGTAGCTAGTGGCATCGGTGGCTATAGACGTCGTATTGCACTCCAACCTTCTAGACCTATTCCTATACGTGTAGGTAATAATGGTTGTATTAGACTAATATGGGGAAACCCTAATTTTCCAGCATAAGGAATAGACATTATGGGACTATGGGACCTAGGGGACGGTGCTCCTCTTATCATTGATTTCAGAGAACAAAATACAGTCACTACCGGACCATTTGTAGACGGTGATGGATTGAAAATGTTAACTGTACCTATCATTAATACCATTAATGAGTGCCGTACTGGCACAAATATTTCTGTATCACTTTCTTCTATTCCGATGTTAGCAGGTACAGTAGTGAGAGACTTCCAAGTCTTGTTACCTAATAATACATTACTCGTTGTGCCAGCACGTAATGGTACTGGTAGTTTTATGTATGTGATGAATGGTACCGTAGACCAAATTAGACAGTTTAGAGTATACGCCACTGATACACTAGGCAATCGTTCAGGTGTCGCTGTAAAAGACGTTAAGATTATAGCTAATAAGAAACCGATTATCGATTCCTTAATCCACAATATTCCAAGTACTATTAAAGTCGGTAGAAGTGTCATATGTCGATTGAATGGCGCTTATGATCCAGAAGGTGATGCATTAACTTATTCATTAACTTTGCCTCCTTTATTTACGAGCACTAAAATAGAAGATATTTTACCTAATGACAATTTTACATTAACAGTAGATCTGTCTCACGCTGTTAATGTTACTGTGCCTATTTTAGTCGCAGTAGAAGACAAATATGGAGATACTGACGATACGTTAATTAACGTAACAGTATTGCCAAATAATCCACCTGATATCACTACTTTAGTGACTTCTTTTCCCCATAGCTCTTCTGTTTATTACGGTAATAGTTTTACATTTAGTTTTAATAGTATTTATGATGCAGATGGTGATGTGGTGCTAATTGATATTACTAATTCATACGGATTGACTTTTAATAAAACGAGTAATATTTCTATCGGTGAGACGATTACTGCTAGTATTACTGGTACCGGTACTTTAACTATGACTGTGCAGGCAAAAGATAATTATGGTGGGGTAAGTAATACTAGGGGATATACGGTATACTCTTCTGTATATGTTCCGCCGCCTCCACCACCTCCTCCACCACCGCCTCCGCCGCCTCCGCCGCCTAGACCACCTTACTATTGGGAGTATTATTCTCCACCACCTCCACCACCACCAGATGATGCTGTATATGTGGCACTACAATTTCCTCAGGTATTTCCATTACAAGACCAGGAATAGCTTGTTATATTTCCACTCACGCTGGATGTGAAATTTCCAACAGCCTGACCAGCAGGACAAAGTCCTGAAGTGCTTGTTGAAATAGGACTTGATTGCGTTCCTGTTATCGTTCCTGCGATACAAGAAACTGGATTATTCGATACGAGCGCAAAATACGAGAAAGTATTGGTCGGGAAACTCAGTATTCCGTTATTTACAGAACCAGCTCAGATTGAGTTC
>ERZ650312.1758-NODE-1758-length-12152-cov-7.543771_pt1 | contig 12152 bp, 13 predicted proteins | sample MGYA00376248_ERZ650312 | MGnify/ENA primary metagenome ERZ650312 (study PRJEB26733, sample SAMN07839316) | wastewater metagenome | biome: urban; feature: wastewater treatment plant; material: waste water | place: USA: North Carolina | collected 2016-07-28 ... | reverse complement strand
GCCGATGCTCAAGCCGATGTACACGCCGGGCTTTGCCTCGCCCGAGCATTACACCCAGCGCGAACTGCTCGGCCCGTGGAGCGACATCTACAGCGTCGGTGCTTCGATGTACGCCACGATCGCCGGCGCCGCACCACAGGCCGCCGACAGCCGTGTCGAGAAGGATCGGCTGATTCCCGCGATGGTGCGCTGGGAAGGCCTGTACTCGGACCAGCTGCTCGAAACGATCGACTGGTGCCTGTGTCTGAACCACATGTACCGTCCGCAAAGCGTCTTCGCGCTGCAGAAGGCACTGACCGAAAAGGTGACCAAACCCGAGGCCCCGCCGAAAAACTGGTTCGACCAGGTCGTCGGGCGGTTCAGAAGAAAGAGTGACGCCAAGTGAAATTCACCATCTATCAGGAAAGCCGTATCGGCAAGCGCGCGAACAACGAAGACCGGCTGGCGCATTGCTATTCGCGCGACGCCTTGTTGATGGTGATCGCCGACGGCATGGGCGGTCATTATTACGGCGAAGTCGCGGCGCAAATCGCCGTGCAGACGCTGGCCGAATCGTTCCAGCGCGAAGCGACGCCGGAACTCCGCGACCCCTTCATGTTCCTGCAGAAGGCACTCTCCAACGCGCACCACGCCATTGCCGATTTCACCGAGGCGCACAGCCTGCGCGACTCGCCGCGCACGACTTGCGTCGCCTGCCTGATCCAGAACAACGTCGCCTACTGGGCGCACGTCGGCGATTCGCGCCTCTATCTGATCCGCGGCGGACGGGTCGCGACGCGCACGCGTGATCACTCGCGGGTGCAGTTGCTGATCGACCAGGGCATCATCACCGAAGCGCAGGCGGCGACGCATCCCGAGCGCAACAAGATCTACAGCTGCCTCGGCGGCTACCAGCCCCCGGACATCGAGTTCTCGCGCAAGACGCCGCTTGAAGCCGGCGACGTGCTGGCACTGTGCACCGACGGCCTGTGGGGCGTCGTCCCTGAAGAAACCCTGATCGCCGGGTTGCAACAGGAGAACCTGATCCAGGCGGTGCCCAAATTGCTGAACTTCGCCGACGCGCACGGTGGCCCGAATGCCGACAATCTCTCGATTGTCGCCGTGCGCTGGGAGGACAGCTACGTTGACGCCACCTCAGGCCTGTCCAGCGTCATTTCGACGCAGACGATGGCGCCGGAAACGGTCACGACCAGGCTCGATGCCTTCGGCCGCAACCCGAAGTACAAGACGGAACTCAGCGAAGACGAGATCGAACGCGCCATCGAAGAAATCCGTTCCACCATTCAGAAGTTTTCGAAATAGGAATCCCCATGCGCCCCAGCCAACGCCAGCCCTCCGAGCTGCGCACGATCCGCATTACCCGCAATTTCACCCGCCACGCCGAAGGTTCGGTGCTCATCGAGATGGGCGACACGCGCGTGCTGTGCACGGCCAGCGTCGAAGAATCGCTGCCGTCCTTCCTGCGCGGCCGCGGCCAGGGCTGGGTGACGGCCGAGTACGGCATGCTGCCGCGTTCGACGCACACGCGCAGCGCGCGCGAAGCGGCCAAGGGCAAGCAGAGCGGTCGCACGCAGGAGATTCAGCGCCTGATCGGCCGTTCGCTGCGTGCGGTGACCGACCTCAAGGCGCTCGGCGAGCGCCAGATCACGCTCGACTGCGACGTCCTGCAAGCCGACGGCGGCACCCGCTGCGCATCGATCACCGGCGCCTGGATCGCGCTCTGCGACGCCTGCGAGAAGCTCGTCGCCGCCGGCAAGCTGCCCGCCAACCCGGTGCGTGATCACGTCGCTGCGATCTCGGTCGGCATCTACAAGGGCGAAGCCGTCACCGACCTCGACTATCCGGAAGATTCGGATTGTGACACCGACATGAACGTGATCATGACGGGCAGCGGCGGCATCGTTGAAATCCAGGGCACGGCCGAGGGCGAACCGTTCACGCGCGCGCAGATGAACCAGCTGATCGACCTCGCCGAAGCCGGCATCCGCGTCCTCGTCGGCAAGCAGAAAGAGGCACTCGGCGTATGAAACTGGTCGTCGCATCGAACAATCCGGGCAAGCTGCGCGAATTCGGCGCGCTGCTCGCGCCGCTTGGCTGGGAGACCGTCGCACAGAAGGAACTTGGCGTTCCCGAGTGCGACGAGCCGCACCACACCTTCGTCGAGAACGCACTGGAAAAGGCACGCCACGCGGCGCGCTGCACCGGGCTGCCGGCCCTCGCTGACGACTCAGGCTTGTGCGTGCATGCGCTGGGCGGCGCGCCCGGCGTCTACTCGGCACGCTATGCCGGCGAGCCAAAGTCCGACACGCGCAACAACCAGAAGCTGATCGCCGACCTGGCTGACGAGGCCGACCGGCGCGCGCATTACGTTTGCGTGCTCGTCTTCGTCCGCCACGCCGACGACCCGCAGCCGATCGTTGTCGAAGGCGAATGGCATGGAGAGATCGTTGACACGCCGCGCGGAGACGGCGGTTTCGGCTACGACCCGTATTTCCTGCTGCCCGACCTCGGTGTCACCGCGGCCGAACTCGATTCGGCCGAGAAGAACCGTCGTTCGCATCGCGGCCTCGCCCTGCAACACCTGATCGAACGGCTCAAAGCCCGCATCGGATGAGCGAAAGCAATACCCCGCGCCGCATCATCCCGATCCTGCTGCAGGGCAGGGTGGCGGTCGCGGCCGGCAACGGCCTGGAGTTTCGCCACGCGCTGCCGCTCTCCCTGTACGTGCACATTCCCTGGTGCGTGCAGAAATGCCCCTACTGTGACTTCAACTCGCACGAGGCACGCGGCGGCATTCCCGAGGCCGAGTACATCGCGGCGCTGATCGCCGATCTTGAGTCGGCGTTGCCGCTGGTCTGGGGACGCAAGGTATCGAGCATCTTCTTCGGCGGTGGCACGCCGAGCCTGCTTTCCGGCGAAGCGCTCGACCAGCTGCTGACGGCGATCCGCATGCGCCTGCCGCTCTTGCCCGAGGCGGAGATCACGCTCGAAGCCAACCCCGGCACAGTGGAAGCCGACAAGTTCGCCGCCTTCCGCGCCGCCGGCATCAACCGGCTCTCGCTCGGCATCCAGAGCTTCAACCCGGCGCATCTGAAAGCGCTCGGCCGCATCCACGATGGCGACGAAGCAAGGCGCGCGATCGAGATCGCCGCCGCGCACTTCGACAACTTCAATCTCGACCTGATGTACGGCCTGCCCGGCCAAACGCTGTGCGAGGCCTTGCACGACGTTGAAACAGCGCTCGCCTTTGCGCCGACGCATCTCTCCTGCTACCAGCTGACGCTTGAACCGAACACCGCATTTGCCGCGCGCCCGCCGGAACTCCCCGAATCCGACGTCTGCGCCGACATGCAGGAAGCGATCGAGGCGCGACTCGCGGCGGCAGGCTTCACGCACTACGAAACCTCGGCCTTCGCCCAGCCCGGACGGCAATGCCGGCACAACCTCAACTACTGGACCTTCGGCGACTACCTCGGCATCGGCGCCGGCGCGCACGGCAAGCTGACGCTGCACGACGGCCAGCAGTGGGAAGTACGCCGCCAGATGCGCTGGAAGCAGCCGAAGCAATATTTGGCGCAGATCGCCCAAGGCGCACCGATCCAGGACGAGTTCGCGGTCGAGGCCGCCGACCTTCCGTTCGAATTCATGATGAACGCGCTGCGCCTCAACGAAGGGTTCGAACCGGATCTCTTCGCGATGCGCACCTCGCTGCCGCTCATCACGATCGAAAGCGAATTGCGCCGCGCCGAGCAGCAGGGCCTCATCGAACGCCAGCTGCAGCGCATCGCACCGACGCTTCAGGGCCAGCGCTTTCTCAACCGCCTGCTCGAACTCTTCATGTCCGCGCAGGACTGAAGGACCTCACTTCATCGAGTCGACGAGTTCGGACAGCTTGCGCCGCAGGTCATCAGCCGGTTGCCCCTGCGCTTCGGCCAGCCGGATCTGGCGCATCGTCTCGGCGATCTGCGCCTGTACCTGACGCTGCTCGTTGACCGGCGTGATCGTGATCGAGGGTAGGCCCTTCCCTCCGGCTGCCTTGGCCTGCGCTTTCTTGGGCGGCTGACTGGCGACGACCTGCGCACGCTCGGCCGCCGGATTGCCGCGCTTGGCGGTGATCACGATGGATTTGGGCTGATACGGCAAGGGCATCGCCTGGCGCGAGTTCGCGTTCCTGACCGCCATCGCATTGCGCCGGAAGGCATTGACGGCAGCGAGCAGCTGCTTGTGCAGATCCTCGCTCGGCTGGCCCGCAGCCTCGGCTTCGCGAATTTTCCGCAGCAGTCCTTCGATTTCGGTCGGCGCCGCCGCCGAGCGCTGCGCTTCGCCGAAACTCTCCTTCGGCGCCTTGACGGCGATGGCGAACTCCTCGGGCGACGAGATCATCTTGCCAAGCCGGAAGTGCTCGTAGCGCATCGCCATCGTCAGCGGCGTATCGCCCCAGTCGTTCATCGCCTTGGTGTCGGCGCCGGCTTCAAGCAGCACCTTGGTCAGCTCCTCGCGGTTCTCGCGCGCCGCCAGCATCAGGGGCGTCGAGCGGTTGGGCGAGCGCGCATTCACGTCAGCGCCGCGTTCGAGCAGGTAGGTGGCGAGTTCGTTGTGGCCATTGAACACCGCGTAGTGCAGTGCGCTCCAATTGTTCCCCTCGCGGTTGAGCACAGCGCCGTGCTCGAGCAGCCATTTCACGGCGTCCATGTGGCCGTTCCAGGCGGCGAGCTGCAAGGGCTGCTCGCCGTTCTCGTTGGCGCGCCGGGGATTGGCGCCGCGCGCAACGAAGAGCTCCATCATCGGGATGTTGCCGTTCCACGCCGCGATCATCAGACCAGTGCCGAGCGGCTTGCTCATGAAGTCGGGGTCCAGGCCCTCATCAAGCCAGGCCGTGACCTTCTTCACATTGTTCGACTCGACGGCCCAGCTGAACGACACCGGATCGGGCAACTCGGCCAGCGCGCTTCCGGCCAGAAAGAACAAGCTGAGGCCAAGCGCCGCGCCAAACCGGACCAAACCCCGCATCGAAAACCTCACCACTGTCATCTCCAGCCAGATCGCATCAGGAGCGATGTTACGCCAGCTTTTGTTGCACAATACGCGACCGATGCCGCGCCGCCTGACCCTCGCCTTTGCGCTTTCGCTCGCCGTCCACGGCGCAGCGCTCCTGCCGGACTTCCTCAAGCGCCTTCCTGCCGCGCCGCCCAAACCGCCGCTGCAGGCCATGCTGCGTCTGCCGCCCGCACCGGAGCCACGCCCCGTGGAGCCACTGCTCAAGAACACGCTCGACAAAGAAGTCGCACCGAAGGAAGTCGAACCACCGCCACCTCCACCACCCAAGCCCGTCGAACCGGCGCCCAAGCCAGTTCCGAAGAACACGCAGAAGCGCGACATCCAGATCGCGCAGCGGAAACTCTCGGAGCAGCAATTCTATCCGCCGGAAGCGATCGCCCGGAACATCGAAGGCGAAGTTCGCCTGATCATCAAGCTCGCGGAAAACGGCGCGGTAGACGACGTCGCGATCGCCGCCAGCAGCGGTCACGCCATTCTCGACAGTGCGGCGATTCGTGCCGCCTACGCGATGGGCTCGCTGACCGGCGTCACGTCGCGCGAGCTGATCCTGCCGGTCGTCTTCCGACTGGAGTAAAACTCAGCCAGCCGCCTTCTTGCGGAAGATGACGTCCCAGACGCCGTGTCCGAGGCGAATGCCACGCTGCTCGAACTTGGTCAGCGGGCGGTAGTCGGGGCGCGGCGCGAATCCGGCCAGGTCAGCGTCGGCGGTGTTTTCCAGCGTCGGCTCGGCCGAGAGGACTTCAAGCATCTGCTCGGCGTAGTTCTCCCAGTCGGTCGCGCAGTGGATGTAGCCGCCGGGCTTCAGGCGACTGGCAAGCGAAGCGATGAGCGGCGGCTGGATCAGGCGGCGCTTATGATGGCGCGCCTTCGGCCACGGGTCGGGGAAGAAGATATGCACGCCCGACAGGGACTCCGGCTGGATCATGTCGCGCAGCACTTCCACGGCGTCGTGCTGGACGATGCGCTGGTTGGTGAGGCCCATTTCGGCAATCAGCTTGCACAAGCTGCCGACGCCCGGCGTGTGCACTTCGATGCCGAGGTAGTCGTTCTGCGGGTTGGCAGCGGCGATTGCGGCCGACGTTTCGCCCATGCCGAAGCCGATTTCGAGGATCTTCGGCGCGACGGCCGAATCGCGGCCGAACAGCGCGTCGAGATCGAGCGGTGCGGCGGCGTAGGGCACGCCGATCTTCGCCATCATGTCTTCGTAGTAGCGCAACTGCGCGTTCGACACGCGGCCCTGGCGCAGGACGAAGCTGCGGATGTGGCCGTGCGGGTTGGCTCGCGGCTCACCGGACCCGCCGACGGGATCAACCTTCGCTGCCTGCGCTTCGTTCTTCGTCATCTCGACATCTCCCACAAAATCCCCACAATCGGGCCAAGCCCTTGTTTTCACAGGGGCGCGATTCTAGCATGCAGCGCCGGCGTGGCCGGCTACCGTGCATGGGGCGAACAAGATGCAAATTGACCCGCTTGCGGCGAGTACCGATAATCGATTCTCCCCATACAGGCTGGTGACCACGTGACAACGCTCCTTGCCCTGGACATCCGAACGGTCATCCTGCTGCTGTTTTTCGGCAACCTGATCGCGGTCGGTGTATTCACCGCCTATCGACGCGACAACTTCGCGGAACGGCCGTATCGCCTGTTCCTGGCCGGCAAGCTCCTGCAGGCCTTTGCGTGGGCGCTGCTCGCGCTGCGCGGTGCAATTTCCGACCTGCTCTCGATCGATATCGGCAATGCCATGCTGTTCACCGGGTTCGCGCTCGAAACGCTGGCCTTCGCCGCCGCCACCGAACGCGCCAGCCGTCGACTCGTCGCGGCCGTTGCGCTCTTGACGCTGCTCGGTTGCGTCATTTTCTGGATCTTGGGCAGCACGGGAAGCACGCGCGTCGCCATCGCCTCAATGGTCTCGGCCGCCCTGCTCGGCACAATGGTCGGCTTTCTGCTGCGCATCCCCGACACCTCGCATCTGCAGATGCGGATTGCCGGTTTCTATGCGCTGTTCTGCGTCTTCCTCGTCGGCCGGACCGGTGCCGCCCTGTTCTCGCCTGAAGGCATCGGGCTGTTCTCGGCCAACGCCATCCAGACGCTGACCTTTCTGACGCTGTTCCTGTTGCTGATCGTCGGCGGCATCGGCTTCCCGCTGCTGCTCAACGAACGCAACGACCGCCTGCTGCACGCGGCGCACCAGGAGCTGCTGTCGAGCGAGGCGATGTTGAAGAACATTTTCGACACGTCGACGATCGCCATTTTCCTCGGCAACAAGGACGGGCTGATCACGCACGCCAACCAGCGCATGGGTGAGATGTTCGGCTGCGATCCGGCGGTGCTCGTCGGCAGCCGTTACATCGACCGCATCGACCCCGCCGAGCAGGCGATCGCCGAACAACGCATAGCGGCGATCCTGCGCGACGAACTGCCGCTCTTGAAGCTCGAACGACAGTACCTGCGAATGGACGGCAGCTGGTTCTGGGGCCAGCTCGAATGCACGCGTATCCATGACGCGCGCGCCGACGAGTATCTGTTGCTCGCCGTCATCGCCGACATCAACGAGCTCAAGCTCGCCGAGCAGCACATCCGCGAGAAGGCGCAGTACGACTCGCTGACCGGGCTGGCCAATCGCGTGCTGTTTTCCGACCGTCTGCAGCAAGCGACGGCCGCCGCGCAACGCGACGGGCACCACCTGGCCCTGCTCTTCCTCGACCTCGACCGCTTCAAGCCGATCAACGATAGCTTCGGCCACGCCGTCGGCGACCAGTTGCTCGCCGCCATCGCGCGCCGCATCGAGGGCGCCATCCGCGAATCGGACACCGCCGCGCGCATCGGCGGCGACGAGTTCGTCGTCTTGTTGCGTTCGGTGGAAAACGGCGACGGCACGCTGACCGTCGCCGAGAAGGTGCGCAAGGCGATCGGCAAGCCGTACGTCATCGACGGTCACCCGATGACCGTCTCCTGCTCGATCGGCATCGCGCTCTACCCGCAACACGGCTACGACGAGATCACGCTGGCCAAGAACGCTGACGACGCGATGTACAAGGCCAAGGAGGCCGGGCGCGATGCGATCCGGATGGCGGACGGCGGAACCGGGCCGGCCCCGGCAGACTCTATGCAATAGCCTGTTGACCCACCGTCTTCGAGGAGCGCGCCATGCCTTTCACCGTCAAAACAGAACACCTGGCCGCCATTGCCGGCCGGTCTACAACCCTGATGTCGGAACTCGCAACCTGGATGAACAAGCTCTGCCCGACCTACGAGATCGACAGCGCGCAGGAATACAGCCACTTTCTTGCGCAGGCGTGCCACGAGACGGACCACTTCAAGACGCTGCGCGAGTACGCCTCGGGCAGCGCCTACGAAGGACGTGTCGATCTCGGCAATACGCAGCCTGGCGACGGCGTCCGCTTTCGCGGGCGCGGGATCTTTCAGACCACCGGGCGCGCCAACTATCTGCAGCTCGGCATCAAGAAAGGGCGGCGCGATATCTTCATCAACACGCCCGAGTTGCTCGAACAGCCGGAATATGCGGTTTGGAGCGCCTGCGAGTTCTGGCAGACACGCGGTCTCAACGATGTTGCCAACCATGCCGACACCGACGTGCTGAAGAAGAAGTACCGCGGCAACATCATCGACGTCTCGCCGGTCGAGTACATCAGCCTGACGATCAACGGCGGCTATCGCGGCATGGACGAGCGGAAGAAGTACTATGCGCTCGCCCAGCAGGTACTCGTCGACTAACGAACGCAAACACAGGGAGATCTTCATGCACATCACGCTCGTCCACGTCCGCGTCAAGCCGGAAGCCATTGACGCTTTCATTGCCGCCACGCGCGCGAATCACGAAGCCTCGATTCAGGAAGACGGCAACCGGCGCTTCGACGTACTGCAATCGCCGGACGACCCGGCGCGTTTCATCCTCTACGAAGCCTACGCCTCGGCCGACGATGCCGCCGCGCACAAGGCAACGGCACACTACCTCGCGTGGCGCGACGCGGTCGCCGAGTTGATGGCCGAGCCGCGACGCGGGGAAACGATGAACGGGTTGTTCCCGGCGTAATTTGCGGGTTCGCGGCACCGCTTCACGGGCCATTCGCCTCATCGTTCAACGCATGCTGCAACATGTCGATGAACGCGCGGGTCTTGCTCGGCATCAGGCGGCGCCCGACAAACACGGCCCAGGCCGGAACCGACGGCACCTCCCAATCCGGCAGCACGCGCCGAAGCGCTCCGGTACGGACGTGGGGCTCGGCAAAACGGTCCGGGGCGGCAACGATGCCGGTGCCATTCAGCGCCATGCGCACCAGTAGCGCCATTGAGTTGGCCGAGAAATTGGACTGCGGCGCGCCTTCCCAACGCTGCCCGTCCTTGGTTAGCGTCCATTCAAGCGGTTCGTAGTTGCGCCCCAGCATGAGCACGCCCTTGTGTTCCTTCAGGTCGTCGGGCGAGACAGGCTCACCGTACTCGCTCAGGTACGAGGACGCCGCATACAGACCGTTGGGGATCTCGGCCAGACGACGGGCTGCGAGTTGAGCATCGTCGGCCAGATCCCCGAAGCGCAGCGCGATATCGAATCCCTCGGCCAACAAGTCCACGCGCCGCGCGGAGAGGTCGAGTTCCAGGGAAACGGCCGGGTGCAAGGCCAAGAACGCGGCCAGCATGTCCTGCAGAAACAGCACGGCGACTTCGCCTGGCATCGAGACACGCAGACGACCCGTCGGTTGCACCTGCCGATGCGCGCTCAAGGCCGTGACGGAATCAACCTCATCGGCAACCAGACGCGCATGTTCAAGCAATTGCAGGCCGAACTCGGTGAAGGTCGAACGCCGCGTGGAACGCACCATCAGTCGCTCCCCGAGCAACTCCTCCAGCTGCGCGATGCGACGCGAGACGGTCGATTTGGGCAAACCGAGGCGTTCGGCCGCGCGGCTGAAACTGCCCGCTTCGGCGACTCGGGCGTAGATCAAGAGATCGTTGGGATTTAATTGTTCCATGGATGGAACGATGTTATCCGTTTTGACGACTTCCGGCGACAACGAGACAACAATAAAGTACGCCCATCGCTGAGACGCAAACAACCAAGCGCCTCAACGTAGCGAAGTGAGCCCCCCGGCCTTCTTCGCTTGCCTAACAACTTTTTAACTGAACCCTCTGAATAAGGAATCACATTATGAACACCAAACTTCTTTCCAGCGTCGCTTTCGCCTTGGCCACCCTCTCCGTCGGTAGTGCCTTTGCCGCCGAACCCGTCACCTCGGTGACCCGCGCGCAAGTACTGGCCGAACTGGCTGAAGCACAACGTACCGGCAACATCATGGACGCTCAGTCCGGCAAGATGCTCAACGAACTCCATCCCAACCTCTACCCGGCCCAGGCCAAGGCGCCCGGCCTGACCCGCGCTCAAGTACTGGCGGAACTGGCCGAAGCCAAGCGTACCGGCGAGATCGTCGATGCCAAGTCCGGCAAGAAGCTGAACGAGCTCAACCCGAATCTTTACCCGGCCAAGGCCGTTACCAGCAGCGTGACCCGCGCACAGGTCCAGGCCGAACTGGCTGAAGCCAAGCGCACGGGCGACATCCTCGTCACGCAAGGCGGCTCGGTGAAGAAGCTTAACGAGTTCTACCCGAACGCTTATCCTAAGAACTCGTGAGGGAAATTCCTTGGTCGTTATCCCGTACTGGGGTAACTTCCAGGGAAACGTTCTTCGAAATGCGATATGCCCCTGAACACCACCATGACTTTGCCCGTCCAGTACGTCCCGGTCAGCCAGACGCGCAATCTCGAGCAGCTGGTTGCCGGGCGGTGTTCTTGCAGCAGTACGGGGGTCAAGCTCAAGCGGGTGTTGACGCAGTGCCTGCAACGACGTCTTGACCCGTTCCTGATGTTCGACGCCTTCGGTCGCGACGCTCAAAACGTGTGCCGAGAGGAGGTCGCGGATCATCCCCACTGCGGACATGAAATCGTGACCTACATGATTGCGGGGCGTATGCGCTTTCGTGATCACGCGGGCCGCGAGAGCACTTTGGAGCCGGGCGGGGTGCAGTGGCTGACTGCCGGATGCGGCGTCATTCACACCGAAATCCCGCAGCAGGAAGACGGTGTAATGGAGGGATTCCAGTTCTGGCTCAACGTGCCCGGCCCCGACAAGACGGCCGCCTCGAAGTCCTGCGACTTCGCAGCCGAGGACTTGGTTCGCTTCACGACCTCCGCCGGCGTACGGGTCACGGTAATCGCCGGCGAAAGTCACGGCGTCAAAGGGGCGGTCACACGCGAAGCCACCGCGCCGCTCATTCTGGATTTGCAGCTCCCCGCTGGATCGCGATTTGAGCAAAAGCTGCCGAAGGACCACAACGCCTTCATCTTTACCTATCGCGGCAGCGTGACGATCGCCGGTCAAGAGATTCCGGCGCACAACATGGGAATTCTTGCGAACGATCCGCAGTCTGACGGCGTAGTGGTCGAGGCTGCTGTCGACGCGCGGGTTCTGTTGCTGGCCGGACGACCGCTCAAGGAACCGATCGCGCAATACGGCGCATTTGTGATGAACACGCAGAAGGAGATCTATCAGGCGCTGAGTGACTATCGCTGTGGGCGATTGGGACAGACTCCTGCGGAGACATCCGGCACTTGACCCGAACACGCAAGCGTTGACGGCTGCCGAGAAGGAGGAAGAAAACCCTCCGGTCGACTACCCTGCAAGGAACGGAAACGGTTCGCTGACGGCGCAAACCCCGGCGAACTGAAAATCCGGGACGCACAAGTTCGCGCTGCGGCCGGCGATTCAACAGGCGCAATCCTCAAAGGAGTCCTTATGTCCAAAGTCCTTGTCCTCTACTACTCAAGCTACGGTCATATCGAGACAATGGCGCAAGCCGTGGCGGAGGGTGCTCGTTCTGCGGGAGCCACCGTCGACATCAAGCGCGTCCCTGAAACGGTTCCGGAAGATATCGCCAAAGGCGCCTACTTCAAGCTCGATCAGGCGGCGCCCGTCGCGACCATCGCCGAACTGCCCGAATACGACGCAATCATTGTCGGGACCCCGACACGCTTTGGCCGTATGCCTTCACAGATGGCGAGCTTCCTGGACCAGGCCGGCGGCC
>ERZ650312.1757-NODE-1757-length-12153-cov-19.982311_pt1 | contig 12153 bp, 10 predicted proteins | sample MGYA00376248_ERZ650312 | MGnify/ENA primary metagenome ERZ650312 (study PRJEB26733, sample SAMN07839316) | wastewater metagenome | biome: urban; feature: wastewater treatment plant; material: waste water | place: USA: North Carolina | collected 2016-07-28 ... | reverse complement strand
AACACATTACTCAATTAAGAAAATTTAAAGCTGCACTAGAAAAAGAAAACTACGAACTTTTGGAAGAACTCATTAGAAATGCCAATAAAATAAGAGGAATTTTGAAGTAAAAAAAATAAAATGTTTACCGTATCGCAAATTAAAGAAGCACACAGCAAAGTAAAATCAGGTGCAGATTTCCCGAAATACATTCAAGAAATTAAAGGTTTTGGCGTTATTGGATTTACAACTTGGGTTAAAGATAGTCATACCGATTATTTGGGCGAAAATGATTTCAAAACCTCATCTGAAAGTGTTTACGAAGATTTAGTAATTGCTGACATTTTGAACTTAGAAAAATTCACTCAAAAATTAAAAGCACATCAAAGAGGCGAAACAGATTATTATACTTTTTGTAAAGATTGCGCAGAAAATGGCGTAGAAAAATGGGTAGTTTGTTTAGAAAAAATGACTTGCATCTACTACGACAAAGCAGGAAACGAAGTTCTGGAGGAAGAAATCCCACACTTAAAAAAATAAAAATCGATGAAAAATTTCATCGATTTTTTTATTAACATTCCGCCACATTCACCGCAACAGCCAAACCACCTTCCGAAGTTTCTTTGTATTTATGATTCATATCTAGCGCAGTTTCCCACATCGATTTTATGACTTGATCTAAGGAAACTCTAGCTTTAGAAGGATCACTTTCTAACGCAATATGAGCTGCGGTAATTGCTTTCATAGCGCCCATAGAATTTCTTTCAATACACGGAATTTGCACCAAACCACCAATTGGATCACAAGTTAAACCAAGATGATGCTCCATTGCAATTTCTGCCGCCATTAAAACTTGAGCAGGAGTTCCGCCAGAAATTTCTGTAAGAGCTGCTGCTGCCATCGCAGAAGAAACGCCGATTTCGGCTTGGCAACCTCCCATTGCTGCAGAAATGGTAGCATTTTTCTTGAAAAGCGTACCAATTTCGCCAGCTACCAAAATAAATTTTACAATATCTTCTTCTGTATTAAATTCTGTAAAAGTCTGAGAGTACATTAAAACTGCAGGAATTACACCACTTGCTCCGTTAGTTGGCGCCGTAATAATTCTTCCGAAACTTGCATTTTCTTCGTTTACAGCCAATGCAAAACAAGAAATCCAACGCGTAATTTGATTAAAATTTTGATCCGAACTTTTTACTTCTTGTAGCCATTCTTCTAGATTTTGGTAAGTTTTTTCTCCTAACAATTTTTTGTTAAAATCTGCGGCTCTTCGGGTTACATTAAGACCTCCTGGTAAAATTCCTTCTTTAGAAATGCCTTTGTAAATGCATTCTTTAATTTGTTGCCAAATATAAAGCGCTTCTGCTCTGGTTTCATCTTTAGTTCGCCACGCTTCTTCATTGATGTAAACTAAATCAGAAAATTTTTCGATGCCTAATTTTTCGCAATATTTTATCACGTCTTCCCCTTTATGACAAGGATATACTGTTCTGATGCAGTTGTCTTTAATAGAATTATCTTCTTTGGTCGCCACAAAACCACCACCTACAGAATAGTAATCTCTTTCTAGAATTTCTCCATTTTCAAAAATGGCTTTAAAAACCATTCCGTTGGGATGAAAATCCAAAGATTTCTCCATATTTAGAATTAAATTTTCTCCATAAACAAAGGGTAAAACCTTTTCTCCGCCAAGATTTAATTGTGATGAATTTTTAATCTCAGTAATTTTTACATCAATTGTATCGGTATCAATTTCTTTAAAATTTTCTCCGCACAAACCGAGCATTGCTGCAATGTCTGTACCGTGACCAACTCCAGTTTTTGCCAAAGAGCCAAAAAATTCCACAAAAATTTCTTTCACATTTTGTAGCGTATTGGTTCTTTTTATTTCTTCTAAAAACATTTCGGCAGCGTTCCAAGGTCCCATTGTATGAGAAGAAGAAGGCCCAATTCCTACTTTTATAATTTCAAAAACTGAGATAGACTCCATTTAATTTACGATTTGAGATTTACGATTAACGATTTAAAATTTAAGGTTAAAAAAAACTTATTCTTAACTTCAATCTTTCGAATCTGGTTGATTACAAATATAATTTTTTAAACGACTAAGAAAAAACTTCTTTCAGTATTTTAGAAACTTCTTTGTGTTTGGTTACTGGGAAAAGATGAGTTCCGCCTTTTATCACAAAATCTGGTTTTGAATTTTTGGGTGGAAACACAATGTCTTTATCTGCTAAAATCTGTACTACATCTGGATTTTCTTCGAATTTCCAATCTAGAATTTTATTGATGCTCCACTTTAAATAATGTGGATTTTGAACGACAAAATATCTCCAAAATTTAGGATTTTTTGGGTCAAATAATTTCCTGAAAAAAGCATAAGATTTCAGAGTCTTTTCGCCGAAATAACTTTCTGGAATTTTACTGAAAATTTTAGATTTTTTGGCAAGATGAAAAGTAACAGACATCTCTTTTTGAGATTTTATACTTCCGAGAATAACTATTTTTTCGGCAGGTTTTAATTTATTGATTTCTTGCACCATAATCCCACCGAAAGAATAACCTAGAAGACAAAATTTTTCTTTTTCGTCTATAGGTTTTGCCATTCTTTTCACAAAATGCTCGAAGGTTTCCTCTGTTTCAGGAATGAGCCAATCTATAAAAATAATCTCTGAAAATTTCTCGGGAAAGACGATGTTTTCAAAAACTGTTTTGTCTGCGCCTAAACCACTTATTACATAAAGTTTCATCTAAATTGCTTTATATACCGCTAAGATACGAAGGAAAAACAGAAGTACAATGGTAAAAATACAAAGCATAAAAACAAAAATAATCCCAAAGTTTACTCTTTGGGATTAAATGCATAAAAAAACACAAATCATTATTTAGCTGTAAACTTAACAACCAAATCAATATCGTCTTTTACTACTACATCTTGCATAGTAGATTTGTAAGCAATGTCCCATTTTTGTCTGTCAATTGTAAATTTGTCAGAAACAAAGTTTACAGCACCTTTGTTAACAGTAATTTTAGCAGGGAAAGAAACTGCATTAGTTTTTCCTTTAGCAGTAAGTGTACCAGAAACTACACTTTTACCATTAGCTGCTTTTTTAACAGAAGTAATTTTGAAAGTAGCAGTTGGGAATTTATCAACTTCGAAGAAATCGCCATTTTTAAGGTGACCGTTTAATTTTTGTTGATATTCACCTTGTAAATCCGTAGAGCTAATAGAAGTCATATCTAAAACGAAAGTACCACCAACTAATTGATTTCCTTTAAGAACAACAGCACCAGATTTTACATTTAAAGTTCCATCGTGAGAAGAAGCTTCAGTTTTTACCAATTTATAACCCCACCAGTGAACGTCTGAAGTTGCTACTTTTTTGGTTTGCCCGAACGCTAAACCAACTACTAATACGAATAATAAAGCTAAGTTTTTAGTCATTTTTTTATAATTTTTAAGAGTTAATTTTTTTGATGGGACAAAAGTAGTCTTATTAAGATACATATTTCATTGATGTATGTTAATAAATTTCAATATCGAATTATGCTTTTATCTATATATAAAAAAAACTTCGTTCAAAATAATCTGAACGAAGCTATAAAACTTAAAAATTATGAAAAGACTTAGACTTCTGAAAAAGCGCCATAATAGGCAGCTCCCAGAAGAGCAGTTTTACTATTCAAAATCAAATGAATAGGAATTTCTTTTAGAAGATGTTCCATTTTATCACTTACAATAAAATTCTGATAAAATTTGGATTTATTCAAGAAATTATAAATTTTAGGAGGAATTCCGCCTCCAAGTAATAAACCACCTGTTGCTTTTAATTTAAGTACCAAACTGGTTGCTTCTCTTGCAATAAATTCTACAAACATTTCCATCGCCATCACGCAAGTCATATTCAATTCTCGCATAGCAGTATGACTAATTACAGCAGATGGATCTTCATTTTCGAATTGCTGAGTGAGCCAAGCTGGTTCTTCGTGTTTTTTAATATCTCTTAAAAATCTATAAATATTGAATAATCCAGGGCCTGAAATTACAGTTTCCCAACTTACAATACCATAAATTTGTTTTAAATATTGATAAAATTCAACTTCTAGATTATTTCTTGGCGAAAATTCAGAGTGTCCGCCTTCTGTAGCAAATGGTCTTAGATATTGTCCGTCCCAAAAAAGACCAGCTTCTCCTAAACCTGTACCTGGCGCCAAAATAGCCACATTACCACCAATTGCAGGATTGCCTTCGTGGATGGTTGCTAGATAGCCTTCATTTATTTCTGCCAAACCATAAGCAGTAGATTCTAAATCATTAATCAGATACACCTTATCTACTAAAGTTTCGTTTTTAATTTGACCTATATCTAGAGACCAAGGTAAATTAGTTGTAATACATTTCCCATTAAGAACAGGACCTGCAACACCAATCGAAATTCTATCAGGTTTTTCTAAATTATATTCTCTAATAAATTTTTGGATGATGTGAGAAAATGATTGATGGGTTTTAGAAGAGTATGTTGCTTCTTCTTTTAGTACCATCATTCCGTTTTCAGATTCAAACCAACCAACATTGGTTTTTGTACCTCCAATATCAGCTGCTAAAACTGAAATTTTGTTGTTCTTCTCTGAATTTCTACCCGGCAGAAACAGAGAAAAATTTATTTCTGTACTCATTATTTGCTCATATATTTACAGCACCAAAATTATGAAATTAATACTTTTTTATCCCAATATACTAATATGAGATATATCAAAAATGCAAAAAAAACTCCTGATTTATAAAAAAATAATCAGGAGGTAAAAAAACTAAATAATTGAGAAAACTGATATTGTTTATTCTAAAAATAGAATATTTTATTTTTGAGGTAAAGGCTTATTATCTTCAAGTTTATGTTTTTTACTGAAAATTTTCTTTGTAATATAATCTATCACCAAAGGTGTTGCGTACGCTATAGCTGCTGCTAAAATTTTATTTAAAATACTTTTTTTCATCTTCGTAATATTTTCAATTAAAAAAAACTCACTTCTTATATTTACAAAATTGTTCAAAATATCGTAAATCTTATTTATAAAATTTCAGAAATAATTTACATAATCACAATAAAAAAACCGACTGAAAATCAATCGGTTTAGATATTTACTTAAAAGAATAACTTAACTAAGTCCTGTTATTTTTCCAAATTTATCTATATCCATTCCTTCGGCTGCTGGTACACTTGGTAAGCCTGGCATCCTCATCATATCTCCTAAAATTGGGATAATAAAACCTGCGCCAGCTGCAAATTCAAATTCACGAACCGTCACTTTAAAACCTTTTGGTCTGCCTATTTTCTTCTCGTCATCACTCAGTGATTTTTGAGTTTTTGCCATACAAATTGGCAATTTATCTAGACCTAAATTATAAATAGACTTCAACTGATTGAGTGCTTTTTGAGAAAAAACCACAGCATCTGCTCCATAAACTTCTTTGGCAATAGTTTCTATTTTATACTCTACAGAATCCTCTACTTTATATAATGGCTTGAAATTATTTCCGCAATTTGCTGCGCAGTTTACTACTTCTTCCGCCAATTCCGTCATTCCTTCTCCACCTTTGGTAAATTCATCTGCCAGAATAGCTTTTACACCCAATTTTTCGCATTCAGATTTTACAAAATTAATTTCCTCATCAGAATCTGTAGCAAAATGATTAATCGCAACAATAGGTTTTAAACCAAATTTAAAAGCATTTTCTATATGTTTTTTAAGATTTTCGATACCTTTTTCTACAAAGTGAAGGTTGGGATTTTCATATTCTCCTTTTTTAGCACCGCCGTGATAGCGCAATGCTCTAACTGTGGCAACCAAAACATAAGCCGAAGGTTTAAGACCTGAATAATGTCCTTTAATATGGAGAAACTTTTCAGCACCCAAATCTGCCCCAAAACCAGCTTCCGTCACCACATAATCTGCTAAAGAAAGTCCCGTTTTTGTAGCAATAATGGTGTTAGTTCCTTGTGCAATATTGGCAAAAGGACCACCGTGAAGAATTGCAGGATTTCCTTCTAAAGTTTGAACTAAATTCGGGCGAATAGCGTCTTTTAGCAAAATCGCCATTGCACCTTCTGCATTCAAATCTCTGGCATAAATTGGTTTTTTATCAAAAGTATAGCCTACAAAAATATTTCCTAATCTATTTTTTAAATCTTCGAAATCTTTAGAAAGACAGAGAATTGCCATCACTTCTGAAGCTGGCGTAATATTGAAACCTTCTTCTCTGGTAATTCCGTTATTAGAACCACCCAAACCTATTACAATCTGGCGAAGACTTCTATCGTTCATATCCATTACGCGTTTCCAAACGATGGTTCTTGGGTCTATATTTAAAGTTCTTTTTTTATCTTGAAGATTATTATCAATGAGTGCAGAAAGTAAATTATTGGCTTTTTCTACCGCAGAAAAATCTCCCGTAAAATGCAAATTAATATCTACCATCGGAATTACTTGAGCATAACCACCACCTGCAGCTCCACCTTTTATCCCAAAAACAGGACCAAGACTTGGTTCTCGAAGTACTGCAATGGTTTTTTTACCAATTTTATTGAGACCATCACATAAACCTACGGAAACGGTGGTTTTTCCTTCACCTGCAGGCGTAGGATTGATGGCAGAAACCAAAATTAATTTAGAATTTTTTATTTTTTCTTCGTCAATATATTTCAGAGGAATTTTGGCTTTGTACTTCCCATAATATTCTAAATCTTCTCTATCTATGCCTATTTTGTCTGCAATTTCTCGGATGTGCTTTATATCTGCATTTAATGCAATTTCTAAATCGGTAGGAAAACTCATAATTTTTGTATTTGTTTCTTCTCAAAAATACAAGAAATAGACAATATGATGAAAATTTTTCGCTTGAATTTTGTCACCTATCAATCAGAATAAATAATATCAACCAAATCAATACTATTTCAATAAAATATTAACTTTAGCATCAATTGAACCTTTAATTTCTAACATAAACTGTAATTCTGAAACATATTAAATAAATTTAATAAGCATTGTAATTTTTTTAGATTTAACTTTATCATTATATATCTATCAAAAGTAAAATCCTGATTATGAATTCTATTCTTCTAAACAAACATTTGCTACACAGAGCTGGATTTGGAGTTGATTTAAAAGATATTTCTAGAATTAAAAACAGTTCTCCCCAAGAAATTTGGAAAGAATTATTAAAGAAATCCGAAAAATATTCGCCCATTAAAATCAATTTGGAAGACTTTTCTGCTTACAAACCGAAAGAAGCCAATGCAGAAATGAAAAAATTTTTCCAGAAGAAGAATAAAGAAGAAAATGCAGAAATCATCTTGAATTGGTATCAAAATATGATTTCTGATGAAGCACAATTGAGAGAAAAAATGACTTTTTTCTGGACAGGAATTTTTGCTACAAGAAATGTAGTAAGCAGATTTAATCTTCAATTATTGAATATTATTAAGGAAAATGCTTTGGGTAGTTTTGGAGATTTATTGTTGGCTGTTTCACAGTCTCCATCTATGTTACAATTCCTTAATAATCAACAAAATAAAAAAGACCATCCCAACGAAAATTTTGCAAGAGAAGTAATGGAACTCTTTACGATGGGAAGAGGAAATTACACCGAAAAAGATATAAAAGAAGCTGCTAGAGCATTTACTGGTTGGAGTTTTACCCCAGAAGGAAATTTTATAATGAGACCTAGATTGCACGATTTTGGGAACAAAACTTTTCTTGGTAAAACTGGAAATTTCGATGGAACAGAAATTCTAAAAATTATTTTAGAACAAAAAGCTACCGCCAAATACATCGCCAAAAGAATATACCAATTCTTTGTCAATGAAAAAACAGATGAAAATCTAGTGAATGAATTGGCAGAAAAATTCTATCAATCTAATTATGATATTAAAGTGATTTTGAACGAAATTTTTACGTCGAAATGGTTTTTTGATGAAAAAAATATAGGCACAAAAATAAAATCCCCCATAGAATTAATGGTTGGAATACAAAAAATATTGCCAATTACTATCGAAAATCCTAAAACCTTGATTATTTATCAAAAATTATTAGGACAAATGCTTCTCAATCCGCCCAATGTAGCAGGTTGGCCTTCTGGAAAAGCTTGGATTGACAGTTCTACTCTAATGCTGAGACTAAAAACGCCACAAATCTGGAGCGGAATAATCTCACTAGATTATGCTCCAAAAGATGATGACGACCAAAATATGGGAATGATGCAAAAAATGCTTCCTAAAAATTTGCAAGGTAATTTCAAAATAGATTGGGAAAGCGTTTCAAAGAATTTGAAAAATGAAAATCTAGAAGATATTTTACTCCAAAGCAAAAAATCAATTCCAGAAAATGTGATTAATGAATTTGAAATAGCAGACGAATTCAAATCCAGAGTGATTGCGCTAATGAGTACACCAGAATATCAATTATGCTAGTAGTTGATAATTATAATTGAGTAATTGATATTTGGTGTTATTTGCGCCCCGAGTTGAGCGGAAATCCTTTTTATAAAAATTGACGAGCTAAGCAATGGATTTTTATAAAAAGATTGGGAGCGGAACGAGGAAATAGGCGCCCAAATCATAAAAAATTAAAAATATGCTTATAAAACGTAGAGATTTTTTGAAAGTTGGTTCTTTGGCAGCCACTTCACTGATGATTCCCAACTTTATGAAAGCTTTAGAATTTCCCCAATCTATTGCAGGAAACGAAAAAATATTGGTGGTTTTACAATTAAGCGGTGGAAACGATGGACTAAACACCATTATTCCTACCCAAAATGATATTTACTACAAAGGCAGACACGGAATTGCCATAAAAAATGCACTTAATTTAACGGATGAAGCGGGAATCAACCCGAATTTGTCTTATTTCAAGGAACTTTTTGATAATGGTGAACTTTCCGTTTTGAATAATGTAGGCTATCCTAACCCCGATAAATCGCACTTTAGAAGTATGGACATTTGGCACAGTGCCAGTAAAAGTGATGAATTTTTAGAAACTGGCTGGATTGGAAGATATCTAGACGAAGCTTGTTACAACTGCACTCATCCTACGCAAGCTTTAGAAATTGATGATTTACTAAGTCTGGCTTTGAAAGGAAAAGAAAAGAAAGCCTTTGCTTTTAAAGACCCGAAAAGATTGTTCCAAACAAGCAACGAAAAATTTTATAAAAACCTCTACGAAAATCACCACCACGACCACGAAACGGTAGAATATCTCTATCAAACTTTAGGCGAAACCATCAGTAATGCTGAATATATTTTTGAAAAAAGCAAAACTAAAAAATCAGACATCACCTATCCTGACACCAATCTAGGAAAGGATTTCAAGAAAATTTCGAGTTTAATTTTGTCTGATATTAATACCCGAGTTTATTATCTTTCTATCGGCAGTTTTGATACGCACGTGAACCAAAACGATAGACAATCTAAACTTTTTGAGGAAATAAATGGTGCTGTAGAATCTTTTGTAAAAGATATGAAATCGAACGGAAAATTTAATGATGTCTTGTTGATGACTTTCTCAGAATTTGGACGAAGAGTGGCGCAAAATGCTAGTGGTGGAACTGACCACGGAACTGCCAATCAAATGTTTTTTATTTCTGGTGGTCTTAAGAAAAAAGGAATTCTAAACGCATTGCCAGATTTACAAAACTTAAATGATGGAGACCTTATCTACACCGAAGATTTTAGAAAAGTGTATGCTACCGTTCTTAAAAATTGGCTTGGTGCAGACGAAAACAAAATTCTAGGTTGGAAGAATGGCATCTATGATTTTATATAACTACACAAAAGTGGAATTGAAACGCAACCATAATCATCCTACATTTGAATATCCTAAAAACAGTAAAAATATGAGAGCCATAAAACTACGAATTATTAGATTTTTAAATAAAATATTAGAGCATTATACTGTGAATGAAACTTGATAAAAACCACCTTTTTGGTGGTTTTTATTTATGATTTTCCGTAATTGTATGTCTTCAAACTAACTTAGACATTTTGGAATAAATCCTTAAGGAGTATTTTAGGTTATAAATTTAGTAATGTTTGTTGTACAAGAGCAAAAGAAAACTTGGCCGTCTTTTATCAATCTCCTTCTAAAGAAATTATTGAAACTGCAAAAATTTGGTTTGATAACAACATTATTGATTTAGATTTAAAAAAAAACTCCACTCTTTCGAGTGGAGTTTCTATTTTTATGCTTGTTCTGTTGGTTGTTCTCCTTCTGGTTTTGGAGCGTCTCCTTCAGTTCTAGGCTTTTGTTCTGGTCTTGGTGGTCTTGGTAAAAGAACTTTTCTAGAAAGTCTCATTTTCTTACGATCATCATAACCCATAAATTTCACTTCTACTTCATCACCTTCCGCATAAGGAACTTTATCTAATCTCTTCCATTCGATTTCTGAGATGTGTAGTAAACCTTCGGTTCCTTTTGCAATAGCTACGAAAGCACCGAAATCCATTACTTTTACTACTTTACCTTTATAAACAGTACCTACAACTGGCACGAAAGTAATTTCGTTTATTCTAGCAATAGCAGCATTGATTTTCTCACGGTCAGTTCCAGAGATTTCAATTCTACCAATTTCGCCCATTTCTTCAATAGAGATTACAGTATCTGTATCTTTTTGAAGCTGTTGGATAATTTTACCACCAGGCCCGATAACTGCGCCAATGAAATCTTTAGAAATTTCTAAAACTTCCATTTTCGGAGCGTGTGGTTTCACATCTGCTCTTGGTTTATCGATGGTTTTAAGGATTTCTCCTAAAATATGTAATCTACCTTCTCTTGCTTGATTCAATGCGGTTTCCATGATATCCATGGTTAAACCTTGGATTTTGATATCCATTTGACAAGCGGTAATTCCGTCTGCAGAACCTGTTACTTTGAAGTCCATATCACCCAAGTGATCTTCGTCTCCTAAAATATCAGAAAGTACAGTGAATTTACCAGATTTCGGGTCAGTAATTAATCCCATTGCAATACCAGAAACTGGTTTTGTAATTTGTACACCAGCATCCATTAATGCAAGAGTTCCTGCACAAACAGTAGCCATAGAAGAAGAACCGTTAGATTCTAAAATATCTGAAACTACTCTGATGGTATAAGGATTTTCGTGAGGAATCATTCCTGCTAAAGCTCTTTGAGCTAAGTTTCCGTGACCAACTTCTCTTCTTGAAGTTCCTCTTAGAGGTCTTGCTTCACCTGTTGAGAATGGTGGGAAATTATAGTGTAGGAAGAATTTTTCGTCATAATTGATGGCAACAGAATCTACCATGTTGGCATCTTTTACAGAACCTAAAGTTACGGCTGTAAGAGATTGCGTTTCACCTCTGGTAAAGATTGCAGAACCGTGAGCTCCTGGTAAATAATCGATTTCTGACCAAATCGGACGAATCGTTTTAGGATCTCTACCATCTAATCTGATTCCTTCGTTTAGAATCATTTGACGCATTGCTTCTTTTTCTACATCGTGGTAGTAAATTTTAGCAAATGGTTCTACGTCTGCTCTTTCTTCTTCTGAATATTGAGAAAGGAATTCTTCTAAAACTGCAGCAAATTTTTCGTGTCTTTCTTCTTTTGCAGAAGGAGTTTTTGCTACGTTGTAAACTTTATCATAACATTCTGCCCAAACTTTCTCACGAATTTCTTCGTTGTGTGTTTCGTGGCAGTATTCTCTTTTGGTTTGAGATGCAGGAATTCTCGCTGCTAATCTTTCTTGTGCTTCAATTTGAACTTTAATTTCTTCGTGAGCGTATTTAATCGCTTCTAGCATTTCTGCTTCAGAAATTTCTTTCATTTCACCTTCTACCATTACGATAGAATCTTTGGTAGCACCTACCATAATATCTAAATCTGCTTTTTTAAGATTTTCGATACTTGGGTTGATAGAAAGTTCACCGTCTATTCTTATTACTCTTACTTCAGACATTGGCCCGTTGAAAGGAATATCTGTAATAGCAATTGCTGCTGAAGCGGCTAAACCAGCTAAAGCTTCTGGCATTGTTTGCTCATCGTAAGAAATTAGGGAAATCATTACTTGAACTTCTGCGTGGAAATCTTCTGGGAAAAGCGGACGAAGTACTCTGTCTACTAATCTCATGGTAAGAACCTCATCATCAGAAGGTTTAGTTTCTC
>ERZ650312.1752-NODE-1752-length-12161-cov-8.263919_pt1 | contig 12161 bp, 9 predicted proteins | sample MGYA00376248_ERZ650312 | MGnify/ENA primary metagenome ERZ650312 (study PRJEB26733, sample SAMN07839316) | wastewater metagenome | biome: urban; feature: wastewater treatment plant; material: waste water | place: USA: North Carolina | collected 2016-07-28 ... | reverse complement strand
AGTGATGCAGGGAGCGCTGGGTCTGGGCCCCCCAGAGCCTGTCCGCCGGGACGGCTATCTCCCCCAGGCTGTCCCGCTCCATCCTGATATCCATGACGTGTCTCCTGCCGTTGAGGTGGTGGCACCCAGCATGAACCCAAACGGCGGCCGGGGCCAGCTTGCACATGGATACGCTTTGCATATAATAAGCAAAGCTTACTATATGGGTTGCATATCATGAACAAACAACCGGACACCCTTGGCTTTCTCATCGGCGACGTCCAGCGCCTGATGCGCCGCCAGTTCCAGCAGCAGCTGGAGGGAAGCTGCCTCACCCTGGCCCAGGCCAGGGCTCTGGTGCACATTGCACGCAGCGAAGGGATCCGCCAGGTGGATCTGGCGGAGCGGCTCGACATCCAGCCCATCACCCTGGCCCGTCAGCTCGATCAGCTGGCGGAGAGCGGCCTGGTGGAGCGGCGCAGCGACCCCCATGACAGGCGGGCCTATCAGCTCCATCTGACCGAAGGGGCCACCCCCTATCTGGCGATGATCAAACAGGCGTCCGATCTGGTGCATCAGAGGGCCATCGGCGAGCTGGGGGAGGAGGCGACCGAGGCGCTGTGCCGCTCCCTCAAGATCCTGCGTGCCAACCTCGGCCACCTCTGATGCTTTCCTGTGATGCCAACCAGCGTGGAGCCATATCATGACCACTGATTCCCCCTCTTCCTCCCGTCCCGCCGCCAACCGGCGCCGCACCCGCCTGCTGTTGCTGGTGGTGGTGCCGGCACTGGCCCTGATCGGGGCGGGCGTTATCTACCTGCAGGGCGGGCGCTATGTGGAGACGGACAACGCCTATGTGAAGGCGGACAAGGTCCCCATCAGCACCGAGGTGCTGGGCCGGGTGGCCAAGGTGTTCGTCGAGGAAAACCAGCAGGTCCGGGCTGGCCAGCCGCTGTTCGAGCTGGATCAGGAGTCCTTCCGGGTCGCCGTGGCCAAGGCCGAGGCGGAACTTGCCAAGGTGCGCACCGATCTGGTGGCGCTGCAGACCAGTTATCGCGGCCAGCAGGCGGAGATCGCCGTGGCCCGCACCCGCCATGCCTATGCCCTGAAGGAGGAGCATCGCCAGGCGGATCTGGTGACCAGGCACTTCACCTCCACCGCCAATTACGACGATGCCCGCCAGCTCACCATACAGACCGCCCAGCAGCAGGTAGCGCTGGAGGAGGGGCTCAAGAAGATTGAAGCCTCCCTCAGCGGGGACGTGAACCTGCCGGTGGAGCAGCAGCCCGCCTATCAGGAGGCCGCGGCCGAGTTGGCCAAGGCCAGGCTGGATCTGGCTCGCACCACCATCTATGCCCCCGCCAACGGCATCGTCAGTCAGTTGCCCAAGCCCGGCCAGTACAATCTGGTGGGCATGACCGCCATGATGCTGGTGGAGACCGACACCCCCTGGGTGGAGGCGAACTTCACCGAGACGGAGCTGACCCATGTGCAACCTGGCCAGAAGGTGGACATCAGTGTGGATACCTACCCCGATGCGCACTGGACCGGGGTGGTGGAGAGCCTGAGCCCGGCCACAGGCTCCGAGTTTTCGGTGATCCCGGCCCAGAACGCCACCGGCAACTGGGTCAAGATCGCCCAGCGGGTGGCGGTGCGGATCAAGCTGGATTCGGGAGCGGATCAGCCCACCCTGAGGGCGGGTCTGAGTGCCACTGCCGAGATAGACACCGGCCATCAGCGCACCCTGCCTGGCCTGTCAGGTCGAGGTTGATATGACGAGCGCAGCCACAGGGCAGGCAGACCAGGCTTCCCGTCGCACCTTCATCACCCTGTCGGTGATGGTGGCGACCATCATGCAGGCGCTGGACACCACCATCGCCAACGTGGCCCTGCCCCACATGCAGGGAGCCATGGGGGCGACCCAGGATCAGATCTCCTGGGTGCTCACCTCCTACATAGTGGCGGCCGCCATCTTCATGCCGCTGACCGGTTTCATCTCGGCAAGAATTGGCCGCAAAAGGCTGTTCATGTGGTCGGTGGCGGGCTTTACCGTTGCCTCCATGCTGTGTGGCGCGGCCCAGAGCCTGGAGCAGATAGTGCTGTTCCGCCTGCTTCAGGGGATCTTCGGTGCCAGCCTGGTGCCCCTCTCACAGGCGGTGCTGCTGGACACCTATCCGCCAGAGAAGCACGGCTCCGCCATGGCGCTCTGGGGGATAGGGGTCATGGTGGGCCCCATTCTGGGGCCGTCGCTGGGGGGCTGGCTCACCGAGTACTACAACTGGCGCTGGGTCTTCTACATCAACCTGCCGTTCGGCCTGCTGGCCTGGTTCGGACTTGCCGCCTTCATCGAGGAGACGAAGATCGATGCCAGCCGCCGCTTCGATCTGCTGGGGTTCGCCCTGCTGAGTCTCGGCATCGGGGCGTTGCAGATGGCGCTGGACAGGGGAGAGTCCCAGAACTGGTTCGCCAGCCGGGAGATCGTCATCGAGACCGCCCTGATGGTGATGGCGTTCTACCTCTTCGTGGTGCATATCTTCACCCACCCGCACCCCTACATAGAACCGGCCCTGTTCCGGGATCGCAACTTCAGCGTCGGTCTGCTCTTCATCTTCATCGTCGGCATCATCTTGCTGGCGACCATGACGCTGCTGCCTCCCTTCATGCAGGGGCTGATGGGTTACCCGGTGATCGACGTGGGTTACCTGCTCGCCCCGCGCGGGGTGGGCACCATGGTTGCCATGATGCTGGTGGGCAGGCTGTCGGGCCGGGTGGACGCCCGTTACCTCATCCTGTCAGGGCTGCTGCTCACCAGCTTCTCCATGTGGGAGATGACCCTGTTCAACACGGACATCGGCAGCTGGGACATAGTGCGCACCGGCATCATCCAGGGGCTGGGGCTCGGCTTCATCTTCGTGCCACTCTCCACCATCACCTTTGCGACCCTGGCGCCGCGCTATCGCAACGAGGGGACGGCGCTGTTCAGCCTGGTGCGCAACATCGGCAGCAGCATCGGCATCTCGGTGGTGATCACCTATCTGGCCCAGCGATCCCAGATGAACCACGAGGCGTTCGCCGCCTACATCACCCCGTTCAATGTCAACCTGCATCAGGGCGGGGGCATGGCGGAGCTGATGACGCCGAAGGGGCTGGCCATGATCAACGGCGAGGTGACCCGGCAGGCCAGCCTGCTCGCCTACCTGCAGGATTTTCGCCTGATGATGTGGGTCAGCCTGTGCGCCGTACCGTTGGTGGTGTTGCTGAGGGCTCCCGGGCGCAGCGGCTCTCGGGAGGAGATGGCCATTCTGGAGTGAATCACGAAGGGGCGAGCAACAAAGAAAGAGGGATGGCGCAGGCCATCCCTCTGTCGTTTGGCAGGATCAGCGTGCCGGCGTGAAGGGGGTGAGCGCTGCCAGAGGCGCAGCGTCCCCGTATTCCCGGATGGGCTCGCCGTGTTTGAAGATCTTGAAAGTCTCGCCCCGGGCGCTCCAGTATTCGATGCTCTCGCCGCCGATCTGCAACAGGCTCGCCTCGCGCAGGGCCACCACGGATTCGCTCGGGTTGATGGCGCAGAACTCGGCCAGACGCTCGTCCCGGGTCTCCCCCATGTGGCCGCTGATGCTGGCGTCCAGATAGTGGGGGTTGATCTGCACGGGGAAGAGCCCCAGCGCAGGCAGCACGACGGCGCTGCACACCGGCATGTCGTTGGTGGTGCGGATGCTGGGGGTGGCCACGTTGCAGCCGGCGCTCCAGCCCACATAGGGCACGCCCCGCTCGCGCACCGCACGCTGGATGGGGACCACCAGACCATACTCGTGCAGCCGCTGGTTCAGGAGCCAGGTATTGCCGCCGCTGATGAAGATGGCGTCGGCCCGGTTGATGGCATCCACCGGATCGTCGAAGTGATGGATGCTGATGGCGTCCACCCCCAGACTCTCGGTGAGCTCCCGGGCGCGGGCATCCCAGTCGCTGCGGATCACCGCGTAGGGGATGAGCAGGATGCGCTTGACCTGGTTGCGAGCGAGCAGGGTTTGCACCCGGTCGCGGGCCCAGCCGAGCAGGCCGGGGTGTTCTGTGGTTTTACCGTTGCTGAGCAGAAGCAGTTCCATGATGTGTCCTCGAAACAAGGCGCAGGACCCGAGCGATCCTGGTGAAGAGAAGAGGGCACTCTACCGCCATCGAAGCGCCAAATGTGTGATCCCTGCCCGTTTTGTACGGTTGCAGGCCACTCAGGGTTGTTCGTTCACCTGCGCGTAGCGCAGCAGCATCTCGGCGAGGGAGTTCACCGCCAGGCGTTTCATCAGGCTGGCGCGGCACACCTCGACGGTGCGCACCGAAATGCAGAGATCCTGCGCTATCTGCTGGTTCTTGTGGCCCCGGGCGATGAGCTGCAACAACTGGCGTTCGCGCGGGGTGAGGCGCTCAAAGGCGGCCAGCTGGGCGAGGCGGGTGGCCGCCGCCTGCGTCGCCTGCTCGGCCCGCTCGATGGCGGCGAGCAGGGGGGCCAGCTGCACCGGCTTTTGCAAGAAATCCACCGCCCCCTGCTTGAGGGACTCCACCGCCAGGGGCACCTCGCCGTGGCCGGTGAGAAACAGGATGGCGATGGGGCTCTGGGCCGCCTTCAGCCGCTGCTGCACCTCGGGGCCCGACAGCCCCGGCATGCGGCAGTCGAGGATGAGGCAGGCGGGCTGGTGCAGGTCGACCTCGGCCAGAAAGCGCTCGCCATCGGCAAAGCTGAACAGCTGCCGCTCGTCGCAGCTCTCCAGCATGAAGCGCAGGGAGTCGAGCACGGCCTCGTCGTCATCGACCAGATAGAGCGGGGGGCGGGCAGGGGTCGGCATCTCAGTTCCTCGGCATGTCGGTGGATGAAGGGAGGGTTTCGGGTGGCGGCACGGGCAGGGTGACCCGGGCCAGACAGCCGTGAAGGCTCAGGTTCTCCAGGCTGAACTGGCCGCGATGGCTCTCGACCACCTCCCGGCAGATGGCCAGCCCCAGCCCCATGCCATCCGGCTTGTCGCTGTAAAACGCCTGCTGCAGTTCGGTCGCGGGGACCTTCAGGCCGGCGCCGTTGTCGCGGATCTCCAGCAGCAGGCTCTGCGACTCGAAGGCGATCAGCAGCTCGACCCGGGCAGGCTCCTGTGCCGCTGCTGGCGTAGGAAGGCGAGCCCTCTGCGCCGCACTCTCGGCGCCATTCTTGATGAGGTTGACCAGCAACTGCTCCATCCCGGTGCCGTCCAGAGGGAGCGGGCGCGGCTGGCCCCGCCAGTGCAGGGTGAAGGCGACGTCGAGCGGCGCCAGCATCTGCTCCAGCAGGGGGCGCAACTCCGCCACCAGGGTGGGCAGGTCGCAAGGCGCGAAGCGGGGAGGGCGCTTTTGCAGCCTGGCTCTGAGCCGGTTGACGGTCTGGGTGATGCGCTGGACCTGGAGCCCTATCTGCTCCAGGGCCTGACGCAGGGAGGCCTGGGCGGCAGCCTGGGCCGGATCCTGTGCCAATCTGTCCAGTCGCAACAAGGCCCCCTGGCTGTAGTTGGCGATGGCGCTGAGGGGCTGATTGATCTCGTGGGCCACGTTGGCGCCCAGCTCGCCCAGTTCGGCGAGCCGTCTGGCCTGTGCCAGCTGGCGTCCCTTCTGCTCGAGCTGGTGGCGGGCTTTGAGCAGCCGGCGCTGGCTGCGGTTGAACAGGTATTGCAGCAGCAGGTGGTGGCCCCCCAGCAGCAGTACCAGCGCCAGGGCGCCCCAGCCCCACTGCTGATGCTGGCGCAGCCAGTGCCAGGCCGCTTGCCACCAGGGGCCCTGCAGCGGGTGGCGATCCAGCGCCTTGAGCAGGCGGTCGATGGCGAGCTCGCTGGTGGGCACGGTCCAGCCCGCCGAATCGGCGGCGATGGCCGCCTCGCTATCAGCGGGCAGATCGTACAGCGCGCGGGTCACCGCCAGCGCCAGCGCGGGGGAGGCCCGCTCTGTCTTGGCGAAGGACCAGTTGGGGTAGAGCCGGGTCGAGCTCTGGCAACCAAAGCCGGCCGGCGCCTGATCGTCCAGCACCCGAAACGCCCCCCTGGCGACCTTGCCCTCCCGCTCCATGCGCTCCAGCTGACACACCGGCACGATGGCGGCGGCCACCTCCCCTGCCGCCAGCCGCTCGATGAGCCGGTCCAGCGGAAAGCCGGTGAACTGCACGGTGGAGAAGAAGTGCTCCAGCCGAACTCCCTGTTCGCCCGCCTCGAAGCGATAGGCGAGGTAGCCGCCGAAGGCGTTCTCCGAGACGGCGGCGACCGCTTGCCCCTCGAGGTCACGCCAGTGTCGGTAGGGGGCCTGGGCAGGCACCACCAGGGCGGCGCCGATGGCGAGGTTGTCCCCCCCGGCCGGACTCTTGAGGGTGGCGAGCCAGGCCAGTGGGTACTGGCGCGCCAGACTCACCGACTGGCCCGGGTTGGTGATGACGAAATCGAGGTGCTCGCGGGCGACGGCCTCGGCCAGTTCATCGAGCCCCAGCGGATGCAGCACGAAGCGATGGTCGGGCACGCGCTGCGCGAGCCAGCGCAGCAGCGGTTGCCACTGGGCTCTGGCCAGGGCCGGGCCGCGGGTTGCCAGCACGCCGATGCGTATCGGCTCGGCCAAGGTCTGCACCGGCGTGGCCTGGGATGGTGCGGATTCCTGTCGGGCCGGCGCTGGCGAAGAGGGGGTCGGGGCGGCCTGCACCCGCAGCGGCAGGGCTGACAGGGCGAGCCAGAGCAGCAGGCTGAGCAGGGGCAAGGGGACTGGGGCGTGCAGGGGGCTCTCCTCTCGGTGCAAAGGGGGCAGTCTATCACCGGGACGTGCGCTTGCACGCGAACGGGGCCGGGAGGGGCGGCAAACGCCGCCCCGGTCACAGTTCAGCAGGGCTGGGGCATTTTTTATTGCGCTGGATCAACCCGGCTCCCGGTATGTGGAAAACCACAATAGAGGCGACTTCCTGCGTTGAGGACAATCGGCCCAACCCCTTTCAAGCCAGCTCAGCAGAAGGAAAGACGCCATGGAGCCCAGCAAGCGCCGATTGTTATCCGGGATCGCCGCCCTCACCGCAGGGGCGGCCCTGATCCCCGTCACCCAGGTTCAGGCGCAGTCCGTTCCCGCTCCCCGCAACGGGCGGGCGGCCATCAGCCGGGGGGACGGGCGCAAGCGTTACGGCATGCTGATCGACCTGCGCCGCTGCGTCGGCTGTCAGGCCTGCACCGTGGCCTGCACCATCGAAAACCAGCCTCCCCTCGGCCAGTTTCGCACCACGGTGAGCCAGTACGAGGTGAGCGACGTGGCCGCCCTCGAGGCTCCCGCCTCCCTCTTGATGCTGCCGAGGCTGTGCAACCACTGCGCCGAGCCCGCCTGCCTCGATGTCTGCCCCACCGGCGCCACCTTCCAGCGCGACGACGGCATCGTGGTGGTCAACAACGACTGGTGCGTCGGCTGTGGCTACTGCGTGCAGGCCTGCCCCTATGACGCCCGCTTCATCAACCACGAGACCAACACCGCCGACAAGTGCACCTTCTGCGCCCATCGGCTGGAGGCGGGGCTCTTGCCCGCCTGCGTGGAGAGCTGTGTCGGCGAGGCGCGCATCATAGGCGATTTGAACGACCCCAAGAGCCGGATCAGCCGCTTGCTGCGCGAACACGAGCCGGCGCTCAAGGTGCTCAAGCCGGAGGCCAATACCCAGCCGCGGGTCTTTTATCTCGGCATGGACGAGGCCTTCGTCAGCAAGGTCGACGGCAACCCGGCCCTGCGCACCCTGCTCACCGACGATGGCAAGGAGATAGCCCATGGTCATTAACGAACTGCTGGCCCCGGCTCAGCCCATCACCTGGCTGCCCTGGGCGGTGCAATATTTCTTTCTCATCGGCCTCGCCTACGGGGCCCTCTGGCTCGGCGCGTTTGAGCTGTGGCGCAAGGCGCCGGACCCGCGGCTGCAGACCCTGGCGGCGGTGCTGATGGTGGCGGCCGGTCTGGTGGCTCCCATCGCCCTGACCGCGGATCTGCACCAGCCGGCCCGGGCCTGGCACTTCTACGCCCAGACGCGCGTTGGCTCCGTCATGTGGTATGGCGCCTATCTGCTGCCGCTGTTCAGCCTGCTCTCCATGCTGCTCGGCTGGCTGCTGCTAAGGCCTGCCCTGGCCCGGCGCGGCGCAGAAGGGGACAAGATAGCCCGCCTTGCCCGGCTGCTCTGCCTGGGAAGCTGGTCGGGGCACGTCTGGCAGCGGCCCCTCTCTTTGCTGGCGGCCGTGAGCGGGCTCAGCATCGCCCTCTACACCGGGCTCGAGACCATGGCGGTGGCGGCGCGCCCGCTCTGGCATACCCCCTGGTTGCCCTGGCTGCTGACCCTGAGCGCCGTGCTGGGGGCCCAGAGCGCCCTGCTGCTGCTCAACCGCTTGCTGGCGGGCTGGCGTGCTCAGACCGAGTCGACCCTGCTGCGCCAGAGTGGCTGGACGTTAGGCCTGCTGGCGCTCTCCCTGCTGGGCTGGGCCCTGTTTGGCGGCGCCTCGGCGGCAGAGGCCGCGGCCCTCTATCGGCTAGATCCGAGCTGGCGGCTGGCGGCCCACTGGCTGTTGCTGACCCTGGGGCTGGCCGGCCTGCTGATGCTGGTGCGGCCAAGGCTTTCTGCCCGCCTGGCACTCTGGGGGCTGGCGCTGCTGGGGCTGCACCTGGTGTGGGGCCTGCGCTGGCTGGTGCTGATCCAGGGGCAGCTCGCACCCAAGTACGGGGCCGGCGTCTATCTCTATGAAATCGCCTGGGGCCCGGCCGGTGTGCTCGGCATTCTCGGCACCTTCGGTCTGCTGCTGGCCCTGCTGGTGGCCCTCTCGGAGCTGGTGCGCCCCTCTGTTTCCTCTGCCATCAAGGCATCCACAACTTTTGCACGCGAGGCACTCTGATGGATCACAGCAAACGCAAGTTTCTCAAGGGCGCCGCCATCGCCGGTGGCACCGGATTGTTCGTCGCCGGTTACAGCGACACCCTCAAGCAGGTGGCGAGCGGCCTCGCCACCGGCAGCTCGGGCCAGCCGACCCGGGATCCCATCCATGGCAACTCGCTGGCCGTGGAGTACCGGGTTGACGAGCGGGGGGAGTTGCATCCCAACCCGGCCCAGCGGGTTGCCAACACCATGTGCCTCGGCTGCTGGACCCTGTGCGGAGTGCGGGCCCGCATCGACAACGAGCGCGACCAGATAGTGCGGATCCTGGGCAACCCCTATCACCCCCTCTCCGCCCGCCATCACATCGACTTCAAGACCCCGGTCAAACAGGCGCTGCTCGCAACCAGCGGCTACCAGGAAGGGGGGCTGGACGGGCGCTCCACCGCCTGCGCCCGGGGCAACGCCATGCTCGAGCAGCTCGACAGCCCGCAGCGGGTCACCCGCTGTCTCAAGCGGGTGGGGCCCCGTGGCAGCGGTCGCTGGCAGAGCATCCCCTTCGAGCAGCTGGTGGCCGAGGTGGTGGAGGGGGGTGATCTGTTCGGCGAGGGCCAGGTTGAGGGGCTGCGGGCCATTCGCAACCTCGCCGAACCGCTCGACCCGGCCAACCCGGAGTACGGCCCCAGGGCCAACCAGCTGCTGGTGAGCAACGCCTCGGACGAGGGGCGGGATCACTTCATCAAGCGCTTCACCTTCAACAGCTTCGGCACCCGCAACTTCGCCAACCACGGCGCTTACTGCGGCCTGTCGTTCCGGGTCGGGGCCGGCGCCCTGCTGGACGATCTGGAGAAGAACGCCCACCTCAAGCCGGACTGGGACGAGAGCGACTTCCTGCTGTTCATGGGCACCTCGCCCCAGCAATCGGGCAACCCCTTCAAGCGCCAGTCCCGCCAGCTGGCGGCAAACCGGGCGCGACCGGGCAAGCCGTTCTCCTACGTGGTGGTGGCCCCCAGCCTGCCCAACACGGTGAACATGCCCTCCGCCCCCGCCAACCGCTGGCTGCCCATCCGCCCCGCCACCGACTCGGCGCTGGCCATGGCCATGCTGCGCTGGATCATCGACAACCAACGCTACGCCGAGCCTTTCCTGACGGCCCCCCATGCCGCTGCCGCCGAGCGGGCCGGCTATCGCGGTTTTTGCAACGCCAGCCACCTGGTGCTCTGCGACGAGTCCCACCCGCGCTTCGGTCAGATGCTGCGGGCCAGCGATCTCGGTTTGCCCTTTGAGGGGGAAGCCTATGGGGAGGGGGACGCCATGCTGGTAGAGGAGGCGAGCAGCGGCGAGCCGAGACCCGCCGGCCAGTGTGAGCGAGCCAACCTCTGGGTGGATCGCGCCATTCAGGGCCCCAAGGGGGAGCTGATGGTGAAGAGCAGCTTCCAGCTGCTGGCCGAGGCGTGCCGGGAGCACTCCCTCGCGCAATACAGCGCCGAGTGCGCCGTGCCAGTGAGCGATATCGAGGCGCTGGCGCGGGAGTTCACCAGCCACGGCACCCGCGCGGCTGTGGTCTCCCACGGTGGCACCATGAGCGCCAACGGCTTCTACTCGGCCTGGGCCATCATGATGCTCAACGTCATGATTGGGAACCTCAACGCCCGGGGCGGCGCCGTGGCGAGCGGCGGCAAGTTCGATCCCTTCGGGGCGGGGCCGCGCTACGATCTGGCGAGCTTCCCCGGCATGGTCAAGCCCGCCGGGGTCTTCCTGTCGCGATCCAAGTTCCCCTACGAGAAAACTTCCGAATATCGGCGCAAGCGCGAGGCGGGCCAGAACCCCTATCCGGCGCAAGAGCCCTGGTTCCCCATCTCCGGCCCCTTGCTCGGCGAACACCTGACTGCGGCGGTGAACGGTTACCCCTACCGGCTCAAGGCCTGGATCAATCACATGGGCAACCCCCTCTACGGCCAGGCCGGGCTCAGCAAGGCCATAGGCGAAGAGCTCAAGGACCCTGCCGTGCTGCCCCTTGTGGTCAGCATCGACAGCTTCATCAACGAGTCGTCGGCGCTGTCGGACTACCTGGTGCCGGACACCCTGACCTACGAGTCCTGGGGCTGGGCCACCGCCTGGCACGGGGTGATGACCAAGGTCTCCACCGGCCGCTGGCCTATCGTGGAGCCCCGTGTCGCCAAGACCGCCGAGGGAGATCCGGTCTGCATGGAGTCCTTCTTTATCGCGGTGGCCAAACGGCTGGGGCTGCCGGGCTTTGGCGAGGGGGCGCTCAAAGGGGCGGACGGCAAGTTGCATGCCCTGCATAAGGCGGCGGACTTCTCCCTCTACGGGGCGGCCAACGTCGCCTATCTCGGCGAGCCGGTGCCTCCTATCGGGCCTGAGGATCTCGCCTGGTCCGGGGTGGAGCGGATCCTGCCGGTGCTGAATGCCACCCTGAGTGCGGAGGAGGCGGGCCGCGCCGCCTATCTCTTCGCCCGTGGCGGGCGCTTCGAGCCGGCGGCCAAGGGGCGCGACGAAGTGGGTCAGCCGAGCAAGCGCTGGTCCAAGCCGCTGATGGTGTGGAACCCCGAGGTGGGCAGCCGCCGCCACAGCCAGAGCGGGCAATTCTTGAGCGGTACCCCGCGCTTTTTCCGCCCCCAGCTGGCGGACGGCACGCCGCTCAATGAGGCGTTCAAGCCGGCCCAGTGGCCGCTGCTGCTCACCAGCTACAAGTCCCACACCATGAGCTCCATGAGCATCGGCTCGGATCGCCTGCGCCAGGTGAACCCCAGCAACCGGGTGCGGCTCAATGCGCAGACGGCGGCGCAGCTGGGGATCGAGAGCGGGGACAGGGTGCGGGTCAGCACCCCGGATGGCAGCGTGATCGGGGTGGCCGAGTGCGTGGCCGGGGTGCAGGCCGATGCCATCGCCATCGAGCACGGTTTCGGCCACAAGGAGCTGGGGGCGCGGGAACACTGGATAGACGGCCAGAAAGTGGTCGCCAATCCGCTGCGCGGAGCCGGGGTCAATCTGAATGACTTGGCGGTGCTGGATCCCAGCCGCCATGGCCGCTACCCCCTGGTGGACTGGGCCATCGGCTCGTCGGCCCGCCAGGGGCTGCCGGCCCGGGTGGAGAAGCTGGTATGACGATCCAATGAAAACGGGGCCTGCGGGCCCCGTTGCTTATCTGCTCTGCGTCACTGTCACAGTTTGAAGTCGACCCACACCAGGCGGTGATCCGAGCTGACGCCCTTGGCGATGCCCAGCTTGGCGTCATACACCAGGTGGTAGCCCGGCTCGAAGCTGGCCGGCCAGAACACGCCGGAGGCGA
>ERZ650312.1751-NODE-1751-length-12168-cov-5.711632_pt1 | contig 12168 bp, 11 predicted proteins | sample MGYA00376248_ERZ650312 | MGnify/ENA primary metagenome ERZ650312 (study PRJEB26733, sample SAMN07839316) | wastewater metagenome | biome: urban; feature: wastewater treatment plant; material: waste water | place: USA: North Carolina | collected 2016-07-28 ... | reverse complement strand
GGCGGAATGACTGACGGCGCTGTCTTGGCGAGGATCTTTTCGAGCACGCCGGGTGCGATCTTGCAGCCGCAGCCGCCGCCGTGCGAGAGCGAGGTCAATCGGACCGGGGCGGCTGCCTCGGTCGGTACCGGCTCAGCTGCCGGGTTATCTTTCTTCTTGGTCATGGAATGGTGAACAACAAAAAAATGGGGAAATCGGGATACCGCTGCTGCCGTGCGATCAAATTACTTCGAAACCGGCGCCCTCGATCGCATCCCTGAACTGCGCTTCGCCGACCTTCGCCGGGTCGAAAGCGACGGTCGCCTGCGCCGCTTCCAGCGACACTTCGACGCGCTCGACACCCGGCAGCGCCTGCAACACACCAGTAACATTCTTCACGCAGCCTTGGCAGCTCATGCCGCCCACGCCGATCACGATCTCTTGCATGGTCAATCCTTTACGAGAAACTTTTGCTGCCGCAACAGCACGGCGAAGTCGTCGGCCGGCAGCGGAACGCTGAAATAATACCCTTGAACCTCGTCGCAGCCCTGCCGGCGCAGCATTTCGAGCTGTTCGACGTGCTCGACGCCTTCGGCGATCACCTTCAGGCGCAGGCTGTGCCCCATGCTGATGATGGCCGAGGAGATCGCCCAGTCATCGGTATCGGTCACGATGTCGCGCACAAAACTCTGATCGATCTTGAGCCGGTCGATCGGGAAGCGCTTGAGGTAGGAAAGACTCGAATAGCCGGTGCCGAAATCGTCGATCGCCAGCTTGACGCCCATGTCGGAAATCCGCTGCAGCGTCTCGACCGTCGCGTTGGCGCCGACCATGACGATGCCTTCGGTGAGTTCGAGTTCGAGCAGTTCGGGCGCGAGTCCGGTATCGGCCAGGACCGCAGCCACATTGTCTTCGATCCGACCGCTACGGAACTGCACGGCGGAGATGTTGACCGCGATACTGATCGCCGGCAAACCGGCCTGCTGCCAGGCACAGTTCTGCCGGCACGCTTCGCCCAGCACCCATTCGCCGATCATCACGATCAAGCCAGAAACCTCAGCCACCGGGATGAACTTGCCCGGCGGCACCAGGCCGAGCTGCGGGTGCCGCCAGCGCACGAGGGCCTCGGCGCCGACGATACGGCCGCTCGCCAGGTCGATCTGTGGTTGGTAGTGGAGGACGAACTCGCCGCGCTCGATGCCCTGGCGCAGGCTGTTTTCCAGCGTCAATCTTTCGAGCGCCGCGACGTTCATTTCGCTGGCAAAGAACTGATAGGCGTTGCGCCCCGACTCCTTGGCGCGGTACATCGCGGTATCGGCGTGCTTGAGCAGCGCTTCAAAGTCGCGGCCATCCTGCGGAAACACGCTGATTCCGAGCGACGGCGTCACGCTGAGCTCATGGCTCTCGATCTCGTAGGGGCGCGCCACGCGGTAGATCAGCTTGCGCGCGACCTCGGTCGCCCCTTCGATCGTCACGTCGGTAAGCAGCACGACAAATTCGTCGCCGCCCAGACGGGCGACCGTATCCATGCGCCGCACGCAGCTTTGCAGCCGTTGTGCGACCTCGCCCAGCAGCTTGTCGCCGGCCGAATGGCCGAGCGAGTCGTTGATCGTCTTGAAGTGGTCGAGATCGACAAAGAGCAGCGCGACCTGCTTCCCTTCGCGTTCGGCGCTGGCCAGCGCCTGCTCGGCGCGGTCCTGCAGGAGCCGGCGATTGGGCAGGTTGGTCAGCGAGTCGAAGTAGGCCAGCTGCCGGATGCGCTCCTGTGCTGCAACGCGCTCGGAGATGTCGGACGATACACCGACGTAGTTGAGTACCTTACCCTGCGCGTCGCGATACGCGCTGATCGTCAGCCAAACCGGGAAAACGTCACCGCTCTTGCGCCGGTTCCAAACCTCGCCCTGCCATTTTCCCTGGCTGTTGACCGCCTGCCACATCGCCGCGTAGAACTCCGGCGTATGCCGGCCGGACGAGAGCAAGCGCGGATTCTTGCCGAGGACTTCCTCCGGTGTGTAGCCGGTCATCTCCTCGAACACCTGGTTGACCGAAATGATGCGGCACTCGGCGTCGGTCAGCAGGATCAGTTCCTGGCTCGTTTCGAAAACCAGCGCGGCACGCTTGAGTTCCATCTCGTCGCGTTTGCGCTGCCGGATGTCGCGGAATAAGCACTGGATCAGCCGCTGGCCGCCGGCCGTTTCGATGGCGTTGGAGGTGATCTCCACGGCGATCTTCTCGCCATCCGCATTGATGACTTCCGACTCTTCGATCCCCTCCGGTCCGCCGAGCACGTGGCGCTCGAAGGCGCCCCCCCCGTCACTGTGCAATACCGACGCCGGCAAACCGATCATTTCCTCGTGCGCGCGCTTGAAGAGGAGTTCGGCAGCCACGTTGGCATTGACGATGCGCCCGCCGTCCGCATCGATGACGACGATCGCATCGAGCGCACCTTCAAAGAGCACCGAGTAACGCTGGGTCGAATCGCGTAGCTCCTGCTCGAAACGCCGCCTCGCGGTCACATCGACCGAAATGCCGCTGGCGAAGAGGGGCGTGCCGTTCGGGCTCGACACCAGAGTCATCGAGTTCTGATGCCAGACGTGTTCGCCGCGCGCATCGCGCAAGCGGTACTCGACGTTGGCACGAATCGACTGCCCGGGCGAATTGCGGCAAAGATCGACGATGTGTCTGCGGAAGCGAAGCCCCTCTTCCGGATCGAACAGCTCGTTGAGCAGGAATTCCAGCCCGCGTTCGCGCAGGACTTCCATGCTCACGCCAAAAACGTCAAGCGCGATCGGGCTGATGTAGTCGTAGCCCCCGCGCACGAGGTCGATGCGATAGAGAATGTGGTCGGACGCCTTCAACAGGTCGCCGAGAAAGTTATCGTCCGACGTTGCCGCGACGTTTTCCATAGTTGCTCCAGACACCGCTATTCCCCGGACAGGCCGGCGGCGCGCCAGCGTCGCAAGAGCAACGAGTTCGATACGACCGAAACCGAACTCATGGCCATCGCCGCGCCGGCGATCACCGGATTGAGCATTCCGAACGCGGCCAGCGGGATACCGAGAACGTTGTAGATGAAGGCGAAGAAGAGATTCTGCCGGATCTTCCCGAGCGTCGCGCGCGACAGCAGGATGGCATCGGCGATAGCGGCGAGATCGCTGCGCACCAGCGTCATGTCCGCGGCTTCGATCGCTGCGTCGGAACCGGCACCGATGGCGAAGCTGATGTCAGCTGCCGCCAGCGCTGGCGCATCGTTGATGCCATCGCCAACCATGGCCACGATTTGACCCGCCGCGCGCAGCGACTCGACGGCCGCCGCCTTGTCGCCGGGCAGGATGCCGGCGCGAAAGTCGTCGATCCCGGCTTCACTAGCGATCGCCGCCGCCGTCGCCGCGTTGTCGCCGGTCAGCATCACCACGCGCAAGCCCATCGATTTGAGGCGCGCCACAGCCGCGCGCGACGACTCACGCAACGGATCGGCAATGGCCAGCAGCGCCAGTGCGGCCCGATCTTCGACGAGCGCGACCACCGTCTTCCCCGCCGCTTGCAGCGCGGCGATGCGTTCCTGCGGCAGCTCAAGATCGGGAAACCACGCCGGCGCACCGAGTCGCAACTGGCGTCCGTCGATACTGCCTTCGACGCCCTTGCAGGGAACCGCACGAAAATCGCCGACCTTGGGCAAGACCGCACCTTCATCCTGCGCACGCTGCAATATGGCGCGTGCCAGCGGATGTTCGGAGCCCTGCTCAAGCCCGGCCGCGAGACGTAGCGCTTCATCCGACGCAATCGCTAACGGCACCAGATCGGTCACCACCGGCTCGCCGCGCGTCAAGGTGCCGGTCTTGTCGACGCCGAGCACATTGATCTTCTCAGCGCGTTCGAGCGCCTCGGCATTCTTGACGAGGATTCCGGCGCGTGCGCCCTGCCCGGTTCCAACCATGATCGCCGTCGGCGTCGCCAGGCCCAGAGCACACGGGCAGGCAATGACGAGCACGGCGACGGCGTTGACTAGCGCCTCGGCAAATTCACCGCCGTAAGCCCACCAGCCGACGAAGGTCGCCAGCGCGATCGCGCAGACCACCGGCACGAAGATCGCCGAGATGCGGTCGGCGAGGCGCTGCACCGGCGCTTTTGACCCCTGCGCTTCGGCGACCATGCGGATGATGCCGGCGAGCAGCGTGTGTTCGCCGACGCCGGTCGCCTTGCAGCGCAACATGCCCTCGCCGTTGGCCGTCGCGGCGAAGACGCGGTCGCCCGCCGCCTTGGCCACCGGCATGCTCTCGCCGGTAAGCATCGCTTCGTTGACACTGGACGCGCCGTCGAGCACCTCGCCGTCGACCGGCATGCTCTCGCCCGGCCGCACGATGAAGATGTCGCCGGGGATCAGCAGGCCGGCGTCGAGTTCGACGAGTTGGCCGTTGCGCTCGACGCGAGCTGTCTTCGGCTGCAGACGAACCAGCGCCTCGATCGCCGCTGTCGTCTTGGCTTTGGCCCGCGCTTCCAGCAATTTGCCGAGCAGCACGAGCGTGATCACCGCCGCCGAGGCTTCAAAGTACACGTGCAGATGCTCGAACCCGAACAGCGTGACGACGAGGCTGAAGACATAGGCCATCGTCGTACCCAGCGCGACGAGCACGTCCATGTTCGCCCCACCGCCGCGCAGGGCTTTCCAGCCACCATCGTAGAAACGCCAGCCGATCCAGAACTGCACCGGCGTCGCCAGCAGAAGTTGCAGCCAGCGCGGCAGGACGTCCTGGTGATGCCCGAGATCGCCGCCGAACATCGTCACCATCTGGCCAACAAGCGGCAGGGTCAGCGCGGCGGAGACCCAGAAGCGGCGGAGCTCGGCCTGATAGGCGGCGAGCTTCTTCGCCTTCTCTTCCTCGCGCGAAGTGTCGGTCGCCAGTCGTGCCTTGAAGCCGGCCTTCTCGACGGCGGCGGTCAGGAGCGCCGGTTCGGCGACGCCCGGCACGTAACGAATGCGTGCGCGCTCGGCAGCCAGATTCACGGAAGCCTCGACGCCCGGCAGCCGATTGAGCACTTTCTCAAGACGTGTGGAACACGCCGCACAGGTCATGCCCTCGATGGCCAGTTCAAGCGTTTGTTGCGGCACGGAAAAGCCGGCCTTCTCGATGCTGGCGACGACTTGCTTTGGAGAGGTGGTATCGGGCGCCAGTTCGACACGCGCACGTTCGCTCGCCAGATTGACGCTCGCTTGCACGCCGGGCAGTCGGTTCAGCACCTTCTCGATGCGCGCCGCGCAGGCAGCACAGGTCATGCCGCTGATTGGCAGATCGACGCGCCGCGCCGATTCGTCTTGGGTGGATGGATCAGGATTCGACATATTGGGAGAAATTGGGAGTATTCGGAACCAATCAGGCCAGCGCCAGATCGATTGCCTGCTTCAGCCCCCACAAACCGAAGGCAAGCACGAGCAATCCGGCGGATAGTCGTACGACCGGTTTCGCCGCGTACTCGTTCAACCGCGCGGCGAGCAGTCCGGCGAGCAGTAAATTCGGGAGGGTGCCCGCGCCAAACGCCAACATCAACCCTGCACCGCGAACTGCCGAACCGCTCGTCAAGGCCGTGACCAACGCGCTATACACCAGCCCGCACGGTAGCCAGCCCCAGAGCAGGCCTAGCGGGAAGGCCTGCGCCACCGTACGTGCCGGCAGAAAACGGCGCGAAAGCGGCTGCAGGTGACGCCACAGGCTCTGTCCGAGACGTTCGGTGAAGAGCAAAACGCGCGTCACGCCCATCAGGTATAGGCCGAGCGCCACGAGCATGAGGTTCGCGGCGACAAAGAACGCGATGCGCACCGGCAGTTGTCCGGAGAGCGCCAGCCCTGCGCCGCCGACGGCACCGGCCAGCGAGCCGGCAACGGCGTAGCTGGCGATGCGCCCGGTGTTATAGGCGAGATGCAGCGGCACTCGGCCGCCCTGGCCCATCGACAGCGCGCCGACAATACCGCCGCACATGCCGATGCAGTGCGTACCGCCGAGGAGGCCGATCAGGAACAAGGACAGGTAGCTCGATTCGGGCATGCGTCGGCGAATCTCGATGAGTGGGAAATGAGTGGGTATTCGGTAAAAGGCGTGAGTTTAACCCAGCGCAGCCGTTGCCCCGACGCCGCTCGCAGCTCTCGGGTTTGCTGCCTTCCCGTCGGCTGGACAGGCGCACCGACTGCCGATACAGTCGCACGCAGCCGGAACGCAAGAACACCCTTGATGGCGTTCGCTGCCATTCAAACCGCCATCTCAACCACAAGGATTCAATCCCATGGGCGTCGATCCCCGCCTCGCGAAATTTCTCCCGCAACAGCTTGTCCGCTTCTGTGAGGGTCTGCGTTACCCCAACGCGTTCGTAATTTCCCTTCCGACCTTCGTCATCGCCTTGTTCATGTCGCCGTTCATTCCAGTGAGCGATGTCGTGCTGACCGGTCTCGGCCTCGCCATGTTCTTCCTTTCGAAGGCGCGCTGGGACTAAACGACGATACGCCAAAGAGATACGCAGGTACCTTCACGAGCGCGGTCTGTTGCCTTTTGATCGCATCCCGCAAAGATGGAGAACAAACGGAAAATCGGCGATTGACCCTCGTTCAACCGCGCACCTATACTCCCTCCGGTGCAGGCGAGCTCAACCGATGGCCGAAAGTTCCCGGACAACGGAAAAAAACAACTTAACGGGCTTGTCACCACGCGTATCCAAAGCCTGGAAAAAAGTCAAAAAAGCAGAACCAGGCGTAACACCGGAGAAGGATCAGACGAAAAGCAAGCTACCGACAGCGTCGCGGCAAAGCGCTTCACTGCCCGGGTTCACCAGATTTTCTTTTTTTAGAACAGCCAAGGAGCGTCAATGGCAATACGCAATGAACTAGTAGAAGAGTTGATCGCGCGCCGTGCAGCGGCGAATGCTGGCGGGGGAATCGAAAAGCAGGAGAAGCGCCGCAAGCGCGGCCTGCTCAACGCCCGGGAGCGCATTGACCAACTCTACGACCAAGGGTCATTCCAGGAGTCCGGAATGCACGTCGATCACGACACTTCCGGCATGACCCACGTGAAGATGCCGGGCGACGGCGTCGTCACCGGCATCGGCAACGTCAACGGCCGTCCGGTCGCCGCCTTCTCGCAGGACTTCACGGTCTCCGGCGGCTCGCTTGGCCGCATGCACTCGCAGAAGATCTGCGACATGATGGAAACGGCCGCCAATCTGGGTATACCGGTCGTCGCCATCAACGACTCGGGCGGCGCGCGCATCCAGGAAGGCGTGCATTCGCTCTCCGGCTACGGCAAGGTCTTCTACCGCAACGTCGAACTGTCCGGCCTGGTGCCGCAGATCGCGATCATCGCCGGCCCCTGTGCCGGTGGTGCGGCGTACAGCCCGGCGCTGATGGACTTCCTGATCATGACGCGCAAGAGCGCGCAGATGTTCATCTGCGGGCCTGAGGTCATCAAGGCCGCCACCGGTCAGGAAGCACCGATCGAGCAATTCGGCACGGCCGATGCGCACGCTTCGGTGAGCGGCAACATCCACTTTGTCGCGGAGGACGACAAGCACGCGCTCGACATCACGCGCAAGCTGCTCTCCTTCCTGCCGCAGAACAACATGCAGGATCCGCCGCACCGCATCCCGAATGAGATCGCCAACTTCGACGATCCGGGTATGAACGATCTCATTCCCGAGGGCACCAAGAAGCCGCTCGACGTCCGCAAGGTCATCGAACGCCTGGTCGACGGCGGCGACTTCCTCGAAGTGCAGAAGGAGTTTGCCAAGAACATCCTGATCGGCTTTGCCCGCATCGACGGCATGGTCGTTGGCATCGTCGGCAACCAGCCGCCGGTCAAGGCCGGCACGCTCGACGTCGATTCGTCGGACAAGGGCGCGCGCTTCATCCGCTTCTGCAACGCCTACAACATCCCGCTCGTTATCCTGGTCGATGTACCGGGCTTCATGCCGGGTCTGGCGCAAGAGCGCGGCGGCATCATCCGCCACGGCGCCAAGATGCTGTTTGCCTTTGCCGCAGCGACCGTGCCGAAGATTACGGTCATCCTCGGCAAAGCCTACGGCGGCGCCTACCTCGCGATGTGCTCGAAGGACATGGGCGCGGACTTCGTCTACGCATGGCCGACCGCCGAAATCGCGGTGATGGGTGCCGAAGGCGCCGTCGCGGTGATCTACAAGAAGGAGATCGAAGCCGCCGAGGACCGCAAGGCCAAGGAAGCCGAACTCATTGCGCAGTACCGCAAGGAGTTCGCCTCGCCCTACCAGGCCGCCGAGCACGGCATGATCACCGACGTCATCATGCCGTCGGAGACCAAGACCAAGTTGTCGCTGGCGCTGCGGATTTCACTAACGAAACGGCTGACGCGTCCGCCGAAAAAACATGGACTGATGCCGCTATGAGAACGCACGCCTCTCTTTCAATGATCGCCAACCGTGCCAAAGCGCTATTTGCCACCCTCGCGATGACCGGCACTTCTGCAGTAATCGCCGCCGAGGGCGCCGGTAAGGGCGGCTTCAGCGAACAAGCGACGCTTGGGGAACTGGTCGAATTCCAGTTCACCGGCCTGCTCGTCGTCTTCGTCGTTCTCGGTTCGCTAACCGTTCTAAGCTATCTGATCGGCTGGCTGCTCAAGAGGATCGCGCCCGACCAGTACCACGGCAAGGTTAAGGCAAGCCACCCGTCGGCACCGGTTGCAAAAGCGCCCGCTCCTGCGCCGGCGCCCAAGCCGGCAGCGGTAGTGACGCCTGCGCCGCCGCCCGCCGCACCCGCGACGATCCATCCGGGACTCTCCGACGAGCAGTTGATGGCCATCCTGGCCGTCGCCGCGACGGAAGCCTTGGGCCAAGCCGTCGCCGTCGTCAGCTTCCGCCCGCTCGGCAGCATGGACTGGACCTGGTCGATCCAGGGCCGCGTCCAACATCACACATCACACGCGCTTTGAGCCAAGGCTCCGCGTCAATATAGGGATTAGGAAAACAATCATGAAAATGCTCAGAATCACCCTGCAAGGCAAAACTTACGAAGTCGGCGTCGAGGTGCTCGACACTGTCGCTGGCGCTCCGGTAGCAGCCGCACCTGCCCCGGCACCTGCCCCGGCACCTGCCCCGGCACCTGTCGCCCCGGTCGCCGCAGCGCCCGCGCCGGTTGCCGTGCCAGCGCCTGCCCCCGTCGCCGCGCCGGTCGCCCCCGCCCCTGCCGCAGGTGGTCATCCGGTGACCAGCCCGATGCCGGGTACGGTCATGAAGATCACGACGGCGGTCGGCCAGCAGGTCGTGAAGGACCAGGAACTGATGATCCTCGAAGCCATGAAGATGGAATCGCCGATTTACGCCCCGTGTGACGGCACAGTCGCTTCGATCCTGGTCAAGGAATCGGACGCCGTCGTCGAGGGCCAGGTTCTCGTTCAACTGAGCTGAGGTTCCCATGTCCGGAATCATTGAACAATTCATGCTGATGATGAGCCAGTCCACCGGCTTCTCACTGATCACCGGCGGCATGGTGATCATGTGGGCCGTATGCGCTGTGCTCTTCTATCTGGCGATCGTCAAGGAATTCGAGCCACTGCTGTTGCTGCCGATCACCTTCGGCGCCCTGCTCGCCAACATCCCGACGCAAGGGGTCTTGAACGAGCCGTTCGTCGACGGGCTGATCCACGTACCGGGCGGTCTGTATTACTACATCTCGCAGGGGATACACCTCGAGCTTTTCCCGCCGATCATCTTCCTCGGCGTCGGGGCATTGACGGACTTCGGCCCGCTCATTGCCAATCCACGCACGCTGCTGCTCGGCGCCGCCGCACAACTCGGGATCTTCATGACCATGTTTGTCGCGGTCATGAGCGGCGTATTCACACCCGGCGAAGGGGCGTCGATCGGCATCATCGGCGGAGCGGACGGCCCGACGTCAATCTTTACCGCCAACAAGCTGGCACCGCACCTGATCGGGCCGATCGCCGTCGCCGCGTACACCTACATGTCGCTGGTGCCGCTGATCCAGCCCCCGATCATGAAGTGGCTGACGACCGATGCGGAACGCAAGATCCGCATGCAGACGCTCCGCCACGTCGGCAAGCTCGAACGCATCGTCTTCGCGCTGGTCGTCATGGTGGTGGTCATCCTGGTCGTCCCGCCCGCCTCGGCACTGATCGCCATGCTCATGCTCGGCAACATCATGCGTGAATCAGGCGTGGTCGATCGCCTGACCAAGTCGGCGCAGAACGAGATCATCAACATCACGACGATCTTCCTCGGCACCTCGGTCGGTCTGACCATGGGCGCAGAGAACTTCCTGAAGACAACGACGCTGATGATCATCGTGATGGGCGTCATCGCCTTCGCCGTCTCCACGGCAGGCGGTGTACTGCTCGCGAAGTTGATGAACAAGCTCTCGCCAAGCAACCCGATCAATCCGCTGATCGGCTCGGCCGGCGTTTCGGCGGTGCCGATGGCGGCGCGGGTTTCGCAGGTGGTCGGCGCCGAGTACGACAAGCAGAACTTCCTGCTCATGCACGCCATGGGCCCGAACGTGGCCGGCGTCATCGGCACGGCGGTCTGTGCCGGCTACTTCATCTCGCGGCTGGGCGGTTCCTGATCGCCGTTTGAAGGCCAGAACGACGGCGGCCCCGACAACTTGTCGGGGCCGCTTTGTTTTTGCGCGTCCAGGATCAGGCGACTTCGTCGATCCACGCTTGCTGAATCGCCTCAAGGATCTTTTCACCGCAGTGACTGGCGTTGTCCTCGAAGCCGGGCAAAGCGAGCACCCAGTTCATCAGGTCGAAAAAGTTAAGCTTCGTGGGATCGACGTCCGGGTGCGCTTCGGCAAGCTCGATAGCGAGATCGTTGATATCGGTCCATTTCATATCCGCACCTCCAGTTTCAATGCTTGCCCTCGCGGGTCATATTGATCGAGTAACGAGGAATTTCGATGACCAAAGGCGTTTCGGTCACCATCGCCTGGCACGACAAACGCGAGTTGGGCTCCAGACCCCATGCCTTGTCGAGCAGGTCGTCTTCCACCTCGTCCGACGGCTCCAGCGCGTTGAAACCTTCACGCACGACCACATGGCAGGTTGTGCACGCGCACGACATCTCACAGGCGTGCTCGATGGCGATACCGTTCTCCAGAAGGTTCTGGCAGATTGACTCGCCCTCCCGGGCCTCAATAACCGCTCCGTCGGGACAAACCTCGACGTGCGGCAACACGATGATCTGCGTCATACCTTTTCTCCCGCCTTTTCCGCGCTTTCACCTGCGTTCTTTGACGACTCGCCAGCCGCTTCGAGCACGTCGATGCTCTTGCCGGCGAATGCACGGCGGATCGACTTGTCCATGCGCTTCGCCGCGAAGTCGCGCGTCGCGGCTTCAAGTTCGTCCATTGCCGCCGAAATGTCGCGGCGATTCTCGCCGAGCGCCGTCGCCTGCAGTTTGACGATCGTCGCCTCGAGCTTTGCCTGCTGCTCGGTCGAGAGCAATTCTCCGTCGCTCTTCAACGCCGACTGCACCGCCTCAATCAGGCGCTGCGCCTCGACCTGAGCCTCCTTCAGGGCACGGCGCAGGGCGTCATCCTTGGTGTGCGACATCGAATCCTTGAGCATGTTGGCGACTTCATCGTCCGACAGTCCATACGAGGGCTTGACCGTGATATGCGCCTCGACGCCGGTGCTCTGTTCGCGCGCCGAGACGGAAAGCAGTCCGTCGGCATCGACCTGGAAGGTCACGCGGATGCGCGCCGCGCCGGCGACCATCGGCGGAATGCCGCGCAGTTCGAAGCGGCCGAGCGAGCGGCAATCGCTGACCAGTTCGCGTTCGCCCTGCACGACGTGCACAGCCAGTGCTGTTTGCCCGTCACGGAAGGTGGTGAATTCCTGCGCACGGGCGACCGGAATCGTCGAGTTGCGCGGAATGATCTTTTCCACCAGCCCGCCCATCGTCTCCAGGCCCAGCGAGAGCGGAATGACGTCGAGCAGCAACCAGTCGTCGCCCGCCGCGTGGTTGCCGGCGAGGAGGTTGGCCTGCATCGCCGCGCCAAGCGCGACGACCTTGTCCGGATCGAGGTTGTTGAGCGGCTGGCGGCCGAAGTAATCGGCCACAGCACGCTGAATCTGCGGCATGCGCGTCGCTCCGCCGACCATCACCACGCCCTTCACGTCCTCCGGCCCCATGCCCGCGTCGCGCAGCGCCTTCTTCACC
>ERZ650312.1750-NODE-1750-length-12168-cov-6.186329_pt1 | contig 12168 bp, 16 predicted proteins | sample MGYA00376248_ERZ650312 | MGnify/ENA primary metagenome ERZ650312 (study PRJEB26733, sample SAMN07839316) | wastewater metagenome | biome: urban; feature: wastewater treatment plant; material: waste water | place: USA: North Carolina | collected 2016-07-28 ... | reverse complement strand
GAACCGGCATATACGATGCTAGCGGTAGCCAAAGCCTCCGAGATATTAGGGGTTAGCGTAGATAGCTTGCTAGAGAGTGCGGATAAAAACACATTTAGGCTGTTTAATATATGACTTAAAGCGGTTTTAAGCTAAAATTGAGGTATGTTAAAAAACAAAAAATTAATTGCATTTATCTATTTTGCTTTTTTTGCCGTCTCTTTTTTGGGGGCAAATACCTCACTCGATGAAGCCTTTGGGTCTTTCGGAATAGATGGGGGAATTGAGAAAAACGGAGTTTTGTACGGCTCTTTGAAAGATGAAGAGTCAGGCAAAAATGCCGCAAAATTTTTGATAGAGTCGGTCAAAAAAAACAAAGAGAACTATTTGACGGCTAAAAGGGTTTTGGAGGAAAAGGGGATTCCGGAGTCGTTTATATGGATAGCGATGACGGAGACGAAGTTTAATAACGCCGTTGCCCTAAAGCGGACAAAAACGGCCGGAATATGGCAGATGGTTCCTTATACATCCAGAATGTTCGGCCTAAAGGTCGGCAAAGGGGTGGACGAGCGAAAAGATGTCGAAAAATGCACCGCCGCTTTTGCCGATTACTGTCAATATATGTACAAGCGGTTCAAGCGGTGGGATCTCGTGATGGTGGGCTACAACTGCGGAGACGAGAGGCTAAAGAGAGTTATCAAAAAAACAGGCTCTACGGATCTAAACGTCTTGCTTGACCCTAAAAAAAAGCATCTCTCAAAAGAGACGAGAGCTTATTTTAAGAGGGTAATCACCCATACAAGAACCGCAAATCTGGATAACGTCAAAGAATTTTTAGAAACATTAGAACAAAAGGATGAGAGTTGAGAAATTATGTTTTGCTTGCCGCTACGGCATTAGTTTTTACCGCTTGTTCCGAAAAAGCCTCGGTCAAATACGTCCCATACAAGGATAGAGCGCAACAACAAAGCGGTGAGCCGCTAACCAAACAAGGCCCTTCGGTTATTGGTGAGGGTGTGACCGCACAGCCTGTTCCGTCATCGGCTACGGCTAGCTCAACCCTAAAACCGTATACAGTGATGGGTAAGACATATTACCCGTCTACGGTTGCGACGGGTGAGGAGTATTCAGGGATAGCCAGTTGGTACGGCCCTGATTTCCATGGCAAAAAAACCGCTAGCGGAGAGCCGTATGATATGTATGCCGATACCGCCGCACACAAAACACTACCTATGAATACGATTGTCCGTGTAACAAGCATAGACAACGGTAAAAGTGCAGTTGTTAGAATCAACGACAGAGGGCCTTTTGTAGCGGGGAGAATCATAGATCTATCGTACTCGGCCGGAAAAGCTATCGGGCTTGATAAGACAGGTACGGCTCCGGTCAAACTGACGGTATTAGGATTTGACGGACAAGTGGCAAAAGACGGACAAGTCGGACAAAATAGACTCATAAAAGGTGTTGCCGTACAAATCGGCGCATTCAGAAGCAAGACCGGAGCAGACAACTATGCAGCAGATAACTCAAGCGTAAAAGGGATGTATAAAGGGGTAGTAAAAACATACGACCTTGGCGGTTCTCCGATTTATAGGGTTATGCTAACAGGATTTAACAGTGAGGCCGAGGCTAGAGACTTTATAAAAGAGGGTCAATTCCCAGGGTCTTTTGTGGTTAGCGTAGAGTAGAGATATGAGCCGCATATACCGAAAGACAAAAGAGACGGAGATATCCGTAGAGCTTTTCTTTGACGGAAAAGGTGAGTATAGTATCGATACCGGGGTCGGTTTTTTCAATCACATGCTTGAGAGCCTCTCCAAACACTCCGGTATAGATATGCAAATCAGCTGCAAAGGGGATTTGCACGTCGATTTTCACCATACCGTAGAGGATGTAGGGATTGCTCTAGGCGAGGCATTTTACAAGGCTGTGTTTCCGGTAGGCGCAATAGAGCGTTTCGGAGAGGCAAAAATAGTAATGGATGAGGCTCTCGTGGAGTCTGCCATTGATATATCGGGACGTCCGTTTTTGTATTTTGATTTGGGGTTACTCTCCGGTAAAATCGGTGAGTTTGATGCCGAGCTTGCCGAAGAGTTTTTTAGGGCTTTTATCTATAACGCAAAGATTTCGGCTCACATCGTAAAAGTTCGTGGGCAAAATATGCACCATATCGTCGAGGGGGCTTTTAAGGCATTGGCGGTATCGCTAAGACGGGCGCTAAAGCCGAATGAAAAAGGTGGAGTCCCCAGTACAAAAGGGGTGCTTTGAGCCTGTTAAAAACTAAAGCCGGATTTTACGGGATATTTATCCTCCTCTCGTCCGCTATTTTTTCGGTTGTTTTTTTAAACGACAGGTATGATTTTGTCTCAAAAGAGGGGGCAAATCTCCCCCTTTTGGAGCTAAAAAATTTCCGTTACGATGAGTTTTCGGTTGCAGATAGGGAGCTAACCTTTTCAGGGGGGTTAGGCTATCATTTTGCCGACAAAGATATAGTGAAAAACTTCAAGATAGATAGATTCGAGCATGATCTAAACTCCTCGTTGTCGGCCAAAAATGCCCTTTTGCAAGGCTCTTTAATAGGGTTGGACGGCGATTTGAGATACGCCAGAAGTGACGGATATGTTTTGACGAGCCAAAAAGGGGTTTACGACAAAACAAGCTCTATAGCCAAAATCACGACACCTTTTGAAGTTGCCGGAGAGAAGATAGTAGTGAGAGGCTCCGGCTGTGACGTAGATATAAAAAACAAGAGGTTGGCCGCTACCGATATTGCGGCAAAAGTCAATTACTAAAACGGATTTTTGATGAGAAATTTTTTAATTTTTGCGTTTTGTGCCGCCGCTATAGCGTATGCCTCTGAGGTTGAGATCACGGCAAAAAAATATGACGGTGACGACAAAAGCGGCATCTCAAAATTTAGCGGAAACGTCAAAGTCGTAAAAGGTTCAGATATCCTAACGGCAGATACCGTAACCGTATTTACAGACCAATCCAGAAAGCCTAGCAAGATGGAGGCGACCGGAAACGCAAGCTTTATGATGAGTCAAGATGGGTCAAAAACTTACAAAGGTAAGGCCAAAACAATATTTTATATCCCAAACCAAAAAGAGTATCTACTGGTCGGAAATGCCGAGGTTGAGTATGTGGAGGAGAAGCGAAAGGTGTTTGGGGAGAGAATTCTAATCAACGAAACGACAAAAAAAGCCTCCGTCGTGGGTGATGAGGCAAACTCCAAGCCGGCAAAGTTTATATTTTATATAGACGATAAAAAAGACAATAAATAAGAATTATGAAAATACTAAAAGCGCAGTTTATAAAATCTGCAGCGAGTCTATCCGACTCTCTGCCGCCGGACAAGGCCGAAGTTGCCTTTTTGGGGCGGTCAAACGTCGGCAAAAGCTCCCTTATTAATGCGTTGGTATCCCAAAAATCTCTAGCCAAATCATCCCAGACTCCCGGTAAAACGAGGCTGATAAACTTTTTTTCGGTCTCCGTAGCGGTCGGGGATGAGGTGGGGGAGTTTAGGCTTGTGGATTTGCCCGGTTTTGGGTATGCGAAAGTCTCCAAAGACGAGAGGGCGCTCTGGGAGAGAAATCTCACCGGATTTTTGCTCAGACGTGAATCTATAAAGCTCTTTTTGTTGCTACGGGATGCTAGGCACCCCGATATGGAGATCGACGAAGAGGTAAAAGAGTTTTTATCGGCAATATCCAGAGGGGATTTCAAGATTCAAGAGGTCTATACAAAAATAGACAAACTCAAAAAAAATGAACTATCGCTTCTGAGGCAAAAAAGAAAAGGTGCCATATTCGTCTCCTCGGAGAGCAAAGATGGGATGGAAACTTTGAGGGCGGCTGTTATGGGGGCTATTTTTGGCGGCTAAACTGAGTTTTGAAAAGCCGACTCTAAACGATATAAAAGCGATGCAGGAGCTTGTCCGTTCTGAAGTTGAAAAAGGGGTGATACTCTTTAGGGATGAAAACGAGATGGCAAATACCATCCGCTCCTATACCGTCGCAAAAGAGGACGGAAAAATCATCGGATTCGGTGCTTTGCATATTTATTCACCCGTATTGGCCGAGGTTAGAAGCCTTATCGTAAAAGATGGATATCAGGGCAAGCAAATAGGCTCGAAACTGGTATCGAAACTGGAAGAGGAGGGGAGGGCTCTGGGTCTCAAACAGATGCTTACCCTGACGTACAAAAAAGAGTTTTTTGAGAAAAACGGATTCGTAGAGATTCCAAAAGAGAATATTCCTGAACATAAAATCTGGGCGGACTGTATAAAGTGCAAACATTTTCCTATCTGCAACGAAATATCGCTGATAAAAACTATATAAAACTAGCTCCGATAGTAGCCGTTTTGTTTTTATACGGCTCAATCAGTACGCTAAATCCGTATTTACCGCCCCTTTTCGGTGTCTTGATGGCTACGGCGTATTTTGTCGGGCGGAGAGAGTTTTTGTTTTTTGCATTCGGTTATCTTTTGATTTTTGAGGCCGATAGAGGTTACTATCTGTTTTCAGGATTTTTGTTTTTGATTTTTTATATCTACTATTTTTTGCCGTTCGTAGCCGCTTTTTTGGATTGCAAGAGGTGTATGGCGGTTGTGGCTGTACTTTGTTCATACCCCCTTTACTACCTTTTTTTGTCGTTTGTGGATATGTTTTTTTTACGTCCCGGTGTCTCCATTTCGCTTGCTCCGATAGCGTTTTACCTGCTATTTGAGTCGCTTTTTGCATTATCTATGGAGTAGAATTTGAGAGAGAGGATTCTACTGACGGTATTTATCGTCGCATGGTCTGCACTTGTTGTTCGGGTCTTTTATTTTAGTGTCAAATCAAACGAGTATTACGAGGAGCTATCATCCAAAAACTCTACAAAAACCGAGTTGATTTATCCGGCAAGAGGGGTGATATTTGATAGAAATAAAAGACCCCTTGCGATAAATAAACTAGGATTTGCTATCAGTCTGGCTCCACATCTCTCAAGCGAGAAAAACCTCCCTGTTTTGCAAAAAAAATTAGCAATGCTTTTGAAGTTTTTTCCAAATACAAATATCGAAAAAATGAAAGCAATCTATATGCGAGAGGATTCGCCCTATAACCATGAGTTTATCAGAATCATAGACTTTATGCCGCACGAACAGATACTCCCGTTTTTTACGGTACTTAGTTTTGACGAAAATATAAAAATCGAATCGACGACAATGAGGGAGTATCCAGAGGGTGCTATGGCCGGACACATCATAGGATACGTGGCCAGAATCTCAAAAGAGGATGCCGAGAAAAAAAACATCGTCTCCCCTAACGGATTTATCGGCAAAGACGGGCTGGAAAAATCATACAACGATGTTTTGCAGGGGGAGCCGGGCTCAAAGGTGCTTAGGGTAAATGCATACAATGAGGTGGTGGAGGAGATTGATGCAAAAGAGCCTTCAAAACATCATGATTTGGTAACCACGATAGACGTGCAGCTTCAAAAGCTTGTTTCATCTCTTTTCGAGGGTAAAAGCGGAGCGGTGGTTGTAATGGATGTTACCGACGGCTCGGTACTTGCGGCCGGAAGCTTTCCCGAATATGACGTAAATTCGTTTGTAAAGGGGCTATCAAAAGACGAGTGGAACGGAATGGTAAACGATCTCAACCACCCTCTTACAAACAGACTCACGAAAGGGCTTTATCCGCCGGGCTCGGTCATAAAACCGGGTGTTGCTTTGGCCTTTCAAAGAGCCGGAGTGGATGAGCACGACTCCATAGTAGACGAGGGGTTTATCGAGTTTGGTGGACGGAAGTTTAGGGACTGGAAAAAAGAGGGGCACGGTGTCGTAGATATGCGAAAGGCTATAAAAGAGAGTTGTGATACCTATTTTTATAAACTCTCTTTAAGGGTAGGGATTAACATCATAGCCGAGACACTTCAGGCTTTAGGGCTTGGGACAAAGACAAATACCGATTTGCCGGGAGAGTTTACCGGAATTGTACCGTCGCCGGAGTGGAAAAAGAAAAAATATAAAAAACCGTGGTATGCCGGAGAGACCCTAAATGCGACGATAGGGCAGGGCGATACTCTGGTTACCCCTCTTCAAGTGGCAAAATTCACGGCGGCCATGGCAACCGGCAAAAATATAGCCCCGAAATTTGCTATGAGTATCGGAGGCAAAGCTGTGGAGCCAAAAATAACCCCGCTTCCGATTGCATTTGACCAAAAAATGTTAAATGTTATCAGGGAGGGGATGTATCAGGTCTGTTCAACCCAAGGAGGGACGGCGTACAGCTCTCTTGGGTATCTTCCGATAAAAGTAGCAGGTAAAACAGGTACGGCGCAGGTCTCTACAATCGCACAGTCAGAGATAAACAGGATGAAAGAGGAACAGCTGGAGTACTACAAGCGCTCTCATGCGTGGATAACTACCTATGCCCCGTATGAGAGTCCAAAATATGTCGTGACGGCTCTGGTGGAGCATGGTGGGCACGGTGGATCAGAGGCTGGCCCATATGTGGAGCAGATATATAGAAAGCTAATAGAGCTAGGGTATATAAAAGTTCAAAAGCAATAAGGCATACTCCAATCCCAATTATCTTTGTGTTAGCGGTGCTGAGAGTTCGAAACGGGTAGCTATCTCTATCTCTTTTTGCCTCATCTGCCCGTTGTCTGTTTCGTGGTCAAACCCCATAATATGCAAAAGACCGTGGATAAATAAAATCCTCATCTCATCTTCAAATCGGTGCCCCAACTCTTTTGCTACCGTCGAGGCTGTATCTGCCGATATGATGACGGAACCCAAAAAGTTTGTTTTGGAGTGTTTTATAGGAAAGCTCAGTACATCGGTTGCCTTGTCTATCCCTCTGTGCTCGTTGTTTAGCTCTCTGATTCGTCCGTCGTTTACTACGATTAGCTCCATCTGCTTGTCTGTTGCCAGAGCCGAAAAAATATCCTCAAACAACTCACTGTTTATCTCGTACTCTGTTTCGTTTTCAAAGTCTATCATGCGCCATATCCTTTTGCGATGAATTGTATCAAAACCGATTTAAGGGGGGCGTTGATAGAATAGAGCCAAAAACGAAACGGAGTGATAAACTTTGATAACCAAATGCCTTTTTCCGGCCGCCGGATACGGAACCAGATTTTTACCTGTTACAAAAGCGATGCCAAAAGAGATGCTCCCTGTCCTTACAAAACCGCTTATCCAATACGGAGTCGAGGAGGCGATGGAGGCCGGACTAACCGAGATGGCGGTAGTCACGGGTCGGGGCAAGAGGGCTATAGAGGATCATTTTGATATATCGTATGAGCTTGAGCACCAAATCAAAGGGACGGAAAAAGAGAGATATTTGGCCGACATCAGAAACATTATAGATGTTTGCACTTTTTCGTATACCAGACAAATCGAGATGAAGGGTCTGGGGCATGCGATACTGACGGGTGAGACTTTGATAGGAAACGTCCCTTTTGCGGTTTTATTGGCTGATGACTTGTGCGTAGGGTACGGCGAGAGTGTTTTGGGGCAGATGGTTGAGCTGTACAAAAAATACAGATGTTCGATTGTGGCAATAGAGGAGATAGATATAGCCGAGTCTACAAAATACGGGATAGTAGACGGCAAGGAGATAGAAAACGGCGTGTTTATGGTTAGCGATATGGTAGAAAAACCGGCTCCACAAGATGCTCCGTCAAATATGGCGATTATAGGCAGATATATCCTGACCCCCGATATATTTGACATCCTCAAAAATACTCCGGCTGGTAAAAACGGAGAGCTACAGATAACAGACGCACTAAAAACACAAGCCAAAAACAATATGGTTATAGCCTATAAATTTAAAGGTAAAAGATACGATTGCGGTAGTGTAGAAGGGTTTGTAGCGGCTACTAACGCTTTTTATGCAGAGGCTAATAATAAATCTTGACAACTATCGGCTAAAGATGTATAATTTTATTAGCACTTGAATTTATTAAGCGCTAAATAAAAAAATAAACGGCTAACAAATGGCTAAAGTTGATAAAAAAGCTATCATCTTAGAGTGCATAATTTCCGAGTATATCAAGACAACTGCACCTATAGGTTCCGAGTACCTTCAGTCGGTTATAGGGCTTGAGATATCGTCGGCTACCATCAGAAACTATTTTAAACAAATGGTGGAAGAGGGTGTCCTTGTGCAGTTTCATATCTCCGGCGGGAGAGTTCCTAGTCAGATTGCCCTTAGAGAGTTTTGGAGCGAACGTCTAGCACCCATAAAAAGTGTTCAGATCGGGAGCCTAAGAAACTTTGAGGCCGCCTCCAAAGATTTCAAAATCGCCTCAATCCTAAAAATCAAACAAAGCGACAAACTATTAGGCTCTTATCAGGCCGGATCAAAATATGTAGTCGCCGAGTTTGAGATGGGTGAAGTGCTACTAAAAGGGGATTCAAACCTAAAAGCGTTTTTGGATGAATTTTTGGGGTTGGAGTCCACCCAGATTAGGGACTTGGCACTTCATTACGGTGTTTTCGAGGTATCCTCAAGGCTAAACGAATACATAGCCAAACAGGCGAAAGCTATCGCCAACAAAGAGGAGATTCTGGAGATCGCAAAAACCGACAACGAATGGGCAAGCGAGAAACTGCCGTGGTTTATGGACGGTAGCGTCGCATCTGAGATAGGGAGCGGGATATATTTTAGAAACCTTATTCCGGACGGCTTTATGGCTGTAAAAACAGATGCCAGAATAGGAAATACCGATGCGGAGATGCTCTATGTCGGGCACCTCTCCAGAGATTTCGGCGGATTTTTGTGTGCGTTAAACTGATTTAAAGGAGATAGATTTGAGTGAAGAGATAAAAAACGAAGAGACTATAAAAGAAGATGCGGCAGAGACTTGCGAGGGTGAGAGCGTAGAGCCTAGTATCGAAGAGAGATACAAAGAGCTTGAGGACAAATATCTAAGAGCTCATGCCGATTTTGAGAACGTAAAAAAAAGGGTCGAAAAAGAGAAGCAAATGGCAATCGACTATACAAACGAAAAGTTTGCAAAAGATATGTTGCCTATCATAGACTCTTTGGAGCTGGCTCTTGCCCATAGCGGTGAGGCGGTAGAGGGGGATAAACTAAGAGAGGGTGTATCTCTGACTCTCGACAACCTCATCAAAACGTTTGAACGAAACGGTATCAAACAAATAGCCGTCACGGGTGAGTTTGACCCTGAGATGCACGAGGCTATCATGCAAGCCCCTAGCGACGAGGTAGAAGAGGGGCATATCGTGGCTACCTTGCAAAAAGGGTATATCTTTAAAGACAGAGTGATTAGACCCGCTTTGGTTAGCGTATGCAAGCGCTAACCATCTTTAGCGGCACAGCGCCTAGCGTAGCCGAAACCGGACTTTGTTCGATTCGGCGTGTTATTTGAATGTGCGTTTGTAAAAAGTAAAAACCAAAAAAGTTCTGTCGTGAATACGACTAGCTTTAGCGGCACAGCGCCTAGCGTAGCCGAAACCGGACTTTGTTCGGTCGGCGTTTAAATTTAAATTAAAAGAAGGAATTAATTATGGGAAAAGTAATTGGAATTGACCTTGGAACAACAAACTCTTGCGTAGCTTTTATGGAAGGTAGTGAGCCAAAAGTGCTAGCAAACAAAGAGGGGGCTAGAACTACCCCTTCCGTCGTAGCGTTTACCGACAAAGGTGAAGTGCTAGTAGGTATGACGGCAAAAAGACAAGCTATCACAAACCCGGAAAAAACAATCTACTCTATCAAGAGAATTATGGGTCTTATGACAAGTGAGACAAAAGCGAACGAAGCAAAAAGCAAAGTATCGTACAAAATAGTAGACAGAAACGGCGCTTGCGCAGTCGAAATCGGCGACAAAATATATACGCCGCAAGAGATTTCCGCAAAAATCCTTATGAAGCTAAAAGAAGACGCCGAGAGCTTCCTAGGTGAAGAGGTAACGGACGCTGTAATCACCGTGCCTGCATACTTCAACGACGCTCAAAGAAAAGCGACAAAAGAGGCGGGTATTATCGCCGGTCTGAACGTCCTTAGAATCATCAATGAGCCTACGGCTGCATCACTGGCTTACGGTCTTGATAGAAAAGCGCAAGAAAAAATCCTTATCTATGACCTAGGCGGCGGTACGTTTGACGTTACGGTACTAGACGTTGGTGACGGCGTATTTGAGGTTCTTGCGACTGATGGAGATGCATTCCTTGGCGGTGATGACTTTGACAATAGAATCATCGACTGGTTAGCAGACGAGTTCAAAGCAGAGCAAGGTATCGACCTTAAATCTGACAAAATGGCGCTTCAAAGACTAAAAGAAGCGGCCGAAAATGCCAAAAAAGAGCTATCGACCGCTATGGAGACCGAGATCAATCTACCGTTTATCACGGCTGATGCGACAGGCCCAAAACACCTTGTCAAAAAGCTTACAAGGGCAAAATTTGAGTCTGTTATCGGTGATTTGGTTGACAAAACAAAAACAAAAATTGTTGAGGTTTTAAAACAGGCAGGACTTGACAAGGGCGCAATCGACGAGGTCGTAATGGTCGGCGGCTCAACTAGGGTTCCTAGAATTCAAGAGATGGTAAAAGAGTATTTCGGTAAAGATTTGAACAAAACGGTAAACCCTGACGAAGTTGTTGCGGTGGGTGCGGCAATCCAAGGCGGCGTACTAAAAGGGGACGTAAAAGACGTATTGCTTCTTGACGTAACTCCGCTAAGCCTAGGTATCGAGACACTCGGCGGCGTGATGACAAAAGTTATCGAGAGAGGGACAACGATTCCGGCCAAAAAATCGCAAACATTCTCAACGGCGGAGGACAACCAACCGGCTGTTACTATCCATGTACTGCAAGGCGAGAGAGAGTTTGCAAAAGACAACAAATCGCTAGGTATGTTCGAGCTAGGCGGTATCATGGCGGCTCCAAGAGGTGTGCCTCAAATCGAAGTTACGTTTGACATCGATGCCAACGGTATCCTAAACGTATCGGCAAAAGACAAAGCGAGCGGCAAAGAGTCAAATATCAAAATCACGGGTTCATCGGGTCTAAACGAAGACGAGATCAACAAAATGGTACAAGAGGCCGAAGCGCACAAAGAGGAAGACAAAAAAAGAAAAGAGGTCGTAGAGGCCAAAAACCAAGCGGATGCCCTAATCCACCAAACCGAAAAAACACTTGCCGAATCAGGTGAAGCGGTAAGCGCCGACGAAAAAGCAAAAATCGAAGCGGCTATAAAAGAGCTAAAAGATGTAGTAGCAAAAGACGGCGTAGGCAAAGACGAGATAGAGGTAGCAACCAGAAATCTAGCATCTGCCAGCCACAAACTAGCGGAAGCTATGTACAAAAAAGAGGGCGGCGAAGCAGGCGCACCACACGGAGCACAAGGCGGACAAGCCAAAAAAGACGACGATGTCATCGATGCTGAAGTAGAATAAAAAGCTCCCAACCCCACAAGCCCCGCAACTCGGCGGGGCATTTTAACTTTTCACAATCCCAAAATTTTTTGATTTTTCATGCCAACAAATATGATATACTACCAAAGTATTATTTTTTGGAGGTGTTGTCGTGAGACAAACTACAAGCATGAAGCTAGACCCCGTAGTAAAACAAGAGGCGCAAGAGATATTTGCAACTCTGGGGCTCACTCTCGGCGAAGCGGTAAATCTATTTTTGACGCAAGTAAAGCTAAGGCGTGGAATACCTTTTGACATAGAGATACCTAACGAAAAAAGCCAAAAGATATTTGAAGAGATAAGAAAAGGCAAAAATATTGATGAGTTCTCGATGGATGAGCTAAAGCGTGGCTAAAATCAAAAGGCACAAAGCTTTTTTGAAAGATTTTGCAAATGTCAAACTAACAGATGGGCAGTTTGAAAAATTTGCGTGTTATGTGGCTTTACTAAAAGAGGATAAGCCATTGCCGCCGGAGTCAAAAGACCACGCCCTAAAAGGCAGTTGGGCCGATTTTAGAGAGTGTCACTTAGGGGGCGATATGTTGCTGGCGTATAGAGCGGACGGTGACGAGATTGTACTTGCTAGGATAGGCACTCACAGCGAGCTTTTTGGGTGAGGCTTGGCTTGTCGGTAACGGCAAAAATTAGCCTATCGCCGTTTTTTCTATGGCGGTCAAATAAAAAATAGAGAAGAGGCGCAAAATGGATGATTTTCAAAAACATCTACAAGAGTCTTTGAAAGACGAGGCGTTCAGA
>ERZ650312.1748-NODE-1748-length-12174-cov-4.320488_pt1 | contig 12174 bp, 9 predicted proteins | sample MGYA00376248_ERZ650312 | MGnify/ENA primary metagenome ERZ650312 (study PRJEB26733, sample SAMN07839316) | wastewater metagenome | biome: urban; feature: wastewater treatment plant; material: waste water | place: USA: North Carolina | collected 2016-07-28 ... | reverse complement strand
TCTATCAACAGTATGTTGGATCATTGATTTTCCATCATCTGTTAATGATAAAAATTGTTTTGGTAAATTAGTTCTACTTCTTGGCCAGAACCTTTCACCTTTTCCACCTGCCATTATAACAGCTGATATCATACTATTTCACCTCCACCATACTTCTGTATCATCTCTTTATTTATTTTTTTTCTTTCTTTATCGAATAGCCAACCCCACTTATTGAAGTACTGTACTGCAGATTTCATATGTGCAAGCGTCATTTTTTTACTTTTATGTGACTCTTTTTTGAAATCATGAAATACTTCAATATTTGCAATGTAGCGGTTTGTGTACTTAAACATTCTTCTACTCAAATCAACATCTTCCATATACATAAAGTATCTTTTATCAAATCCATTTTCTTTTATTAAATTGTCATATTTAGTAAACATAAAACATCCTGAGAGATAAGGTACATACATATCTTTTTTATAATTGGAAAACTTGTACTCGTAAAAGTAATCAATCTTTTCCACATAATTTTTCATAAACTTCAAGAATCGTCTTCCAAACAAATTCATTGGTGTTGGTAAAAGTCTACATGCATATTGATTTTCACCACTTCTATAAGATATTCTCGGCATTAACACCCCAAATTCACCTATCATATCTGCTCGATCAATAAGTTGTTTGATAGATTCAATACTAAATTCAATATCTAAATTAGAAATGAGAAAATACTTTCCTTGTCCTACATATTTATTTATCGCTACGTTGTTTCCTTTTCCGTAACCAAGATTCTCACCTGAAAATATGTAATCAATATCTCATTTATTAATATCTACAATATCTTTTATATACTCTCTTATTTTGTCTTCTTCTGAGTTATCAATAAATACTAACTTTTGATTTATACTTCTCTCAAAATACTGTGCAATATATTTTTCTATGTCGCTGTAATCACTATTATAGAGTACTACACTGGTTATCAAATCATACATTTCATTCTCTTTCTTGTTCTGTTTTCTATTTCCCTTGCCCAAATAATACTGTTCTTATTGTCTTCATGACAATTAAGATATCCAACAAGAATGTTTGATGTTTTATATAGTACAAGTCATATTCAAGTTTCTTAATTGTATCATCAAGGTTCTCACCATACGGATAATTAACCTGTGCCCAACCGGTAATACCTGGTTTAATAAGGTGTCTAAGATTGTAATTAGGTATCTTCACAGAATACTCTTTTGCAAGTTCAATCCATTCTGGCCTAGGTCCAATAAAGCTCATTTCACCTCGAAATATGCAAATTAATTGAGGCAGCTCATCCATACGTGTCTTTCTCATAAACTTTCCAAATTTCGTTATTCTTACATCTTCATCAGATGCATACAACGAATAATCATTCTTATCATGTAATTTCATTGTTCTAAACTTTATTATTTTAAACACCCTATTCCCTAGCCCTACTCTTTTCTGCCTAAAGAATATTGGACCTTTTGAATCTATCATTATGATTAATCCACACAATATCATAGGAATAAACATAACTATTAAGAGTATTAATGATATTGATATATCTAATATTCTTTTTATATTTTGCTGTATTCTATTATGTAATATTCCGAATCCTGATGTTTCTAACATCCACTTTTTATTTATAAGTGTTGAGTCTATTCGACCTTCAACGGATTCATAAAACTCACTCGCATCATGTATTACTAACCCACTAACCATATAATTAAGTAGTTTATCAATCATGGTTTCTTCAATTTCAGTATCTGTTATTATTATTCTATTTACATTTCTTTTTTCTACAATTTTTTCTAATTCCTCATATGTTCCAAGAAAACTATCATTTGTTTCTGGAAGCTTAGATACATAACCTAGAAATTTATAGTTAGGATTATCCATTAACGCTTGTACTATTTTCTTATTCTTCTCATTTTTTCCATATATTATAACTCTATTATTCTTCTTAAATAAAGTGTGTATTATCCATTTCATGGCATTTTCTAATACAAAAAGAATAAAGAAAATTGTAAACATGTTATTTATTCTCATAAAGACATATAATACTGTCGCAAATGCAAGATTTATTAAAAATGAATAGAATATATATCGAAGTCTGAACATCTCATCTTCAAAATTCATATATCCGAATATGTATAGTACTAATATGTATGTTAGAAATACTGCATTCATCACTATTTCTATTTCTATTCCTTTATTGAAAAATGACAGAAAGAAATGATACACAGCATATAATATTGCTAAAAAAACACTATTTATCATAACATTAGAATTGTGTTTCATTATTATCCACCTTTACATACTTTTTTTATTTTTCAGTCACTATAATTATACTATGAAAAAGCATTTTTTTCAAATTTTATCACTATTTAAATCTTTTTGCTCTTAACACTCATATAATTTACAAACATTAATAAAATTATGTACACGTATATTGTCACCTGTTTAAGTATTGTTGTTTCTGTTAATCCGCTTATATAGTAAGAGATGAATGCTGCTGCCACTCCGTGTTTTAGAAATCTTGTAATCGTATATTCTCCGTGTAAGTTTTCTTTGATTGTCCATATTTTTTTCGGTATTAATATAAATAAGAAAAAGCATAAATACAAGAATACAATACCCCCAAATTGAACCCAATATTGTAGATATGTGTTATGTACTTCTAAATAATCATCACCAAAATATTTATTTATATATTCTTTTTTGCCAGTTTTAGTATAATACTCTTCAAGAAATTTCTGCCTCTCAGAACTCTTAAATCCAATTAATGGTTTCTCTTTAATACTAGCTATAGCTCCTTGCCAAAAATATGTCCGTAACATACTAGATGGATCTTTTTCATAATTTACTATATATGTTGCTCTTTGTTTTATTTGTGTTGGTAGGAATTGAAATCCTATTAAACATGCCAATAATAGCATTAATAATGCCTTCTTGCTCTTGACCATACACAAATATGCTAGCGCAGGAATAAATGAAACGTATGCAGTCTTTCCTCTATTTACAAGTAATATAAATATTCCTAAACAAATTAGTAAAACTAGCAATATCTTTTCTTTTGTCGATGTTTTCATAAAAAATAAAAATGAAAAGATAAATATCATAAATATTGAGATTACTCCGGCATAGGCCAATGGATCCATACCAAATGTCACACGGTAAAATACAATGCCATCTGTTTTATTCCATACGTTATAATTTTTTATAAATACTCCTAATGCTGCTAGAAGTGAAATAATACCTGACGCTCCTAACACTGTAAGGAATTTCTTTATTTTATCTTCTGTATCAATGAAATAAATCAATGGGAAAAATGTTAAATATCTAGTTATATCTCTTGCCATTGATGTTTTACCATCAAAATTTATAATAAAAACAATAAATGTCAATAATAATAAAACTAAAAATCCTATCGATATTTCTTTATCACACTTACTTTTTAAATTATTCCAAACTTTTTTTTCTTTCATATTCATGATTAGCATAACAAACATAAGTAGTAATAACAGTGACCCACTCAAGTTTTGGATTGCTTTTGATGTGAAGATTGATAATCCAAAAATCATTGAAACTATAAATCCTAATTTTTCTATTTTTCTATACATTTATTCACCTATCTTTTTAAATTATTCTATAGCCATTTATTATATCATTTTTTTAGAGATTATACATTAATTTAAGATTAATGTGACATTGTTTTTGAAGATGTTTTATTAAGAAAGGTAGCCTTGACAATTCATAGTATAAGTGGTATATTTCTTACATATATCGCGTGAGGAGAAAACATTTTATGGAAGATCAAAAACAAGGCTTTGACCTAGTAACACTTATAAAAATTTTATATAGAAATATTCTATTAATAGCAATAACTACTATTTTGGTAACATCATTGGCATTTATTGCAACTACAAGAAACAAATCATTTAAGACAGAAATTAATCTTTACAGCAATGATCGTGTGTTGCGTGAAGTGAATGAAATACCAAAATTCAGCTTATCATCTTTTGATTATTTGAGTTATTTACATAAAAATTCAAAAGCATTCGCTGCTAAAGAACCTAATGTTGTCAAATTCACACAAACATATTCTCAGAAAATAACTGTTGAATCAGAAGATAATAATCCTAATGTGAAGATTAAATTCAATTCTACTTCAGTTGATGAAGGTAATAAATTAGCACAAGAATATGCCAATGCGGCTAATGCTTATATTGATGGTCGTGAACAAGTCTTTCTTGACTCTCAATTGAAACTGCTTCAAGAACAATATAATTTCATAAATGCTAATTCAGATATTAGAACTACAAAAGATACATTAACTGATACACTAGTTGCAAGACTTGGTTACTACAAATTATTGAAAAATGATACTTCACCACTTCTTAAATTAGTTAATTATACTACTAAACCAGCAATGAATAAGAAATTGGTTATAGCGTTTGCACTACTTATGGGATTGTTCCTTGGTATGCTAATAGCAATTATAAAAGAATTTTCGAAAACATTAGATTTGAAATCATTAAAAAAATAGGAGGTTACCTCCTATTTTTATTTTGTCTTATATCTTACCCTATAAATCCTTCTTTTTGCGCATTATATAGATTATTGTAATGCCCTTCTACTGCTAGTAATTCTTCATGTTTACCACGTTGCACAATTCCATCACGTGACATTACTATTATCTCATCAGCACGTTGAATTGTAGATAATCTATGTGCTACAACTACAACTGTTCTACCAACTATTACTTTTTCCAAACTTTTCTGTATATATGCCTCTGTTATATTATCTAATGCACTAGTTGCTTCATCTAATATAAGAATTCTTGGATCTTTCAAGAAAATACGAGCTATTGAAATTCTTTGCTTCTGTCCCCCTGAAAGTGTAACCCCTCGTTCTCCAACAATTGTCTCATATCCTTCATCAAGTGTCATTATAAAGTCATGAATATCTGATTTTTTTGCAGCTTCAATTACTTCTTCATCAGTTGCTCCTGGTTTTCCATACAGTATATTTTCTTTTATTGTTCCACCAAAGATAAATACATCTTGTTGAACGTAACCGATATTTTTTCTTAAAGATTTAAGCTCATATTTCTTTATATCTATTCCATCTATTTTAATACTTCCACTAACAACATCGTAAAATCTTGGAATTAATTGTACTAGCGTCGTTTTACCTACACCACTTGGTCCAACTAATGCAATCATTTTACCGTTTTCAATTTTCAACGAGAAGTTCTTCAATATATTATTTTCTACTTTCCCATTCTCCAAATCAACTGAGTCATATCCAAACATAACATTGTCAAATTCGATATTCCCTTTTATATCATTCATAATAATCGGATTAGCATCATTTGTGATTGTAACTGGCTCATCCATAAGTTCTTGGAATCTCTCAAATCCTGCCCAACCAGATTGAAACAATTCTAGCATACCAGTTATTTTTCTAAGTGGACCCGTTAGTAACCCGATATATAAAACATACGCAACTAAATCACCAAATGTTATTTTATTATTGATAACAAGTAATGCACCAATAATAATAAGTGTTATATTTAATAACTGTATAAACATTTGATTCGATGCCATTGTTTTTGCAAGTTTTTTATATGCAATTTTATATGTTTCACTATATTCCATGTTTTGTAATCCGAATTTTTCTATCTCATATTCTTCATTTGAAAATGCCTTTGTTAATCTTATTCCTGAAATAGATGATTCTAATTGACTATTCAACTCACCATGTCTTACTCTAACAGCTTTAAATGCCTTCATTGAATTTGTTCTCATAACAGACATTACTATTATTGCAGTAAATGCTACAGCAAATAATATTGTTGTTATAGTGAAATTTATCTGCACTAAGTAAATATACCCCAGTACACTCATTAAAAGTACTCCTAGCAAGTCTTCGACACCGTGATGCATAAGTTCTCCTACATCACGTAGATCATTCGTTAATCTGCTCATTATTCTTCCTGTTTTATTGCTATCATAATAGCTAAATGGTAACATTTGTAATTTCTCAAATGCTTTTTCTCTCATAGTTGTTTCAAGCCCTGTTCCTAATACATGTCCATAATATGCAACAACAAACTGCATTATTACATACAAAACGATTAGTATTACTAGCCATACTCCGCTCATTATGATCTTATCTGTATTCTTACCAGGAATATATACATTTAATATTCTTCTTGTAAATATAGGAAGTGATAGTTCAATAAAGCTATACACTACTACTGATGTCAATACCATAATTAATAAATTCTTCTTACCACTATAGTATGACAAAAACTTTTTAAACATTTTGTTCCCCTATCTCTTATTTTATTTTTTATCTGCACCTGTTAATATTTCTGGAGTCAATTCAATAATCTCTCCATATTTCTCAAGTCCAGTTACATTAATCTTATCTGTATTTCCTGATATTACAATAGAGAAATTAGATAATTTTACTTTCTCACTATACATTTTTTTGTAGTCTTCAAATGTATAAGCTTTTATTTTTGATAATATCTTACTTCTATCTGTTTCTAAACCTAGATATTCTTTTTCAGAATAATCTTTATAAAGCTCATAACCTTTTAAAGCTTGATCTTCATATTCATTTATTAGTGATTGTTTCGTATCATCAAATAATTTTTTATCTAATTTATCTGGGTTTCCTAAAAATTCTCTAATACCATCTATCATTTCATACATTTTTTCATTTTGAGTTGAACTATCTACAGCTATATAAGAATACTTTTCTAGACCCATAAGGATATTTGAAATACCATATGTTAACCCTTTTTTCTCTCTTATCTCTTTAAATGTACGGCCATTTAAGCCATTTTCATATTCATAATAGAATAATGCGAATGTACCATTTTCTTTGCTCGTAACATCAAAATCACCAACGAATGACACTGACACTGTTTTTGAATCGGCATTAGTAAAATACACTTTTTGTTTAGGAATATTTAACGGTTCTTCATCTTTTCTCGCTTTATCAGCTAAATTATCAAAGTTATGAGTTTGCTTTATTAAGTCTATAACATCTTCTTTTGAAAGTGATGTATATGCGAAAATTTCTGGTTTTACTGTGCTTACACTATTGATTGAGTCTGTATATAGATTTCCTTTTGATGTAGATAGTGTAATAGCATCATTTACTATATTACTAGTCCATGCATTCTTTCCATATATTACATAACTTGTTGATGTGCTTGAAAGAAACTCTGGATCTACTATCAATTGTTCTAATTTCCCAATCATATTTGTTGCAAAAGTACTGTATTGTTTCGATGTTGCAATATTATTCGATACTTTATCTTCAAATATTTTGAGTCCTTCAAGAATGTTATTTTTATCAGAATCTGTTCCTGTAAGAGTAAATTCTGTTTGATTAGATAATACTGTCATTCCAACTAATATTCCTTTTTGACTCATTATATTTTGTAGGCTTTCTAGTGGATATTTTTTAGTTCCTACTTCATAAAACAATTCTCCTGCCATACTTAAATTATTATCATCAATATAGCCTTTTGGATACGTGTACGTAATATCATATTGATTATTCTGCTTATTCTGTACATAATACAATTTTATACCTTGCCCAAGATCAATAATTTCAAGCTTATCTAATTTACTTGTATCAAACTTTTTCTCACCAGAACCCATAGCATAAAAGCTCTTAGCAAATTTCGATTCAAGAGAAGCATTTGATGCTAGTGCAGTAATCTCTGGTTTATCTAGTTTTTCATAATCAATATCTGTTGAGTTGTAAGCATCAATAATAAATTGATTTTTAAACACTCTATTTGCGAATTCTACAATATCATTTTTAGTTAAATTCATTGCTATATTATATTGTTTATCTTCATCTGAAAGATCCAACCCTTTAACAAAAGAATCTTCAAGAGCACCTGTAATAATACTACTATTATTTTTCAAAGAATCATATGATTTTGCTATTTTTGACTTAATATTACTAAGTTGTTCCTCTGTAAATTTTCCATCTTTCAACGTTTTAATACCCTCAAAATAAACTTTTTTAGTTTTTGACATTGAGTCATTGGCTCCCCCAACTAGTCTTAACACATGAACAGTTCCATCATTAAAGTCAGCTACATCTTGATCGACAGTTTGTAATTTTCTATCGAGTATCAACTTATCAAAAATTCCATCTAGTCCATTATATAGAAGCATTGAGACTATTTGAGCCGTTGTATATTCAGAATGTGGCAACTTTACTGCTACATATAATCCTGAATAATTAGGAACGTCAATATCAGTTTCTTTACTTTCTATATAGTTTTCAGTTGATTGCGGCGTAGGCAATGTATTTACCTCTTTATTTGATCTATATTTCCCCCAATACTTATCAATCATCTTTATTGTATCTGCATATTCTAAATTACCAGATAATACAATTGCAATATTATTTGCTACATAATATTTATCGAAAAATGCTCTAATTTCTTTGATTGATGGATTTTTCAAATCATAAGGTACTCCAATAGTTGGTCTTGAATAAGGCTTATCTTTGAAAAACTCCTCCATAACTTTATTAAATACTAAAGAAAATCCATTGTTTTCTGTTAAATTATATTCTTCATAAACTGCTTCAAGCTCTGTATGGAATTCTCTTAATGCTACATTATCAAATCTACTACTTTCGAGAAACATTGCTTTTTCAATATTTTTCGAAGGAAAATTCATAGTAAATACCGTACTATCATAAGATGTAAAAGCATTTAAATCTGTTCCTCCAATTGATGATACTAATTGTGAATATTCATTTGAAATTGAATATTTTGATGCTTCGTATGAAAGATCATCTATTTTTTTATAAATTTCTTTTTTCTTTTCTGGATCAGTTTCTTTTTTGTGATCTTCATATAGTTGCTCTATCTGATCTAAAATTGGTTTCTCTTTGTTCCAATCTATAGTTCCTATCTCATCAGACCCTTTAAACATAAGGTGTTCAAAGTAATGTGCTAGACCTGTTGTCTTTTCTGGATCATTCTTAGAACCCGCTCTAACAACTATCTCTGAATATATGTTCGGAGTGTTATCTTTCTTTGTTAAATATACTTTTAGTCCATTATTAAGAGTATATTCTCTACTATCTGAGTAAATACCATCTGTATATGTATATTCATACCCATTCTCATCAACTCCATGCTTTAATTCTACATTTTCTGCAAAAGTAAAGATAGAGATCAGTGTAAATACTATTATACGTAATTTATTTCGTAACATTTAATCAATCCTTTCTGTGATCCGTTATATAGTTTAGTACTGTTATTTTAACATAATTCCATCATTTTTAATAGAAAAAAGTCGTTTCTCAACGACTTCAATTTATTGTACATATACTCCTAAATCTTGATTGTTTATTAATACTTCAATGTTATGTTTATCTTCTAGTGATGGGTAAATCTCTTCGACAAACCACTTTGTCAATTCTTTATCTTGCTTTACAACTGTCCCATTATCATTAAATACACTTATAGTTATTTCCTGGAAATTATCTGTTGCAGTTTTTATATCTAATAATATTTGTTCTTTAGTTTGACCTTGAATGCAAATCATCAAAAGTACACCCCAGTATTTATTACGTATATCTTCAAATACTTTACTATCACTTATAGAGAAATTCTTGTTTAAAATATTTCTCCTAAACTCATCATCAAATGTCTCTATTCCTAATCTAAATCTTATTTCTTGATTAGGAAAGAAATCAATTATCTCATTGAGTCTTTTTATGTACGAGATGTACGCCTCAAAATATATTGTTTCAATACCATTTTGATCAGACATTTCTCTTATTCTAGATAGTGTTTCATCTGGCAATTCAAATACTGAACCTGAATTTACAACTTCTAGAATATTATATATACCATTTATTTCTGATAATATTTCCATGTTACAATTGTTAATCTCAGCTATATCATTAGAATTATCAAGAATATAATTACAGAACGAACATTTCCCATATATACATGGTTTTCCTTTTAACAATACCATTTCTCTCTTATTATTCTTCTCAATTATACTATACCGTTTCATGAAACTCATTCTCTTCTTGCGTAATATCTCTTATTTTTCCTTCTTCTTTCCATTTTGCTGCAAGATAAACATAAGGTGTATCAAGAATTGAAATTATTATCTTTAAAAAATACGTTGAAATACATATAACTACTAAGCCTTTGAATGGATACACACCTAAAAATGCTACAAGTGTAAATATTACATTATCCAACATTTGGCTTAGTATTGTACTTGCATTATTTCTTATCCATATATCTGCATAACTTGGTCTCAACTTTCTTATAAATTGATACGACCATACATCAAAGTTCTGTGCTATAACAAATGCTGCTAAACTAGCTACAACTAATCTAGGCATTACTCCAAAAATTGCTTGTAAATGAACCTGTGCTGTATCCATAGGTGCAGGTGTTATTAGAAGTACTATATTCATAATTACCATAACTGATATTAACGTATAAAATCCTATTGTTATTACATGCTTCGCCATCTTCTTACCGTAATTTTCTGATAAGATATCTGACACTAAAAATACACCCCCATATGCAATATTTCCCATTGTTGTGTCAACTCCAAATAATGTCATCATCTTCACAACTTGTATGTTTGCAAGAACTACTGATAGTGGAACGAATATAAATAATCCGACTCTCCCCCAAAATCTATATGCCATTAATATTACAAGATAATTTGTAAATAATAACCCTAACCATATTAACTCATTTACTCCAAATTGAAAATGTTCAAACATTTTTTTCCTCCTAAAAATTTTTTCAAAATAAAAAAGACCCGCACCTTAAAAGAAACGAATCTTAAAAAGGTTTTTTTTATTGATGGATTTTCCCAAACATCATAATACTTGTTTTATTTATTTTACTATAACCATTGCTGGTACTTCTGGTACTCTATATCCTGTTTTAGAACCTGGTGTTGAATTTCCTAACCAATTATATATAAATTTGATTTGATCATCAAGATGTCTAACACATTTATGTGACTCTGGATAAGTTCCTAGCTTTCTGGCTGTTGCTGCTTTTCTTGCTGCTCTATTTCCTGCAGGTTCGAACATTGATGGTATCCCATGTAAATATCCGCCACCACTAAATCTAACTGCAAAAGAGGCATCTCCTACTACTTTTGATGGATCTATATCGCTTGTATATTGCATAACAGGTTTACCGTATGCAATTAAGAAATCTCCAAAAGGTGTTACTACAGCTTTTCCTCCATCTTTTCCTGTCGTCACATAAGAAACTGTTACAACGTTCCAAGTTTTCATGTCAGCATTTCTTTCAACTACCATTTCATTTTGACTACTTCTATCTACAAAAACAAATTTGCTTATTTCTGCTTCTATATTTGATACTTTCAATAATTTTTTTCTGTCATTCTTTAAATAATATATCCCATAAACTGGACTTTCAAATTTTACATACTTATCAGTCTGTTCTAAAATCCTTACAATCGATCTGTCTGGTAAAAATATATAACTCTTGAAATCTGGTGCTGTATACACTCTTTCACTTTGACTTTCTCTGTTACCAAACTTATCTTTCGTTACAGTTGATGTTCCCGCAAGTGCAACATAATCATCTAAATAATAGATTTTTTCGCCAGCAGCAAGTGTTTTAGTAATAAATGCATTTGTTGTTTCAACTCTCGTTACAAGTGTATTCCAATCAAATTCTCTTTTCTTAACTAAACTATCGGCTACATATGCTAATTTTCCATTGTACATCACTTCGTACCAGTTTAATTTAGATGTTGAATCTAATGATTTCACTTTACCTATTACTTTATATTTTTCCGTATATTTTGCTTCTTTTAAAATTGCTCCATTTACTGATGGAGTACTTCTTATTTTTGCTGTAGGACTAGAAACAAAAACAAAGTTATCCATGTCTACCGGTCCATTTTTTATATACTTATAATTAAATGTTAGCTCTTTCGGTCTTGGAGCTTCAAAATATTCGATATATTCATAACTACCAGATATTGTTTTCGCTTGTTCTTCCACTTTTTCAGTTGGTGTAACATCTGTTGTCGCAGCTTCTTCTAATTTATCAGTAGTTTGTGTTGGAACTTGATCTATAGTTTCTAATTTTTGTTCCTCAACAGCTAT
>ERZ650312.1745-NODE-1745-length-12179-cov-5.724348_pt1 | contig 12179 bp, 1 predicted proteins | sample MGYA00376248_ERZ650312 | MGnify/ENA primary metagenome ERZ650312 (study PRJEB26733, sample SAMN07839316) | wastewater metagenome | biome: urban; feature: wastewater treatment plant; material: waste water | place: USA: North Carolina | collected 2016-07-28 ... | reverse complement strand
TCTAAAACTTTACTAAATTACTTGAAGCTCGTGAAGCAGAAATAGATAATAATACTAATTCATTAGGTATTAGTTCTAAACTAGGTACGATGATTACAGGTATTGCAACTGCGACTAACAAGTCTGCTGGTAGTGTCATAATGGATTTAGGATTAAATGACCCTAAAGTATTGGCTGTACTACCAAAAGGTATGCAAAAGGATTATGAAACTTTTATTACCAATCAAAAGAATGCTTCAGCTAATGCCAAGAATAAGTTTGGTAAAGATGCATCTAGTAAACGTCTGTATAATCCAGATAATAAATCAACTAGGGCACAAAGAATGCAAAGGGTAGCAAAACAAGTAAATGGTAAAAAACCTAATAGGGGTCAAGTTTCACCAGCAAGTACACAGCCAGCAGCTAAACCTGTTGTTAAAGCATTACCTAAACCTACTGTTACTGCTACACCAAGCACACAAGATATTTGGAATAGATTAGCTACCAATAAATTTAGATAATCGTGCAACATGATTTAATAAATGATAACATTAGCCCTACTTTATAGATGAACCAGTCAAATGACTGGTTTATTTTTTATGCTCATACTTATTTTTGTATGTTCAATTCTATAAGATATAAACTGTTTCTATTAATTAAATTTGGGATTAGAAGATATGTCTACACCACTAGATAAGGCAAGAGAAAACACTGTTAAAGTATTGGCAAAAAGATTTGTTAATGATCATCCTGAAATACAAGCAATAGAAAAACAGAAAGAAATATTTAACGAAAATTCTAGAAATAAGATAGTAGTAGGTAATGCACCTACTCTACCTGTTACTAACAGTACTGGTGTAGTAGTACCTACTAATTTAGATAATATTAATGATGTTCCTACTATAGCTCCACGAACTTATGGGGACTACAACGGTAATGCTTTACCAATTATGGGTGATGCATTACATACTGTAGCTAAAGGAGCTATTGATTTAATTACGACAGGCGGTACAGGTTATGAATTAATAGGTAAAGTACTGACAGGTAAAGAAGTCACTGGTAATGAACTTAATGATAACCTAACAAGTGTACATAATGCTCTTAGTTTAGATAGTACTTATTACCAAGATATGTACTCTAGTGGTTATAAAGAATACTTGGCTAAACAAGATGCTATTGGTAAATCAGGTAACTCTCAATTTACTAACTACAAAGACCAGTTAAAACTCTATCGTGATAACTTAGGTTATGCTGGATTGGATGCAACAAAGACTGCATTACAATCAGGTGTAGAAATGCTTATTGGTACAAAAGCCTTACAAGGTGTACGTGGTTTAACTACTAGTGCTCGTGTATTTGGTTCGTCTGCAATTCCTGAAATAGGTCATTACATTGGTCAAGAGAAGGCTGAAGGCAATAAGGTAGATGGTAATACTATCACTAATGCATTAGGGTCTGCTGCTGTTGTGGGTGGTACTGAGTTAATTGGTGGTAAGTTATTTGGTCATGGTAACCTAGAAAACTTAACTGATGCTTTAATGCAAGGAACTAGAGTAAGAGGTTCTGCAGTTAAGAATATGGGTACGGAAATGCTTTTAGAAGGTGTAGTACAAGAGCCCGTACAAAATGCTGTAGGTACTGCATTACATAACTATGAGAATGACAGAGACCTATCTGAAGGTCAGGGACAAGGTTTAGCACAAAGCCAAGTATTAGGTGCTGCTTCTGCAGGTATCATGAGTACCCCTGCAAATATTGGTGTTGCTGCTAGAAATGGCACTGAAGCAGGAAAGGCGTTAAAAGAAAAAGCCAGTTCAGTTATAAGACAAAAAGCAGGGGAAGTATCTACTGAAGGTGCAGGCAATGTAGAGAATCTAGCATCGGGTAAGTACGACCCTGTACGAGCAATCTCTGATAACATCAGTATTCTAAATTCTGACAGTATCACAATGGATGATGTAACTACTGCTAATAATAACGTGGTACAAATTCGTGCCAATGCGTTAGCACATATCCATTCTTTACAAGAAAAGATTGAAAATGCTGAATCAGAAGAAGAAGCCAATAAATATATCAATGAGTTATCTGACTTCAATACTAATTATTGGAAGCCGTTAGAAACACAAAACAAATTAGCTAAACAGGCATTTAAAAATATTGCTGGGAAGCTAGAAGAAGAAAGTGCTGCTCCTACTCAGACTACAGATGAGTTCGTACAGAATGCTGCGGATAACTTTGTTAATTTACTTCGTGCCCCTGCAGGCACATACATTGACCCACAAGTTGCTGCTCAAACAGAAGATGCTGCACAACGAGCTGCTGCACCTATACCTAACTCATCTCAGGGTATGAATCTTACACCTCATGGCTTACCTAATACAATGAATGACTCACAGGTAAGGTCACTTGGTTTTACCCATGAAATAAAACAAGGGGCAATTAAAGGTGATGTACAAGGTAATACTGTAGCCTTTGCTAAGTTAGTAGACCAAGATGGTCTTGGTGGCTTCATTAGACGATTTAGTGCATTTAATGATGGCTCTAATGTGCATGCATCTGGTAAACAGTCACATGGTACAGGTTATAAATTTGACCTATCTTTAAAGTACGATACCCCTCAAGCTTATGCTGCTGCTAGAAAGCGCATAATCGAGTTAGCTAACGCTGCAGGATATGAAGTAGTAGTAACTGCTGAACATCCTGAAGGTGCTAAAAAAGGGTTAGAAGGTTTTGCGTGGTATAAAAATAGTACTGGCGCACATCTAGATGTACGAGTGGTACGTAAAATTAATGGTAGCAGTCAAGGTGGTATCCCTGCTGTATCAGGTGTTAAAAGTCTAGTAGCTGTCACTGTAGCTAAAGAGAGTGCTGGTGGTGATTATAACATTGCTAACTATGATAATGGTGGTATTGCTAAAGGTGTCAGAGTAACTGAGTTTACTTTAGAAAGGCTTATGTCTAATGCTGATGGCTTAAACGCTGCAGGTAAGTATCAAGTTATTACACCTACTCTTAGAGCTGCAGTCAAAGAATTAGGTTTAGACCCTAAGCTTAAATTTACGCCAGAAGTACAAGAGCAAATAGCACAGTGGCTATACTTTAAAAAGAATCCTACACTAGCAAGCTATATCAAAGGTGGCAATGTATCTGTTGAAGATGCCTTAGATGATTTATCTACAGAATGGCAAGCTATTGGTAACCGTAATGGCTTAATCAGTATTGGTAAAACTAAAGGACGTAGAGCTCACGTTCAACCTGCAGAAGTTATCCCTAGCTTACAAGCTGCCCGTCAAGCTTATGCACAAGCCAAAGCACAAGGTATGTCAGATAGCCAAGCTGAAATATATGCAATCAATAACGGCACTACTTTAAGTGGTGGTACAGGTTCAAGTGGGCAAACATCAAATACTGATTATCAACAAGAAATTGATAAACAGAATAGAAGAATATCTGACCTTGAAGATCAATTAGCTAAAGCGACTGATAATAATAATCAAGAACAAATTGATTCATTGACTGCACAGATTGATGAGCTAAAACAGCAAATGGCTGCTCAACAAGAACAGGCACAAGGTCAAGAGCAAGCCAGTACAGAACAAGTGGATAGCACTTCACCTGAAGCGCAACCAGAGACAGTACAAGCTAAGAAAGAGCTTCCACCTGAAGTAGTTGAGCAACAAGAAGTTGTAGCACAGGAAGCTATTCAACGAGCAAGAGCCAATAATCTAACAGCACAGCATGTAGATACCTTAGAGCAATCTGGTGCAATTAGTCAAACACACGCACAAGAACTTCGTGTAATGCTTGATAACCAACGTATTCTAACTGCGGCTAATACTGCTAATGATGTTAACAATGAAGTCATTAATGGTAGAAAACGTGACCGTAGTATTGATTCAATGGTTGGTTTAAATAACTATGCTGATATTCTAGATACTGCTATTGATACAGGTGACACTAAGACACTAGGTAAATTTATGGGTTACCTAGAGAGATTTGCAGCTAACCGTTCTAATAAAAGTGCAGCTATCAATGAGGCTTTATTACAAAATCCATCTAATGATAACCCTATCTATGTCGTACCAGATAAAGCTGGTAACTGGCGTGTTGAGAGTGGTTTAGTAAAAGGTAACCAAGAGTTATTTAAAGCAGGCGCATTTCAAGTATGGCAGAACAATAATACAAATAATGTGGTTGCTGAAGAAAGTAAATTGACTAACGATTTGCTAAATAACTATCAACAAATTATTGCCCTAAGACAGCAGAATGGTTTGCTTAGTGACTTTACTCAACAAGCAGCACAGCCTACGCATAACACACAAGTTAAGCCAAGTAAGTTTGCAGATGACCCGCTATTAGTAGGTACACAAGCTACTTATGATAAACAGCTTAGTGATTGGTCTTTGGATGACTTTAGTAATGTTGGTATTACTATTTCAGATACAACTAATTCAACTGGTTCAACAGAAGTTACTGACAGCAATTTAGCTACAGTAAAAGACACCATTACTCAGGGTCTAAAAGATGGTAAATCATCTACTGATATCGTCAATGATGTACAAGCAGCTTTAGCTAAACAAGGTAAAACTATTAAGTCAGATGACGTTAGTAATCTTGAGAAGTACATTAAGTACCAACAGTCTAAAAGTAAAAACAGCACTACTGGTTCAACTACAGTAAATGAGTCTAAGGCTGGTAACAAGAATAAAGATGGTAAATTACACCAGCCTAAGAAAGGTAGCCGTGTACGTATTGATGGTACGAATGTTGTCTATCAAAACCAAGCAGACAGTGTTAACTACAAACCAGAAACCAATAATGAAATATTGGTAGGCAGGGAATATGAATTCTCTACTAAGGCTAATGCTAAGAGTGGTAAACCAAGTCTTAAGCCAACAGCTAATTCTGGTTTAGCAATCTTTACTAAAGACGGTAAGTTAGCTACTGGTGAGTCAGCTAAAGGTAAATTCTTTGATTTAAGTAGAATCAACGAACCTGGTGCATTAGGTAACCCATTTACTTCTCTAGCAAGTGCTCAAACGATCACTGATGAGAATGGTAAACAAGTAGCTAATAGTTGGTATGTCAAAAATAGACAAGCTGAAATCATTGCTTATATTAATCTATTGAAGCATTTTGCTACTTCAACTAAAGATGACAGAATGGCTTTCCTTGAAGTGTTACCACAGCTAACAGGTAAATTGTTGGTTACGGATTTCTATCATCAAGAAGAAGCATTGTTCATTGATTACCTAGTTAAAGGTCTAGATAAGGTAACACGTACTAGCAGAAAGAATGATTCACGACAAGACCGCATTGCTGCCAATGAAGCGGCAAGGGAATGGGTAGAGCGCATTACTTATGAATTCATTGCAGATGACAAAGGCAATCGTAAAATTGAATTTAGTCAGGATAACACTACACCGTTAGAAGAATTGATCGCCAATCGTAAATCAGGTCAGAAACCTAAGAAGCCTACTATTGATGAAACTCCTGATGAATCTACTGAAGTACAGGAAACAGAAAAAGTAGAAGAAATTGTTGATGAAACGGATGCTGCTGATAAAACAGAAGAAATAACTGATACTGATGAAGGCACTTCTAAAAGCACTGGTGTATTTGATTTAGGTGAAGATGATACTGCAGAAATAGAAAATGCTTTAGAAGATGCCCCTGAAATTATGTTATCTCGTGCAGAGAAAGCAGCACAAGCCAATCAACAAGAAGATGAATCTTTAGAAGAGGCACTAGAGCGTACAAATACTGAGCTTAATTTAGATAAGCCACAGGTTATACATAAGATACTTGATAAGCTTATGTTAGCTAATGCTTTAGCTGGTTTTGGTAATCAAGATGAAGAAACTAATAATTACTTCAAAGAGATGATTCTAGCTTTAACTAATTATCTGGATGACCCTAAAGTGGTTATTAATGATAAAGCGGTTATTCCTACATTTAATGGTGAGACTAATACAGTAGAAGTTAAACTCTCAGAGAATCTACTTAGAGATATTGCTAGTGCATTGATAAAACAATCTACTTTAGATATTGCTGATGAAGTTAATAACTATAGCATTAAGGACTACAGAGAACTTGCTGAAGATGCTAAGTACCAGCCAGGAATATTGACGAAAGATGAAATTGCTTATGCCAAACACATAGCCAATATCAATAATAAACTACAGACAGTTAAAGAGAAAATAGCTGCTTCATTGGAAACACGATCAGTAGATGAAGGTACTGCACGTTTATTGTCTATTATGGTTAACGGTCAACTAGGAAGCGTATTATCTATTGGTTTAACCAATGGAAAGGTACGTGAGTTCTTATCGTCTGTTACTTATAAGCCTAATAAGAAAGCAACTCGTACTAGCTTATTCAAATATCTATTAAATGCCTTCCAAGAATTTATTGGTGTGAAACCTAAGTATGAAAATGTACTTGAGACACTATTATCTATTCAAGGTGATATAGCTGAAGTAAAACTTCTTAAGAGCGATTTCAACAGTACAGAAGATGCCAAGTTATCTGCCTTTAATATTACTGAAGAAGAATTAGCTATTGAGATGAATAAGCCATTAGATAAGAGAAATAGACTCTTATCAAGCTTTACTCAAAATGGTAAGACAACTTTATCTACTGTAAAAGATGTAGCTAATAAACTACTTCAAGATCCAAGTAAAGGTGTTCACTTTATTCTTGGTGAGCCTATGACACCTGAGCAAAGAAATCAGTTAGATGATTTCCAAGAGTTTAAGAATAGCTTTATTCGCTACTTAAAAAGCTCTTTCGCTGTACAGAATAAAGCCAGTGATATGAAGGCATATTTATATGACAGCAATGGTGAGTTAGATGATAACTTAGTTACTGCTTTAGCTTTGTCTGCTTATTCTTGGTTTATCGCTAACGGCAATAAAGAGTTAAATACATTTGATGATGTTAAGAAACTCTTAGCTATGGATAAAGATAGTGATGCCATCTTGCCTGCCCGTATTTATAGAGATTATAAATACATGGGTAATCTATCCATGTTTGTTGCAAGTGATTTGGGTAAGACTGCTGTAGCTGCTTTAGGTATAGATGAGACTGCTGATGCTAAACGCTTTAGTAAAGCAGAGTTAGAAATGTCATTAGGTAACTGGGTATTATCTGCTTTACAGAATACAGGTATGGTTACTTTAATGTCTATGGATAGGGAACAGCATATCAAAAATATGGTAGTAGTTGGTGGTAATGTTCCTGAAAATGTGACTAATAGTAATGCCAGTGAATTGATGTTTGTGACACTGAAACCTGGAGAAGAATACAGTCGTCATGCAAGAATCCAAGAGATTATTGATAACAATAAGGGTACTCGTGGTTTTCTATCAAATCTATTCAAAACAGATATTGGTTTACGTAGTCCTAAATATAAAAAGCCTACTAAGGTCAAATCTAAGATTAAGAAAAGTAAGTCTATCGTAGGTAATCTACAGGCTACCTTTATTAATAAGATGCAATCTGAAAGCATTGAGATTGATGTTAGAACACTTGATGTAGTTAATACATTGCTTTCAAATAATGGCTCATGGTTCAGACAATTAATTGGTGCTGAAGTAACTCAAAGTGAGTTAAATAAAATGCACATCAATGATAGAGATAGTGCTGAAGCTGCTGCTGAAGGTTTAAAAAGAGAATTGGAAATTGGCTTAGGATTTATTGCTGGATTAAAGAGAACTGGAAATTCAATTCAGAAATTCTGGGATACTATTTATGTAGCACGTAACTCACGTATGCACTTTAATTCCAATGAATTTAATATGCAGTCTTCAATTATCCAACGTATGCTAGGTTCATATTCTAACTTTAAAACTACGTTATCAATGGAAGGTGTTACCTTAGATAACTTAGGTGAGAAGGCTCTTGATAAAGATGGTAAGCCAACTAAATTAGGACTATTCCTATCTGCGTTAGCTATGAACTTAGAAGGTACAGACTCATTTATTAAAGCGAATACTGATGTAGATTTACAAGCATATACTAAAGATAAAGTGCCTAGCTATATATTCATGCCAGCATTTGCTGAATGGATTGCACAAGACACTACACAACGTGCTGTTAAAGCAATGCAAAACGTCCTTAATAACAAAGTTAGTGCTAACGATTTAGATGCCATTAAGTCCTTTGTTGATGAGGGCTCTATGGGTATGCAATCTTTTAGGGCATTGGTAGAGTTAACCAATATGATGAGTGCTATAGAAAACGGTACTGAGTTAACTACATCTATTGGTTTAGGGTCAGATGGTATTAATAACGGTATCGCATTGGGTGGTATCTATAATGGTGTTGCCAATATTCGTACTATGCTACAAACTGGTTTCATTCCTAAAGAGAGTGTATTTAAAAATTACCTAGAGACTCGTTTAGATAGAAGTATTGGTGATTACTATGAAGCCTATGCTGAAGTATTATCTGAAACGATGGGTAACCTACTCAATGACGAAGTATTCTTTACTAAATTGCAAGAAAAAGATATTGGCGAAGAGTCTATTAATGCTATTCAGGAAATACAGCCTGCTTTCAATGTGGTTAAGTTTCCTAAGCCTGCACGTAAACTAGCTAAAGCTATCATTATCCCATTTGGATATAGTGCTGGTATTGCACGTTTGGTACAGGTAGCTCAAGAAACATTTATTGGTGATATCCAAAAACAACTCACTGACCTAGCTAATGAGCCTAATGCAACTAAGCAAACTCAGTTAGAAAATAACCTTCGTACTTTATTAGCAGATGAGAAATTTGAATTACCAAGTAATCCAAAAGATTTACTTGAGTTCTGGTTTACCCCTAAACAAGTAAGCAAGTTAGCTAGTACATACGAAGTGATTGTTGGTGAAGCTATTGATAAATCTCTGAATGCATTTGCAGGGGATTTCAAAGCTGCTCGTGAACGTAATATTGAGATGCATGAACATACCTATCAAATGTATGAGCGTGTATACGGTATCATTGTGAACAAGGCTCTACGAGAGCTTGCTAATCAATTAGAAAAGACCCCAGAAGAAATAGCTAAACGTGGGTTTACTAATAAAGAGTGGGATGCTTTAGTTCAACCTGAACTAGATAAAGTAATGCCTAGCTTATTTACAGCATTTAATACAACTGCTAATGATATTGAATTAGATGACACTATTGATCCAGTCAATGATGCTTTATCTGGAATTGAGGTATTTAAACGTGGTAGAAAACTTGTTGCCAATAAAGTAAAAAGCTTTACTCGTTTGGCTACAGGTGATAATAAATTACAGGCAATCCAAAATACACTACCTTCAATGGAAGAGATACTAGAGAAGATTGGTGTGTTCGTTAATTCTGCTCAGATACAAGGGACGGATGCACGTATATCAGCAGCCGCTTCTGCTATGCTTGGTTTAGTTGGTATCGTCAATTTAAACATCCATGACCAGAATGATGGTGGATTGGCTAATTATGTGAAGATGGTACTTACTCAAAATAAAGCTACCTTTGATGTGTTAGCTACTAACCATTTGCAACTAAATTCATTAGAAACTTTCGTAACTATGTTAGATGAGTATATGAATACTCTATCTGAACTTGGTTTAAATGCAGATGAAATTGTTGGTGAACTTAGCACTATCCTACGTAAGCATGTAGGTGAAGAAAGTGCTTATTCATTACCTAGTGAATACCTTGAAGCGTTGTTCTCTCAAGTTAGAAGTACAGAGTTATCTAAGTTACGTATCCTACAAAACCTTAGTGCTGTTCAACAATATGCTGGTGAGACAGGTGAGTATGTCGTTACAGATAAGGATGTTAAATTAGCTAAAGAGCAAGAAGCTGTTATCAATGAACGGATGACTAAGTTAGAGGATTCATTAACTAAGTATGTTACTTTGGAAGGAACTATAACTGAAACAGTCGCACCTAAAGAAGATACTGTTAGTGATATTACTTCTGTATCAGATATCACCTTACATTCAGGTGGGGCATTTGGTGCAGATACATTATGGGATGTTATAGGTCGTACCTTTGGTATTACTAAAGCCAATCACTATAGAGCAGAAGATAATAGAAAACTATCAGCGCAGCTTAGAAAAGCTAAAGTAACTGCTACTATATTGAGTAAGGAAGAAATTGACTTTGCTCGTGGCGAGGTAAACAACTTACTTAAAACAGACTTCAAAGATAATATTATAGGTAATCTACAAGCAAGAAATTACTATCAAGTAGTTAACTCTGATGGTGTGTATGCTATTGCACCTATGTATGAGAATAAACGTGGCATATCTGGTGGAACATCTACAGCAGTTAAACTAGGTATCAAAATGGGTAAGCCAGTCTATGTATGGGATACCAATACAAGACAGTGGTATAAGCACAATGGTAAAACATTTGAAGCAGTAGATACCCCAAAACTATCTAAGAATCCTGCTACAGTAGGTACTCGTGATATTGAGCTATACGATGTACGTGATAAGGCTACAGGAAAGTATGTACCTAATCCTAAGTACTTGGGTGATGATGTCGCTGCTGCTGCTACAGAAGCAATTAAAGCTGTATTTGCAAATACTGTTGCCGCTATTAATCCACAACAAGGTAATCAAGAATTAGATAATACATCTTATGTTATTGACCAAGATAGATTAATTATTGGTGATATCTTTACACAACAAGGTATACCTGTAATTACTACTAATCTACCTGGTATACATGGGGCTGGATTAGCTAAACTAGCTAAAGACAGGGGGTTAATTACTCAAGGTAAAGGTAAGTATTTAGTTACTGATAAAGCTATTACTTTTCCAGTTAAAGGCTGGGATGCTGGTACCCAAAAGAAAAAAGGTGCTGTGTACTCTGAATCAGTAACAGGTAAGAATATTGATTTAGTAAATGATTCAGCTAATAGATTAATTACCTATGCTAATAATCATAAAGATAAGACAGTGCTTTTACCTATGATTGGTTTAGGGCATGGTGAGGGCAACTTTGATGATATAGCCCCTATTATCAAACGTATCTTAGAATCTACTACTAATATTAAATTGGTATTAGCTGATGAAAATACAAATAAAGGTACAAGGGTTGGTACAATTAGAACTGACAATTCTCAGTCAATACAAGAAAAGCTATTAGCTTATTTAGGTTTAAATCAAGAGGGTAAGCAAGAGATAGATATCTATAGTCAACTAGGCAGTAAGACACAATCTGAAAATGTTGTGTTATCAAATAAGTATGATAAAAATTTCTTTACTGCATTAAAGGCATTTAAGAATGAATTTGGTAAACAAGCTATTGTTGCTTTTCGGGTTAACAATTCAAAATCACTATTACAGAGTTTTAATGAACAGGTAGCCATAGGCAACCCATTTAATTGGAAAGAAGTAGGTGAAGGTAAAGCTACTATTATGTTTATAGATTGGCTTACTACAGGTAATGATTATGGTAATAGTGATGCTACTAGTGAATATAGACAAGCTATCATAGATGCTATCCCTGAATTAAAAGGACAAAAGATACTTTACTATAAAGATATTGGTAAACCTTCTCACGCTACTGCATTAGATTATCTGATTAATAAGTATGATTGGGGTAATAATGAAATCCATGATAAAGGTGATACAGATGATTCAGAAATAGAAGTTGATGCTGAGGCTATGAGTAGCATTAGGTACCCTGAGGTTGATTTAAATGAGGGTCAACAACAAGCTGTGAATGAAATTATGGATTTCGTTGCAGATGATTCTAGGGTAACCCATAGTTTAATTGGTTCAGCAGGAAGTGGTAAAACTACATCACTTAAGTCTGTTCTAAATAGAATTCGTGAAAAGCATAAAGATTTATCTATTGTTATGGCAACCCCTACTCATAGGGCTAATCTAGTTGTTCGCTTAAACATGGGTAAGGAAAACATTGTCACACTAGACAGCTTACTTGGTAATCAGATTGCTGGTAAAAACAAAGTTACCAATAGTTTAAATCACATGCCTGCGAATGGTTTATTAATTATTGATGAGTCATCTATGATTAGTATGGATCATTTCAATCAGCTACGTAAAATAGCTGAAGAAAAGGGCACTAAGATACTTTATGTAGGTGATTCAGCACAGTTACCACCAGTTGATCCTAGCGCACGACAAGAATACTTATCGCCTGCATTAAGTTCTACAGAGAAAGTAAGTAGATTGTACAAGATTGAGCGT
>ERZ650312.1744-NODE-1744-length-12180-cov-4.178722_pt1 | contig 12180 bp, 13 predicted proteins | sample MGYA00376248_ERZ650312 | MGnify/ENA primary metagenome ERZ650312 (study PRJEB26733, sample SAMN07839316) | wastewater metagenome | biome: urban; feature: wastewater treatment plant; material: waste water | place: USA: North Carolina | collected 2016-07-28 ... | reverse complement strand
CGAGGGCACGTGCGACGACGCCGAACGCCGCCGACGACTTGCCCTTGCCGTTGCCGGTATTGACCACCAGCACGCCGCGTTCTTCCTGGGCGGCGGCGATCTTGCCGTCGACGACGGCCTTCTTCTTCTGCATGCGTTGTTCGTGGGTAACGGTCATTTTCTATTCCGGAATGAAGCAGCGATGGCCGCGGTCTTCGATCTGCCGCAGGCCATAGCCGTAGAGTTCGGACAGCGTGGCCGCCGTCAGGATGTCGTCGACCGGGCCCAGGCGGGTCTGGCCGTCGCCATAAACCAGCAGCGCCCGGTCGCAGAAGCGATGGGCCAGCGCCGGATCGTGCAGGACCATGATGACGCCGGCGCCGCAGTCGCGGGCAGTGCCGGCAAACAGTTCGAGCACGGCCATCTGGTGGTTGAGGTCGAGGTGCGACAAGGGTTCGTCGAGCAGGTAGAGCGGTGCCGCCTGGGTGAGCAGCGTGGCGATGGCCAGGCGCTGGCGTTCGCCGCCCGACAGGGTGTGGATCTGCCGCTCCTCCATGCCGGCCAGGCCCACCGCGCGCAGGGCGCCGCGGGCCAGTTCGGCATCGCGCGTCGATTCCCAGTCCCAGCGGCCGAGGTGCGGGTGGCGGCCGGTGAGGGCCGTTTCCAGCACTGTCGACCCGAACGGATCGTTCTGGAACTGACCCAGCCAGGCCCGGCGCAGCGCCGCCTGCCGCGGATGCAGCAGGGCGGCGTCCTCGCCCTCGAGCAGCACGGCACCACTGGCCGGCTTGCGCAGGCCGGCCAGGGTGGACAGCAGGGTCGACTTGCCCGCCCCGTTGCGGCCCAGGATGGCCAGCCGCTCGCCGCTCGCCACGCCGAGGTTGAGGCGGTCGATGATGGCCTTGTCGCCGATGGTGACGCGCAACTGGCGGGCTTCGATCAGCGGCTGGTTCATTTCGGCTGCCTCGACAGCAGGAAGAGGAAGACCGGCACGCCGATCAGCGCAGTCAGCACGCCGACCGGCAACTGCTGCGGGGCGATCAGCGTGCGGGCCAGCGTATCGGCCAGCACCAGCAGCGAGCCGCCGGCGAGCACCGAGGCCGGCAAGAGCAGGCGCTGGTCGTTGCCGGTAGCCAGCCGCACCAGGTGGGGTACGACCAGGCCGACGAAGCCGATCGAGCCGGCCGTCGTCACCGAAGCGGCGGTGGCCAGCGAAGCGAGCAGGTAGATGGCGTAGCGCAGGCGACCGACGGCGACGCCCAGGGCCTGGGCCTGCATCATGCCGCGCGACAGCAGGTTCAGTTCGCGGGCGAAGGGCATGGCCAGCGTCAGCGCCACGACCAGGGCCGCCAGGGGCGGCCACCACTGCGTGCTTTGACCGAGGTCGCCCATCAGCCAGAACAGCATGCCGCGCAGCTTGTGTTCCTCCGCGATGGCCAGCATCAAGGCAACCAGCGCGCCGCAGCCGGCGGCGACGATGACGCCGGTGAGCAGCAGCCGGGTCTGCGTCCAGCTGCCGTCGCCATGCGCCAGGCCAAAGACGATGAACATCGCGCCGAGCGCCCCGAGGAACGCCAGGCCGTCGATGCCGAGCACCGGCAGGCCGATCAGGATGGCGAACATGGCCCCCACCCCGGCCCCGCCGGAAATACCCAGCACGTAAGGATCGGCCAGTGGATTCCGCAACAGCACCTGCATCAGGGCACCGGCCAGGGCGAGCAGCCCGCCGCAGGCAAAACCGGCGATGGCGCGCGGCAGGCGGAGCTCGATCACCACCTCGCCGCCGCTTCCCTCCTGCCCGAGCAGCGTTGCCAGCACATCGGCCGGCGCCACCTTGAAACTGCCCACCATCAACGCCAGCATGAAACTGCCCACGGCCAGCAGGCAGAGGGCGGAAAGAATCAGGATGGCGCGATGGCGGGTGGGCATGGTTGATTATTTCGGTGCGTAGCGAATGCCGACAAAGACGTTCACGCCCGGCGTGGCATAACCATCGGCCACTACATAGTCACGGTCGAACAGGTTGTTGACGCGGGCAAATACGGACCAGTCGCGTTCAAAGCGGTAGGCACCGTAGAGATTGAGCAGGGCGTAGCCATCCAGTTTCACGTTGTTGCGTGCCTCATCAAAGCGGTAGCCGCTGGCCTGGTACTCCATGCGCCAATCCCACGGGCCGACAGCCTGGCCCACGGCGAGCGAGCCGAAGTTGCGGGCCCGGCGGGCGAGCAGCTTGTCGGTGTCGCTATTGCGTGGATCCTGATGGTTGTAATTGGCTTCCAGGATGAAGGAGCCGATACGGCCCGCATAATTGATCCCGATGCCTTCCAGCCGGGCGTTGCCGATGTTGACCGGCATGGCGTTGAAGCCGCCGGAACTGGCAATGAGGTTTTGCACCCGGTTCAGGAACCAGGTCACCGATACCCGGTGCTGGCCGTTGTCATAGTGCAGCGCAGCTTCCCGGTTGTGGGCGAATTCCGGTTGCAGATTGGGATTGCCCTGATAGGTCCCCCAGGCGCCATAGCTTGTGAAAGGCCAGTACAGGTCGTTGAACGAGGGGGCCCGGAAAGCGGTGCCATAGCTGACATTGGCCCGCCAGTGCTTGTCGAACTGGTAACCGTAGGCGGCTGAGCCGGTTGCCTTGTCGCCGAACTGCGAGTTGTCGTCGTAGCGGGCATTCAATTGCAGGCGATGTGCCTGGTAGTTGCCCAGCCAGCCCAGTTGGGCCGAGTCGTTGGTACGCGACGTGAGCTGGTAGGCGGTCGTCGAACTGACCGTCTGGTCCAGCCGCTCGGCGCCCAGCAGGAAGGTGCCGAAGCCGGTCTTCACGTCGTTCTGCCAGGCATACTGGGTTTGCTCGGTCTTGTAGGTGGTGTTGTAGGTGCCGGTGTTGCGGGCATCGTCGATGCTCTGGCCGAGGGAGAGCGTGCTCGTCCACTGCTGGGTGATCCGGTTGCGCAGAAAGGTGTTGAAGCTGGAAACCGTGAGCTGGTTGCGGTCATCCCGGCCGGCGTCATACTTGTTTTCGCCGTCGCTATGGAACACATGGGCACCTGCCTCATGGCCCTTGGCGAATTCGTAGGCAATGCGGCCGGAAATGCTGTTGCTGTCGAAGCCATCCCGATCGTTGTCCTTGCCTGTCGTGCGTAGCTGCGAGTTGAAGCCGCGTGTCCGATAAGTGCTGGCATTCAGTGCATAACGCCAGCCATCGCGGCTGCCGCTGACGCCGCCTGTGGCGGTGTAGGTGTCGTGACTGCCCACGCCAGCCTCGCCAAAGAAACGGGCGGGGCCTTCGCTTTGCCGGGTGAATACCTGAACCACGCCACCGAGCGCGTCGGCGCCATAGAGCGACGAGGCCGGGCCGCGGACAATCTCAACCCGCTCGATTTGCGCCAGTGGAATGCGCGACCAGCTGACATCACCGGCCGTGGCCGAGCCAACGCGCATGCCGTCGACCAGCAGTAGTACGTGCTTGCTGTTGGTGCCACGGAAAAACAGACTGGTCGTTGCGCCCTGGCTGCCGTTCGACATGAATTCGATCCCTGGCTGGCGGGCCAGGACTTCCTCGAGGGTCGATTGCCCGGCACGCTCCAGATCCTCGCGTTCGAGGACAGTGATGTCCGAAAGCACTTCCGAGGCCTTCATGGCCTGCCGCGTGGCAGTGACGACGACTGGGTCGAGGGCCGCAAGGCGTTCGGCTGCATTGGCCTCGACGATGAACAAAAGAGGAAGGATGGCCGCGAGCGGCTTCAGGTGAGATGTCATGACTTTCCTTTTCCCGGCAGGCGTCCCCGCATGCCGGAACAACGTTGGCAAGAAAGCGCAGGGGGAATGGTCTGATCAGGGAACAGGCGCCACTACCCCGTGGCACTTCCGATGGGTGTTCCAGGCCGGTATCCGGGCTTGCAAGTCTTGACGTATCGCCTTCCCAGGTTGTCACCCAGTGGCTGTGTGATACGCCCGCACTTGCTTACCGTTGCGGGGGCAGCAGCGGAATGGTCTGTGGGACAGACGCACCGCTTTCCCGTTTAACTGCGTTTGGAGAATCCGTACGCAGCACCTGAGACGGCGTGCATTCTACATACATTCATGCTGCACTGCATCAGGCTGGTGCCGGGAAAGTGCTATAAACCACTTTGAGAATAAAGGCTTAGTCCTTGACCATGCGGCGTTTTAGCCTCTATAGTGCGCCCATGAATGTCGAACTCGAAGCCCTTGAAACCAAGATCGAACAGGCGGTCGCGCTGATTCACCAGCTGCGTGCCGAAAACGAGGTTTTGAGAAACCAGATGGTCGCGGCCGAGGCCGAACGACTGCATCTGCGCCAGACGATGACCGCTGCTCGCGAGCGTCTCGAAGGCCTGATGGACAAGATTCCCGAGGAAGCCTGAGATGAGCGCCGAGCCGAATTTCCTCGACGTCAAGATCATGGGCCGCGAATACCGCGTGGCCTGCTCGCCGGAAGAGCGCGAGGCGCTGTTGGCTGCCGTCGACCTGGTCGATGGCAAGATGCGCGATATTGCCCAGCGCACCAAGAACACCATTGCCGAACGTGTTGCCGTCATGGCCGCGCTGAACATCGCGCACGAGCACCTTTCGGCAGCCGGAGATGGCTCACAAAAAGAGTTCGTCGAGGCAGTTGATACTTCCGAAACGAAGCGTAGAATCGGTGACATGGGAGCGCGGCTGGATGCCGTGCTGGCGCCCCAGCAACGACTGGATATCTGACCGGAAGTTGTTGGCCGGCGTAACCCGACCAGTGTTCCCTGCGGTGTTTGTTAAGGCCATATATTCCTTGAACCAATGCTGATTGGCATCGGTTGCGGACCGTTGAAACCGCTGTTGTGCGTGCTCCTCGCTGAGCGTGCCTGATGCGGGAGGAAAGCAACCACTCTGAACCCAGGTTCAGGATGCCGGCCTGACGGCACTCGCGGGGGCCAAACTCAACGGGTGGCAGATTCGTCTGCCACCCGTTTCCATTTTTCGGGACTGCGCATGCAATACTGGCTGATGAAATCGGAGCCTGACGAGGTGTCGATCGACGACCTCGAAAAGTTGGGTGGCGTGCCCTGGTTCGGGGTGCGCAACTACCAGGCGCGCAATTTCATGCGCGATGCGATGCAGGTCGGCGATCTGGCCTTCTTCTATCATTCCGGCTGCGCCACGCCCGGTATAGCCGGGGTGTGCGAGATTGCCTCCGAGCCCTATCCGGATGCCACGCAGTTCGACCCGTCCAGCCCCTACCATGATCCCAGATCGGCGCCGGATAGCCCGCGCTGGCTGCTGCGCGACGTGCGTTTCGTCCGCAAGTCACGCCATGTGCCGCTGTCTGAACTGCGCAGCCATGCGGAACTTGCTAACATGCGCCTCCTCGCGCGCGGCAACCGGCTGTCGATCACCCCGGTCAGTCCCGGGGAATGGACATTCATTACCAACCAATTGATGGATTTGCGATGACGATCTGGTGGCTGGCCTATCTTGCCCTTGGTGCTTTTGTCGGTTTTTTTGCCGGCCTGCTTGGTATCGGTGGCGGTTCGTTGATGGTGCCGGTCCTCGTCATGATGTTCACCGCCCAGGCTTTTCCGGCCGGAGAGGTGATGCATCTGGCTCTCGGTACCTCGATGGCGACCATTTTCTTTACGTCGATTTCCAGTGTGCGTACCCATCATGCCCATGGTGCGGTGCTATGGCCGGTGGTTGCCCGCATCACCCCGGGGATCATTCTGGGGACGCTGATTGGCACCCATGTCGCGAGCCTGGTGCCGACCAGGATGCTGGCCCTCATCTTTACCCTGTTCATCTGCTACGTGTCGGTGCAGATGATCATCAACCTCAAGCCGCAAGCACATCGTGACCTGCCCGGTATCTTCGGTACCGGTCTGGTCGGCGCCGGGATCGGCTTCATCTCCTGTCTGGTTGCCATTGGTGGAGGCGTGTTGTCGGTGCCCTTCATGACCTGGTGCAACGTCAAGATGCAGAATGCCATCGGCACCTCGTCAGCCATCGGCTTCCCGATCGCCCTGGGCGGGGCGCTCGGCTACATCTGGAATGGCTGGGGGGCGGCTGGCTTGCCGTCGGGCAGCCTTGGTTTTGTTTACGTGCCGGCCGTGGTGGGGGTTGCCGCAGTGAGCGTGCTGACCGCGCCGATCGGTGCCCGTCTGACCCACCAGTTGCCGGTCAAGACCCTGAAGCGGGTCTTCGCCGGCATCCTGCTGGCCCTGGCCGGCAAGATGATGTGGGGATTGTTCAGCGCGCCTTGAACACGGGCTTGCGTTTTTCCAGGAAGGCAGCCAGCCCTTCCCTGTAGTCCTCGGTTTCCAGGAAGGCGAAGGAAGCGGCTTTTTCCTCGTCGCTCAGCGGCCGGCCGTCGAGCAGGCGGCGGATCCACTGCTTGTGCCAGCCGGCGACCAGCGGTGCTCCCTGGCAGATGCGCCGGGCGCTGGCATAGGCTTCGTCTTCAACCTGTTCGTCCTTGACGACACGGCTCAGCAAGCCCTTCTCATAGGCCTGGCTGGCGCTCAGGATGCGCCCTTCGAGCAGGATTTCCTTGATCACTGCCGGTCCGGCCAGGCGCAACAGGCCTTCCATCTCGCCCGGATACATCGAAAAACCCAGCTTGTTGATCGGCGCGCCGAAACGCGCGCTTTCGCCGGCGATGCGCAGGTCGCAGACGCCGGCGATTTCCAGTCCGCCGCCGATGCAGGCGCCTTTGATCAGCGCCACCGTCGGATGCGGGCAGTCGGCAATGGCGTTGAGCGCCTTGGCCACTTCGCCATGGTAGTGCAGCGCCTGTTCCAGCGTGGCGCGGCCGGTGACGAACTCTTCCAGGTCGCCGCCGGCCGCGAAGGCCTGGTCGCCTGCGCCGCGCAACACGACGCAGCGGATGTCGCGGTCGGCACTGATGGTCGCCATGTTGGCGGATAGCTGCTGCCACATGGCCAGATTGATGGCATTCAGCTTGTCCGGATTGTTTAGTGTGAGGGTGGCGATTTCGCCTTCAACAGCGAGGTTGATCGTCGTCATGTGCTTGCTTCCATTTGATCCGAAACAGATTATAGGCAGGGAGGCCGTGGCCTCTTGTGTCTTCTATAAGATATAATTATGGATGCAGTTCGTACTAATTATTAATAAGGGAGGTCAGCCATGAGCAGCGCGATGTATGAGCGGATGCGGGCCAATCCGAAGTTTCAGGAGCTCGTCGCAAGACGCGGCCGTTTTGCCTGGATCTTGGCATTTATTGTTTTGACGATGTTTTACGGTTTCGTAATGGTCGTTGCCTTCAATCCGGTGTCACTCGGACAGCCGGTGAGCGAAGGCTCGATGCTGACGGTAGGGGTTGCCGTCGAACTCTTCATGTTCATTTTCTTCTGGGTGCTGACCGCAGTTTACGTCAAGCGCGCCAATGGTGAATTTGATGCCTTGACGCAGGAAATCGTCAAGGAAGCCTGGAAGGAAAACAAATAATGCGCCGCCTGACTCAAATTACCGCTGCCCTCGGGCTGTTTGCCCTGGCCGCCATGGCCTACGCCGGCCCGCCGGTCGAAGGCGCCATGGAAAAGCAGGCCACCAACTGGCACGCCATCATCATGTTCTGCATCTTCGTCTTCATGACGATGGGCATTACCTATTGGGCAGCCAGCCGCACCAAGTCGACCGCTGACTTCTACACGGCCGGCGGCGGCATCACCGGTTTCCAGAATGGCCTGGCCATTGCCGGCGACTACATGTCGGCGGCCACGTTGCTCGGTCTGACCGCCATGGTCTACACCCAGGGCTACGACGGCTACATCTACATGCTGGCCTTCTTCGCCGGCTGGCCGATCATCCTGTTCCTGATGGCCGAACGCCTGCGCAACCTGGGCAAGTTCACCTTCTCCGACATTACCGCCTACCGCCTCGACCAGGGCAAGGTGCGCACCATGGCCGCGATCTCGTCGCTGACCGTCGTCTGCTTCTACCTGATCGCCCAGATGGTCGGTGCCGGTCAGCTGATCAAGCTGCTCTTCGGTCTCGAGTACAACGTCGCCATCTTCGCCGTCGGCATCCTGATGATGGTGTATGTCACCTTCGGCGGCATGGTCGCCACGACCTGGGTGCAGATCATCAAGGCCTGCATGCTGCTCGCCGGTGGCACGCTGGTGATGTTCCTTGCGTTCGGCCAGTTCGACTTCTCGTACCAGAACCTGCTCGAGAAGGCGACCGCTGTCCATAAGCTGAAGGACAAGCTGATGTACCCGGGCAGCCTGCTCGCCGACCCGATCACCGCCATCTCGCTCGGTCTTGGCCTGATGTTCGGTACCGCCGGCCTGCCGCACATCCTGATGCGCTTCTTCACCGTGACCGACGCCAAGGAAGCACGCAAGTCGGTGCTCTACGCCTCCGGTTTCGTCGCCTACTTCTTCAACGTGATCTTCCTGATGGGCCTGTGCGGCATCCTGATCGTCGGCCAGAATCCGGAGTTCTTCGAAGGTGGTACGGTCGGCGGCAAGCTGATCGGCGGCGGCAACATGGTTGCCATGCACCTGGCCAAGGCCGTCGGCGGCAACATGCTGCTCGGCTTCCTGGCTGCCGTGGCCTTCGCCACCATCCTGGCCGTCGTGTCGGGCCTGGCGCTGGCCGGTGCTTCCGCCATCTCGCATGACCTCTACGCCCGCGTGATCAAGAAGGGTACGGCTTCGGAAGCAGCGGAAATCCGCGTCTCCAAGATCGCCACCATCTGTCTCGGCGCCGTCGCCATCGTGCTCGGCATCCTGTTCGAGAAGCAGAACATCGCCTTCATGGTCGGCCTGGCCTTCGGTGTGGCAGCGGCTGCCAACTTCCCGGTGCTCATCCTGTCCATGTACTGGAAGGGTCTGACCACCCGCGGCGCCCTGTGGGGCGGCTACGGCGGCCTGGTTTCCGCCGTGCTGTTCGTGCTCTTCTCGAAGTCGGTGTGGGTCGATGTGCTCGGCAATAAGGCGGCGCTGTTCCCCTACACCCAGCCGGCCCTGTTCGCCATGCCGATCGCTTTCCTGCTCGCCTACATCATGTCGAAGAGCGACTCCAGCGTCCGCGCCGGTCAGGAAATCGAAGCCTTCGAAGATCAGTATGTACGTGCCCAGACGGGTTACGGTGCGGCAACCGCCAGCAATCACTGATCGTTTCACGCTCAGTCAAAAACCCGGCAGCCGAATCTGCCGGGTTTTTTTGTGCCCTCAAATCGTGAGGACTGTGGGGATATGCGATTTGTAGTAAATTCGGCCCAATTCGGAGGTGTTGATGAAAAGAGCGATTCAGCCAACCAGTATTGAACGCAAGATGCGGGAAAACGATTTCATCGTTTCCAAAACCAATCCCAAGGGGATCATTACCTACGGCAACCCGATCTTCATCGAGTTTTCCGGTTATACCGAGGCCGAACTGCTCGGTTCGCAACACAACATCATTCGCCATCCCGACATGCCGCGTGCCGCTTTCAAACTGGCCTGGGACACGATCCAGTCCGGACGGGAATTCTTTGGATATGTGAAGAACATGTCCAAGGATGGGGGTTTCTACTGGGTATTCACGCATATCACCCCCGATTTTGGCGCCGCCGGACAGATCGTCGGCTATACCTCGGTACGGCGTTGCCCGCGAGCCGACGCGGTGGCCAAGATAGAGCCGGTTTATCGCGCGATGCTGGCTGCCGAGCAGGCTGCCGGGGCGCGTCTGGCGATCGAGGCCGGAACGGCCGTTTTGGTCGATGTCATGAAACAGTTCGAGCTGAGCTATGAAGAACTCGTCTTTGCCCTTTAGCCGAAAGTTGACCCTGCTGGGGCTCCTCGTCCTGGCTGGCGCCCTGGCTTTTGTTTCGCCCTGGGGCGTGTTGGCGGCCGTGGTCGTCGCGGCTGCCCTCCTGTTCTGGCCGGTGACCAATACATCGGGCGAGCTGGGCAGAATAGACACCCTGTTGCAGAAGTTCGGGGATGGCGAAATGGTTGGTCGCCTGCCCAATGTCATGGCCGACCCGACACTGGAATCGATTCGCGTGAACCTGAACTCGGTGCTGGATCAAACCGAGACGGCATTTCGCGAAATTCTAGGTGCTTTGCAGGCGTCCACGAGTGGCAATGTGGCGCGTCGTCTGCAATTGCCGGGTTTGCACGGTACTTTTCGGACCGTTCTCGAACGCATGCAGGTGATTCTTGATCATCTTGCCGAGGCTCAGGAGTCCGTTGCGCGGGAAGCCCTGTTGTCGCAGATTTTCCTGCGCTCCGAACGCGGCCTTTCGCTGGCCATCGAGCATGTCGATACGGCGTTGAACAACGTCGGCAGCAATTCCCGCACATCACGCGAACTGGCTGCTAACTTCGGTCGCTCGGCCAGCGCCATGTCCGATGCTGCGCGGCGCATGTCGGATGCGCTGGGGGGCGCCCAGGAGGCGGCTGAGGGCGGGGTCCATGCGCTGGCTGACCTGAATGCCAAGGCCAGCGATATCCAGTCGTTGACCACGCGGATCGACGGTGTCGCCAAGCAGACCAACCTGCTGGCCCTCAATGCCGCCATCGAGGCGGCACGGGCCGGTGAGGCGGGGCGTGGTTTTGCCGTGGTGGCCGACGAGGTCCGCAAGCTGGCCGATCAGGCCCAGCGCTCGGCGGAGGAAATTACCGATGCCGTGTCGGCAATCGGCCTGTCCATGGCTTCGGCAACCCGTCGAATGCAGGCGCTGCAGGGGTCTGTGGCTGAGGCGCGCCAGACAGCACAGGAATTCAGTGGCGAGCTGGCCAATTCGGCATCGTCGGCCGATCAGGTGTGTGATCTGGTGTCGACCATCGAAATTGGCGCCCAGTCGATGGAGTCGTCCATGCGGCTGGTCGCCACGGCGCAGCGTGCCAGAGCCGATGCCACCTCGATCCTGCACGGGCAGGAAGTCAATGTAACGTCGCTATCCGAAATGGAGCAGGAAGCGGCAAGGATGGCCCGCTCGCGCAAGTGGATCAAGGGCAGCAGCGATCGCGATGCGCTGGTGGCGATCTACGACCGGCTGTTCACCAATATAGAGAGTCAGATGCGCTGAGGCTTGTCAGGCGGCCTTGGCCGTCTTGGCATCCATCTTGGCCAGGGCTTCGCGGCCCGACAGGAGGTGGTCGTGCATCAGCTTCTCTGTCTTGCCGGCATCGCTGGCAGCCAGCGCCGACATGATCAGCCGGTGCTCGTCCAGCGACTGCTGCAGGCGGCCTTCGAGGGACAGCGAATGCAGTCGGGAGAGCTTGAGTACCTTGCGCAGGTCCTGAATGACGGAAAGCAGCCAGCGGTTGCCGGAAAGCTCCTGGATTTTCTTGTGGAATTCCTGGTTGGCTTCAAAAAAGGCATTGATGCGACCATCGCGGGCAGCTGCTTCGAGCCGGGCGTGAATGTCCTGCAGAAGGGCAATATCCGTGGTCCTGGCATTCCTCACTGCTTCGGCAGCACAGCGCCCCTCGAGCATGGCCATCAGGGGGAAGATGTCGTCCAGATCCTGGCGGGATATTTCGGTGACGTAGCAACCACGGCGCGGCCGCAACTCGACCAAGCCCTCGGAGGCGAGTACCTTGAGCGCTTCGCGCAACGGGGTCCGCGAGATGCCATACTGCTCGGCGAGTTTCTGCTCATCGATCCAGGTACCTGGTGTGAGTTCATGCGCGAAGATGCGCTGGCGCAGTCGTTCGGCGACTTCCTGGTAAAGCGCGGTGGGTGCGATACGGTTCATTGTATGGTGTGGTCTCGGCGGGCAATGTCAGTGCTTTGCTGACTTGCTTCCATAATTATGGATACAGTATTATGTGGGGCTTGGTATGTCAAGCTGGGCCCAAAAGCGTAGAATTTTGAATTCTGCATCATAAGCCCGAAAAAATCGAATCAGCGAGGGGTGTGTCATGTCTGAAAAGTTCTTTGATTCCAATAACCTGGATGCCTGGGAAAAGGCCGCCGCGAAGCAGTCGCCGGGCGGTGACGTCAATAACCTGGTCTGGAACACCCCCGAAGGTCTGGCCGTCAAGGCGCTGTATACGAAAAAGGATGTCGAGAACCTCGAGTTTGCCGACACCCTGCCTGGCGTTGCGCCCTACCTGCGTGGCCCGCAGCCGACCATGTACGCCGTCAAGCCGTGGACCATCCGCCAGTACGCCGGCTTCTCCACCGCCGAAGCCTCCAACGCCTTCTACCGCAAGGCGCTGGCCGCCGGCGGCCAGGGCGTCTCGGTCG
>ERZ650312.1743-NODE-1743-length-12187-cov-5.212990_pt1 | contig 12187 bp, 13 predicted proteins | sample MGYA00376248_ERZ650312 | MGnify/ENA primary metagenome ERZ650312 (study PRJEB26733, sample SAMN07839316) | wastewater metagenome | biome: urban; feature: wastewater treatment plant; material: waste water | place: USA: North Carolina | collected 2016-07-28 ... | reverse complement strand
AAGGCTCCATAATTTCCATGGTGGATTTACCCACTACAGAAATTATAGAGCCGAAGACTCTCGGATTCAAACTAGAAGGAAGATGGTCAGCTTTCAGGCGTAGCTGGCCTTTTTCATTTTTCAAAAAATCTGCTATAATAACAGCTATGAGAGTTGTTTCTGGAATATATGGCGGTCGTCCGCTCAAGACCTTGGATGGGAAAACCACGAGGCCGACTTCTGATAAGGTGCGGGGCGCCATTTTTAATATGATTGGTCCCTACTTTGAGGGTGGCCGGGTCTTGGACCTCTTTGCTGGGAGCGGTGGTCTGTCTATCGAGGCGGTGTCTCGGGGGATGGAGTCGGCTGTTCTGGTAGAGCGGGACCGCAAGGCCCAGTCCATTATTCGGGAAAATATAGGCATGACAAAGGAAGCGGATAAGTTCCAGCTACTGGCCATGGAAGCCAATCAGGCCCTGGGTCAGTTGACAGGATCCTTTGATGTGGTTTTTCTGGACCCACCCTATGCCAAGGAAGAAATCATGGACAATATCCAGCAACTCTGCCAGAGAAAGCTCCTAGCGGAGGATGTCATGGTGGTCTGTGAAACGGACAAGGCGGTGGATTTGCCAGAAGAGATTGCGGACCTGGGCATCTGGAAGCAAAAAGTCTACGGAATCAGTAAGGTGACGGTGTATGTCAGATAGAATTGGATTGTTTACAGGGTCTTTTGATCCCATTACTCTGGGTCACTTGGACCTGATTGAGCGAGCGAGTGGCCTCTTTGACCATCTCTATGTGGGGCTTTTCTACAATCCTCACAAAGTGGGGCTTTTGGATGTGGAGGCCCGCAGGCAGATCTTGGAGGAACTCTTTGCAGAGGACGATCGGATATCCGTCCTGGTTTCAAGCAATGAGCTGGTCGTCGATGTGGCTAGACGGGTTCAGGCTACTCATCTGATTCGGGGCCTGCGCAATGGTCAGGACTTGGAATATGAGTCCAGTTTTGACTTTTACAATCGGGAATTGGCTGCGGAGATTGACACTATCTATCTTTTGGCCAAACCAGAGTTCAAGTTCGTTTCATCAAGCCAGATAAGGGAATTGATTCATTTTCAACAGGATATCAGCAAGTATGTTCCAAAAGCAGTCATAAAGGAGTTAGCAGCAGGTGAAAACACATAAAAAAATTATTCTTATTCTCAGCATTATTTTGGCGACAGCAGCCGTATGGGCGGCGGTACTGATTCCTCTGCCCTACTATATCGAAAGTCCTGGCGGGGCAACGGACATCCGTCATGTGCTGACGGTCAATGGTCAGGAAGACAAGGAATCAGGTTCTTATAATTTTGTTTATGTTCAGGTTCGTCAGGCGACGGCTATTCAACTCTTGGCAGCTAAGTTTGACAAGCATTCGGACATCTACACGGATGAGGAGATGACTGGAGGTTCTTCCAGTGAGGACTACTTCCGTATCAGTCAGTTTTACATGGAAACCTCTCAAAACCTGGCCAAATACCAAGGTTTGAGCCTGGCTGGTAAGCAGGTCAGTATGGATTTCTTTGGAGTCTATGTCCTCAGTCTTGCCAAGGATTCGACCTTTAAGGGTATCCTCAATGTGGCAGATACAGTGACCAGCATCAATGGTAAAACCTTTCAAAGTTCGGCAGAATTGATTGATTATGTCAGTGGTCTTAAACTGGGCAGTGATGTGACCGTAGGTTACGAAAGTCTTGGTGAAAACCTGACAGCAGATGGTCAAATTATCAAACTGGATAATGGAAAAAATGGAATTGGGATTGGCTTGGTTGACCATACTGAGGTCAAGACAGATGTCCCGATTGAATTTCAAACAGCTGGAATCGGTGGACCAAGTGCGGGGCTGATGTTTACCCTGTCCATCTATACCCAGTTGGCGGACCCAACTTTGCGGGCCGGACGAGATATTGCAGGGACTGGTACCATTGAGCAGGATGGCTCTGTCGGAGACATCGGTGGAGTGGATAAGAAGGTCATTTCAGCAGCCAAGGCCGGTTCAACCATCTTTTTCGCCCCTAACAACCCAGTTGATAAGGAAGTCTTAAAGGCTAATCCAAAAGCGCTCAGCAACTATGACGAAGCCGTTAAAACGGTTAAGGAAGAAGGCTTGGACATCGAAGTTGTTCCAGTGACCAATGTCAAGGAGGCCATTGCCTACCTGGAGAAGACGAAGGAAAAATAAGCCTTCGTTTTTTTGTGGGCAGAAATTGTCAGAAATTTATTAGATTGTGTTCTTGCATGGTAAAAAGAGATGAAATAAGGTATAATTAGAGGGTTAGAGACTATTAGAAGAGGAACTGTATGAAGAAAGACATTTCTCCAGAATTATACAATTACAACAAATTTCCTGGACCGGCCTTTGCTCGAGTAGGGGACAAGGTAGTGTCTGAAAATATCGAACTGGACCTGCTCCTAGACCATAAGGAGGCCTTTGACCAGACGGCCTTTGGTCAGCGTTTTTCCCAACTCATGCTCAAGTTTGATTATATTGTGGGGGATTGGGGCAATGAACAGCTCCGTTTGAAGGGCTTTTACAAGGATGATAAGCCGGTGGCCTCTGATCTGAAGATTGGTCGCTTGGATGATTACCTGCTGGAGTTCTGCAATTTTGGCTGCGCCTATTTTGTTTTGGGCAATGAGAATCCGCAGGATTTGCCAGCAGATCCTGAGGACAAGCCACGCCGCAGACGCAACCGCTCCCGCAACAACCGCAAACCGCAAGAAAACCGTAGTGGCAATAAGCAGGGCAAGCAGGCTTCCCATAACCAGAAGCAGCAGAAGCAGGAACGGCAAAAACGCCAAGATAAGAAGAAAGTGAACCGCGAAATCCAGGAAGCCAAACGTGGCTTTGTGATTCGCCAGAAACAGAGGTAAGTATGAAACCATCTATTTATGGACTCACCCGCCAGGCCCTTGAAGCTTGGGTCCTTGAACAGGGGGAAAAGAAATTCCGGGCCACCCAGATCTGGGAATGGCTCTACCGGAGCCGGGTCCAATCCTTTGAGGAAATGACCAACCTGTCCAAGTCCTTTATCGAAAGACTCAATGAGGCCTTTGTCCTCAATCCATTGCAGCAGCGGATTGTGCAAGAATCCAAGGACGGTACGGTCAAGTACCTCTTTGAATTGCCAGATGGGATGCTGATTGAAACGGTCCTGATGCGCCAGCATTATGGTTTATCAGTCTGTGTCACTACCCAGGTTGGCTGCAACATTGGCTGTACCTTCTGTGCATCTGGTTTGATTCCCAAACAGCGGGATTTGACCAGCGGGGAAATCGTGGCCCAAATCATGCTGGTCCAGAAGTATTTTGATGAGCGAGACCAGGGTGAGCGGGTCAGCCATATCGTGGTCATGGGAATCGGTGAGCCTCTGGACAATTATGACAATGTCATGACCTTCCTGCGGGTGGTCAATGATGATAAAGGTCTGGCCATTGGAGCCCGGCATATCACCGTTTCGACTTCTGGTTTGGCACCCAAGATTGGCGATTTTGCACGAGAAGGGGTGCAGGTCAATCTGGCTGTTTCCCTGCATGCGCCAAACAATGATTTGCGCTCCAGTATCATGCGGATTAATCGGAAGTATCCGATTGAGGTCCTCTTTGAGGCCATTGAAGACTACATCCAGACCACCAACCGCCGTGTGACCTTTGAGTACATTATGCTCAACGAGGTCAATGATGGGGTGGAGCAGGCCCAGGAGTTGGCAGACCTGACCAAGAATATCCGCAAGCTCTCCTACATCAACTTGATTCCCTACAATCCTGTCTCAGAGCACGACCAGTACAGCCGCTCGACGCCAGAGCGAGTGGCGGCCTTTTACGACCGTCTCAAGAAAAACGGGGTCAACTGTGTGGTGCGCCAAGAACACGGGACCGATATTGATGCGGCCTGCGGTCAGCTCCGTTCCAATACCCTGAAACGGGATCGGGCCGCGGCGCGTGCCCGTATTGCGGCGGCCAAGGCCAAGGCAGGAATTGAGGACATTCGAGCATGATCAAAGCCTTCCTTCAAAAGAATGGGGAACTCACTCCCCTTGGACGAAGATGGGCAAAAATAATGGCTGGAGCCTATGCTCTGGCCATTGTTTGCATGTGCTTTCTGCCCCAGTCCTGGTATCCCCAGTACAAGGATTTTGAGACCCCAGGCATTGTCCAAATCGGCCGGCTCTACCTCCTGCCCACCCCCTTCAACAGCATTATCAACGGCGACAAGGTGGACAGCCTCTATGAACTCTGGCTCATTATCCTGCAAAACCTGACCAATATTTTTCTGCTCTATCCCTTGGTCTTGGCCTTTCTTTTTCTCTCTGAAAAATGGCGGAGCCTTCGAGCAGTGATGAGGTATAGTTTCTATCTCAGCCTCTTTATCGAGTGCACCCAGCTCCTCCTGGACCTCCTCATCAATGCTGAGCGGGTCTTTGAAGTGGACGACCTCTGGACCAATACCTTGGGCGGTGTTTTGGCCTATGGGACATATCTGTTGATTATGAAATTTGTAAAAGAAAAATGACCGGATATTCGTATCTGGTCATTTGTTTTGTTATGCCTTCCAAAAATCATCAAAGATGGTGATGGGGAGGTGGCGTTTGTGTTGGCCTTTGTACCACCAGCTTTCGATGGTTTCTTGGGCTTGGGCTGAGATGTTTTTTCCTTCTAGGTAGTCATCAATCTCGGTGTAGGTGACGCCGAGTGCGACTTCATCAGCCAGGCCTGGTCGATTTTCTTCCAAATCGGCAGTTGGCACCTTCTCGTAAAGGGCTGGGTCTGCACCCAGGACGGCCAGGAGTTGCTTGCCTTGGCGCTTGTTGAGTCGGAAGAGGGGAAGGATATCCGCTGCCCCATCTCCAAATTTGGTGAAGAAGCCAGTGATATTTTCAGCTGCATGGTCGGTTCCGATGACAGCACCAGCATGTTGGGCTGCGATAGCATATTGGGTAATCATGCGCTGTCTGGCCTTGATATTGCCCTTGTTGAAGTCGGTGATGATGACACCAGCCTTCTCTAGTTCAGCTACCTGGCCTTCGACTGCGGGCTTGATGTTGACAGTCAGGCGGATGTCCGGTTGGATAAAATCAAGGGCTCGTTGGGCATCGGCTTCGTCAGCTTGAATGCCATAAGGCAGGCGGACAGCGATAAATTGATAATCAGCGTCCCCTGTATCTGCTCGGAGTTCCTCCATGGCCAGTTGGGCCAGTCGGCCAGCCAGGGTAGAGTCTTGACCGCCTGAAATTCCTAGAACATAGGTTTTAAGAAAGGGGTGCTTGAGCATATAGCTCTTGAGAAAGTCAATGCTTTTGCGGATTTCTTCCTGGGGGTCTATGAGGGGCTTGACTCCCTCATAGGCGATAATTTCTTCTTGTAGGGTCATTATTTTACTCCTTTGGCTAGGGCTTCCTTGCGGATGCGGTCAATCAGAGCCATCTTGTTGTCCCAAACATCCTTGGCCAAATCAACTGGATAGTCCTGCGGATTGAGGATGCGCTTATACTCATCCCAGAGCTTTTCGATTTCTTTTCTGGCATAGGCTTGAATCTCGGTCAGACTCGGCAGCTCGTAGACCAGTTTTCCTTTGTCAAAAATGTCCACCAAGAGTGGGACAGCGTCAAAGTCCTTGACGGTTTTGTTGATGTAGGTATAGGTTGGATGGAACATGAAAATTTCATCCATGTCATTGACATTGGTATCGGTGAAGGTGATGTAGTCCCCTTCTGACTTGCCTTTTTCCCGGCTGGTGATACGCCAAACCTGCTTTTTGCCCGGTGTGGACACTTTTTCGGCATTGTTGGACAGTTTGATGGTATCGACCATCTGGCCTTGGTCATCTTCAATGGACACGATCTTGTAAACCGCACCCAGAGCTGGCTGGTCGTAGGCGGTAATCAGCTTGGTGCCCACTCCCCAGACATCAATTTTTGCCTTCTGCATTTTGAGGTTGAGGATGGTTGCTTCATCTAGGTCATTGGAGGCATAGATTTTGGCATCTGGGAAGCCCGCGTCATCCAACTGTTGACGGACTTTTTTGGACAGATAGGCCAAGTCGCCTGAGTCCAGGCGGACACCTAGGAAGTTAATCTTGTCGCCCATCTCCTTGGCAACCTTGATGGCAGTTGGCACCCCAATGCGGAGGGTATCATAGGTATCTACTAGGAAAACGCAGTCCTTATGGGTGCTGGCGTAGGCTTTAAAGGCATCATAATCATTGCCATAGGCCTGGACCAGGGCATGGGCATGGGTGCCGGAGACAGGGATTCCAAATATCTTTCCAGCTCGGACGTTGGAAGTGGCATTGGCTCCGCCCACAATGGCTGCCCTTGTTCCCCAGATGGCGGCGTCCATCTCCTGGGCCCGGCGGCTACCAAACTCCAAGAGGGGTTCATCTTCGATAACTGCCCGAATCCGAGAAGCCTTGGTCGCAATCAGGGTTTGGAAATTGACGATATTGAGCAGGGCGGTTTCCACCAACTGACACTGGGCCAGAGGGCCTTCAATCTGGACGATGGGTTCGTTGGCAAAGACCAAATCTCCTTCGCGGGCGGATTTGACGGTCAGTTCCAATTTCAAATCACGCAGGTAGGCCAGGAAGGTCTCGTTATAGCCCAGGTCGCTTAAGTAGGCCAGGTCTGTCTCTGTAAAACGCAGTTCCTGAAGGTACTTGACAATGCGCTCCAGTCCAGCAAATACGGCATAGCCATTGCTGAATGGCACCTTGCGGAAGTAGACTTCAAATACAGCTTTTTTATTGTGAATGCCTTGTTCAAAATAGACCTGCATCATATTGATTTGGTAGAGGTCTGTGTGCAGGGTCAAACTATCATCTGGATACATAACAATCTCCTTTACAATGAGATTATTATAGCATAAAAATGACAGAAGTTATAGGTTTCACATGCTAAGACCCCGTGAGGATTCACGGGGTCGTTTGTTTAAAAGACAAAAGAAACCAGGGGCAGGTAGCAGATCAAGCCGATGAGCAGGAAGGGGATGAAGGGGATGGGCTGGGATTTTTGCTGGAAAAGGGCGGCGAAGAGGATGCCCAGAAAGGAGCTGATTTGGATGACCCAGAGCAGGTCGGTGACAGAGAAGACCAGGGCGATGAGGGCCATGTAGAGAAAGTCGCCTGAGCCCATCTTGAGAGGGAAGATTTCAGCCAGGATAGCCAAGAGGAGAAAGAGAAAAAAGGGGAGATTGAAGCCCAGGAGGGCCAGGACCAGGCCTGCAAAGACCAGCCAGACCATGAGGGGGTACTCTCGGTGCTTGATGTCATAGATGGCTAAAACCAGGCCGGCCAGGACCAGCAGAAACTGGGAAAGGCTGAGGCTGCCTGACTCCAACAGGAGCACTAGGATCCCTGTCAGGCCTTCAAAAAGGGCATACCAGATGGGAATCTTGGCCTGGCAGTAGCCACAGCGCGACTTGCGCCAAATCTGGGAAAGAACCGGAATCAGGTCCCAGGCCTTGAGTTGTTTTTTGCAGTGGTTGCAGTGGCTGGCTGGGAAGATGATGGATTCGTGAGGGAAACGGTCGATGACCAGACCTAGAAAGGATCCCAGGCTGGCCCCAAAGAAAAATAGGATTATTAGCTTCATACCTACTTATTCGCAAAAAGGATTTGAAAAGTGGGAATCAACTGGTATTTTTTCCAAAAAAGGCTGCTGAAATATGCTATAATGAAGGAATATGAAACGCTACAATACACTAAATGATTATTACCGCAAGGTTTTCGGGGAGAAGATTTTCAAGGTGCCCATTGATGCGGGCTTTGACTGTCCCAATAGGGACGGAACGGTGGCCAAGGGGGGCTGTACTTTTTGTACGGTGTCCGGTTCTGGTGATGCTATCGTGGCGCCGGATGCGCCTATTCGGGAGCAATTTTACAAGGAAATTGACTTCATGCACCGCAAGTGGCCAGAAGTCCAGAAATACTTGGTGTACTTTCAGAATTTTACCAATACCCATGATCGGGTGGAGGTCCTGCGGGAGCGCTATGAGCAGGCCATCAATGAGCCTGGGGTAGTGGGTATCAACATCGGAACCAGGCCAGACTGTCTGCCAGATGAGACCCTGGCCTATATCGCTGAGCTGACGGACCGGATGCATGTGACCCTGGAGCTGGGCCTGCAGACCACCTTTGAAGAGACTTCTGAACTGATCAACCGAGCTCATTCTTATCAGCTCTTTGTTGAAACGGTCCAGCGGATTCGTAAGTTGGCACCCAAGGCGGAGATCGTAGCCCACTTAATCAATGGTTTGCCGGGGGAGACCCATGAGATGATGCTGGAAAATGTTCGCCGCTGCGTGACCGACAATGATATTGATGGCATCAAACTCCACCTGCTGCATCTGATGACCAATACCCGCATGCAGAGGGATTTTCACGAAGGAAGATTGCAGCTGCTTAGCCAGGATGAGTATGTCCAGATTATCTGCGACCAGCTGGAAATCATACCTAACCACATCATCATCCACCGCATCACAGGTGACGCCCCCCGCCACATGCTGATCGGCCCCATGTGGAGCCTTAACAAATGGGAAGTCCTCAACGCCATCGATCAGGAGATGGAAAGAAGAGGGAGTGTACAAGGATGTAAAGTGGAGGAGCAACCATGATCAAACGTCCTATCCACCTCTCCCATGATTTTTTGGCGGAGGTTTTAGACTCGGAGGCCCTTGCTGTGGATGCAACCATGGGCAATGGGCACGACACCCTCTTTTTGGCGCGGCGGGCTAAGTTGGTTCATGCCTTCGACATTCAGGAGCAGGCATTGGAAAAAACTAGTCAGCATTTGGCTGAGGCTGGACTCACCAATGCGAGGCTTCATCTGACAGGCCACGAGCATTTAGATGAGTTTGTCCAGGAGCCCATTCGGGCAGCTATTTTCAACCTGGGCTATCTGCCATCTGCGGACAAGTCCATCATCACTCAGCCCGAAACGACCCTTATAGCTATCGAAAAAATTTTGGACCGCCTGGAAGTGGGCGGTCGCCTCTCCATCATGATTTACTATGGACATGAGGGTGGGGACATGGAAAAGGATGCGGTGCTGGCCTTCGTGAAGGCCGTGCCCCAAGAAAACTTTGCCACCATGCTCTATCAACCCCTCAACCAAATCAACACACCGCCTTTTTTGGTCATGGTGGAGAAAGTGAAAGCATAAAGAGTTCATTACTTGGAAACTTATTTTCTTTCTTTGGTCGAAGCAGTTCTATGTGGAAATTGAAGAACAATAAGAATTAAAAAAAGCCCATCAGGGCTTTTTTGCTGAATTACAATTTCGGCTTAATAAACAGTCTTTCTTCTCCCAGCGGGATCAGCTCTACTTGGTTGCCATAGAAGTCGCCGAGGAGGTCGGTTGTGAGGATGTCTTCCTTGGGACCCTGGGCCAGGACCTTGCCTTCTTTGAGGAGGAGGACGTGGCTAAAGTCGGCGGTGATTTCTTCGGCATGGTGGGTGACGAAGATGATGGCAGGAGCGGTATCCAATTGGCAGATGTGGTGGAGGTGCTTGAGGAGGCGCTCTCTTGCTAGGAGATCTAGGCCGACGGTGGCTTCATCCAAGATGAGGAGTTCAGGGCTTTCCATCAAGCTGCGGGCGATGAGGAGGAGCTGGCGCTCGCCTTGAGAGAGGCTGGCATAGGTGCGGCTGACCAGGTGGGCACCGTCGATACTGGTCAGCATGTCGATGGCCTCATTGAGCTCCTTCTGACCATACTCTCGGTAGAGGATGGAGGACTTGTATTTGCCGGTCAGGACAATCTGCTCGGCGAGGAGGTCTGTGGGAAAGCGCTCGGCCAGAAAGGAGCCGACGATGCCGATTTTGGTGCGCAGGGTCGGGATATCGCCCTTGCCAAATTTGACTCCCAAGACAGACAAGTCGCCAGATGATTTCCAGAACTCAGCTGTTAAAATCCGCAGGAGTGTGGATTTTCCAGCGCCATTGAGGCCCAAAATAGCCCAAGTCTGTCCTTTTTCAAATTCCCAGCTGATATTTTCAAGGATATTGTTGCCCTGCCTGCGGTAGGTGACCTCTTTCATGGATAAAATCATGTTTCATCTCTCTTTCAACACTTTTTTTCATTGTATCATAAAATGGGAGTCCGTGCGTGATTCCTCTTCTTTTTGGAAAATCGAAAACATTTTTCCAGCTGAAAAGCCTGCTATTTCCGTTATGGCTAAAATATGATATAATGGGAGTACTATTCTGAAGAAACAGGAGATTGTCATGGAAGACCCCGGTAGTCAGACCATTTATCTTAAACTTATTGTCTTATTGTTCTTAACCTTTTTAAATGCCTTTTTCTCAGCGACTGAGATGGCTCTGGTCTCGCTCAACCGTTCGCGTGTTGAGCAAAAGGCCCAGGAGGGGATTAAGAAATACGTCCGACTCCAGCAGGTTCTGGAAAATCCCAATAATTTTCTATCCACCATCCAGGTCGGCATTACCCTGATCAATATCTTGTCAGGGGCCAGTTTGGCCTCTGATTTGGGAGCTGTTTTTGCTGAGTGGATGGGGAATTCTGCCACTGCTCAAACGGCTGGTTACTGGTTGGCTCTGGCTCTCTTGACCTATATTTCCATTGTGCTGGGGGAGCTCTATCCCAAGCGTATTGCCATGAACATGAAGGAAAATCTGGCTGTTCGGTCTGCCCCTATCATCATTGGTCTAGGCAAGCTGGTCAGTCCCTTTGTTTGGCTTTTATCCGCTTCGACCAATTTGCTCAGTCACCTGACTCCCATGACCTTTGACGATGCGGATGAGCAGATGACCCGCGATGAGATCGAGTATATGCTGACCCGGAGTGAGGAAACCTTAGATGCGGAAGAAATCGAGATGCTGCAAGGAATCTTTTCTCTGGATGAAATGCTGGCGCGGGAGGTCATGGTGCCTCGAACCGATGCCTTTATGATTGACATTAATGATGATCTTCTGGGGAATATGGAGACAATTCTCCGCCAGAATTTTTCCCGGATTCCTGTCTATGATGGGGACCGCGATACCATCATCGGTATCTTGCATACCAAGCGGCTCTTGGATGCCGGTTTCCGCAACGGCTTTGACAATATCGTCCTTCGTCGGATTCTGCAAGAACCCCTCTTTGTTCCTGAAACCATCTTTGTGGACGATTTGCTCAGACAGCTCCGCAATACACAAAACCAGATGGCCATCCTCTTGGATGAATACGGAGGCGTGGCTGGTTTGGTAACCTTGGAAGACCTCCTTGAGGAGATTGTGGGTGAAATCGATGATGAAACGGATAAGGCGGAACAGTTTGTCCGTGAAATTGCAGAAGACACCTATATTGTCCTAGGAACCATGACTCTCAATGAGTTCAATGATTATTTTGAAACCAATCTTGAAAGTGATGACGTGGACACCATTGCAGGCTACTACCTGACTGGCGTGGGCACCATTCCGAACCAAGATGAAAAAGAAACCTATGAAGTAGACAGTGGCGATTACCACCTGGTCATGATGAACGACAAGGTCAAAAACGGCCGTGTGACCAAGTTAAAGGTCCTCGTTACAAAACTAGAAGTAGAAGAAGAGAAAGACTAAACTTTGTTTGGTCTTTTACTCTGAAATCATGCTATAATAGGGTGTATAGAAAGTAGGGGATGAAATGGAAGAAGTAGATTACAGAAAAGTCACTGGTTTGGTCCATTCAACCGAGAGTTTCGGGGCTGTTGATGGACCTGGGATCCGCTTTGTTGTCTTTATGCAGGGTTGCCATATGCGCTGCCAGTATTGCCATAATCCCGATACCTGGGCAAAAACCGAGGGGGAAATGAAAAGCGCAGAAGAAATTTTACAACAGGCGCTGCGGTATAAAAGATACTGGGGCAAAAAGGGCGGTATTACCGTAAGCGGCGGAGAAGCACTGTTGCAGATTGATTTTGTCACAGAATTGTTTACGCTTGCCAAAGAAAAAGGTGTCAATACCTGTCTGGATACAGCGGGCAACCCGTTTACCCGTGAGAAACCATTCTATTCTAAGTTTGAAAAACTGATGGAAGTGACGGATCTGTTTATGCTCGACATAAAGGAAATGGATGAGGACGAGCATAAACAACTGACAGGCCAGACGAATAAAAATATTCTGGATATGGCAACCTGTCTGTAGATCGGAAGAGCACACGTCTGAACTCCAGTCACTAGCTTGTATCTCGT
>ERZ650312.1741-NODE-1741-length-12193-cov-3.954441_pt1 | contig 12193 bp, 8 predicted proteins | sample MGYA00376248_ERZ650312 | MGnify/ENA primary metagenome ERZ650312 (study PRJEB26733, sample SAMN07839316) | wastewater metagenome | biome: urban; feature: wastewater treatment plant; material: waste water | place: USA: North Carolina | collected 2016-07-28 ... | reverse complement strand
ACTCGCGACCCTAACCTTGGCAAGGTTATGCTCTACCAACTGAGCTATTTCCGCGATTGCGGATGCAAAGGTAGATATTTTCCTTAAACCTGCAAACATTCCGCAGACTTTTTTCACACAGAAAAGTGTACATTTTCGCCAGGCATACAAGCAGACTTTTGATTATCAACTCATTCGCCCACGATAATCTTCATAAGAAAATTGCTTGAAAACTTCAGCTTTTCCTTCTTTTGTCCACATTGCAATGGCCGGATGGTGAATTCCATTGAACATATTCGTCTTTACAGTGGTGTAATGTATCATGTCCTCAAAGACGATTCTCTCCCCTATCTGCAGCTCATGGTCGAAACTCCACAGTCCCATATAGTCGCCGCTTAGGCAGGAGTTTCCTCCAAGACGATAGACATAAGGACCCGCATCGCCCATCTCCGCTCCACGCACTGCAGGCTGATAGGGCATCTCCAGACAATCCGGCATGTGGCACGTAAAGCTAACGTTGAGAATGGCGGTACGAATGCCGCGGTTTTCCACGATGTCCACTATCTCCGAGCTCAGCACACCGGTCTGCCAAGTAAAAGCGGAACCGGGCTCAAGAATGATTTGAAGATGTGGATAGCGCCCCTTCAAGCCCTGCAACAGACGGACAAGATGCTCTACATCATAATCCTTACGCGTCATCAGATGCCCGCCTCCTAAATTCAACCACTTAATCTGTGAGAACCAGCGGGAGAATTTTCCTTCCAAGTGCTCCAATGTGTGTTCCAGCTCGTAGGAAGAAGACTCGCAGTGACAATGACAGTGAAAACCTTCAATACCCGCCGGAAGTTCTTCGGGAAGCTGGTCGGCCATTACACCGAAGCGGGTACCGGGTGCGCAGGGATTATAAAGCTCCGTTTCCACCTCAGAGTATTCGGGATTGATACGGATACCGCAGGAAATGCCGCTTCCCTCCGCCACCACTACCGGATAAAAGCGGTGGAACTGCGAAAGCGAATTGAAAGTAATATGGCTGCTGCACCGCATTATCTCCGGAAAATCGGCCTCGGTATAGGCAGGCGAGTACGTATGTGCCTTACTTCCGAACTCCTCCAATGCCAGACGGGCTTCGTAGACGGAACTTGCCGTAGAGTGGTCTATATACTCCCTGAAAATGGGAAAGGAACGCCACATGGCAAATGATTTGAAAGCGAGGATTATCTCCACACCTGCGCGGTCGGCCACACTTTTTATCAGTGCGAGGTTCTTTCTCAGCAATCCTTCTTCCATAATATAGCAGGGAGAAGGGAAAAGGGAAAAGTCTTTATTTGTCATTTTATATATATTTTTTTTACCATTTATGATTCCATCCTAATAAACACGCCACAAGGGGTTGACAAGCCCTCTCCAACGATTTAGTAAAACTTCGGAGAAGATTTACTAAATCGTCCTCCTCATTTTAGTAATTCTCCGGGGAATATTTAGTAAAACAGATGCCGCCCTTCTGCAAAGTCATTCTTTTGTAAACAATATTCATCACCCTATAACTTTGAAACGCGCGAAGCGCAGCAAAAGTTGTTTGTCTCCCGCATTCTTGAAGCGGATGGTGGCTTTCGCATTGTCTCCTTCGCCCTCCACTTTCAAAACTTCACCCAGGCCGAAACGTTCGTGCTCTATCAGTTGTCCCTGCTGTACACAGTTGGCAGACCCGCCGGCAGAAGGCGATGTACTTGCCGTATTTGCAGAAGGCGCCACCCGTTTCAGGTTACGTGGAACGGTCGGCGCAATAATCTGCTGCTTCGGCCGTACAGACACACGCTCTTTTCCTCCATACGGAGCATCTTCCCTATCAGGCGCAAAGCCTCTGGCGTTCTCCCTGCGGAAAGCGGCGGCTTCCTCCTCTACCCTGCGGAACATTCCCGCATCCTGAGGCAGACGCAGGAAACGTATATCTATATCCTTCAGGAAACGGCTGGGACTGCCGAACTCCATCTTGCCATACCGGAAACGTGTCTTTGCATACGACAGGAAACAGTGTTCTTCGGCACGTGTGATGGCTACATAAAACAGCCGCCGTTCTTCCTCCAATGCCCGGGGAGAGTCACCCACCATGCCGCTGGGAAAAAGATTCTCCTCCATCCCCACTACAAACACATTCTTGAACTCCAATCCCTTGGCCGAATGTACAGTCATCAGGGTTATCTCCTCATCGTCCCCATCCTTATCCGAATCCTGGTCGGTAAGAAGGGAAACTTCCGAAAGGAAGTCACCCAACAACACGTTCGGGTTTCCTTCCTCCTGCCGTTGGGCACAAAAATCACTCATACCGTTCACCAGCTCCTCTATATTCTCCTTACGGCTCAGATTCTCGGGAGAGTTGTCCTGACACACATCATTGATGATGCCCGATTGGCGAATAATGTCGGCACCGATCTCGTAGGCATTCTTCTCCGCAGCATCTGTGATAAAGGCGGATATAAGTTCGCGGAATGCCTGCAACTTTCCCACCGTACCTTTATTGAAGTTCAAGCCATACGCCAACGGCTCACAAAGCACGGTCCACAAACTTACATTGTGCCCGGTGGCGGCAGCAATGATTTTTCCCACTGTCGTATCTCCGATACCCCGTGCAGGATAATTGATAATACGTTTGAAAGCCTCTTCATCATTGGGATTCACTATCAGACGGAAGTAAGCAATAACATCTTTGATTTCCTTGCGTTGATAGAACGACAAGCCTCCGTAAATACGGTAAGGCATACTGCGTTTGCGCATGGCTTCCTCAAAGATACGGCTCTGCGCATTGGTACGGTAGAGTATCGCAAAATCAGAGTAGGCATAGCGCTTTTCACGCCGCAGTTCAGCTATCTTATTCACCACAATATCCCCTTCTTCCACATCACTGTATGCCTGGTACACACCAATGGCCTCTCCCTTCTCCTTTTCCGAGAACACTTCCTTGCGTATCTGCCACTGGTTCTTTTCTATCAGGCTGTTGGCCGCGCGGACAATGGTCTGGGTGGAACGGTAATTCTGCTCCAGCTTGAAGACCTTCGTATCGGGATATACTTTCGTAAAGTAGAGAATATTGTCAATATCGGCACCACGGAAGGAGTAGATACTCTGTGCATCATCCCCCACCACACAGACATGCTGATGGTTCTTGGCAAGTTGCAGCACGATGCTGTGCTGTGCAAAATTGGTATCCTGATACTCATCCACCAGAATGTAACGGAACTGCTCCTGATAACGTGCCAACACCTCGGGGTGGTCTCGGAACAGCAGGAATGTGTAGAACAGCAAATCGTCGAAGTCCATCGCATCCGCCCGCCGGCAACGCTCCCAATATCTCTGGTAGATGTCGCGAAGCGCCGGAACCTTGGCTGCACGGTCTCCTTCGTAAGCCTCCTTGTTGTTGGCATAGCCTGCCGGAGAAACCAGATGATTCTTGGCATTCGAGATACGCGCCTGCACCATCCCCGGCTTGTACACTTTCTCATCCAGCCCCATTTCCTTGATAATGGAACGTATCAAGCTTTTACTGTCTGCCGTATCGTAAATGGTAAACTGCGAAGTGAAGCCGATATACCCGGCCTCGACATGCAGAATGCGCAGGAACATGGAGTGAAAGGTTCCCATCCACAGATGGCGCGCCCTCTCCGGCCCCACCTGACGGGCTATACGCTCCTTCATTTCGCGCGCCGCCTTGTTGGTAAAGGTCAATGCCAGAATGTTCCAAGGCTGGTAGCCATTCTCCAGCAGATAAGCAATCTTGTAGGTCAGCACGCGCGTCTTTCCCGAACCGGCACCGGCTATCACCAGTGACGGACCGTCATTGTATAACACCGCGTTCCGTTGTCCTTCGTTCAGTTCCTCTATATAATCGGGCATATCCGTATAATCTTAAAATGATGATATTTTTTCTTCCTTTGTTTTTACGGAGGCAAAGATAAAAAAAGCTTCGGAGACGTACGAACATTTCTATAGGTTATAGTGTTTATATAGTAAAGTTCCAAAATTAAATAATTGAAACTTATGAATACAATATTAACGATTTTAATGATAACAGTTATGACTTACGAAATGCCAAAACTTCCCTACACCAACAATGCACTGGAACCTGTAATCAGTCAGCAAACCATAGATTACCACTACGGTAAACATCTGCAAACCTACGTGAACAACCTCAACAACCTCGTTCCGGGAACGGAATTTGAAGGCAAAGACCTGGTAACCATTGTTGCCACAGCACCGGACGGTGCCATCTTCAACAATGCAGGACAAGTGTTGAACCACACATTATACTTCTTACAGTTTGCTCCGAAGCCTGCCCACAGCGAGCCTACCGGCAAGCTGGCAGAAGCCATCAAACGCGACTTCGGCAGCTTTGAGAATTTCAAGAAGGAATTCAACGCGGCAGCTGTCGGCTTGTTCGGCTCCGGATGGGCTTGGTTGTCTGCCGACAAGAACGGCAAACTCCACATCACCAAAGAAGCCAACGGTAGCAATCCGGTACGCGCCGGTCTTGTTCCGCTACTCGGATTCGACGTGTGGGAACATGCCTACTATCTTGATTACCAGAACCGCCGTGCCGATCACGTAAACGAATTGTGGAGCATCGTTGATTGGGATGCAGTAGGTAAAAGATTCAAATAGACCGACGAGGTCCCACAAAGCCATGTGAAGGACGCCTTCTTGAGTTATAAAGACTCAAGAAGGCATTTTCTTGTTTAAAGCAACCATCTAACATATTTTAAAGAAATTCTTTGGCTTCTACCATAAGTATTCATTAACTTTGCTAAACTTAAAAGTTAAACAAAAGAAATGAAACTCATCGTAGTAACAGCACCCACATTTTTTGTGGAAGAAGACAAGATTATCACGGCACTATTCGAAGAGGGGCTGGATATTCTACATCTGAGGAAGCCGGAAACTCCCGCCATGTATTCAGAACGGCTTTTAACGCTGATACCCGAAAAATACCATAAGCGCATCATTACCCATGAGCACTTCTACCTGCAGGAAGAGTTCAGCCTGATGGGGATTCATCTAAACACCCGCAATCCCAAAGAGCCCCACGACTATTCGGGCCACATCAGTTGCACCTGCCATTCACTGGACGAAGTGCAGAACAAGAAGCATTTCTATGACTATCTGTTCCTAAGCCCGATATATAATTGCATCACAAAGTCCGGAGTCACGTCCGGCTTCACAGCCGAAGAGTTGCGGCAAGCAGGAAAAAGTAAGGTCATAGACAGTAGAGTCATGGCTTTGGGAGGCATTACTCCCGACAACATACTGGAGATTAAGGATTACGGATTCGGTGGTGCCGTTGTAATGGGTGACTTATGGAATAAATTCAATGCCTGCACCGACCGCGATTATCTGGAAGTAATCCGCCACTTCAAGAAGTTGAAGAAAATGGCTGATTGAGCCTTCTTGGACTGGCAAATCAAAATTTACCGTACTCTTTGTATTCAATACCGGCAGGCAACGTGAAATAGAAGGTGGAGCCTTCCCCTTTCTTAGACTCCACACCGATACCTCCCCCATAGTGCTCCACAATAGATTTGGTGATGGAAAGCCCCAACCCCGTACCTTTGATATTGTAGTTCATCTTCACAAACCGTTCAAAGATGGCATGTCTTCCCACTTCATCGATACCACAGCCTGTATCTGCCACATAAAAATAGAAGTTATGGTTGCTCAATCTCCTGCAACCGATTTTCACACTGCCCATCTCCGTAAACTTCAAGGCGTTCCTCACCAAGTTACCTATGACTTGGGCAAAACGCACGCGGTCCACCACCAAACGGCATTGAGGCAACCGTTCTACAAACTCCACCTGAATGCCCGTGGGATGCGAGCGCATATTCTCCGTCGTACAGACTTCATCAATCAGCGCGTTTACATCCACTTCTCCATCGTTATATTCCAGAGTATTTGCCTCAATCTTCGAATAGTCCAGCAAGTCATTGACCAGTTGCAGCAGCGAGTCCTTGTTATCATTAATCTCCTTCAGAAAAGCCATACGGGTTTCTCTGTCCAAATTATCCATTTCGGCAAGCATAGTTGTAAAGCCTACAATGGCATTCAAAGGAGTACGAATTTCGTGAGTCATATTAGCGATGAAAGCATTCTTCAGCTGGTTGGATTCTTCGGCAACCTCATTGATGCGCTGCAACGTCTTCAACCTTTTGCTCTTGCTGATGGAAATGATTATCATGATGACCAAAAGCAGAATGACAATTATCCCAAAACTATATACCAATGCTTCATTATTCTGATAGAAGTCATTCGTCCAAACATCGTATGCTGCCGTAATTGTCAATATCATCGTTTTTTGCTTGCTTATTGGAAACTATAAAATTATGGGAAGCAAATATACTAAAGAAAATACAAATAAATTAATAGAAACTACAGTTTTTTCCAACAAAATAGGCCGCATGCCATTACCAAGTAAAGCATGCAGCCCATAAATGTCATTATTCAGTATTATTGAAATCAGCCTTCAATGGCAGCCTGCGCCGCAGCCAGACGTGCAATAGGCACACGGAACGGAGAACAGCTGACATAATTCAAGCCAACTTTGTGGCAGAACTTCACAGAAGAAGGCTCACCGCCATGTTCGCCGCAGATACCGCACTTCAAATCCGGACGGATAGCACGTCCCTTTTCAGTAGCCATGCGCACCAACTGTCCTACACCATTCTGGTCGAGTACCTGGAACGGGTCTACTTTCAGAATCTTCTTCTCCAGATAAATCGGGAGGAAGGAAGCGATATCGTCGCGTGAATAACCAAATGTCATCTGAGTCAAGTCGTTCGTACCGAATGAGAAGAACTCGGCAGAGGAAGCAATGCGGTCGGCAGTCAAGGCGGCACGCGGAATCTCAATCATTGTACCTACCTTGAAGTCGATGCTGTCACCCACTTCTTCAAACAACTGGGCAGCCTCAGCACGAATCACTTCTTCCTGCTGCTTGAACTCATACAAGATACCGGTCAGAGGCACCATGATTTCAGGATGGGTTTCAACACCTTCCTTCTTCAATTCCAAAGCAGCACCCAGGATGGCACGCGTCTGCATCTGTGTAATTTCAGGATATGTATTTCCCAAACGGCAACCACGATGACCCAACATCGGATTATGCTCACAAAGTGCCTCAACACGTTGCTGGATATACTGGAGGCTTACGCCCATCGTATCTGCCATTTCCTGCTGTCCCTTCAGGTCATGGGGAACAAACTCATGCAAAGGAGGATCAAGCAGACGCACCGTCACCGGACAGCCTTCCATTGCCTTGAAAATTCCCTTGAAGTCAGCTTGCTGGTAGGGAAGAATCTTAGCCAAAGCCTTGCGGCGCCCTTCTGCATTTTCTGCCAGAATCATCTCGCGCATGGCTTTAATCTTCTCGCCTTCAAAGAACATGTGTTCCGTACGGCAAAGACCGATACCCACAGCGCCAAAATTACGTGCTACTGCGGCATCATGAGGAGTATCCGCATTGGTACGAACCTGCAGCTTCGTATATTTGTCTGCCAAATCCATCAGTTCCGCAAAGTCACCGGACAGCTCAGCCGCTTTTGTCTCCACCTTGTCTTTATATACTTCACCGGTGCTTCCGTTCAAGGAGATATAGTCACCTTCTTTCAACAGTACACCATCCACTTCCACTGTACGCGCCTTGTAGTCGATGTTCAAGGCACCTGCACCAGACACACAGCACTTACCCATACCACGAGCAACCACTGCCGCATGCGAAGTCATACCACCGCGGGCAGTCAGGATACCTTCGGCAACTGCCATACCTGCCAAATCTTCCGGAGAAGTCTCGATACGTACCATCACCACACGCTTGCCGGCAGCATGCCATTCGGCAGCATCATCGGCAAAGAATACGATTTGTCCCGTAGCGGCACCCGGAGAAGCGGGAAGACCACGAGTCAACACCTTAGCTTGTTTCAGAGCTGTCTTATCAAATACCGGGTGGAGCAGTTCGTCCAACTTATTGGGCTCACAACGCATCAATGCAGTCTTTTCGTCAATCATACCTTGATGGAGCAAGTCCATGGCAATCTTCACCATAGCGGCTCCGGTACGCTTACCGTTACGGGTCTGGAGGAACCAGAGTTTACCCTCTTGTACTGTAAACTCCATATCCTGCATATCACGGTAGTGATTTTCGAGTTTTGTCTGCAAAGCATCCAGTTCCTTATAGATTTCCGGCATAGCCTCCTCCATGGAAGGATATTTGCTGACACGTTCTTCTTCGCTTACACCGGCTAATTCAGCCCAACGTTGAGAACCGATTTTTGTAATCTGTTGCGGAGTACGGATACCGGCTACCACGTCTTCACCTTGTGCATTAATCAAATACTCGCCATTGAAAAGGTCCTCACCGGTAGCAGCATCGCGGCTGAAGCAAACACCCGTAGCAGAGCTCTCGCCCATATTACCGAATACCATAGCCTGAACGCTTACGGCAGTACCCCATTCGTCAGGAATTCCCTCCATCTTACGATACAAGATGGCGCGTTCGTTCATCCAGGAGTTGAATACGGCACAAACGGCACCCCACAACTGCTCGTAGGCACAAGTCGGGAAGTCTTTTCCGGTTTGTTCTTTCACCGCAGCCTTGAACTTCTTCACGAGTTCCTTAAGGTCTTCCACCTCAAGCTCGTTATCCAGCTTCACGCCTTTAGCATGTTTCACCTCTTCTATAATAGCCTCGAACGGGTCTACATCTTCCTTGTTCACCGGTTTCATGCCCAGCACCACGTCGCCATACATCTGCACGAAGCGACGGTAAGAGTCCCATGCAAAGCGTGCATTGCCCGTCTTGCGCGTCAGGCCTTCCACCACTTCGTCATTCAAGCCAAGATTCAGGATAGTGTCCATCATGCCCGGCATGGAAGCGCGTGCACCCGAACGAACGGAAACCAGCAACGGATTCTCCACATCACCGAATTTGGAACGCATCAGCGTCTCCACATGGGCAATGGCTTGTTCAACTTCGTTCTTCAACAGAGCAACGACTTTATCCTGCCCCATTTCATAATATTCCGTACAAACTTCTGTCGTTATTGTAAAGCCCGGAGGAACCGGAACCCCTATAAGGTTCATTTCTGCAAGGTTAGCACCTTTCCCACCCAAAAGGTTTCTCATATCGGCCTTTCCTTCTGCCTGGCCGTTACCAAAGGTATAAACTCTTTTTTTGTCCATAATATAAATTTAAAGTTTTTGATAGTGATTTCTCTTTTCTGTTCGCAAATCTAAGTATATTTCGCAGACTAGAAAACTTTTTCAGAAAAAACTTTATGCTAAAATGCAATTTCGACATTGCAATCTTTAATATTTCATTTCATAGAGAGAAATCCCGAAAAAATGTCTATTTTTGCCGAAGAATTTATTAGATTGGTGTAAAAGTGGCAAGAAAGAGAAAAGAACTTCCCCTACTGGAGAAGGTGACAATTACGGATGTGGCTGCCGAAGGAAAAGCCATCGCAAAAGTCAATGATTTGGTGATTTTCGTACCATATGTCGTCCCCGGCGATGTAGTTGACCTGCAAATTAAGAGAAAAAAGCATCATTATGCTGAAGCCGAGGCTGTGAAATTCCATGAATATTCGGCAGTACGGGCAGTTCCATTCTGCCAACATTATGGTGTATGCGGCGGTTGTAAATGGCAGGTTCTCCCCTATTCCGAGCAAATCAAGTATAAGCAAAAACAAGTAACGGACAACCTCACCCGCATCGGCAAAATCGAATTGCCGGAAATCTCTCCGATATTAGGTTCAGAAAAAACTCAGTTCTACCGGAATAAACTGGAGTACACTTTTTCCAACAAACGTTGGCTGACGACAGAAGAGGTTCAGCAGAATGTAGTGTACGAACAGATGAATGCCGTAGGCTTCCATATTCCCAATGCTTTCGATAAAGTGCTTGCCATAGAAAAGTGCTGGTTGCAGGACGATATATCCAACCGCATCCGCAATGCGGTACGCGACTATGCCTACCAGCACAACTATTCCTTCATCAACCTGCGTACGCATGAAGGAATGCTACGCAATATGATTGTGCGTACCTCTACCACCGGCGAACTGATGGTAATCCTCATCTGCAAGATAGAGAAAGAGGAGGAAATGGCTCTGTTCAAGCAAATGCTGCAATACATAGCAGATACATTCCCCGAAATCACTTCCCTGCTATACATTATTAATAATAAGTGCAACGATACCATCACCGACCTCGAGGTACACACCTTCAAGGGAAAAGACCACATCTTCGAGGAAATGGAGGGACTGCGCTTCAAGGTAGGTCCCAAATCTTTCTATCAGACCAACTCCGAACAAGCCTACAACCTCTACAAAGTAGCACGCAACTTTGCCGGACTGACCGGTAACGAGCTTGTTTATGACCTTTATACCGGCACGGGTACCATTGCCAATTTCGTATCCAAGCACGCACGCCAGGTAATCGGCATAGAATATGTGCCCGAAGCCATTGAAGACGCCAAGGTCAATGCCGAGATTAACGGAATTAAAAATACATTGTTCTTTGCCGGAGATATGAAAGACATGCTGACACAAGACTTCATCAACCAATACGGCCGTCCCGATGTCATCATCACCGACCCTCCCCGTGCCGGAATGCACCAGGATGTAGTGGATGTCATTCTGTTTGCCGAACCCAAACGCATCGTATACGTCAGCTGTAATCCGGCTACGCAGGCGCGCGACCTGCAACTGCTCGATGCGAAATATAAAGTGAAGGCCGTTCAACCGGTAGACATGTTCCCGCACACCCACCATGTGGAAAACGTAGTATTATTGGAATTAAAAGATTGAAAGTCCAAGTAGTTTTCAATCGTAAATTGTAAATTGTCTAATCGTAAATTAAAACCAGTCGTGGCAAAAGAAAAAATTACAGCAAGAGCCCGCACACAATATACGGACTACATGGTGAAGGAACCGATGGAGCTCATGGAGTTTCTGGCAGCTAAAATGCCGGACGCCAGCCGCACCAAGCTGAAATCATTGCTGAGCAAACGCATTATATATGTGGACAGCGTTATCACTACACAATACAATTTTCCCCTGAAACCGGGTATGAAAGTACAAATCAGCCGTGAGAAGGGACGTAAAGAGTTCAACCATAAACTGATGAAGATTGTATACGAGGATGCCTATATCATCGTGATAGAGAAGATGCAGGGTTTGCTGTCCGTCAACACTGACCGGCAAAAGGAACGTACCGCCTATACCATCTTGAATGAATACGTGCAACGCTCGGGCAAGCAGCACCGTGTACACATCGTGCACCGCCTGGACCGTGACACCTCCGGCTTGATGATGTTTGCCAAAGACGAGAAGACCCAACGTACACTACGCGATAACTGGCATGACATTGTAACAGACCGGCGATACGTAGCCGTAGTGGTCGGCGAGATGGAAAAAGATGCAGGAACCGTGGTTTCTTGGTTGACAGACCGCAAGCTGTATGTATATTCAAGTCCGACAGATGACGGGGGACAAGAATCCATTACGCATTACCGTACCATCAAACGAGCCAATGGATACTCTCTCGTTGAACTGAACCTGGAAACGGGACGAAAAAACCAGATACGTGTACACATGCAGGATTTGGGGCATCCCATTATCGGCGACGGACGCTATGGACTGGAAGACGTAAATCCTATCGGACGCTTGGCCCTGCATGCTTTCAAACTCTGTTTCTATCATCCCGTCACGGGAGAGCTGATGCGGTTTGAAACACCTTATCCGGGAGAGTTCAAGAAATTGGTTTTGAAGAATAAGTAAAAAGCTGACATACAATAAAAAACGGAGCAATTGATTTGCTCCGTTTTTTATTGATAAGCATGTCGTCATTGCCGACGCATACGAAAAGGCTGTCCGTGAATATTATCTTGATATTCCCTCCAGCTATTATACCAAGTACCACTGAAAGAATAAGAATCAGCCATGGCTCCTTCAATGTAAGCCATGCTGCCATCATCATAGAATTCCAATTCCATCAGATTGTAAGCCCCACTAACCCAATTCCATCTGAAAAGCAAATAATTCGGGTCACCATATGAACCAATAGTACCTTGGTTGCGCGCGTTAAAGGTCATAATCGTCCCCCTACCCCAAGTATATGCCCCGAAATCTATTTCTTCAGATGTATACCATTCACCGGGCAGATTATATTCCGT
>ERZ650312.1738-NODE-1738-length-12197-cov-6.671800_pt1 | contig 12197 bp, 11 predicted proteins | sample MGYA00376248_ERZ650312 | MGnify/ENA primary metagenome ERZ650312 (study PRJEB26733, sample SAMN07839316) | wastewater metagenome | biome: urban; feature: wastewater treatment plant; material: waste water | place: USA: North Carolina | collected 2016-07-28 ... | reverse complement strand
TCCGATCTCTTTCATTACCATTCCTCCTTTTAATGAGGTAAAGCCACCGATTGATGGCTTTACATGTAAAGCATTACTTAATGAACTTCTCTCCAGATTTTAACTTTCCAAAGATAAGCAAGTAGTGTAAAGATTGCCATATAGATAACAAGCTTGTAGCCTAAATCTTCTCTTTCAGCTTTTTTACGATCACCCACTTTTTCCATGTAGTTAATGACTTGGTCTTGTGCATTAGAGGTTAACCCAACACGAGGCATAGAAGTACCTGTGAGTTGTTTTTGTGGATCATTAATAAAGGTGCCCAAATACTCTTTGCTTTTTGCACGAATCATAATGGATAAATCAGGGGGTAATGTACCCATATAGGTCATTAACGCTTTTTTATCGGTTGGGCTAAATACTTTATCGTATTTCATATCATGACATCTCTGACATGCATCTGCATAGACTTCTTTATCGCTCATGCTTTTAGGCGCAATACTTTGAAGATACGCTACGATGTCTGCGATTTCTTGATCGATATCACCACCAAGTCCAAAGAATGCAATCATAGGATGGGGTTTCTCATCATTAAACTTGTGAGAGACTTTGAGTGCTTTGGTTGGCTCTTTAATTAAAGCAGCTAAGTAGTTTTTATCGTAAATCAAACCAGCACTGCTTAAATCAGGTGGTACAACCCCAAATGAACCAGAAGCTGCCACTGCATCCATTGGAGCTGGGAGGTTAGCAGCAGCCACACCGTGACAGCCAGTACAGCCAGCACTCATAAAGGTGTCAGCACCTGTTTTTGCATTACCTACTTTTGTATTGGCTCCTAAATCTTTAAAAGCAAAATCAGCAGGAGCAACATGTGGGTGCATTTGTGAATGAGCAAATGGCTCAACGCCCCAGTAAATTAACGCGGTGAAAAAAGCAACAACCGCTAATACTTTTAATTCTCTCATTTCTCACCTCCTTGGCATTTTGCTTCCATTTTTGTAATGATAGGAAGCACAACAAACAATAGAATGAAAGCAAGTGCAGCAAAGAAACCTACCCATGCATTCGCTCCTGTTGGAGGTAATTTTCCATAAACGGTGAGGACAATCATATCAATGACCAATAACCAAAACCAGTATTTAAACAAAGGTCGTTTGTGCGCAGGCGCAACATGGTTTGGATTAAGATCCAAAAATGGCAAGAGCATAAAGATAACGTTCGCAAATCCAAAGGCAGCCAAACCAATATCCATTGCAGCAATACCTGCTACATCAAAGAAAAACCCTCGTAAGACTTCATAACTCCACAAGAAATACCACTCAGGATAGATGTGTGCGGGTGTTTTCATATTGTTCGCTGGTTCAAAGTTGATAGGATCCATTGCAAAGTTAAAGTGGTAGCAGACAAGGTAGAAGAAACCTGTTAATGCCACACCCACAACAAAGAAATCTTTAGAGAGAAACACTGGCCAAAAAGGAACCACTTTGGACTCTTTTTTACGACCTTCTAAATATTTTTTAGCCTCTTTATCGAAATCAAACTCTTCTGCTTCTTGGTTATTCACGTGAGGAATACGCAGTGAATAGAAGTGAATCGCAATTAAAAGAATGATAGCAAGTGGAAGGAGGAGAACATGTAACATGAAAAAGCGTGTTAAGGTCGCATCGGCTACCAAGAAGTCTCCTCGAATCCATACGACCAAAGCTTCACCAATAAAAGGAATCCCTCCAAAGAGGTTGGTAATAACCTGTGCTGCCCAGTAACTCATTTGTCCCCAAGGAAGCATGTATCCACTAAAGGCTTCAGCAGAGAAGATACCAAACAGAGCCATACCCGTAAGCCAGATCATCTCACGCCCTTTTTTATAAGAGCCATAATAGATACCCGTGAACATATGGATATAAATCACTAAGAAGATGACTGAAGCGGCTACGCCGTGAACATGTCTCCATAACCAGCCGTACTCTACTTCTTGCATAATCGTATAGTTGACACTGTCAAAGGCTAAGTTGATGTCAGGTTTGTAATACATCAAAAGAAAAATACCTGAAATAATCAAGATTTTCAACAACACCACCAAGACAACGCCCATTGCCCAGAGGAAGTTAATATTTTTAGGAATCCAGTACTCAGTCATCAGTACTTTGGCCAATACTTTTACTGCCAAACGTTGATCAAGCCAATCAATCACGCCCGTGGCTTTTTTTATTTCTGCCATGCCCGTCTCCTTACGCTTTTTTCACAAGTTTGAGGTACTCAGGACCTTCTTCGCCCAAGACCAGTTTTTCACCATCAATTTTAAACGGTGGGATATCCATGGGGCGTGGTGGTGGTCCAAAGGTATTTACACCACTGGCATCAAACTCACCTCCATGACAGGCGCATTTAAACTGAGCACTTTTAGGTGTCCATGTCGGAATACACCCTAAGTGGGTACACAAGCCAATGATGACGGTGTAATCTTTATTGCCCGCTACCACATCACGACTGGCATTTTTTTTCATCTCTGCCGTTTTCTTCAAAATGAAGATGGGTTTACCTCTCCATTGAAGTGTTTGCAACTCTCCCTCACTCATTGGTGAGAGATCTACGGTAATAAATCCAGCCGATTGTACACTGGGAAGTGGATCCCATGTCTTTTTCATGGCACCCAGAGCAATCACGCCCCCAACTGCCGCAAAACCGCCGAATGCCATGCCTAGAAAGTCTCGTCTACTCTTCTCAACAGCCATCCTTTTTCCTTTCGTTTAGTATGCATTAATTTTATTGCAGTAATGATTGAGATTCTATGATATAGATCATTATTGGGTTTGTTGTTTTAGAGTAAGTCTATTTGCTATAGTGAAAATTTACTATCTCTATTCACCTCTATTTTATGTAATTTTTTACATGTGAAGAACTAAATTCTTCACATGTAAAACCGCGGGAAATAGCCCCAGCGGTTATTTGCCTAATCCTATAACATACTCCGAAACTGCCTTGATCTCTTCATCTGTATAGCTTCCAATCTGACCTATCATTAAAGCTTTCATGGGGCCTCCATAACTTCCATCTTGGTAGCCTTTAATAGCTGCGATATTATCTTCTAGGCTCATATTAGCGATGATTTTACTCTTTCCAAGCGCCATTTTTTCAGCGTTTGCCCCATGGCAAGCCACACATTTTTTATACAAAGCTGCTCCATCTGCAGCAACACTATAACTAGCTAGCGCCACCAATGCGACTAAAACTAAAGCTTTCATTTTCACTCCTTTTAAATGTTGTTAGAAATCTATTTTGAATTATTATGATTTTCTGACACAGGTCATAATAATCTCTGTGGTCTCATTATTCTCTGTCATATCTATTCTGCCGGTTGTATTTTCCTGTATCATAACGGCTATCTTCGATCACGCAGCAGATATAACCGCTATAGGACTTATCGTAGGTATTGCTGCTGCCGTAGCTGAAGTAGACATGCCACGCCGTGTCCGAGGTAGGGGCGTAGGTAGAGGAAGACCAATAGTCACCGCTAGGGGTATTTTGAAACATTGAAGATACAGCAGTACTACTTTTGCTTCTATCAGCTAGTTGAGAGAGTTCACTGTAGTTTGGTAGTCGCCAATCACTATATCCTCCAAGCTCAAGTGCCTCACAAGTTTTGATTGCAGTTGTCCAATGCAGAGTAGAGTCTAATGTATTATCTTGCCATACTAGACCACTAGATGCATCTAACACCACTTGCTTATCGCTATCTCTAATGTACTCCGCATGGAGAGAGAGGCTCACCGCAACCAATAGCTTAAATATACTTTTGTCCATTAAAGTCCTTTGTTATATTTATATGTACAGATTACGGCAGACTTAATATTGATAATAATTGCGCTCTTTCCATATTACCAACAAGAACAAAAAGATATCAATAATATATTTTTCCCTAGAATGCACAACTTTCTTGCCTAAAACATACAGTTTTCCCTAGTCGAACCTAGTAGGTTTGTTTCAACTTTTCTCTTTAACTGGACTAATCTTCTTAAGATACTCCAAATCAACCTCGATAAACCTGGCCAACAAATCTGTTAAACCTATGTAGAAGGTGGCTATGTCGCGCTCGCGCACCTCATTTTGTAGATGCGGCATCCAAGGTGCTAGATGGCGTTCTAGAAAATCATGTTGCGCCATAATGTACGGGGTTTTATCGATTCCATCCTGGGACTGCTTCAATGCTAGGAATTGCATGAATTCCAGCTCGGCTGTAATTCGGTCTTCTAACTCATGAATCTCTTTTTTGACCTCCAAACCAAAATTTCCATAGAAATCCTTGAGTTCCAGCAACAAGTCTGGTTTACCACCTTGTTTCACATAGCTCCCCTCATAAAGGGAGACGCTACGCTTTGGAAGATCAGTTTCAAATGCAGTCAGATAAAGCGCTTCAAATTCCTCGTAATTCACCGTCATCTTGAATTCTGGGGCAAGCGTAACCTCAAAAACCTCCAAAATCTCAGGTGCTGCTTTGCCTATTGCCACACTAAGCTCCCTAACAAAACTCCCATTATTCCAGAATTCATACAATGCCGTATCTGGATATGTAAATCCAAGCGCCAACATTCCATATAAACTTGCTCGCCCTTCTTGTTGTTCACTAAATGAATCGTTCATCGTTCTTGCTCCTAATTATTCGCTTTTGCGTATTGATGCCGTGGAAATTGAGGTGAGGCCAACAACGACCCCACCCCGTAATCATCCACTAAGTCATTGGGGAAATCATCATTGAATCACTAAACTCACCAATCATGATGTCCATAAGCTCTGATTTTTTGCCAGCAATCTTCTTTGCACGCTCAGCTTTCAACACTGAAAGCACGTCACCGACTTTAGACCCAAATAAACCTTGCAGTAAATCTAATGGCATTTTCTGTGTCATCATCATATTGCCTTTTTCATCTTGCATAGCCGGTCCTACAAATGGTGGAATGTAGAGCACATTAGGCTCAGTTCCAAATTCTGGGTGCAGTGGCATAGCCACTTTCCAAAGCTTGGAAAGCTTATATACGGAACTATTGACATCATCAATGAAGCCAACATGCATTGCACGACCTACGCACTGCGCAACACAAGCTGTAGCGACCCCTTTTTCGATTCTAGGGTAGCAACCGATGCATTTATTTGACTTTTTGTCAGTTTCATTAAAGTAAATCTTGCCGTACGGACAGGCTTTGATGCATTCTTGCACACCCGCACATGTTTCTAGATTGACAATCTTCAACCCATCCTCGGCACGCACATAAATAGAGTCAGTTGGACAGGCTTCCACGCACGCTGGATTCGTGCAGTGATTACACATGCGTGGCAAAAATGCGAATATATTGTTTGGGTATTCACCGATACCTTGCTCCTCATCCCAGTTTGGCGACCAGCGTGGCTCAGGGCTTGGTACTACACCACCTTTTTTGCCTTCAAACAAGCGAGCTGCAAAGTCGTATTTAAACGGAACGCCATACTCATCCAAGGTTGGACGATGACCGTTGTCTTGAAGCATGCCGTTTTTGTATCCACCACCCTTACTCTGCCAGTTTTTTGGATAGCCCAAGCCTGGGGTGGTTTCTACATTACGCCAGTACATGAACTCCTGACCTGGAGCCGTGGACCACAATTTCTTACAAGCCACAGTACATGTCTGACAGCCGATACATTTGTTGAGATCAACAATGAAAGTTAACTGACGTTTTGGGGTTGTTATCATCTTCTTAGACATGACTTATATCCTCCTCATGTGGGGTAGCTGCTGCTGATAACCCAGCGGTTACAGAACCCTTATAGCGACGCATCTCGACGCGCGTATCGCGCTGAACACCACCTGGTCCGTAGTAGTTAGCCTTAAACGTAAGGTGTGCGTAGTTGCCAACTAGGGATGTAGGGTTTATTCGTATGGGCGTTGGGGTTTGTGAATTTTCCTCACCTCCAAATCTACTCATGTAGAGTTCAGGTTCGTGATGCATACTTACCATACCTGCTTTCATCCCATTGCGGATCTTACACCGCACTATTGTCTTGCCATGATCGTTAAAGAACTCTACCCAATCATTGTCCTTGATTCCTCGAGCCTTGGCATCCGCTGGCGAAATCTCAACCATAGGACCTCCTCGCTGCAGACGCAACATCAAAACATTGTCTTTCCAATTCGATTGAACACTGTATCGATTGTGTGGTGTGCTGAAGCGTAAAGGATACTTATCCGCATCAACAGGAGCCTTATATACAGGAAACTCAACACCCAAATCAAAAAATGTCGGGTGGTCTATGTAGAACTGTTCACGCCCAGTCAATGTTGGCCACGGCTTCTTCTTCAGAATGAAGTGTTGAAGCGGCGTATATGGAACACCCTCTTTCATAGGTGAAGTCCAGTTGCTCTTGAAGCGCTGTGGTCCTTCCTTACGAATCATCTCCAAGGTTATACCCTGTGTCTGAGGTGCATTGTCCAAAATAAACTGACAAGCCTGTTCATCGGTCGCAAGCTTTCCACCGTCAATCTGTAGATCATAGAGCTTAGTTAGGTCTCGCGCTATATTGAACTTCTCATCAAAATACTTTGTAAATCCTTTTTTCTCTGCAACTTCACCCACTTTTTTGGATAGCAGAGCAAAAATCTCCCAGTCTGTTTTTGATTCCCACATAGGAGCTATAGCTGGCTCGGTCATATGTATGAAGCTGTGCTCTTCATTCATACTGAGGTCGGTCTTTTCATACCAATGCGCACTTGGCAATACCACATCCGAATAAAGTGCTGTAGTGTCCATGCGGATATTCATATTTACCGTCAAATTCAATTTTGGCCACAAATTTTTTAGTACATAATTAAGACCCTTTGCATTATTTAGCCAATTGCTTCGATAACAGATAAAGACCTTTGGGTCACGCCCATTCTGCGGGTATAGCGGCATCTGTCCGCTTTTTAATGATTCACGGAGATATTTTGCAGTATCAATGTTTTCATTTTCCATCGCATCATAGACATTGCCATGATAGTATGTCCAGATAGTGGTTTGACAGAAGCGATGCTTTGCAGGACTATAAGGGAACGCGAGCTTAACAATTCCTATCAAAGGAACAGGCTTCCACTGACCTACATAGTGATTAACACCCGTTCCGTTGTGACCTTCATTGCCAGTCACCGCACACAACAATAGGAATGAACGCATAACGGTATCACTCCAATACCAGTGGTTTGTACCAGCGCCCATAATGATCATTGATGGCTTATTCATGGCAAAATCACGCGCCATTTGTATGATAACACTAGGTGCTACACCTGTGATTTTCGAAACTTTTTCTGGCGTGTACTCATTTAGCTTGGGCTTGTAAGCCTCAAATACTGGCTGAACTTTTACCATCCCACCGTTTACAAGCTTAACATTGAATGTACCTTCAAGGGCAGGATCTAAATCACCTAAGTCAATATAGCCGTCTGGAAAAGTAAGCGTATTTCGACCCATGAAACCTGGTTGGATATTGGCTTTCGTCTCTGGCTCTTCGCCCCAGCTACCTTTCATTAATACCGGCTTCTTAGTCTTGGTGTCCCAAGTATAGAATTTCTGCTTTGAGCCACCTTTCACCATATCGGCCTCACGTAGATACATCTTGGTGTCAGTGCGAATCAGAAACGGCAAATCTGTCTGTTCTTTGAGGTTATGCTCATCGTAGAGTTTTTCCTTAACAATTACATTTACCATACCCAAGGCCAAGGCAGCATCAGTTCCTGGATTTATTGGAACAAAAACGTCTGCCTTGGTGGCGGTGGCATTGAAATCGGGGGAGATGACATACATCTTACTACCGTTCAATACTGCTTCTTGAAGGAAATGTGCATCGGGAATACGGGTCTGAGCAGCGTTAGCGCCCCACATTAGGATTGTTCGACCGTTATACCAATCAGCGGTTTCACATGTATCACCCTGTAAACCCTGAGTCTGTGTTTGACCGGTAGGATGGTCGGCGTACCAGTCAAAAAAGGTGTGCGTATGGCCCCCGATAAATGAGGCAAAGCGATGCCCAGCTGAAAAAGAGGCCGGCGCAACTGCCGGCACTGGAGTGTATACGCTGATGCAGTCAGAAGCGTCATTTTTAAGTGTATCGACAATACCATTTGCAGCATACTCAAGCGCTTCATCCCAAGAAACACGACGCCACTTGCCTTCGCCCCGCTCCCCTACACGGATTAGCGGATACTTGATGCGGTGAGGGCTATAAATATAGTCAGAAGCACACTCACCCTTATTGCAACCACGTGGATTATATTCGGGGATTCCGTTTAGCTTTGGAGTATCCTTGGATTGCTCTTCACGCATCACCACACCATTTTTGGTGTAGACAAAATGTGGGCAAGAACCTGTACAATTAACCAAATGTGTTCCGCGGGTTTTTTTGTCCCAAGTCCACTGCTCACGATGGAAATTCTCCCACCCCGTATAATTATGCTGAATCATTGGATCCTCAGTTTGCGCCAGCGTGCTTGTCACTATGGATCCATTTGCAAGCATCACAAGGGATACTTGCCCCATAGTTTTCAAAAAATCGCGACGTGTTGAACTAAATTTGTTCATAGTGAACTCCTTAATTTAGAATAATAACAATTGAATTTATCTTCTTTAATCATAATACTTTCCCATCTGCAAGACTAATTCTAAATTTCTTTGTATTTAAGCCATATATTACTTTTAGTAGCAGCTATTCTACAGATAAAACAAAAAAATTATCCGCTTTTAGGCTCCAAAGCAATTACAGTAAGATGGCCATAAACACATCAAATTAATCAGTGATTATTAATCCCTCAGCATTCTGAAAAGAAACTATATTTATTTTTAATTTTAAAAAAAGTAGCCGCCCCATAAAGTTAGGATTTGATCCTGCGGAGCGACTAATTTACTTTGAACTCGCTATTTGGAAAGAGCTTTAAAGACATCAGCAACAGGCATAATTGATCCCATTATGGTAGGTTTACCATAACGAACATTGTCGAGATTCTCTGATACGGAAAACAACTTGATGTTGAGATCATTGAAGGCTTTCAAATCATTGGTTTCGAAGTAAGTTATCCAGTCAGAGTCATCAATTCCAGTAGAATGGTAGAGCTTACGGTTAACATTAACCAAAAATGGTAATGTTGGGATTGTGTGATCTTTCATTAACGCTAGTTTTTCATTTTCGGTCTTATTCCACCACACAGCGTTCTTTGTAATAGGAAGCACAAATGCATATCTAGGCGGTTTTTCCGAGTATTTTGTGGATTTCAGTGCATCCAGAAGCTCTGGTGCCTTTTCCTTGGTTGTATGATTTAGACCTTTAGTGATACCATTGATAGCGAAGGTTATATCTGAGTATCGACCTATGCTCGTTGCTTTGAAAGCAATTAGGAATTCTTGCACAGCAGATGGATCATAACCATTTACCCGAAAAAGAAAGTCCGATTCACTCTCGAAACCCCGCGTAAGGTAGGCATCAACACGGATAGAGTCGCTGTGCTTTTTGACTAAAGCTTCTACTTCTTTAACTGCTTCGTCACGCTCAGCCTGGCTCAATTTATAGTAGTTCGAATTGATCTTGTAGGTATTGAACTGACCAAATACCCCTGCTTCACTAAGAGCCACAATCTTGTTGTGATCTATCTTCATCTTATCATCCGCCATAGCTCCTGTTAAAACCATAGAAGCAACCAATAACCCTGCAACCAATCTGGCTGTACTAAACAATCTCATCTTTTCTCCTTTTTTTTAAAATGCAAGCTAATTCTAGTTTTTTTTTGTGTAGTTTTTGTGTAGTACCCCACCACTTATAACAAGATACTCCTATCTTACACTCTTACAACAGTTGCCCTTGATATCCATAGTATTTAAAATCTCAAATTGTGTGAGCAGTGCATCAAATGAAAAGACTTGCTCCTCTTGGCTAAAGCGTTTATCTTCGAGTAGCTCTTTAAGTGCTTTGATTTCACTTTTTTTGTTTTTGTCTAAAAACTTATGGGCAAATACAATACCAATCTCTTTATCTAAGATACTCAACTTTCGCACATAAAACCTAACTCTTTCTTCGTGTAAGCACCGATGGCTGTGATGATTTGGTGTAATTCTTTATTGCTCTTGAAATTATCGCTGATATTAGCTATGTTGGTGAGGATTTGCAAGAAGAGATGCATCGAAATAGCAAGTGCTTCAAGCTCACATTCAAGATCACGGAAGAGCTGACCAAGAGTTTGTGGTTCATGCTTGATTCGATTGATATAACTGAGCAGATTGTAGGTAAACATTGAGAGTGTTATGCGAGCAATAAGAGCCTCGTAGAGGCGATTCTCTTCGCGACCTAGCCCAAAGTATTCCCGTAAATCTTTGTAACCCTGCTCAATATTCCATCGTTTTTTATAGATGTCTATAATTTCTCTCGCAACTAAAGTGAGATGTGTTGAGATAAAAACAATCAGTTCTTTGTGCGTGCGTAAAAATACCAGCTTCACTTTGCCCAATTTGGCATGTTGGACAACGGCATCGAAATAAGTATATTGGATTTTTCCGTAGCAACCTGAATGTATACGACATTGCGATTTCATGGAATTGTGCAATGAATCAAGGGTTTTATGCCGACCCTTGAAGTTCCAGATACGAGCATTGTTAGCGATACGGGCGATTACTGGCATACCAAGGGAGTTTGATTGATGAATAAAGTCAGGTTTGGAGTACCAGCTGTCAACAAGAAGATAATCAGCTTCAATTCCACAATCCAAAGCTCTTTGCACCATTGTAAGCGCCATGCTATTTTTACTCTCTAGTCCCTCAATGCGTCGCTTATGAGCATTGGTTCTTCGGTCTACTCCATTGGTGAAATTTTCAACTTCCTTGCGACGACTATCATTCAAACGCAGTGAAAAGTCAAGCTGAAAGGTTGAATGGGTATCGGTATAGTTGAGAGAGACGATATTGATCCCGTTGACGCATCGGTGTTCTTTGTTACTGTAAATACTTTTGCAGCTTCCTTCAATCTGTTTGCCTCGTTTGGGTTCAACCGTATCATCGATAATTAGGAGTCGGTGATCACCATTTTTTTGAAGTGGTTTAATTTTGCTAATAAGTGCCACTGATGTCAGCATCAACAGCTTACGCCAGTTGTAGCGTATATCTTTTACAAATCGATAATAGGTATCTTTGCCATACGCGTCAGCACTTTGTTTAACAAATGCCGACTGGCGTTTGTTCATCACCAGCATATACACGAAATGAAGAAGGATTCCAAAAGGAGCATAGCCGATGTTACGCTTGATAAAATTACTTTGAATGAGTATTTTTGAGATATTTATCTCTCGAAATACACTTAAAATTGGATTCTTTAATACACTACTTATCGCAAGTTCGATAAAATTGTCCATACCCATAAAAAAGCTCCGTATAATCGTGTTTTTGTCGACCTAATTATACTTAAAAGTGCCTATTTATGGGCTTTGTTAGATTGATTTTAGTTGGTGTTTTTACTGGAATCTATGTGCGAAAGTTGAGTTTTGAAAAAGAAATTCTACCTAAACTAAAAGCTTTTAGCCACACAAAACACCCTATTAACATAAGGAAAAGGATAAGGTAGAGGAATTCTTACAATACCCCCTACTTCGTCCATAATGAGGACTTGTGTTGGGCAAAGGTGCACAACATCTTCATCCACTGGTTGCCTTTTACCTTCAACTAGAAACACACCCCCATCTATTTCGGTCATAGGATGTTCATCAAGTGGTCCATGAATTGTTTTTTTGAATCGTGTATTTGTTACTTTGCCTGTAATATCAAAAGTTTCAGTTGCAACAATATCACCTTCAGCATTTGAAAGTGATACCGTGTAACGCCCTTCTTTTGGAAAAACTAAAACAACATTCACAAGTGCATTTTCCCAAGCTCTGTAATAGTTATATACCGCCATATCTTCGTGTGGTGCAAACCATGTTGGCACATCAGGCATATCATTATTCTCTGGAATCATTGAGGGAACTGCAATTGAGCCATTTACATGTAAAGGAGCGCTTTTATAGTGCGTTCTTGCTAAAAGGGCTTTTCTATTGTCTCTATCTTCACGCTCATTTGCCAAACCTATTAGTAGGTATTCATCTTTTTGAAGTAGATAATCCTTTTGAAACTCAATGTATCCACCAATATGGATTGACTCAAAATGCTTTCCTTCGAGTGTAAAGCGTTTTGATTGATTATGCATTT
>ERZ650312.1737-NODE-1737-length-12198-cov-4.218644_pt1 | contig 12198 bp, 14 predicted proteins | sample MGYA00376248_ERZ650312 | MGnify/ENA primary metagenome ERZ650312 (study PRJEB26733, sample SAMN07839316) | wastewater metagenome | biome: urban; feature: wastewater treatment plant; material: waste water | place: USA: North Carolina | collected 2016-07-28 ... | reverse complement strand
GTGGTTACGCACCTTTACTAATCGCACCTCTGCCACAGGGCATTGGACATTGTCGTCTACCGATAGCAACCTAAATGGCTTAAACCAAAGTCCGTTCAAATCACCGTCCGTGTTCAATTTCTTTGAGCCTGACTATGTGCCAACCAGTACCAACTTTGGCACGAGCACTAAAGTTGCGCCTGAGATGTACCTGATTACTGAAACCTCTATCGCGGCGTATCAAAACTTTTTCTTATATTTTTATGCGCGGGGCGGGGTATGGTCTTACTTGGGCAATGGCATTATGGAATTGGTGGCAAACTATGACCCCTATCTGCCATTGGCCAGTCAACCGATTCAACTGGTGAATCAGCTGAATTTGGTACTCGCGGGTGGTCGGTTAAATCTCAATAGCATCAATATCATTGTGAATACCATCAACACCATTCCCAAAGACACCAATTATGCAAGATATGCCGTATGTCTGGCGGCATTCTTAATCGTTATTAGCCCAAATTATCGCGTACAAGTTTAAGGTTACTCATCATGAATAGAAGAAACTTTTTAAAAAATGCTGCCAGTATTAGCTCATTGGGCGCATTACAAGGCTTGGCGGTTAATTTGGCAGCGATGGCCGATGCCAATGCTGCCGTCGACGATCCCAACCAATATAAAGCACTGGTGGCGGTGTTTTTGAAAGGCGGAAATGACAATGGTAATACCTTATTTCCAATTGATGATGTCAATTATCCGTTATACCAAAGCTATCGCGCAGAGTTGGCACTGCCCAAAGCCAGTGGTATTCCATTAAACCCTATCAATCCGCTACCGAGTAACGTGCAATATGCGTTGCACCCAAGTCTTAGCGATTTGGCAAGCCTGTTTAACGCAGGTGATATGGCGGTTTTGCAAAATGTTGGCGCACTGACTAGACCGACCACCAAGAAGCTATACCAAACTCAGTATGCGTCTATGCCAGCCAAGTTGTATTCACACAATGACCAACAAAAATTTTGGCAGATGTCGACCACCGATTATCGTACCGGTTGGGGCAGCGCGTTGGCACAAAAGATGATTACCAAAAATAGTAGCCCTTTATTTACCGGGGTGAATGTCATTAACCCGATGCCGCTGTTTTATAGTAAAAACTTACACTCATTGACGTTAGGCGAAAATGGCCCCAATTCAATGATTGGTTTTGAAGGCGGTCTGACCAAACACTTTGGCATCACCAGCTGGCCACAAGCGGTTAGTCAAATCATGGGTAGCACCAATAACAGTGCCATGGAACAAGAAATCAGCAATATCTTTAGCCGTTCTGTTTATTCACAAACCCAACTGCGTAGCGTGTTCAAAAATAGTGCCGATGTGGATAGCTATTTTACCGGTACCGATAACCTATCAAAACAGCTTAAAGTCGTGGCAAAAATGATTAAAGCCCGTGATATCTTAACGATGAAGCGTCAGGTATTCGTGGTGTATCTAGATGGCTTTGACCTGCATTCAGGGTTGCTTACCAAGCATGCCGGCTTATTAAAAGCGGTTAATAACGCGATTTATAGCTTTAATAATGCCATGAAAGGCTTGGGCGTCAATGATAACGTGACGTTATTTACCATGTCCGAATTTGGCCGTACCTTAAACACCAACAACGGTGGCTCTGACCACGGTTGGGGTTCACATCACTTTATTGTGGGTGGTGCGGTGAATGGCAAGCAGATTTATGGCAAGACGCCTTCTTACATCAAAGACGGTGAAGATGATGTTGGTCGTGGGCGCTTGATTCCAAGTACTGCGACCTCGCAATATTTTTCCACTTTAGCAAAATGGCTTGGTGCCACCGATACGGATATCAGTGGTATCATTCCTTATATCAATAACTTCGCGCAAAAAAATCTGGGTTTTGTCTAACGCTGTGATGTTTCATTAAGCTGATAGAAACACGCATAATAAAAAACCGAATTCAAGGTAAGTTGCCTTAAGTTCGGTTTTTTATATTTTTAACTAAATATTGTTTGGTCTAAAGTAGACGGTTAAAAACACACTTGTCCCAATACCACAGGTTTACTTGCGCCGGTTACGCTTGGTAGATTACCCGGCTCATTCAAAATCGTTTGCTGACCAAGCCACGCGAATGCTACTGCTTCGACCCAACGCGGTGATAAACCAATCGCGTCTGTGGTCGTTACCAACCAGTTTGGTAAGTAATCCGCCAAGCGCGTCATCAAATACTGATTGAATGCGCCACCGCCACACACGAACAACTCACCAGCTTCGCTAAATGCGAGTAACGCTTGGCTTGCGGTAATCGCGGTGAGCTCAGTCAGCGTGGCTTGGACATCGGCGGGCGAGTACGCCAAGTTTGGAAATTGCTGATTGAGTTCTTCTAGCAAGCCATCGACCCAGCCCAAATGAAAGTCTTCACGGCCAGTGCTTTTTGGCGCGGGTAACGCAAAAAATGGGTGTGCTAATAATAACTCCAGCAGGGGTACGATGATGTTGCCAGATTTGGCCCAGTTACCATGATGGTCAAATGCCTGTCCGGTATGGCGCTGCGACCACGCATCAAGTAGCAAGTTCGCGGCACCGGTATCAAAGCCAATCACCGGCTCGTTGGCATCGGTCGGCAACAAGGTCACATTGGCAATGCCGCCTAAGTTTAATAACGCGCGCGGTACGGTGTGATTTTGTCCAAACACGGCTTTATGAAAGGCCGGTACCAACGGTGCACCTTGACCACCCACGGCCATATCGCGGCGGCGAAAATCGCTAACCACGGCAATGCCTGTGCGTTCCGCCAAGATATTTGGGTCAACCAACTGCAAGCTAAAGCCCCATTGTGGGCGATGGCGCACGGTCTGACCATGACAGCCAATGGCCGCCACTTCATCAGGGGTAACCTGCGCTTCAGCCAATAATCGATTGACCACGCTTGCAGCAAATTCGGCATAAAAGGCACTAGCCCAACCAAATACGTCCAGTTCGCTTTCAAACGCCAAGCCATTGTCTTCAATAAAGTCCTTGATACCATTCGGCTGCGTTAACGCCAATAACGCGGCGCGCAAATCCGGTGGAAAGTCTTCACTGACCGTTGCCAAAATCTCGACAGGTTCATCATTATCGTCATTAAGTTCATAAAACTGGCACAGTACTGCATCAAGTCCATCCAGACTCGTGCCTGACATCATACCAATCACATACGGTGAGTCGGCCAATAGCCCTTGCTCAGACGGGCCGTTTGCTTCTTGCAAAATCTCATTAAGTTGACTAAAAAAATCATCGGTAAATGGCGAATTGGGGACAAAATTATCTGAATGGGTCATTAGCGTTATCCTTGGTGTTTTTAGTATAAGCCATGCTATCAGCAACGCTACGGACAAAAATAGATGAGCGTCAGACAGCCGCTTAGCAGCAACTTAGCCAAAATTATACCATGCTTACGCGCTTGCGCCTGTGATACCCAATATTAATGTTTTGGCGATTTAGGGTCTTAACTATTTCTTCATCCAAAATCAGGTGAAACCATTAGCTAGCAAAAAAAATATTATACCGTTCTATAGTTTTTTATCATGTTATAACATTTTTTAGTGATATAAAGAAATCTTTACTTTTTATTCATTTATAGTATAACTAAAAGTTATTAAATTAGTTGAGCCACATAAGATACTAAGTATTATTTAATAATATTATTATATAAAGGCAGCATCTTAACAGGCTTAAGATGCAACATTGAACTAAGTAATTACAATGATTTTCTTGAGGTATTTATATGAAAAAACTCGTTAGCATCCTATCAATTGCTTTATTGGCCAGTAGTGCGGGCACGGCCATGGCCAGTGGTGAAACCAAAACGCCGCAGTCTGATGAGTATGAAGCAGCTGCCAATACCGTAATGAAAAAATCCGTAAAATATCGCTGCCAAAACGGCAAACGTACCAAGGTCACTTACGGTTTTAACAAGCAAGGCTTACCGACCTATGCACAAGCTTATATCAATGGTAAAACTCGCTTTATGCCAGTTAATCTTTATCACTCAGATATAGTTTCCAGTGCATTTGGCGATGAAAATAACTTTAGCCTGATGAGTGATGTGATTACCGCCAAAAACTACCGCAAATCACACATCAACATTCAAAGCCCAAGCGGTGAGATTGTCTATAAAGGCTGTACAGCGCATTAAGGTCTAGCAACCCTACTTGGCTAGACGCCCAATCGCGCGTTTAGCAGGTTAGCAGGTCAGATAACCGTAATTGTTAAGCCAAGGCTGACAGGTACGGTTATTTTTTTGTCGGGCGTTTTTCACATTCAGTCAAAAATGGTAAGATAGCCGCTAACTTTTTGCCCAAATTTATAGCGACTGATTTAGGATATGGTATGACTGACTTTTTAGCCCCTGAAGAACAACTTAAGCTCATCCAACGTGGTGCGCATGAGATTATCTCTGAAGCCGATTTAATCAAAAAACTCAAAGAGAACCGCCCACTCCGCATCAAGCTTGGGATGGACCCAACTGCGCCAGACTTACACTTTGGTCATACCGTGGTACTCAACAAATTACGTCATTTCCAAGATTTGGGCCATGAAGTGCTATTCTTAATCGGTGACTACACCGCGCGTATCGGTGACCCAACCGGTAAAAACACCACGCGCCCACCGCTGTCAGAAGAAGACGTCAAGCGTAATGCCGAAACTTACGCCAACCAAGTTTTCAAAATCCTAGACCCTGCCAAAACCCAAGTGGTGTTTAACTCAGAGTGGTTTGGCAAAATGTCAGCGGGCGATATGATTGGCTTGGCCAGTCAGTTGACCGTATCGCGTATGCTTGAGCGTGATGATTTCTCAAAACGCTACGCCTCACAAACCCCAATCGCTATCCATGAATTCTTATACCCATTGGTACAGGGTTATGACTCAGTTGCGTTACGTGCTGATGTCGAGTTGGGCGGTACTGACCAAACCTTTAACCTATTGATGGGACGCACGCTGCAAGGCCGTTACGACCAAGAGCCACAAGTCTGTATCACCATGCCGATTTTGGAAGGCTTGGATGGCGTCAATAAAATGTCTAAATCATTGGGCAACTACATCGGTATCGCAGACCCTGCGGGTACTATGTACCAAAAAATCCTCTCAATGCCGGATAGCTTGATCGAGCGTTACTTTGAGCTACTCAGCTTTAAGCCAATGGATGAAATCGAAGTCCTATTACAAGAAATCAAAGACGGTCGTAACCCACAAGAAGTCAAACGTATCTTGGCATTAGAATTGATTGAGCGTTTCCATGATAAGGAAGCGGCAGAAAACGCGCATAAATCAGCGGGTAACCGCTTGGCGGATGGCGAGTTGCCGGTTGATTTGCCAGAAGTCACGCTAAGCCTTGAAGGGCAAGATGCTTTGTTTATTACTCAAGTGCTCAACCAAGCGGGTCTTGTCAAAAACTCAGCGCAAGCCAAAGACTTCCTAAAAAACCAATCAGTGAAAGTCGATGGTGAAGTCGTGGATGCGGGTTTCTCATTGACTGCCGGTCAAACCGTGGTGATTCAAGCCGGCAAAAAAGCCTATGCAAGAGTGACGGTTGCTTAAAGTTAAGGATTCACGATGAATCAATTACAAGTTGAAGATGTGGTGGTGGGTGAGGGCAAAGCTGCTGAGCGTGGCGCGCTGATTACCGCTCATTATACAGGTTATCTACCCGATGGTACGGTGTTTGACTCATCGCACCATCGCGGTCAACCGTTCGAAACCGTTATCGGTACCGGCCGCGTCATCAAAGGCTGGGATGTGGGCGTACTGGGTAGCGAATATGCCAAAAAAATCGGCTACGACAGCCAATTGGCAGATACAGAGTTAGCCCCGATGCAAGTCGGCGGTAAACGTAAGCTATTTGTGCCATCACATTTGGCCTACGGTGAGCGTCAAATCGGTAAAATCCTGCCAAACTCGGATTTGACCTTTGAGATTGAATTGCTTGAGGTTAAAACTCGAGATTAATTTTACCATATCCAGTTAGGTTTAACTGGCAAAGGATTGTCTATGAAAGCGGTATTTTTGGATCGGGCGACATTTTCAGCGGACGTGGATTTACCCACGCCTGCGGGTATCAGCGACTACCAAGTGTATGATGCGACACCCAATGATACCGCAGTGATTGTCGAACGCTCGCGTGATGCGGATATTATTATCACCAATAAAGTCGTGCTAAGCGCAGACGTTATCGGTCAACTGCCCAAGCTAAAACTGGTACAAATTGCCGCGACCGGTATGAACAACGTGGATCAAGCCGCGTGTGCCAATCAAGGTATCAAGGTGATTAATGTCGCAGGTTATGCTGATAAAAGCGTACCCGAGCATACTTTAATGCTGATGCTCGGTGCGATGCGTGCGGTTAATCATTATCATCGCAGTGTTATTGATGGTCAGTGGCAAGCGGATGGCAAATTTTGCCTGATGGATCAGCCGCTATATGACTTGGAAGGTCGAACGCTCGGTATTATCGGTTATGGCGTGATTGGTCAACGTGTGGCAGAGATTGCGCGTGCGTTTGGCATGACGGTACTGATAGCTGAGCGTGTCGGACAAGCGCCGCGAAGCGCTGACTACACCGCATTTGATGAGGTATTGGCGAATGCTGATATTCTTACCCTTCATTGTCCCTTGTCCCCTGAAACCACCCATCTAATTAACCATGATACCATTGCCAAAATGGCGAAACGCCCGTTGCTGATCAATGTCGCGCGCGGTGGTGTGGTCGATAGTCAAGCCGTGGTGGATGCCATTCACCAAGGTAAGCTTTTGGGCTATGCCAGTGATGTCTTTGAGCAAGAGCCAATGGCAACCGATGACCCCCTAATGACGTTAGCAACACATCCGCGTGTGTTATTTACGCCACACAATGCGTGGGGCAGCGACAATGCCCAACGCAAATTATGGTCGATTTTGGCGCAGCAAGTTAGTAGTTTTATCTTACATCACGCATAACGATAATAAATAACAGGACGTTGACTATGGCCAAATTATCTACTAAAGCATCACTATTACAACAATTGATTCCCCAAGATTTTTCACTGTTAATGGCGGGTGTTCGCCTAGAATTATTAACCCCTGCGCATACGGATGACTTAGCGATTGCTTGTCAAGACGGTCAGCTTTGGGAATTGATTTACACCAGTACACCGACAATCGATGGCGTTGCCGATTATATCCGTACGGCTGAGGTGATGCTCGATAGGATTGCATTTGTGGTGATTGATGAAACAACGGGCAAGGCGATAGGTACGACGAGCTATCACGATATTCTAACCGCGCCTAAGCGCTTAGAGATTGGTTATACTTGGTATGCCCAAAGCTATTGGCGGAGCCATGTAAATACCGCTTGCAAGTTGATGCTGATGGGTTATGCCTTTGAAACGCTTGGCTATCAAACTGTGGGATGGCGCACTGATATTTTAAACACCCGTTCCCAACAAGCGATTGAGCGACTGGGGGCAAAAAAAGACGGTATCATCCGAGGCAATCGCCTCAATAAAGACGGCAACATCTCAGATACCGTGATGTACAGTGTGATAGCCAGTGAGTGGCCAACGGTTAAGGCCAATTTAACCAACAAGCTTGAACGCGTATAAGTTTTTAGCCGTAACAACATGACCGTCAAACACTAAATAATTCATTTAGATGGATAAAATATGCCCCCAGATAGTAAGAAAGACTATTTTTCTGAGCGAGCCAGCACCTTTGACCAAGGCGCACACCGTGTCCGAAACGTAGACATGATTGCCGATGCGATTCGCAAGCAAGTGGCACTGACGCCCGAGATGACCGTGATGGACTTTGGCGCAGGGACGGGATTGCTATTAGAGCGTATTGCGCCCCAAGTCGCCCATATGCTGGCCGTTGATACCTCAGCGTCAATGCTTGCAGAGTTACAAAAAAAACGTCCTGACCTGAGCAGTGAATTGACCTGTATCCAAGCCGATATCACTGAATCAACGGATGCACTTGCCCATTGGCTTGGACAAGTCGATGGCATTATCTCATCGATGGCGTTACACCATGTCAAAGACACCCAAACCTTGATACGTGAGTTCTATCAATTACTCAAGCCGAAAGGGTTTATCGCATTGGCGGATTTGGACAGTGAAGACGGCAGTTTTCATGGGGCGGATGCGGCCGAGAGAGGGGTGCATCATTTTGGCTTTGACCGTATAGCATTACAACGCCTTGTCGAGTCGGTTGGCTTTGTGGATGTGGCATTTGTCACTGCCAATACGTTGCAGCGCCCACAAGGTGAGTTTCCTATCTTTTTACTAACTGCGAAAAAACCTAACCATGACCAATAATCAACATCCATCACTGACCATCGGTATTTATCGCCATTATAAGGGTAACCTCTATCAAGTCCTGCACTTGGCCACGCATAGCGAAACAGCAGAAAGTTTGGTCGTGTATCGCGCATTGTACGGTGAATATGGTGTGTGGGTCAGACCATTAGCTATGTTTAGTGAAACAGTTACGATTGATGGTGTAACACAGCCGCGCTTTGCCTTGGTACAAGCATTAGCGAGTTGATGACTGGCTAGATTAGTTAGTAATTAAGGGTAAATTCCATGCTGAAGAACGCTAGTATTTTTTTAAGTATTTTTCTGTTTGGCTGTTCGGCCATTCACCCTAATGTGCCGACCTCAAAGGTTGCAAGAGTAGAAGAAAAGAACAAAGCGACCAGTATCTTTTATTAACTTCTAAATCCTACTATGCCAGCTCAAGCCATGTCTGCGGTTGAGGGGCGATTTGAATGGAAAGATGAGTGCATTTATTTGGTCAATAGACGAGGCACTTATAGTACGGCTATGTTTCCATCTTATCCAAAAGAACATGTTCAATGGGATGAGGAAAGCAAAACGCTAAATTTAAAAGGGCATATTTTTCGAATGGGCGATTGGATTAAGACCAATGGAAACTATGATACTTATGTCCCTAATGTGGGTAGATTTATAGAGTATGAAAACCAAGGTGATAAAAAATGCTTAACTACTAGCTTAGCTTATGTTGGAACGGTAAGTATTAGGTAGTAGGGTAAAGGTTATATTGAATGAAGCAGTCGCCAGTTTTGATATTGACTGGCGCTTTTTTGATTTTTTTAAGGGTAAAAAAACAAAAACCCCAAACTTAAAGTCTGGGGTTTAGCGAATGATGATGGTGGCGTGGGGCAGGATCGAACTGCCGACACACGGATTTTCAATCCGTTGCTCTACCGACTGAGCTACCGCGCCATGTTGTTTGCAACATTTTGATTGCTCATCATTTGAGGCGCTATTAAACTAAAAAACGCGTTACCTGTCAAGCATTAATTTTAAAAAACTTAAAATAAATGCAAATTGTGGCAAAAAAGCACCGAATGGGTGCTATTGACCGCTAACCCAACTCATAGCGGTTTAGAATCAATTGAATCACCACATCATTGCCGACAAAGTTTAGAATGCCTTGTTTGCGCTCAAGGTCAGTGACTTGTTTGATAAGTTTGGCAGCGATACCACGGCCACGATTGGCGGTGTGTACCACGATGTTTTGTAAGCGACGTTGCCCATCAATCCCATCATCGGTGACCAGCAGCGCGGCAATTGGACGTGCATTAAACATCCCTACGTACAGTTTTGCGCCTTTGCCAAACCATTTTTCGAAGACCTTAATGGCGGTTTCACCGTTGTCAAAATCCGGTGAACTGTCATAAAGCTGCTCAAGGCGCGTCTTTAATAAAGGGTCATCGATGGCATTTTTTTCAAAGTTGTTGATAGCGATGCTTTCTAGTGGCATAGTCGTTCCTAATGATTACTCTAGTATGGCGCGCATAGCAGACGCGCATCGTTGAAAAGCATTAACTGTGTTGCATAATGAATCGCGGCACAAGGGCATACCATGCTATTGTAGCATTTTTCTGACAAAATCGTTTTAATAGCATAAGATGACCCCCATTATCACCCCATTCGTAATCCACGGTTTTGCTTCCTCTTGTTTAGCCGCTAGCATAATAATAACAGGCTTTTTGTAACAGGCATTTTTTTATGGCAATCATGCGCTTTTTTGAATCTCGGCTTAACCCGTATCCCGATGATGACTATGTGCTACCCACGGATAGTTTTCTAAAGTTCTTATGGGCATGTACCAAGGGTTTGCGTGGCTGGATTTTTTTGTTTATGTTCCTGACCGCGTTGACGGGTATCTATGAGTCGCTACTGTACGCATGGATTGGGCAAATTGTCGATTGGCTAGGGCAATATTCGCCCGCTGAGTTGTGGGCACAAAAAGGCAACTTGCTACTGATGATGGTCGCAGTGCTGTTATTAAGCCCTGTGTGGGTTGGGCTTGCATCTTTGGTGCATTTTCAAACCTTGCAAGGTGTGTTTCCGATGCAGATGCGTTGGCGCTTTCACCGTCAGATGCTTGGTCAGTCGATGCAGTTTTATCAAGACGAGTTTTCTGGCCGGGTGTCTGCCAAGGTCATGCAGACGGCACTGGCGGTGCGCGATACCATTATCACCATTGCTGATATGTTGGTGTATGTGTTGGTGTACTTTGTCAGTAGTGGTGTGATTTTGGCGAGCCTAGATAGTTGGTTGTTATTACCATTTTTGGGTTGGATGGTGACTTTCGTTGCCACAATTACGTATTTTATTCCGAAGTTGCGTGACTCGGCCAGTCGACAAGCGGATGCGCGTGCCTTGATGACCGGTCGCGTGACCGATGCTTATGCCAACATCACCACCGTAAAGCTATTTAGCCATTCGCGCCGCGAAATGAAGTATGCCAAAGATGCGATGAACCAATTCATGGACACGGTGCATGACCAAATGCGCTGGGTGTCACGCCTAGAAGTCGTCAATCACGTCACCAATGTTTTAATGGTTGGCTCAACGGTGGCATTGGGCTTGTATTTATGGGCAAATCAGGGCCTAAGTGTCGGTGCGATTGCCGCAGCAACGGCGATGGCGATGCGCCTTAATGGCTTGACGCATTGGATTATGTGGCAAACCGCGAGCTTGTTTGAAAATATCGGCACGGTACAAGACGGTATGCGCACCTTGTCCAAACCGCACACCGTGGTAGATAAGCCAAATGCGGGTGAGTTGGTGGTGACCCAAGGTAATATCGCGTTTAGCCGTGTTGACTTTAACTATGGCAAAAAAGGCAGCAAAACCGAGCAAGGCATAGCGGTACAAAAGCTACTCGATGACTTTAATCTGCATATCAAACCGGGTGAAAAAATCGGCCTAGTCGGACGCAGTGGTGCAGGTAAATCAACCTTGGTCAACTTGCTACTGCGGTTTTATGATGTCGATGGCGGGGCGATTTTAATTGATGGGCAAGATATTGCCACCGTCGCCCAAGACAGCTTACGTCAACAAATCGGTATGGTGACCCAAGATACCTCACTGCTGCATCGTACGGTACGCGAGAACATCGCCTATGGTCGTCCGGATGCGACTGATGAAGAAATTATCGCCGCGGCGAAACAAGCGCATGCGTGGGAATTTATTGAGCAGCTTAGCGATGCCACAGGTCGTAGCGGTCTTGATACCCAAGTCGGTGAACGTGGTGTTAAGCTATCAGGTGGTCAGCGTCAACGTATTGCCATCGCCCGCGTTATGCTCAAAAACGCCCCGATTTTGCTCCTTGATGAAGCGACGTCGGCATTGGACTCCGAGGTTGAACACGCGATTACTGATAGCTTAAATGAGATGATGGCCGGTAAGACCGTGATTGCGATTGCCCACCGTTTATCAACGATTGCCGCACTCGATAGATTGGTGGTGATGGACAAAGGACGGATTGTTGAGCAAGGCAGTCACAGTGAGTTATTGGCGCAAGGTGGCGTGTATGCTAGATTGTGGCAACGTCAAAGTGGTGGCTTCTTGGGAGAAGATGATTAATTTACCCTAGAGAATTGGCCTAACCCATCATAGATAAAAAAGGAAACACAACGCATGGACGCACATACACGCATCTTAAATGGTAAAACTGCCCGTTACTTTACCATGAGCAATCCCAAAGCACAGCAAACCGCGCACTTTTATGGCGGTAATGGCTTTGCCGTGGGTGTGTATGCACCCTTACTCAATGCGCTCCATGAAAAACTCAATATCATACTTATGATCTAGCTGTGAAAGATAAAATTCCATCATATCAGCTTTATAGTTGACTGACATATAAAATTTATGGCAACCAATG
>ERZ650312.1736-NODE-1736-length-12200-cov-5.834170_pt1 | contig 12200 bp, 8 predicted proteins | sample MGYA00376248_ERZ650312 | MGnify/ENA primary metagenome ERZ650312 (study PRJEB26733, sample SAMN07839316) | wastewater metagenome | biome: urban; feature: wastewater treatment plant; material: waste water | place: USA: North Carolina | collected 2016-07-28 ... | reverse complement strand
CAGTTGCTGACCAATTGCAAAACATGGCGCATATCATGTTTGGCGGTCTGACCCATGACCCTGCAATTGAATTAGGTAAATTACTATTAAAAATTACGCCGCCGAGTTTAGATAAAATTTTCTATGCAGATTCAGGTTCAGTTGCTGTAGAAGTCGCCTTAAAAATGGCCGTGCAATATTGGGCTGCGTTGAATCAACCCGCGAAAACCAACTTTATTACCACCCGTTCTGGCTATCATGGCGATACATGGAATGCGATGTCTGTCTGTGACCCAGTCACGGGGATGCATCAGATTTTTGGTACAAGTTTACCGAATCGAATTTTTGTACCCGCACCACAAAGTCGTTTTGATGGTGAATGGAATCCACACGATATTCAGCAACTCAAACAGCAGATTGAACAGCATCATCACACTATTGCAGCACTGATTATCGAGCCGATTGTACAAGGTGCAGGTGGCATGCGTTTTTATCATCCTGAGTATTTACGCCAAGCCAAGGCTTTATGTGAACAATACAATTTATTGTTAATTTTCGATGAGATTGCCACGGGTTTTGGGCGCACAGGCAAAATGTTTGCTTGGGAACATGCCCAAGTTGAACCCGATATTATGTGTATTGGCAAAGGTTTAACGGGCGGTTATATGACGCTGTCTGCAACCTTGACCACCAAGCAAGTGGCTGAAAGCATTAGTCGTGGTGAAGCGGGTGTGTTTATGCACGGCCCAACCTTTATGGCGAATCCGCTGGCCTGTGCAGTAGCATTAAGAAGCACCCAATTATTGGTGGAACAGGATTGGCAAGCCAATATTCAACGGATTGAAAAGATTCTTGCTGAACAATTAACGGATTTAGCTCAGCTCGATCATGTTGCGGATGTACGGGTTTTAGGGGCGATTGGTGTGGTTGAATTAACCAGCAATGTCGATATGAAAACCTTGCAGCAACAGTTTGTTGAACGGGGTATTTGGGTACGACCATTTGGAAAATTGGTCTATGTAATGCCGCCGTATGTGATCACAGATGACGAACTCCATTATTTATTAGCACAGATGAGTGAAGTGGTAAAAAATATGCAAGGAGCAAATGCCAATGTCCTTGCTTGATCATTATGCCGAGCAGCTTGACCAGTTCAAACAGCAAGGTAATTTCCGCCAATTTACTGCAAATCAACAGCAGGGAAAATGGATCACGATTCAAGATCGAACCATGTTGAATCTGGCATCCAATGATTATTTAGGCTTGGCCGCTGACTTAAATTTAAGAGAAGAATTTCTTGATACGCTGAAAATTGAACGAGCGCTCTTTAGTTCATCTTCGTCACGCTTGCTCACGGGTAATTTTGCAGAATATGAACAATTTGAAAATAGCCTAAGCATAGCCTTTGGTCGTGCAGCTTTACTTTTCAATAGTGGCTACCACATGAATATCGGTATTTTGCCGGCCTTGTGTGATAGCAAAACCGTGATTCTAGCCGATAAACTGGTACATGCCAGTATGATTGATGGTATTCGTCTATCGAATGCTCAATATGTGCGTTATCGTCATAATGATTTGCAGCATCTGGAACAGTTATTGCAAAAGTATCATCAAGATGAACAAGTTGAACGCATTATTGTGGTGACTGAAAGTATTTTTAGTATGGATGGCGATGAGACGGATTTAGCAGCATTGGCACTGTTAAAGCAGCGCTTTGCCAAAACCATGTTGTATGTCGATGAAGCACATGCGATTGGGGTTAGGGGAGAGCAAGGTCTGGGTTGTGCTGAACAATATGGCGTATTGGATCAGATTGATTTCTTGGTGGGAACCTTTGGCAAAGCAATTGCCTCAGTGGGCGGTTATATCATTTGTGATTCGATTATCCGTGATTATCTGATCAATAAAATGCGTCCATTGATTTTTAGTACCGCATTGCCACCGATCTCAATGGCATGGTCAGATTTTATTTTTAATAAAGTATTGAGCATGCAGCAACAGCGTCAGCACTTGGCCGAGATCAGTCAGTATTTACAGCAAGCGGTAATTGCAAAAGGTTTTTCAAGCCCATCGAGCAGTCATATCATTCCAGTTATCGTAGGTGAAAGCCAAGCGGCCATTGAAAAAGCACGCTATGTACAACAACAAGGTTTTTATGCTATGCCAGTACGCCCACCAACAGTGCCACAAAATAGTTCACGCCTGCGAATTTCATTAACCTCTTTGGTGCAAAAAAATGAATTGCAACAACTAGTGGAGTGTTTGTGAGTATTAATAAAGCACTGGTTGCCCAACGTTTTGCCAAAGCAGGGCAAAGCTATGTCGAGCATGCTGTGGTACAGAAACAGATTAGTGCACAATTATTTAAATACCTTAAAGTGTATTGTCCGCAGAACTTAGCCTCTGTGCTTGAGATTGGCTGCGGTTCGGGTAATTTAACTCACTTATTTCATTCTTATTTTCAAGTTGATCAACTATTTTTAAATGATCTTTATGAGGATGTAGATCAGCATTTTTCAACGATTGAAAATATAGCTTGGTTGATCGGAGATATTGAGCAACTGCATTTACCGCAGTCCTTAGATGCAGTGATTTCTAGTTCAGCATTACAGTGGATGACTGATCTACCTACGTTATTGCACCGAATTCATGATGCTTTAAAACCCAATGCATATTTCGGTTTTTCCACTTTTGGGTCAGATAATCTCACTGAAATTAAGCAGTTGACAGGGCAAGGCTTAAATTATATTAGCCTAGAGTTTTTAAAACGACAGCTTGAACAGCAAAACTTTGAAGTGCTGTTCATTGAGCAAGAAGTGAAGCAGATTTATTTTGATCATCCAAAATCGGTATTGCAGCATTTAAAAGCGACAGGCGTGACCGCAACAGCAAAATCGCATCGTTGGACCAAGCAATCCTTACAGCAGTTTTATTCAGATTATCAACAGTTTTATGGTGAGCAGGGTTTTAGCCTGACTTATCACCCGATCTATGTGATTGCGCGGAGAATAGCATGAGTGCAGCAATTTATTTTGTCAGCGGTATTGATACTGAAATTGGTAAAACTTATGCCACAGGTTATCTTGCCAAACTTTGGACCGAACAAGGGCAGCGTGTTATCACCCAGAAGTTGGTGCAAACTGGCAATGTCGATGTGTCTGAAGACATCGAAAAACACCGTGAAATTATGGGCAGTGGCTGGTTTCAGGAAGATCATGAAAAATTGACCATGCCTGAGATTTTCACTTATCCAGCTTCACCACATTTAGCTACACGTTTAGATGGGCGTGAGTTAGATTTTGCCAAGATCGAAGCTGCAACTAAAGAGCTTGCTCAGCGTTTTGATGTGGTGCTATTAGAAGGTGCTGGTGGATTGATGGTGCCTTTAACCACAGAGTTGTTGACCATTGATTATATTGCTCAACATCAATTTCCTGTGATTTTAGTGACTTCAGGACGTTTGGGCAGTATTAATCATACTTTATTGAGTTTAGAGGCATTAAAGCAGCGTGATTTGAATTTGCATGCTTTGGTGTATAACTTAAAGGATGAGTCGAAAGATCCACTTATTTCGAAAGATACCGCTGATTATTTAAAAGCTTATTTGACAAAGCATTTTCCAGAAGCAGAATGGATTGAGTTGGAAAAATTTAAATAGCTTTAGATATTTATTGTCTAGTAAATATCTGTGATCGTGGAGGGCGGCAAGGATGCCGCCAAGTTAGAGTGCCTTGCGCTGCTTTCAAAGCCTTGCTTTGAAATTGCTCAGGACGTACCGTCAGTCTAACAAAAGATTTTTGTTACTTTTCATCTTTGAAAAGTAAGAAGGTTTCCCTATGATCGGATGAGAGCTTGGGGAGACTCCGTCAAGACCGCTTTCAGATTTAATCACTAAAGAGAAATCATAATGAATAAAAAGAATTTTATTTATATAACCCTCTGCCTGTCAGGTCTAATCTCGACCACCCACGCTGCTGTACCCACAGATAAAACCATTATTAGCTGGATTATTAACTTTCAGGATTCAAATGCCAATCCACCCCAAGCGATTCTGATTGACCATACTGAAAAAGTGAAACTGGTTTCAGGTGAAGAGGCGTATTTATCAGGTGTGAGTTTTGAAAATGCAGGACGTAATTTTTGGGCTGGTTATGTATTAACCCGTCCAAAATTAAAACAGGCTCGAATCTTAAAAGAGTTTGGTGGCCAATCAAATAGCTTTAAAGTGCATTCAACCGTTTATAAAGGCAAACCGATTCAACTGATCGAAATTGAAAGTGCTGGTTCAGGACAGGGAACGGTTGAATCGAGCAAAAGTCTGGTGTATCTGAGTCAATGGAATACTAGGTTGATTACAGAAGTACGGGAATCCTCTTATGCAGGACGTTACGATGACAAACTAAATGCGGAAGATTGTCGTACAGGTTCAGATGATACAGGCTATTTAAATGTCATGTCTTATTCGCCTTATGTGGTGAAAACCACCGTAACGGGAAATGCCTGTAATGACAAACCCAAAGGCTATAAGGTGAATAGCACCATCATTCCAATCGTGATCAATGAAATAAAATAACAACTTATTTTGATAAAACAACATTCTATTTTAATCAAATGTTGAAAATATTAATTCATTGATTCTTTTGCAAAAATATAGAATGATGGAGTCCATAAAAGCAAATTCATCAATACACCTGAATACTGGCGAAAAGCTGGATATGGATTAAAAATCAGGATATGAGCATTATATTGAAGCCTCAATTTTTTAAAGCCGCCTTAATTGCGGTCATGATTACAGGGATGCCAGTCAGCCATGCAAAGACTCCTGCCCAAGCCGACAAGGTGCTGCGGGTGGCATTTCCTGCACCTGATGATGGTTTTGATATGGTCAAAACCTCCAATTTTTACAGTGGCAATATTGCCGATGTGATTTTTGAAAGATTACTTCAATACGATTACTTGGCAAATCCAGTCAGGCTAGTGCCTGCAACGGCTCAGAGCTTGCCTGTGATTGAAAAAAATGGACAGGTCTATACTTTTAAAATCAAGCCAGGCATTTACTTTACGGATGATCCTGCATTTAAAGGCAAGCGACGGGAACTGGTCGCTGAGGATTATGTCTATGCGGTCAAGCGTATTCTTGATCCAAAGAATCATGCGCCATCTTTTTCCTTTATTGACAATAAATTGCTTGGTGCAAATGCGCTGGTTGAGCAAGCCAACAAGACAGGAAAATTTGATTATGATGCACCGATTGAGGGAGTAAAAGCCCTCGACAAATACACCATTCAATTTACCCTGACCCAGCCTGATTATAATTTCCCCTATATTCTTGCCTATAGCACCTTTGGCGCAACGGCTCGGGAAGTAGTTGAATACTATAAAGATCGTATCGGTATGCACCCTGTCGGCACAGGGCCTTATATGCTGGGTAAATATGTTCCTCGCAGTAAAATCGAGCTGGTCGCTAATCCTGATTATCGTGGTTTTATCTGGAATTTTAAATCCACAGGCACGGCTTGGGATAATCAACTGGTCAAGCAAATGAGTGGTAAACACATGCCACAAATTGGCAAAGTGACGGTCAGTATTATTGAAGAAGAACAATCACGCTGGCTGGCATTTCAGTCCAAACAACTTGATTTTGATAGCTTAACGGCTAATGCCATTGCCAAAGCCTTAGACCAAAACAATCAACTGAATGCGGAGATGCAAAAAAAGGGCATTCGCCTGTATGCAAATAAGGAAGCAGAAGTCACCTACACCATGTTTAACATGCGTGATCCTGTGGTCGGTGGCAGCAGTCTGGATAAAATTGCGTTAAGACGAGCGATTGCCATGTCATTGAATATGAATGAGTATATTCGTATTCTGCGTAAGGGGCAGGCGGTTAAGGCAGAAATGCTGGTACCTGCTGGCGTCAATGGTCATAACCCGAATTATCGCAGTAGCATTGGTTATAACCCTGTCTTGGCAAATAAGTTGCTGGATCATTTTGGCTATAAAAAGGCGGCAGATGGTTATCGCACGTTCCCAAATGGCAAGCCTTTAATCCTTAAAATTAATACCGAAAGTAGTTCATCTGCTGTGATTTATTCAGAACTGTGGAAAAAGGGGCTGGATGCGATTGGGATTCGGGCAGATTTTAAGGTCAGTAATTTTGCTGACAACCTCAAGGCTGCTTTTCAATGTCAATATATGATGTGGGGCGGTGCGTGGCACGCCGATTATCCAGAGGGAGAAAATTTTGCTCAACTGCTTTATGGGGCGAATGTTGGTCGAGGCAATTTATCCTGTTATCAATCCGTAGCCTATGATGCGCTGTATCAAAATGCAATGAAATTACCGCCTGATCAACGTATGCCGTTTTATGAAAAAATGAGCCGACAAATTGAAGCGGACAATCCGTGGGTGCTACAGGATACCCGTAACCGTAACTGGGTCATTCAGCCTGAAATTCAGGGTTTTAAGGCACATCCGATTATGAATAGCAATTGGCAATATCTGGATATTGTTCCAACACAAAAGAAATAATGTGAACACGTATGAAGCAGAATTTTAAAATTTCATTGCAGCAGTATGGGATGGCGGTCTTGCTTGGCACAATCTCGATTGGCATAAGCAATGGCACAATGGCAAAAAGTCCAGCCAATCCAAACAAGGTGCTGCGCTATGCCTTTCCTGTGGCGGAAACAGGTTTTGATCCTGCCGCAGTTCAGGATTTGTATTCAGCGCATGTACTGTATTCCATTTTCGATACCTTATATACCTATGATTATCTGGCTTCACCTGCCAAGCTGATTCCCAATGCTGCGGCTGCCTTGCCAGAAGTCAGTGCGGATGGCTTGACTTATACTATCCGTCTTAAAAAAGGGATTTATTTTTCCCCTGACCCTGTGTTTAAGGGGAAGCCACGAGAACTCACCGCAGCAGATTATGCTTATTCCTTTAAGCGTTTGCTTGATCCGCAACTGCATTCACCCAGTAGTTGGCTGTTTGAGGGACGCATCGCAGGAATGGATGCGGTGATTCAACAGGCGAACAAAACAGGGAAATTTAATTATGATCAACCGATTGCAGGCTTGCAAACGCCTGATCGTTATACGCTGGTGATTCGTTTAACCGAAGCAAATCATAATTTTCCGATGTTGCTGGCTCACCAGCCAACAGGGGCAGTGGCGCGTGAGGTGATTGAGCATTATCGGGACAAGGCTGGTTTTGTCATGGGGCATCCGATTGGCACAGGGCCATATCTATTGTCTCGCTGGACACCTGCTTCACGGATTATTTTAAAAGCCAATCCTGACTATCGTGGCTTTGTCTGGGATTTTAAGGCCAGCAATCCAGACGATCAGAAAATTGTCCAGCAAATGCAAGGCAAGAAAATGCCACAGATTGGTGTGGTGGATATTCAGGTGATTGAGGAAGCACAGTCGGGGTGGTTGTCGTTTCAGAAAGATGGACTGGATTTATTGACCTTAACAGGAGATTTGCCTGCTCAGGCACTCAAAGATAGTAAGTTAAAAGCTGAATTTGAGCAAAAGGGTATTCAGCTTTCCCGAATTTCTGATCCCTCGATTGATTATTTATACTGGAATATGCAAAACCCTATGGTCGGTGGATTGAGTAAGGAAAAAATTGCCTTACGCCGTGCGATGGCCATGGCACATTCACCTGAAAAAGACATTCAGATTTTAATGAAAGGTGATGCTAGGCGTTTACAGTTCCCGATTCCTTACGGCGTGGCAGGGCATGATCCCGATTATAAGGGCAGTGTGCCCTATTCGGTGAAAGCGGCCAATTTGTTGCTGGATCGTTATCATTATAAAATTGGGGCGGATGGCTGGCGTAGTTTACCGAATGGTAAGCCTCTGGTGATTGAGTTTATGCCATCCAGTAATAGCGCACGAAGTATGCAAATGGCTGAATTATTAAAGAAAGATTTAGCCAGTATTAAAGTGAATATGGTCTCCAAACCTGTGCCCTTTGCTGAGGGTTTAAAAGCAGAAAAGCAATGTAAAACCATGTTCAAGGGTTCTGCATGGATTGCGGATTATCCTGATGGCGATAATTTTATGCAGTTGTTTTATGGCAAAAATGTCAATGCCACCAATAATTCCTGTTTTAAGTTGCCTGAATATGACCGTTTGTATGAGCAGTCACTTAAACTGTCTAATGGGCCTGAACGAGATCAGCTTTATCGGAAGATGGCACGGCTTTTAGAGTTTTATTCGCCTGTGCAAATGATTTCCAGTCGTTATCGTAATGTTCTGATTCAGCCCCGTGTGATTGGCTATAAAAAGCATCCGATTTTGCCTGCGGAATGGATGTATATTGATATTGAGGAAAGGAAATAATTTTTTGTGTCTGCATCATGGAGTCTTGCCGAGTTTATATCTAATTTTGCTATCAGCCTGCGGCTCGCCTTACTTTTCAAGGATGAAAAGTAAGCAAAAATCCTTTGTCGGACTGACGGTACGTCCCTGTTACCGCAGTCCGACAGGGCGGCATCCATGCCGCCTCCACGATAGTAAATATTGATTTAGATTCTGACAGTAAGAGTCTTTTAAAAATTAGTATTAGAGTGAATTGAACAGAATTGAAATGAATTGGAGAAAGCGTGTGGCAAAAAAGACATTAACGAACTTGGGGCTATGCTTTATTGGTCTTTGTGGGATGAATCAAACGGTATGGGCAGAACCAGCACGCGCTACCTTACCTATTTTAAAACTCGCTGATCAACCGCAATGGTGTGATGCCAGTATTCAAAAACTCCAGCAACAAATCACTGAACTCGAAAAAAAACCAGTCAAAGCTGAGTCTAATGCTGCACCTGTTTTAGCAGAATGGGATGCCTTTATGGCGATGTTTGAGGACTTGACCAATCCGATCAGCTTATATCGTAATGTCTATCCTGATGAAAAGTTTCGTCAGGCGGCAGATGACTGTATTGTGAAAATGGAACAGCTACAGACCGATTTATATCAGAATCCAAAACTCTATCAACGCATTAAAAACAGCAAGGCGACTGATCCAATTGATGTGAAATACCGTCAGGATATTTTAACTGACTTTGAAAATACGGGCGTGCAATTACCGCCTGCAAAAAGAATACGCTTAAAGGAAATCCGTAACCTGCAAACCCAACTTTCACAGCAATTTACCCGTAATATCAATGATAATCCTGAAAAACTGGAATTTACCCCAGATGAGTTAAAAGGCTTGCCAGAAAGCTATCTTGCCAATGCCAAGAAAAATGATAAGGGTAACTATTTGCTGGGATTTGATTATCCTGCCTATCAACCGTTTATGGAACTTTCTGAGAGTGATGCAGCCCGTAAACGCTACCAGACTGCTTTTACCCGACGGGGTACAGCAAAGAATCTGGACTTGCTCAAACAGATTATTGACCTCCGTTATGAACAGGCACAGTTATTCGGTGAGCCAAGCTATGCCGATCTCGCCTTAAAAAAACGCATGGCGAAAAATCCAAAAACGGTGAATGATTTCCTGAATAATATTTACCAGATTGTGACGCCACTTGAGCAAAAGGAAATGCAGGAATTAAGGGAATTTAAGGCAAAAACTCTAAATATTCCTTTAGAACAGGCAGAGATTACACGCTGGAACGTGGGTTATTGGACAGAGAAATTACGTAAGGACAAATACCAGATTGATCAGGAAAAATTGCGTGATTATTTCCCAACTTTAGCTGCACAGAAATGGTTGTTTGCGATTTCCTCAAATCTGTATGGCATTGAGTTTAAGCCTGCCAAAGTGGATACATGGCAGGATGAAGTTGAATATTACGATGTGACCGACCAGAAAACAGGACAACTGCTTGGCGGTTTGTATATGGATAAATTCCCGCGTGAGGGTAAATATGGGCATGCTGCGGTATGGGGCGTGTATGGCGGCAGTAGTTTAACAGGGCGTAAACCAATTTCGGTTTTAGTGACCAATTTTAATCGTAAAGGTTTAAACAGCAATGAGCTGGAAACCTTTGTGCATGAGTTTGGACATGCCTTGCATGGCATTTTGTCCGATACCCGTTATGTGGGACAGTCTGGAACATCAGTCGAGCGTGACTTTGTTGAAGCACCATCGCAAATGTATGAAGAATGGGCGAGACGTAAGGAAACCTTGTCTAAAGTGGCAGACTATTGTGATCCAGCCTGTCCACGTATTGATGATGCGCTGATTGAACGTTTAAATGCGGTACATAATTATGGACGTGGCGCACGTTATGCTCGCCAAACCCTGTATGCGCAATATGATATGGCATTGCATGATAAAGATCCTCGCCAGCTACAGCCACTAGATGTCTGGAAAAAAATGGAGTCAGCAACCGCATTGGGCTATGTGGAAAATACTCAGTTCCCAGGGCAGTTCGGGCATTTAATGGGCTATCAGGCGGGCTACTACGGTTATATGTGGTCAGAAGTGTTGGCACTGGATATGTTATCTGCCTTTGGGGATAACCTGAATAATCCAGAAATTGGGCAACGTTATCGTCAAACGGTTTTGTCACAAGGCAGCCAGAAAAAAGCGGCTGAATTGGTGAAAGATTTTCTGGGTAGGGCGCCTGACAACAAGGCATTTCTGGATGAAATTACAGGACAACGAGTCAAATAAGGATGTGCCAAGATGTTTGCTTATGTCGTGCGTAGACTCTGGCAAATGATTCCAACCATGTTGGGGGTCATTTTGCTGATTTTTTTCCTGTTTAACTGGGTTGGTGGCGACCCTGCCTATATTCTGGCAGGCAAAATGTCCAATCCAGAACAGATTGAAAATATCCGTAAACAGTTGGGGGTAGATCAGCCGTACTATATGCAGTTGTGGATTTTTATCAAGCAGATTCTGACTTTTGATTATGGCGCAAGCTGGAGTACAGGCGAATCAGTATCGCAGATTATCCTGACCCGTTTGGGGCCATCGCTGACCTTGCTAATTCCATTGGTGATTTTACAAACTGTGATCTCGATTGTACTGGCCTTGGCGGTGGCATCGGTACGTGGTTCACTGACAGACCGTATGGTGATGATGCTATGCACTGTCGGCATGTCGATCAGTATTCTGGTCTATATCATCATCTTCCAATATGTCTTGGCCTATCAGTTGGGCTGGTTTCCTGTGCAGGGCTGGAGCGACAGCTTTAGCGAAAATCTATTCTATTATTCCTTATTACCCATCCTGATTATGCTGGTGGTGAGCATTGCACCAACCTTACGTCTGTATCGTAGTTTTGTGCTGGATGAAATTCATCAGGACTATGTGCGTACTGCCCGTGCTAAAGGTGTGCCTGAAACACGGGTTTTGGGTGTTCATGTGTTGCGTAATGCCTCGATTCCGATTGTCACCGAAGTGATGGCAAGCTTGCCAGCTTTATTAATTGGTGCATTTTTGATTGAGCGTTTCTTTGGGATTCCAGGGATTGGTCGTGAAATTATTATTGCGGTGGAACGTAGTGATTTTCCTGTGATTAAGGCGATTACTGTTTATGTGGCAGCCGTCACCATGATTTTTAATTTGATTGCTGATCTGATCTACAAAGCCATCGACCCTCGTGTTCAGTTGAAATAGGAGGATCACGATGCTCAGTACAATTTTTAAAGGCAAAACCTCCTCAAATGAATCATCTGCGTCAACAGGACTCTGGCATTTGGCCTTGAATCGATTGAAATCAGATCGTATTGCAGTTGTTTCGTTTGTGATCGTACTGTTTTATTTCATTTTGCTGGCTTTATCCATGACAGGCGTGATTGCTTCTAATTGGAATAAAGAAGTGGCAGTCAGTTATGCACCACCGACATTTTTAGGTGCTGATACTGCATCAGATCAAATTAAGGCAATTACAGAAAGCACAGTAACTTTGCCTGAAAATCCTGTTGATCCACTCAAAGACGTGATTCAACAACTCAATGCAGAAATTCAGGCGGAACAGCACGGCAGTTCAGCCATAGACAACTATGGCATGCTTGATCCGTTGGCTGCGGATATGCAGGCAATTAATCAGCAGTTGGGCGGACATTTACTTGATCAACAACAGCAACTAAAAACCACCTTGCCATTTGGGGCAGACAAATGGGGACAGGATGTTTTACTGAAAACCATTAAGGGCGCTGAAACCTCAATTCTGGTCGGTTTGTTATCAGCTTTATTGGCAGTGGTGATTGGTACTTTTCTTGGCGCGATTGCAGGTTATTTTGGCGGTTGGATTG
>ERZ650312.1735-NODE-1735-length-12202-cov-8.296122_pt1 | contig 12202 bp, 8 predicted proteins | sample MGYA00376248_ERZ650312 | MGnify/ENA primary metagenome ERZ650312 (study PRJEB26733, sample SAMN07839316) | wastewater metagenome | biome: urban; feature: wastewater treatment plant; material: waste water | place: USA: North Carolina | collected 2016-07-28 ... | reverse complement strand
TTTATTCTGCGCCATGAGTTCCTTCTTTCGCTCCTCGGCATCCATATACATGCTGCGGAATTTATACATCTTAAACTTTCTGCCGTTTCTGCCGACTCTCTCCTGTGAGAAGAATATCGGTCCCGGCGATGCTATGTATATCGCCGGTCCCACAAATATCATGATGATAAGTGTGAACAGACAACCAACCAGACCTCCGACTATATCCATGCCCCTCTTTACCAGAAGTGCGCTGGTATTTGCATAGTTCACGCTTGATGTGACTACGGTATAGTCGCCTATCTTTTCTATCTGCTTATAGCCACCCTGGGCTGTTCCGTTTTTTGCTATGCCTGTATGCACAGCTATTCCCATCTCAAGGAATATATCTGCCATCTTCTCCGGATATTCATCCTCACTGCACGGCGGGATGAGTACCTCATCCACCCACTCATCACACGCATAGTCCACTATGCCATCGTGGTTTGCAACAATCGGTATGCCGCATATAGTCTTGCCCTTCATGTCTGTATCCAGTGAAGCTGCTACTATCTTTGTATAGCCTATACAGCTTTTCTCCACTGTGCGCAGTGTATCACGAAGTATTGCATCAGGTGCTATGACAAACAGTGATTTCTTAGATGCTCCAAAGTCCTTTTTCTTAAGGAAGCTCTTGAGCGCTAGTCTTGCTACATATGTTATTGTCACATAGATTGGAAACATGATATAAAATGATAATCGCGAGTATATATCAGCCATCTGTGTGGTGAACAGAAATAGCGCTGTCACCAGAAATACAAGCACTGCGTGCTTGCAGGTCGATATGAATTCATCCAGATATCCGCGTTTTAGGACGTTCTTGAATGAATCTGCCATTATCTCCACAAAGAAATCTATCAGAAGAAATGCTACACCCAGTATACGGTAGTCCTTGTCCACATATGGGTTATTAAAGCCGAAGCGTATCACATATGAAATAAAAAATGCTATAACAATGCATGCGATATCTATAAGCATAAAGTCTATATGCTTTGTCCATCCTCTGCCTTTCTTTCTGTACATTCTTTCCAAATTCTCCTTGTGGTATCTTTTATTTTCCTTTATACCTGTTCTAGGGGAGGTACCTTTGTACCCCCCCCGAATTATTTTAGCCTATTCTGTTTTACGTATGTTTTATTCGGTTATTTGTATCTTTTTCTGTATCTAATCAGGGTTTTCAATAATATATTTTCACCCATTTTTAATTCTTTGTCAATGAATATTAGGTTTTCTTTATAATTTTTGACACATTCGCTAACCGCTATAGTATTACAGCACCCATAATTATACATTATTATATGTCATGCTGCTTATTTTTCCTCAAACAGCCTCTGCTTCCTCTCTATCATCTCATCAATCCTTGCGATATACTGCCCTACATCCTTGACATTCTCGCATCTGTCGATGCGGTGTGTGCCATCCGGATTCGGTACGGGCCAGACACGCTTGGTGCTTGCTCCAGCTCCGCAGGCTACAATAGTCTGTTTTTCCTCCATGATCAGTATGTTGTATACGCCGGCCTTGCCCTTTGCCGCATAGCCCACGTTTTCCATGTTGCCTGCCATGCCCTTCTGCCTGTAGAGGTAGTATGGCTCAAGCCCCATCTGCTTACAGTAGGCTGCGCAGAGATCCATATGCTCCTGAGTGTTGACCATCTGCATATCGCTGTAGCGGTCCTTGAAGATGGTGAGTCTTGCAGCTCGCTTTACTGCGAGTGAATGGATGGTGACGTTGTCAGGCGCCAGTTCCTTCACCAGCTCCATTGTGTGCCTTACATCATCGAGTGTCTCCTCGGGAAGTCCCATGATGAGGTCCATGTTTATGTTGTCAAAGCCCAGCTCACGCGCGAGCTTGAAGCTTTGTATCGTATCGTCTACTGTGTGGTGTCTTCCTATTATATCGAGTGTCTGCTGCTTCATGGTCTGTGGATTTACTGATATACGGCTGATGCCGTTTTTCTTTAGTGCCAGGAGCTTTTCTCTCGTGATGGAGTCCGGTCTGCCTGCCTCCACTGTAAATTCCAGACAGTCCTTTAAATCAAAGCTGCATTTGATTTTTCTGATAAGCCTGTCAAGCTGCGCAGGGCTTAGTGTGGTCGGTGTGCCGCCTCCTATGTAGATGGAGTTTAGCTTCTTGTGGTAGAATTTCTGTGCCGTGTAGTCTATCTCCTTCTCGAGTGCGTCGAGGTAATCGTCCACGCGGTTTTTCCACACACCCAGCGGGTATGAGGTAAACGAGCAGTATGCACAGGTGCTCGGGCAGAAGGGTATGCCTATGTACAGGCTGTAGCCGTTGTCATAGTCCACCTTATCGAGCAGTGCCTTCTCACGCTTTGCTATGCCTATTGAGAGGTCGATTTTCTCATCGCTTGCGAGGTAGGTTTCCTTCAGATAGTCGTAGGTTTCCTTATCGCTCATGCCGTCCTCTATGCATTTCATGGCTATCTTGGTCGGTCTGATGCCTGAGAGTGTGCCCCACGGAAGGCTCTTTCCTGTGCCCTTTTCTATCATGGAATACAGGGCGAGCTTGAGGCGGTTTTTGGTCTCCTTGCGGTCTGCGCCGTCCACGGATATTTTTGTGCAGATTCTTTTTCCGGCTGTTTTAATGTCACTTTCGTCGGCTTGCTGCATCTCATCTGTCATGGAATTATTTCCACCGGCTCTATTCAGCGTCCACTCCACTGCAATTTCATCGCCCACATAGTCTATCTTAAATACCTGTGAGGCATCCGCAAATTCCTTTACGCCATCATCTGTCATCTCGTGGTGTGTGCAGGCTAAGTTTTTTCCCTCCACCTCATCAGGTGAGCAGCTATAGTACATCTGCACATCCTCCTGTGGGAAGAACTCCTTGAGCAGTGAGTGCACATCATATTCAAAATCCGGTTTATTAAATACTACTACTATCATAAGTAAGGGTTATACATCCTCTCGTTTTCTATGGTTGTTGTGTCGTTGTGGCCCGGGTACACCTCTGTATGCTCAGGCAGTGTCATGATTTTTTCCTTCACTGTGCGCACGAGGTCTGACATGCTGCCGCCCTTGAAATCCGTACGTCCGATTGAGCCGCAAAACAGTGAGTCTCCTGTAAAGATCACGTCCTCATACGGGAAATAATAGCAGCAGCCGCCCGGTGTATGCCCCGGTGTGTGAAGCACTACTATGTGAAAGCCTGCGATGTCAAGCTCCTGCTTATCCTTCAAAAATACATCTGCATAAAAGGTCTTTGACTGGCCCATCATGTAGCTGACATTAAGCTGCGGGTCATCGAGTGTGGCTTTGTCTGCCTCATGGATATATATCTTGATGCCGTAGCGGTCTGCGAGCGGCTTTGCATCAGTGGCATGGTCAAAGTGTCCGTGTGTGAGCAGTATTGCTACAGGCTTTGCGCCTGATTCGTCCACTTTTTTGGCGAGCTGATTAGCACACGCGCCCGGGTCTATTATTATCATTTCCTTTGTCTTTATATTGGTGACAAAGTAGCAGTTGGTCTGCACCGGTCCCACTACGAAGTGGTCTATCTTCATATTTACCATATGAGTGTACTCCTTGTCTGTTATATGTTATGCTTCACGCAAGAACCACCGGGATTTAGCCGGTGGTCCTCTCTACGTCTATTACACTTTCTATCTGTCTGAGCTTCTCCACTAGAACCTTTATCTGGTCCCTGCCTTTGATATTAAAAAATACCTCGATTGTAGCGATGCCCTGCTTGCTGGTCTTGGACTGGATACCACTGATATTGATTTCCTTCTCGGTAAATATCTTTGTGATATCTACGAGCAGTCCCGGCCTGTCATGACAGAATATCTTTAGGTCTGCCTGATACTCGGCACCGTTGTCCATGAGGGCTGTATCCTGCCACTCTGCTTCTATGAGCCTGTCCTTTTCTATCTTGGACAGATTGATGATATTCACGCAGTCTGTCCTGTGGATGGAGATGCCTCGGCCTCTTGTGACAAAGCCCACGATTTCATCTCCCGGAACAGGATTGCAGCACTTCGAGAAGTGCACAGCCACGTCATAGAGTCCGTGTACCACAATACCGCTCTTTGACTTGTGCTCGGGCTGTGTGCCTGCTGCCGCCTGCTGCTTTTCTGCGATGCTGCCAAGCACATCTGCATCTGTCACCGGCACCACATGATCCTTCTTGTACTCATCGTACATCCTGTTGACTATCTGGCTCTCCTTGAGTCCGCCGTGGCCGACGGTTGCAAGGCATGAGTTCCAGTCGTGGAAGCCGTATTTGCGGCGTATTTTCTCCTGATACTCAGGCTTGTTTATCTCAGCAAAGTTGATGCCCTTTGCCTTGGCATAGGCTGCTATCAGATCCTTGCCGTGCTGTATATTCTCCTCCTTGAGCTCACTTCTGAACCACTGGTTGATCTTGTTCTTGGCCTGTGTGCTCTTTACGACCTTGAGCCAGTCACGGCTTGGTCCCTTGGAGTTCTGTGAGGTGATTATCTCTATCTGGTCACCGTTTTTGATGACATAGTCTATCGGCACCAGCTTGCCGTTTACCTTGGCACCGACCATCTTGTTGCCGACCGCAGAGTGTATGCTGTAGGCAAAGTCTATAGGTGTGGAGCCCTTTGGCAGGTTCTTTACATCGCCGGACGGTGTGAATGCAAATACATTGTCGGAGAATAAATTTAAATCACTCTTTAATAAAGTCATAAACTCCTTATTATCCGACATGTCCTGCTGCCACTCGAGTATCTGGCGCAGCCAGCTGAGCTTCTCCTCCTCTGTGACAGTGGTGGTAGTGGCATTGCCGTTGTTTGCTTCCTTGTACTTCCAGTGCGCTGCGATACCGTACTCAGCTGTACGATGCATCTCATAGGTACGTATCTGTATCTCAAACGGCTGTCCGCTCGGGCCTATGAGTGTCGTGTGAAGCGACTGGTACATGTTCTGCTTCGGCATGGCAATATAGTCCTTGAAACGGCCCGGTATAGGCTTATACTTCTCATGTATGATACCAAGCACTGCGTAGCAGTCCGGTATGGTATCCACCAGAATCCTGATGGCAAAGAGGTCATATATCTGGTCTATAGTCTTGTCCTGATTGACCATCTTCTTATATATACTGAAGAAATGCTTTGCCCTGCCGTATATCTCTGCCTTGATACCGGCATCTGAAACATACTTCTTGACATCGTTTACCAGGCCCTGGATGTAGGTGTCGCGCTCTGTCTTTCTGAGGGCTACCTTCTCTACCAGATCGTAGTAGGCATCCGGATAGAGGTACTTCATACAAAGGTCCTCGAGCTCTATCTTTATCTTGCTGATACCAAGTCGCTGTGCGATAGGGCAGTAGATATCCTGTGTCTCTCTGGCGATACGCTGCTGTGCCTCCTTGGACTGGTACTTGAGTGTACGCATATTGTGCAGTCTGTCTGCCAGCTTTATGAGGATGACTCTGATATCCTTTGCCATGGCGAGAAACATCTTGCGCAGATTCTCAGCCTGCATCTCAAGCCTGTCCGCATTCTTGTCCTTCGGATCCTTGGTGCTGTCTGTCAGATGCAGGTGCTTTAACTTCGTGACACCATCCACCAGATGTGCGACATCGTCTCCAAACTCCGCACGCATCTCATCCATGGTCATGATGGTGTCCTCCAGCACATCATGGAGCAGTCCTGCTGCAATGGTTTCCTTATCCAGCTCGAGCTCGGCGAGTATTATGGCAACACAAAGCGGATGTATGATATAAGGCTCTCCTGACTTACGCGCCTGACCCTTATGAGCATCATAAGCTACCCTGTAGGCTTTGTCCACAAGGCTCGTGTCATCCGACGGATGGTACTTTTTGATTTCCTTTTTAAGCTCATCGTAAAGCTCCTCTGGGCTCGTAAAATCCTTTGTTCCCCTTATACCGCTGGTATCTGAGCGAAATTTGTCCGCTATTTTTTCTAATTCTTCTGTTGAGTAATCTGCCAATAGTCTCACCTCGATTGTAGTGTATCTTTAGTAGCCATTATATTTTATTTCTTTAAAAATTGCAATCTTATGTTGTTAGCCGATAACCATCTTTACTCCGCCATACATGCCGGCTGAGTTGCCGAGTGTGGCAAGCTTGATCTCTGTCTCACGGCTTGCATGGAAAGCATACTCTTTATAGTACTTTGCTGCTGTATCGATGATGATGCTGCCTGCCTTTGAAAGGCCTCCGCCTACAACAAATACCTCAGGGTCCATAACGCATGCTACTGCTGCCATTGCCTTGCCGAGAAGCTTCATAGACTGCTCTACTGCCGCAATGCCCGCTGCATCTCCTGCCTTTGCCGCATCGCATACATCCTTGGCTGTGAAGCCTGCATTTAAATCAAGCTTTGTTGCCACATCCCTGTGTGCTGCAATGTATCTCTCTGCCACTCTTACGAGACCGTTTGCTGATGCATACTGCTCTAAGCAGCCCTTCTTGCCGCAGCCACAGCACTCTGACTCATCATCTACCATAGGCATATGTCCTATCTCTCCGCCTGCTCCGTTTACTCCGGCTACGATTTTGCCCTCGCGGATGATTCCTCCGCCTACGCCTGTGCCGAGTGTGATCATGACTACATCCTGATGACCCTTTCCGCCACCCTGCCACATCTCACCGAGTGCAGCTACGTTGGCATCGTTTCCGGCCTTTACCTTGATGCCGCCGCACAGTACTGAGAGTGACTGTGCCACGTTGAACACGCCCCAGCCGAGGTTGACACACTTCAATACTGTTCCGTCATCCTTTATAGGTCCCGGCACTCCCATGCCTACGCCCTCGATGTCACCCATCTCGATGCCATGCTTCTCGTTATTCTCCTTGATGGATGCTGCGATATCAGGCAGGATGAGCTCGCCGGAATTCTCTGTGCGTGTAGGAATCTCCCATGTATCGACAAGCTTTCCTGTGGTCTCGAAAAAGCCTATCTTTACAGTTGTTCCACCTATATCTACTCCGTATGCATATTTCTTCATTTTTTCGTCCTCCAAATCGTTAAACTATGTTTATATTTTATTGCCTAATTGCATATTTTTCAATGTTTTTCATTGTTTTTTATATTTTTTCTATATATAGAAGCGTTTATATCATCATCCACATTCCCGCTATTTGTAAATCCAAGCTTTTTGGCAAGGCGAACCGATGCCTCATTTCTCTCATCTATCCGGCAGTAAAGCTCTTCAAAGTCTGTGTTTTCGCGCGCGTAGTCTATGATGAAGCGGCATACCTCCGTGGCATAGCCTTGGTTCCATAATTCCGGCGCTATCATATAGCCCAGTTCATCATGCTCAAGCCCTGCCCTGCCTATCAGCTTCCCTGTTTCCTTGGAAAATACAAGCCACATGCCATACTCGTAAAAGCCATACATGTTCTCTATATATGCTTTCTGGTATTCAAGCTCTGTCTCGTAGTCGTAAAGCGGTTCCACAAAGTCTGTCATGCCGGGCTTGTCATAGAGCTCATAGAGCGCAGGAAGGTCTGACAGGGACAGCTCACGTATCAGACACCTGTCTGTCTCGCCGATGTCCCACGGGATGTGATTATATCGCCTGCGCACCCGCTCCAGATACTCAATATCAAGCTCTGCAAGGCTCTCGACTGCATAGCGCGTGCCGCACTGCGGTTCTCCTACTGATGCTATGCCGAGTGAGTCAGCTATTTGCTTCTGCTGCCTGTTTGATACTATCCAGATGCAGTCTGTGGGAGCTTTCGGTATTCTTAGATTTCCCGTATTAGCTTTCGCGGTGTTATCTGCAGATTCTTGTATCGTTGTTTTTTGGAAGTCATTAATTGATTCATCAGCCGGTAGCGCAACATACAGTTTTTCTTGCAGCTCTTCTGACATAGATGCCTTGCCTGCCACACTTCTCCACTGCAGCTTGAATATCTCGTCATGATAGTAAAAAGAGGCAAGTTTTGCGCTTGCCTCATCGATAATTATTATCATTAAACTGTCTCCGGCTCCGGATAGTCCACTCCGAAGGTCTCAACTGTAACTGTCTTCATGACCTGAGCCTCAAGTGGTTTGTCCATGTAGTCTGTGCGCACCTCTGCGATCTTGTTTACCACATCCATGCCCTCGATTACCTTGCCGAATGCCGCATACTCACCGTCGAGATGTGGTGCATCCTGATGCATGATGAAGAACTGGCTGCCTGCTGAATCAGGTATCATGGTACGTGCCATTGAAAGTACACCGGCTGTGTGCTTTAAGTCATTTTTGAAGCCGTTGTGTGTGAACTCGCCCTTGATTTCATAGCCAGGGCCGCCTGTGCCGTTTCCGTCCGGATCTCCGCCCTGGAGCATGAAGCCCTTGATTACACGGTGGAAGCATACTCCGTCATAGAAGTTGTGATTGATTAAGCTGATAAAGTTGTTTACTGTGTTTGGTGCGATTTCCGGATAAAGCTCCGCCTTGATTACATCGCCGTTTTCCATTGTGATTGTTACGATTGGATTCTGTGCCATTATTTTTCTCTCTTTCTTTTATAATATTATGAGGCTTGGAGAATATCCATTCCTCGCAATTATTAAATATCGAATTAATTTCTACCCGATTGATTTTACCTGATTTTACTTACTCAGAGCCTCGACTACCTTCGGAAACTCCATGAAGTGTGATGCCTTCACCAGTATGGTGTCGCCCTCCTTCACATATGAAAGAAGCTCCTGTGTCATGGTCTCCCTATCCTCGAAATAGTGGATGTCTACATCGGATGATTTCTCCGCGGCTCCGGCTGCATATTCCTTTGCAAGCTCTCCTGCGGCAAAAAGTGTATGGATATGATTCTCTCCAACTGCTTCGCCTACCTCATGGTGCAGCTTTTTCTCATCGCTTCCAAGCTCTCCCATGTCTCCAAGCACTGCTATTGTCCTGCCCTTTGCATGTGAAAGCACCTCGATAGAGGATTTCATGGATACAGGATTTGCATTGTAGCAGTCATCTATCACTGTCATGCCGTGTGTTTTGATAAAATTGGTACGCCCTGCGATTGTCTCTGCTTTCTCGATTCCTGACTTTATCTCAGCTATTGTGAGGCCAAGCTGCAATCCGACAGCTGCTGCCGCCATGGCATTGTATACATTGTGCTCACCCGGGATGTGGATGTGTGCATCAAACTCACCCTCCGGAGTGACAAAATGAGCCTTCATGCCGTCAAAGCCCAGGTTTTCAATATTTGTGGTATATACTGATTTATGAACGCCTGAAGCTGATTCCTTGCCATAGTATATGGCAGGCTTTCCATTTACCGTCTGCACTGTGGCCAGCTTGTCGTCATCTGCATTCAGCACTGCGACCGCATCCGGCATCATATGCTCAAAGCACTCTGTCTTTGCTTTAAGCACACCATCCCTGTCGCCCAAAAACTCCAGATGGCAGTAGCCGATATTGGTGATGACCATGACATCCGGGCAAGACATAGTAGAAAGTCTGTGCATCTCGCCAAAATCAGATATGCCCATCTCAAGCACCGCTACCTGATGGCTTTCCCTGATTCCGAAAATGGTGAGTGGCAGGCCTATCTCGTTGTTGAAATTGCCTGCGGTCTTGTGGACGCTGTATTTCTGCTCAAGAACTGATGATATCATCTCCTTGGTGCTGGTCTTGCCGACACTTCCGGTGATACCCACCACCTTGATATCAAGGCTTTTTCTGTAAAATGCCGCGAGCTTTTTCATGGCATCGGTGGTTGATTCAACAAGCACATATGGGCCTGCCGGATCCGTAAGCTCATGCTCAGAGAGCACAATTGCCGCCCCCTGCTCAAACACAGTCGGAATGAATTTGTGTCCGTCCACCCTTTCTCCCTTTATCGGGATAAAAAGATAGCCCTCCTTCACCTGTCTGCTGTCTATGACTGCGCCGGTGATTGTCGTATCAAGCAGTGTCTCATCGCCTATGTATGTGCCCTCGCAGGCCTTTGCGATATTTGCAAATGTAAGATTCTTCATGTACTTATCCGACATGCTACACCTCATATTTTTTCAAAGATATGTCAATCAGATGCTCACAGAGCTGATTAAAGCTCATACCGATAACCGCTGCCTCCTGTGGCAGAAGACTGGTCGGAGTCATGCCCGGCAGTGTGTTTGCCTCGAGGCAGAACATCTCATTTTTGTCATTGAGCAAAAAGTCTGAGCGTGAATATGTGTCAAGCCCGATAACACGCGCAACCTCCTCGGCATAGTGCTGCATATCCTTTGTCACCTGCTCAGGAAGCTCGGCCGGACATGTCTCTACTGTACTGCCCGCCTTGTATTTATTCTTATAATCGTAGAAGCCCTCCTTCGGTGCAATCTCTATAATAGGAAGAGCCTTGCCCTCGATAACGCCGACAGAGAACTCCCTGCCCTGTACAAATTCCTCGATAACCAGCTCATTTTCCCACTTGAAGGCATCGTCAAGTGCCGCCTTGAACTCTGCCGCATCCCTAACGATGGTGACACCGATGCTTGAACCACCGCAGCATGGCTTTACCACGCATGGAAGTGTCAGGTCAAGCTTTGTGATATCGTCCTGTCTGGTCGCTCTTGTCATGGAAATACCCTTTGGAGTAGGGATACCGTTTGCAAGGAAGAACTGCTTTGATGTCTCCTTGTTCATGGCGATGGCTGAGCTTAAATAATCGCTGCCTGTATATTTGACACCGAAGAGGTCAAATGCTGCCTGTATCTTTCCGTTCTCTCCGTTTTCTCCGTGGAGTGCCATGAAAACAATGTCTGCCATCTGACACATTTTGATGACATTTGGTCCGAAGAAGCAAGGTGACTGGTCCTTTCTGGAAGCCTTTACCTTTGCGAGGTCAGGTGCCTCTGTCGGAATATCGCTGACCTGCACGCTTATCTCGTCCGCGCGGTCAAATATACCTGTCAGGTCCTCCTCCCTGTCACTATATCCCATAAATACATCCAATAATATAACTTTGTGGCCGTTCTCTTTGAGCGCCTTAGCTACCATGCTTCCTGTCTTGAAGGAAACATCTCTCTCTGTGCTGAGCCCTCCGGCAAGTACTACGATGTTCATTTTTGTCCTCTTTTCTTTGATTGAATTATCATGCTTTGGTTTAATTAAACACAATGCAATGCTTCTTTTTTAAAGCTATGAGTAATCAACATAATTTTTCCAAAATTATAACACCATTTGTGCAAAAAAGAAAGACCGGTTGCCCGGTCAAAAAAGAAATTCTCATTTTATTTTAAACTGTGTTAACTTCCAGCAGCTGTATCATTCTCATAAATACCATCCGCCCGTGCAAATCATCCTGTGAAAGTGATTCTCCGTACTTCAATACTAATAATCGGCACTGATAAAAATTCAGCTCAGGATTGCCAAAAAGCAAAATCCGCAAGGCTGCATTTTCCAGGTAATTGTGTATATTTCCCACCTCAATAAATATATCTACGATATCATCGAGGTTAATAAGTCCTTTCTGTTCATAATAAATTCTTCCCAAATATTTCATCCCTCCATCGACTTTATTTTTCGTAGAACTTCTTTTTTTGTCTTTCTTTTGAAATTTTGTCGCTTTTGCGAAATTTCACTCTTTGTTGGTGGATTCATTTTTCCATATAATATATCAATATTCTAGGCGCGTTACGCGCTTGTATTTTGAAGATTTCTATTAGAAGCTTCAATATTGATATGTGATTAGCAGTTTTCGACAAAATACGACATGGTTTTAGGTTTAATTTAGTTGGTTTTTGTTTAATATTGCTCTTTTTATATCAGAATTTTTGTAATGATAAATTTGTACTATTTTTGTGGTTTTTTCCTTGCTGGCTGCATCTGGTAGTCTTGATGCAATAAGGGCAATACAAGATAAATCCATAAAGACTTTTGCCCTTGCCATTTTTGCAACCCGGATGTTATCAAGGTTGTAATTATCTTTTAAATCTCCGAACGTACGCTCTACGCTGGTTCGTTGATTATATAGTTTTTCAAATGCTTTTGTTTCTCTGAATGGTGCTGTAATAAACCTTGAATTATCTTTGATTTTTCGACATAATCGTAACCAAGACTGCGTCTTAGAACCGGTAACCGGGTCAGATTTGAGACGCATAACCAATGCCTTTATATCTGATAATTGCTCTATTTGCATAGCATAATGTACAATAGCCATAGGTTGATAGCATAGTGGGCAGGTCTTGAGGAGCTATAATCCATAAAACTTTTAAAACAGCTCCCAAAATTCAGCCA
>ERZ650312.1734-NODE-1734-length-12204-cov-12.912503_pt1 | contig 12204 bp, 14 predicted proteins | sample MGYA00376248_ERZ650312 | MGnify/ENA primary metagenome ERZ650312 (study PRJEB26733, sample SAMN07839316) | wastewater metagenome | biome: urban; feature: wastewater treatment plant; material: waste water | place: USA: North Carolina | collected 2016-07-28 ... | reverse complement strand
CCACGATAAATATTTTGTTGCAATACAAATGATGACGCTTTACACGAAACTACACTTGCTGTAACAGTAATTAGGTCATCCATTAAGATTGGACGTGAATATTTTACGTTAATTTTATGTACGACAAAGTTATAGTCTTGTTGATGCCAATAATGATCAACACCCGATGCACGAAGCCATTCGGTACGGGTACGTTCCATAAAGCGAATATGGTTGGCGTGGTAAACAATACCGCCTGCATCAGTATCTTCCATATAGATACGAATTTTAAATTCAAATTTATTCGCCATGATGATGTTCCGCTTCAATGTTGCAAAGTTGTTTGATAAGCAATACTTATAGCTTAAGCCATGTCTATGAAATTGACGTGAATCGGGGCTATAAGTCAAGCTGTGTATAGCGTGGCAGTTTATCATTCTCAACGCTCGGTCCAATGGCACAAGATTTCAAACATGCTTTTAAGTTAAAATTAGCTGCCCGCCTTACACATGTAGATGATTCCTCTCAATGAGTAGTACATGAGCCGTTCAGTTAAATTTTTTGTGGTAATTGCCATATTGTATTTGTTGTGGAGGACGCTGTTCCAGTCAGATGGAGGAATTGCGGATAGCACAACCTATCAGTCATCGCAGCAAGTCCATCAGTTTAAAGACTATACCATTCAAGCTTTGGAAACCTATGAAGGTGAGTTTCGGGTATTGTCACGTGAAAATTATAATTTTGGACGTGAAGCCGAACTTAGCCCTGTCGATTTTGCTTTGGGATGGGGCCAAATGGCCAAGCCTGAAGTGTATAAACAGTTGTCTATTCGTCAAAGTAATCGGTGGTATCATTGGCGTTATGAACATGCACCGCCAATTCCTGTGCAAGATATTGCAAGTTTGAGTGCTAATACGCATTTAATTCCTGCAACGACCGCGATTGCGACACAGTTAAAACAGATTGATGAAGATGATTTGATTTATTTGAAAGGTAAATTGGTTGAAGTTACTGCCGCAGATGGGTGGCAGTGGCGCAGTTCTTTAAGCCGTCATGATACAGGGGCGGGAGCATGTGAGTTAATGCTCGTTGAAGATGTGCGTGTCATCGAAAATTAGGGTCTATCTACAGACCCAATTGACCTAAATATTTAATAGCTTAAAGGGAGATAGCTCCCTTCAAGCTATTTTTTCCTTTGAGCTATTTTTCTTTTGGCTCAGGCGGTGTCATCCCAAATTGCAAATACGCCATATTGGTGGCAATACGTCCGCGCGCAGTTCGCATTACATAACCTTGCTGAATGAGGTATGGCTCAATGACATCTTCCAGTGTGCCTGAATCTTCAGCCATAGCAGCTGCCAGTGCCTCTACGCCTGCAGGACCACCATCAAAACGCTCTAACAGCATAGACAAATAACGACGGTCTAAGGTATCTAAACCATCTTTATCCACATTCAGCATATCTAACGCACGTTGTGCCATCTCTTGTGTGACGTCTCCCGTGCCTTTGACTTGGGCATAGTCACGAACGCGACGCAATAAACGGTTGGCAATACGCGGTGTACCACGCGAACGACGAGCGACTTCATTGGCTCCTGCATCGGTCATTGGCACATCCATTAGATTCGCCGAGCGTTTGACAATATGGGTCAAATCTTCAACCGAATAAAATTCTAAACGCTGCACAATACCAAAACGGTCACGTAACGGTGAGGTGAGCAAACCTGCGCGTGTGGTGGCAGCGACAAGGGTAAATGGGGGTAAATCCAGTTTAATGGAACGTGCTGCAGGTCCTTCACCAATCATGATGTCAAGTTGGTAGTCTTCCATTGCAGGGTACAAAATTTCTTCAATTACAGGTGAAAGACGATGGATTTCATCAATAAATAACACATCGCCTTCTTCAAGATTGGTCAGCATGGCGGCTAAATCACCTGCACGTTCTAATACAGGCCCTGAAGTAGATTTAAGATTGCCGCCCATTTCACGGGCAATAATGTTGGCCAGTGTGGTTTTACCTAAACCGGGTGGTCCAAAAATCAGTGTGTGGTCCAGTGCTTCTGCGCGTCCACGGGCTGCACCAATGAAAATTTCCATTTGTTCACGCACCACAGGTTGCCCAATATAGTCATCGAGTGAAGCGGGGCGAATGGCGCGATCAATTTGATCTTCGGGTTTTTCAGAACCACTGATTAGACGGTCTTGCATAGGTGATCTAAACTTTAAGTAAATTGATTTTAATTAACAATTCCGCAAAACATTTTTGAGGAGGCTTTCCAATAGAACTTTAATACAGGGAATAACCTGTAGTCCGCCTTACCTTGCGAAATATATTTTCTCATTCGGCAAAAATAAGCAAAACCATTGTCATTCGCAAAATTTGTCGAATTTTGATTCGTATCGATAATATCGCACAGACATTTTTGTGCAAATGCCTCCTGCTTCAAACAGTTGCAAATGACTTCATCGTGTATCAGATGAAGTGAATCAGGCAATATATGGTCCTACCGATTCATTGACTTTAATGCTGCACGGATAATATCACTAGCTTCAGTAAAATCGGCCTTAACTGCATTAATCAGTTTTTGTGTTTCGGCAGGTTTATAACCTAAAGATTGTAAAGCGGCTTCGGCTTCGGCAACAGCAGAATTGCCCGTAAACTGAATTTGAGTCACTGTGGAATTGCTACTGCTCACTTCGTTGGACATGGCTTTAAAGCGATCACGTAATTCAATCATTAAACGTTCAGCAGTTTTTTTGCCCACACCTGGTACTTTAATCAGGGTATTAATGTCTTCATGTTCTACAGTGTGAATCAGTAGCTCGACGCTTAAGGTTGATAAAATACCTAGTGCCATTTTCGGGCCGACACCATTGACTTTAAGTAAGGTACGGAAAATGGTTTTTTCTTGGGCTTCTAAAAAACCATATAACAATTGAGCATCTTCACGTACGGCTAAATGCGTCCACAGGGTAATATTCTGCCCTTTTTTTAATTGGCAAAATGTGGTGAGCGGCGTGTCAATTTCATAACCTACACCATTCACATTCAGTAACACGGTTGGTGCTTCTAAAGCCAACACTTCGCCAATAAGACATCCGATCATATTTGTGATTCACTGATTGATTTAAAATAAGTTGCGGTTCGCATAGTAGAGCGCATTTTCACAAAAGGCAAAATCTGCGCTTAAATCCTACGTCTATTTGTATATAAGTTATTGATATACAATTGAGTCATCACAGCAAACCAACCTTATTGCCTTGTAATTCTTGCGATAAGTTATAGGCTTGATGATCTGAAAACTTAGAGATAATGTCCAAGACTTGCATAATATTGTCATAATGATTATGCGCAAAATCTGCCCCAGAGCGTTGCAAGATGGACATTAAACGCTGCTCTTTAAAACTTAGGGTTTTATGTGGTGTGGTGAGCGGAATAAACGCATCCAAAATATTTTGTAAACTTTGATGCGCAATAATTTCCAGACCTGCCTTTTGTGGATGCTCGAAAATTTTTTCACGCGCTAAGTCTTTGGCACGATTAATGCCAATTTCAATATCTGCCGAGCAATATTGTAAAAGGCTGCCTTTGAGCTGTCCCATCAGAATTTCCAAATGGTGTTTGGCAAATGCCGTGGTCACTTCATCGACTAAACGCTTCATGACCCGACCACGCAAAGCGGCAATTTTTTGTTGCCAAGTGGTACGTGCCATCGCTAGTTCTGCAGGAATACCGTAGTCACCAATTAAGTTTAAAAAGATTGGTTCCACTTCTTCATAGCTGAGCATGTTTAAAATAATGCCATCTTCCAAATCAATTAAGGCATAGCAAATATCATCCGCCGCTTCCAATAAATACGTGAGTGGATGACGACAATAGTGATAATCACCCAATTGAATCAATCCAAGCTGTTCTGCAATTTGTTTGAGAATTTCTTTTTCAGCTTGGTAACACCCAAATTTATCACGTTGATTGGCAGGCCGGTTGCCTTGTTCGGCAATGGTTTTGGAGAGCCACGGATATTTTAAATAAGCGCCTAAAGTGGCATAGGTTAAACGCATGCCGCCATCATTTGGATGATAGTCAATTTTGGTGAGTAGCCGTAAACCTTGCGCATTGCCCTCAAACTGACGCACGTCAGCTTCTTCTTCATCACTCAGTTTGGCGAGAAAATTGCCATGTGAAGCATCGTCGAACCATTCACGAATGGCATATTCACCTGCATGTCCAAAAGGTGGATTGCCAATATCATGTGCCAAGCATGCAGCTTGAATAATCGCACCGACATCGGCAGGAGAAATCCACATAGGCAAGTGGTCTTTGATTTTTTCTGCAGCCAACATCCCCAATGAACGTCCAATACAAGACACTTCTAAAGAATGGGTCAGGCGAGTGTGAATACCATCGTGTTGAGTGAGCGGATGGACTTGGGTTTTACGGTTTAGTTGTCTAAAACTTTGCGAAAAAATAATACGGTCATAATCTTTATGAAAAGGGCTGCGCGCCTGTTCTGTACTTTGTTTTTTACTACCAATCCGAACTGTGGAAAGCAGTTCTAACCAACGCATTTGAGTCATTTATCATTATTCACTATGTGCTTGTTTTGCATCATGCCAAAAAAATGACAAAAGCTCTAGGGGCGGGCGACATGGCTTGTCTTTTTAAATGTAAAATCATACAAAATGGGAGATACGTTTATGGCGAAGCGTACTTTAAATTTTTTGGGGGAGCGGTATAAAACGAGGATTTGATGATGCGCACAGCTTGCCAAAACAGCAACAGTGCTCAATTTCTATGTTATTTTCTAATTAATTGTGAAATGGATAGCGAAGTTTAATTATGCTTAAACTGATTTACTACGTGCCTCAATCTCATCTTGAAGAAACCAAACAGGCTGTTTTTGCAGCGGGTGCAGGAGGAATTGGCAATTATGAACATTGTGCATGGCAGGTTTTAGGCACAGGGCAATTTAAACCTGTAAAAGGAGCAAATCCATTTATTGGTGAGTTAGATGTTTTGGAACACGTTGCTGAGTGGCGAGTGGAAACCATTGTGCCTGAGCAAAATGCTCAGGCAGTCGCAAAAGCACTCAAAGCAAGTCATCCTTACGAAGAGCCTGCCTTTGAGTTTATGCAACTTTTAGACCTTGATGATTAAATTTTCTGAATAAATAAGTCACGGTCAAAACGGTATTGCGGGAAAAAGACACCATCTTCAGCACGTTCACCTGCAGCAATCACCATCACTGGAAATTGTTGATCATTCAGTTTTAAGAGTTTGCGTACCATCGGCTCATCAAAACCTTCCATCATACAGCTATCGAAACCGTGTGCACGAAGGGCCAAGACCATATTTTCACAGGCGAGTGCTGTAGTTTTAGTCGCCCAAAGTTTGGCATCGGCAGGGTTAAATGCAGTTACAGGTAATTGTTTATCTAAACTACGTGCAATTTTGAAAGCGACTTTCTTAAAGTTACCTAAAGCATTTAAGTAGCCAGTCATGTAGTTATAAGGAATAAACTTATAATATTTTTTGACTGCAGCAGGCGCTTCAGGATAAGGAAACTCGCTGATATTCTTTTTTGCCATTTCATCAACACGGTCTGTACGTGCAATACACACAATTAATTCTGCTGCAGTACGAGCAGCAAGCTGTCCTAAGCAGGCTTTAACCAGTTGTTTTTTCTTCGCAGGGTTTTGCACCACCACAAAAGTCCACGGTTGTAAATTAGATGAGTTCGGCGCCAATAAAGCCATATCTAAACAATCATCCAACACTTCGGCAGGAATAGCTTTGTCGGTAAATTTACGCACCGAACGACGGCTTTGAATGACTTTTTTAAAGTTTTCTACATCAATATCTTGTGGTGCGGGTTCAAAATAACGTTCTTTTTTTTCAACTTGAACATCGGCTGGATTTGGATTAGTCATTACAATTTTCCTCAATTTTTAATGATTCACAGCACATCTTAGAATATGGGGGCGAATAAAGAAAAAACCACATTCAGCCAATATGAATGTGGTTTTAAAAACGGCTAGTTCAGTTGAAATAAGTGCATTCCAGTTAAACAGCACTTAATTAAATTGGCTGAAATCAGGTTTACGTTTTTGCATAAAGGCTTGCACTGCTTCCGTCATTTCTGCTGAACCGACACGTTGCATAAAAATTTCTGCTTCATGGTCAATCCACGCCACAATTTCATCTACATTATGTTTCATAAGGGCTTTAGATTGTTTGAGTGAAGCCAATGGTAAAGCTGCCAATTGCGCTGCTTTTTGTTGTGCTGTTGCATAGACATCGGTTTCAATACTATTAACTAAATTTGCCGATAATGCCGTTTCGCTATTGAATTTCTGTGCAGTCAACAACAGTTCAGCCGCTTTGTGATAGCCAGCTTGTTCTACCAGAAGTTTACTTGATGCGCCTTCTGGCGATAAGCCCAAGCTCACAAATGGAATTTGGAATAGGGCAGTATTGTCGCTATATACTAAATCTGCATGCAATAAAATTGTGACACCAATGCCAATCGCCACCCCACGTACAGCTGCAATTAGCGGTTTAGAAAACTTGGCAGCAGATTTTAATAAGATGAACGGAGGACCTTCGGCAGCAGGTAATTGTCCTTTAAGTGCGGCAGACTTCATAAAGTCCTGCATGTCATTGCCTGCGCTAAAGTCTGCATCTGCGCCGCGTAAAACTACGCAACGTACTGCATTGTCTTGATCAGCCTCATCTAAGGCTTGTGCAATCCATAAATATAATTCACCATACAACGCATTTTTTGCTTCTGGTCGGTTGATGGCTAAAGTCAGTACGCCATTGTCTAAATTCGCATTCAAATGTGGGTGAGGTTGTTGAATACAGCTCAGTGTCATCGTACTATCCTTGCTTTGATTGGATTGAATTTATGGCTCATTATGTCGCAAATTCGCAGCTTTGGCACAACTCATGAGTTCATAAAAAGTTAGATTTATTATGCAATATACGTTTGATTATTTGGTTTTCATTGGTCGTTTTCAGCCATTTCATTTGGCACATTTGCAAACCATTCAAATTGCGTTAGAACGTAGTCATTATGTGATTTTGGCATTAGGTTCTGCACAAAATGAGCGCAATTTAAAAAATCCGTTTTTAGCCAAAGAGCGTGAGCAGATGATTTTGTCTAACTTTTCACCTGAGATGCAGGAACGGATTAAGTTTGTGTATGTTATAGATGTCTACAATGATGAAAAATGGCAAAAATTGGTCAAATCTTTAGTAGGTGAACTGGTTCAATCGCAAGATCGTGTTGGCTTAATTGGGCATTTTAAAGATGACTCGTCTTATTATTTAAAGTTTTTCCCTGAATGGGAGATGGTAGAATTAGACAGCTTGCAAGATGCCATGTCTGCTACGCCTGCACGTGAGGCTTATTATCGTGGGGAAATACAGCCTAATTTTTTCCCGCAAGGCACAATTGATTTCTTAACCGCATTTCAAAACACGGAAATTTATCGTCAATTACAAGACAAATACCAGCAGCAGGACAGCAGTAATTTGACGCAATCATCCAGTATGTAAATGAAAAGGATGATCGAAAAGGCATTCAATCATCCACAATATTGTGTCTTTTTTGCTTAGAGACTGAAAATTAAGCCTGTAAAGCGGTTAAATCCGCAAGCACTTGCTCAGCATGTCCAGCAGCTTTAACTTTACGGTATTCTTTTATCAATTGACCTTGATGGAAAATAAAAGTTGAGCGTTCAATGCCCATGACTTTTTTGCCATACATATTTTTTTCTTTAATCACATCAAACAACTGACACAATACTTCTTCTTTATCGCTAATCAGGTTAATGCCTAAAGATTGCTTTTCGGTAAAGTTTTGATGCGCTTTGACCGAGTCGCGCGAAATGCCAATGATGGTAGTGTTGAGTGCATCAAATTGTGGCTTTAGCGCAGTAAAATCGACAGCTTGTGTGGTGCAGCCTGGGGTAGAATCTTTCGGGTAAAAATACACCACTAACCAATCTGTACCAAGTTCGGTTAAATTGACTTCGCCTGTGGTTGCAGGAAAAGCTTGATTTGGTAATTGAATTGTCGTGCTCATATTTTTCTCCAAAATCATGCACATAAAAAACTAGCCACATAAAGTGGCTAGTTGAAATTGTTAAGAAAAATTATTTTTTCTCAGCCGCTTTCATTGCTTCTTCAGTTAAGGTTTTTAATTTACCTGTAAGCTGAGGACCAAAACAAGCTTGTAAATCTTTATTTTGCTTTTGTACAAAAGCTAAAGTCGCAGGGCTCTTTTTCTGGTTAATTGCGCTTTGAATTTCCCATTTTTGAGCGTTGGTTAATTTACCATCTGCTTCTACTGCACAAGTACAATATTTGCTTACTTCAGCTGTAGTCAGTTTTTTGCCTTTTGCAGTTTCTTCTTTACAAACATTAATTAAAGCTGCTTTTACATTGGTGCTTTTGTATGCTTGTTGCAACTTGTCATTATTTGCGTGCGTCGTTGTTGCGAATAATGCAGCAACAGACATAATCGCAGAAACCATAATGTTTGATTTTAAATTTTTCATACACTTTACCTTGTTATGACGGTATATAACGTGTTGGGTCCGCAACACCTGCATCGGCAAAACCTTGTTTGCGTAAGCGACAGCTGTCACATTTACCACAAGCACGTCCTTGGTCATCTGCTTGGTAGCAAGAAACCGTTTGACTATAGTCTACGCCATGTTCAATACCTAAGCGAATAATATTTGCTTTGGATAAATGTAACAAAGGTGTCTCAAATTTTAACGGTTTACCTTCTACGCCAACTTTGGTTGCCAAGCGCGCCATATTGGCAAAAGCATCAATAAATTCAGGACGGCAGTCAGGATAGCCCGAATAATCTACCGCATTAATGCCAATCACAATGGCTTCTGCATCAAAAACTTCGGCTGCTGCCAAAGCATAAGATAGGAAGATGGTATTACGTGCAGGCACATAAGTCACAGGAATACCTTCTTGCTCATGATCAGGTACTTCAATGCTGTGATCGGTCAAGGCAGAACCGCCCAAGTTGCCTAAATCAATATTAATCACACGATGCTCAATGCCTGCATTTTTAGTCAAGGCACGTGCAGCATCTAGCTCTGTGGTCGAGCGTTGACCATACATAAAACTAAGTGCAATACATTCATAACGCGCTTGTGCCCATGCCAAACACGTGGTTGAGTCTAATCCACCAGATAACAATACAATGGCACGAGGGCGCATAATTGAACTCCAATTTTTAAAATATTGCGTTAGAACTTGAGCAAAACTGTGATGATTGACCTCAGTACGAATGTGTATTCGTGTAGAAATTAACGACCTGTTTCATCATTCCAAAGCAATTTATGTAGTTGCAATTGGAAACGAACAGGGAGATGGTCGGCTAAAATCCACTGTGCCAAATCACGTGCAAGTTGTGGCAAGGCGACTGCACCTTTTTCAACAGCAAAAGCAGGGGAGAACCACACGGTATCGACTTTTTTATGCAATTGATATTGCTCAACCTGCTCCTTCGCCCAAAGATAATCGTCATGATTACAAATCACAAATTTGATTTGATCATGCGGGTTTAAAAAATCTAAATTTGATAATAAATTGCGGGACATTTCACCCGAGGCAGGGGTTTTTAAATCCAGTACTTTAGATACACGGTTATCCACTTTAGAAATATCTAAAGCGCCACTGGTTTCCAAAGACACTTCACAACCTAAATCTGCCAAGCGTTGCATCAGTGGCAGCGCATTCGGTTGAGCCAGTGGTTCACCGCCTGTTACACATACATACGGTGTTTTAAAATCTAGCGTGGTTTGGATGATGTCATCTAAAGATTGACGCTCGCCACCTTCAAAAGAATAGGTGGTATCGCAGTAATGACAACGCAATGGACAACCCGTTAAACGAATAAATACGGTTGGCAAGCCTGATGTATTGGCTTCGCCCTGCAATGAATAGAAAATCTCCGTAATGCGTAAACCCGCAGACGGATCAGAAACAGGAATAGCGGAAGATCGGAGGGTACTCATAAAATTCATCACAGTATATAAAAAACAAAAATCTCTACGGTCATTGCTGTCCGTAGAGATGGGGAAAACTAAAAAAGTTTAGTCTTCGCGTAATAAGTCGTTCAAACTGGTTTTTGCACGGGTTTTCGCATCTACTTTCTTCACAATGATAGCAGCATACAAGCTATAAGTGCCACATTTAGAAGGCAGATTGCCAGAAACGACCACTGAACCTGCAGGTACACGACCATAGTGGATTTCGCCAGTTTCACGATCATAAATTTTGGTCGATTGACCAATATAAACGCCCATAGAAATGACAGAACCTTCTTCGACAATCACGCCTTCAACAATTTCAGAACGTGCGCCAATGAAGCAGTTGTCTTCAATAATCGTTGGGTTTGCTTGAAGTGGCTCAAGTACACCACCAATACCTACACCACCCGATAAATGCACGTTTTTACCAATTTGTGCACATGAACCTACTGTTGCCCATGTATCGACCATGGTGCCTTCATCTACATAAGCGCCAATATTGACATAAGATGGCATCAACACCACATTTTTGGCTTGGAATGAACCTTTACGTGCAACTGCTGGCGGTACAACACGTACACCTGCTTGTTTAAATTGCTCGTCAGTCCAGCCTGTAAATTTCGTGTCTACTTTGTCGTAGAAACGCAAATCGCAAGATTCAATTGGCTTGTTATCATTGAGTTTAAAAGATAACAAAACTGCCTTTTTTAACCATTGGTGAACGATCCACTCACCATTAATTTTTTCAGCAACGCGCAATGTGCCGTTATCTAATCCTGCAATCGCTTGTTCAACTGCCTGACGAATTTCAGTGGGACAATCTGCAGCGCTGAAATTAGCGCGGTCTTCAAATGCTTGTTCAATGATTGTGGAGAGTTGAGACATCGATGTTCTTACCAGAAAGAAAATTTCTAAGATTTTACACTATATTGAGTGAGGAATAGATAAAAATTGGAGTTGATTGCAGTTTATCCTTGGCTAGATAAAACTAGTCAAGTTGAGCGCTAAATTGTTGAAGTTTTGAAAATAAATGCTTTTGCAATAAACAATAAAAATAAATTTGTATCAAAAGATAACATAAACCTAGCAAATCTTGCATAAATACTGAGCGCAATAAGCACTATAGTTTTCACATGAAAAACGAACGAATGAAAATTCAAAAAGCTTTAGTTTGAGGAGAAACACAATGAAATCTTTACACACAATTTTAGCCGCGTCGGTGTTGGCAGCAGTTGCAGGTTCTGCAATGGCAGATACAGCTGTGGTACAAGATGGTTATGCGTTTGATCGTAACCAACTCATTCCAACAGGCGTACGTGCTGAAGTGGGTACAACAGGTTATGGCGGTGCCTTACTTTGGACTGCAAACCCATATGTTGGTTTAGCACTGGGTTATAACGGTGGTGATATTTCTTGGTCGGATGATGTTGAAGTTGATGATGTCAATTATGACGTTGATATGGATAATAACTTGACCTACTTAAATGCTGAATTACGCCCATGGGGTGCAAGTCCAAATAAGTGGGCACAAGGTGTCTATGTAGCTGCAGGTGTTGGTTACATCGATCAACAATACGCTCTACAAGCTCGTAATGATGGTGGAACCATTAAAGTTGACGGCAAAAATACAGGCTTAGACCAACTTAGCTATGATCTAGATTATAGCAATGACATTGCACCATATTTAGGCCTAGGTTTTGCACCAAAAATTAATAAAAATTGGGGTGTCTTTGGTGAAGTTGGTGCCTATTATACTGGTAATCCAACAGTGACAAATGTGAACTACCATGGTAAACAACCTTCAGATGCTGCTTTAGTTGAGGATCACCTTAATGAAGTTCGTAACGATGATAAATACGAATGGATGCCAGTTGCTAAACTAGGTGTAAGCTACCATTGGTAATTTCCGTTAGTTTCAGCTAAACCAAAAAAACGAGCTTCGGCTCGTTTTTTTGTGGTTTAAAAGCGGTGTGCTAATTTCAAGTGATAAACCCAAGCATCACGTTGTTTGAGTGATAGAAAAACTTGAGATTTGCGTGATGAATGACTGTGGTTGTGTCGTGTCTGGCTTAGTAAAGTGCAAATAATGCAGACCCGCAATCATAATTGCTGTTTTATTCTTCGGGATAGGCGATACGTTTTAAAGCTTTAATATCGGCA
>ERZ650312.1730-NODE-1730-length-12224-cov-12.751418_pt1 | contig 12224 bp, 11 predicted proteins | sample MGYA00376248_ERZ650312 | MGnify/ENA primary metagenome ERZ650312 (study PRJEB26733, sample SAMN07839316) | wastewater metagenome | biome: urban; feature: wastewater treatment plant; material: waste water | place: USA: North Carolina | collected 2016-07-28 ... | reverse complement strand
ACCGTGATTTCCAAAAACAAGAAAATCAATCAGGAACGATCAAGCTTGAACATGACCTGAGTGATAATCTAACCATTTCAAATACCGCAGTTTATAACAGCTCTAAAAATGATTATCTGTGGACAAACCCAGATGACTCCCAAGGCAACATCTATAAAAGCGGTAATGTATGGGCGCGCGTTAATTCACGTATCGCTGACACAGATACCTTTACTGACCAGCTGGCCCTAACAGGGAAATTCAATACAGGTGCATTAAAACATAGCTTCAACTTAGGCGCTGAGTACTCAGATCAAGAAACAGACCGCACCCAATATATTATTAATGGCGAAAACACAACAGGTTCAATACATAACAAATGCGATCCTATAAAAGATGTTGCGACAGGCTGGTGTACTTCCGTTCAAAACCCTAACCGTGGGCCATGGACAGGCAGTATCAGCACAGATGGTGCAGACCAATACAACACGCAAACCAAATCAACCTCGGTTTATTTCTTAGACAGCATCGAACTTAATCCGCAATGGTTATTAGACCTAGGCGTTCGTTGGGACAAGTTTGATACTGAACAGACCATGACCTATGGCTCAAAAAATGCAGATGTAGCGAATGGTAAATTCAATACTGGCGACAAAGTAAAAACTGAAAGTGATACAGACTTCTTTACCTACCAAACGGGCTTAACATTTAAACCTGTTGAAAATGGCTCAATTTATGCAAGCTATGCAACGTCTGCTAATCCTGTCGGTGTCGATGCCGGTGACGGTTCTGAGGGTATCGGTGCGGCTTACAGCAACCTCGATCCTGAAGAAAGTCGTACTTTTGAAATCGGTACAAAATGGGACCTTTTACAAGATCGCTTGAATTTAACTGCCGCTATTTTCCGTACTGAAAAACAGAATGCACGTATCCAGTTGAGTCCTACTACTTATAGTAATATCGGTGAAAGTAAAGTGGATGGTCTTGAACTTGGTTTAAACGGTAAGATTACTGATAAATGGGATATTAGTGCTGGTTATACTTATTTAGACAGTAAAGCGACCAAAAATGGTGTAAGTTGCCGTGGTACAACATGTACAGACCAATCTATATTTAATGGCAACCAAATGCCTAACGTTCCTAAAAACAGTGCTACGCTATGGACAACTTACCAAATTGTGCCACAGTTAACTTTAGGTGCTGGCGCAATTGCCATGGACAAAGTTTATGGTGACTTAGCAAACACAAAATATGTACCAGGTTACGTTCGCTACGATGCTATGGCACGTTACAACGTAAACAAAAATGTTGACCTGCAATTGAATGTCAATAACCTGTCGGACGAACGCTATTTCACTAAAGCCTATTCTTCACACTACGCCACTGAAGCTGAAGGTCGTAGCGCAGTACTCTCTCTAAACTTTAAATACTAATCCCATATATTAGTTATGGAATTGTGATATAAAAATAGCCTCTGCCTGCAGAGGCTATTTGCATGCATAAGTTATTCTAAATAAAAGGTGTTCGTGTGATTCATCATATCCCCAATGTACTAACAAAAGAGCAAGTTCAATACTTCCGTGATGAAATGGACAAAATTGAATGGGTCAATGGAAAAGTTACCGCAGGCACTTTATCTGCGACAGTAAAACAGAATCAACAACTCCCTGAAGATCACCCGCTCACGCATCATCTTAGTACCATTATTTTAGAATCGCTTGGGCAGCATCCTTTATTCCTTTCTGCAGCTATTCCTTTAGATATTATTCCCCCTCTATTTAACCGTTACGAAAACAATGAATCTTTTGGTTTTCATGTCGACAATTCAATTCGTCGTATTCGTGGCACCAATGAACGCTTGCGTACCGATTTATCCTGTACGGTATTTTTAAGCGAGCCTGACGAATATGAAGGTGGTTATCTCGTGGTTGAGGACACTTATGGCTATCATGAAGTTAAACTTCCTGCAGGGGACATGATCCTCTACCCTTCTACCAGTTTGCATGAAGTAACTGCGGTAACGTCGGGCTGTCGTATTGCTTCCTTCTTTTGGGTACAAAGCATGGTACGCGATGATGCTGATCGTCATATGCTGTTCAATCTTGATCAAACTGTGCAAAACCTACGTATGCAGTTGGGTGATCAACATGAAGAAGTGATTAAGCTCACCAACCTTTACCACAACTTGATGCGCAAATGGGCTGAACTTTAAGGCCTTAAAACCGATTTAAAAATACTTGCTACTGTAGTCGCCCGCACTTAAACAGTAGCGAGAAAAATTTAAGTAAATATTGTGATTTACTTTTACAATCATTTAAACAATTACCAATATTCAATAAAAAATACTCATAAATAAATAAAATTAGAAAAAAAATCTCATTATTGTTTTATTCAATCAGATATTCGGAAAACATTCTCAACACAAGCGCGATATGATATGACTATGAACTTAGCACTCATGCAATTTTTCCTAAAAGGTTTGCATAAGTAAAACCTTTGTATTGATCTTGATGGTTACATGATGAAAACGAATGTTATTTTTGCTTTTCCGACTCACGCTCAACCTCAATTGAATCTCCTGATGCTGCGCCACGTGCGCCTATAAAAAATTTGCTTTTCTAAGCAATTTCCTCTGAATATCCCTTTAATTTTGTTTAAATAGACACCATATATTATTAGTAGTACGTTGCATTTAATAAGACCGAGCAACAGGCACTACACAAGGAGTTCCTCATGATGTTGGCAGATCCAAGCAAGAAATACCGTCGTATGTACCAGCGTGTCGACTTACCAGACCGCCAATGGCCAAATAACGAAATTACCAAAGCGCCAATTTGGATGAGTACCGACCTACGTGACGGTAACCAAGCGATCTTTGAGCCAATGAACATCGAACAAAAATTCAAAATGTTCCAAATGCTTGTGAAAATTGGTTTTAAGCATATCGAAATTGGTTTCCCATCTGCATCTCAAATTGACTTCGATTTTACCCGTAAATTGATTGAAGAAGGTCATATTCCAGATGACGTGTATATTGAAGTCTTGGTACAAGCACGTGACCATTTGATTGCACGTACTTTTGAATCTTTACAAGGTGCAAAACGTGCAATTGTGCATATTTATAATGCCAACTCGCCTACCTTCCGCCAAAAAGTCTTGAATGTAGATATTGCGGGTGCCAAACAATTGGCCATCAACGCTGCAACCAAAGTAAAAGAATACGCAGCGAAGCAACCTGAAACTGAGTGGGTATTCCAGTACAGCCCAGAATGTTTTACTGCAACTGAGTTAGAAGTAGCTAAAGATGTATGTGATGCGGTAACTGAAATTTGGGAAGCATCGCCAACCAATAAAGTCATTTTAAACTTGCCTGCAACAGTGGAAGTATCTACACCAAACGTGTATGCCGACCAAGTCGAATGGATGCACCGCAATATTGAGCGTCGTGATGGCGTGATCATTTCAGTGCACTGTCACAATGACCGTGGTTGTGGTATTGCCGCTTCTGAATTGGCCATCATGGCGGGTGCAGACCGTGTAGAAGGTTGTGTATTTGGTAACGGTGAACGTACCGGTAACGTTGACGTTGCGGCAATTGCCTTAAACATGTACACCCAAGGTGTTGCACCTGAGTTGGATTTCTCAAACATCAACGAAATTATTGCTACAGTTGAAGAATGCACAGGCTTGCCAGTACACCCTCGTCATCCGTATGCAGGTGACTTAGTCTTTACTGCATTCTCTGGCTCACACCAAGACGCAATTAAGAAAGGTTTTGAATTCCAGAAAAACGAAGAAATTTGGGATATGCCTTACTTGCCAATCGACCCGAAAGATTTAGGGCGTGACTATGATGCGGTGATTCGTGTCAACTCACAATCGGGCAAAGGCGGGATTGCGTACTTGTTAGAATCGAACTACAACGTGACTTTACCACGTCGTTTACAAATCGAATTCTCACAAATTGTGCAACAACGTACCGATGAGCAAGGCACAGAAATTAGCGCAAGTGAAATCTGGAACTTGTTTAAAGACACTTACGTTGCAGTAAAAGATGCGCACTATGCGACGCAAAACTACAAATTGTCTGATGAAAATGGCAATCAAGTCATTGAGTTAGATGTGGTAGTGAACGGCGAAACACAACACTTACGCGGCGAAGGCAATGGCCCAATTTCAGCAATTTTGAATGCACTTCAATTGCCAATTGATGTCTTGAACTATGAAGAACGTAGCATTAGCTCAGGCGCACACGCAAAAGCTTTGGCATTGATTGAGTTGCAAGTCAAAGGCACAGGTAAATCTGCCTTTGGTGCAGGGGTACATGACAACATCGTGACTTCATCTATTGATGCAATTATTGCTTGTACAAATCGCTTGATTGAGCAAGGCGTATTAAGCACGGATCAAGTAGTTGCAGCAGCAGTATAATCTTGCGGTAACATGTAAAAGCATTTTGAAAAGGATACCCCAAGTGGTATCCTTTTGTTTATTCATCCTCAGGATTTAAGGCGAATTATTCCCGTGTCTTTTCCAGCTGACTCAGTAGGCATTGTTGTTCCAGAAAAGTTCCAATTTGAAGAACCTTTAGAACTCGAATGTGGTCGTGTTCTGCCCCGCTTTGAACTCATGGTCGAAACCTACGGCACGCTCAATGCCGACAAATCCAATGCAATTCTAATCTGTCACGCACTATCAGGGCATCATCATGCTGCAGGTTATCATCATGCCGATGATAAAAAAGCAGGCTGGTGGGATGCCTGTATTGGCCCGGGAAAAGCCATTGATACCAACCACTTTTTTGTGGTGGCCTTAAACAATATTGGTGGCTGCAACGGCTCTACGGGGCCCACATCACCTAACCCTGAAAATGACAATCGCCCTTATGGCCCAGATTTTCCATTGGTCACTGTGCGAGATTGGGTCAAAACCCAAGCCATGCTATCTGACCGTTTAGGGATTGAAGTCTGGTATTCAATTATTGGCGGCTCTTTGGGTGGCATGCAGGCTTTGCAATGGTCGGTAGATTATCCTGACCGTCTCAAAAAATGCGTCATTATTGCCAGTGCACCAAAACTGTCCGCACAAAATATTGCCTTTAACGAAGTCGCACGTCAGTCGATTTTATCTGACCCAGATTTTCATCATGGGCGTTATTTAGAACACGACAGCTACCCAAAACGTGGTTTGATTTTGGCGCGCATGGTTGGACATATCACCTATTTGTCTGAAGAGGCCATGAAACAAAAATTTGGTCGTGACTTAAAATCAGGCAAATTTATGTATGGTTTTGATGTCGAATTTCAGGTCGAAAGCTATTTACGCTATCAAGGCGAACAATTTAGCCGTAATTTTGATGCCAATACCTATTTAATTATGACCAAGGCACTGGATTATTTTGATCCTGCACGTGAATACGAACAATCCTTACAAAAAGCCATGGCCAATACCAAGTGCAAGTTTTTAGTGGTGTCTTTTACCACCGACTGGCGTTTTAGCCCTGAGCGTTCGCAGGAAATTGTAGATGCCTTAATCAGCAATCATAAGCCGGTCAGCTATTTGGATATTGATGCCGAACAAGGACACGATTCGTTCTTGTTCCCAATTCCACTATACGTGAAAGCCATGCGTGCATTCTTGGGTGGAACAGAACATCTTCAAGCAACCCCACAGGAGGCCGTATAATGCGTCTTGATCAGCAACTTGCCGAAAAGTGGATTAAACCCAATTCTAAAGTACTCGATTTGGGTTGTGGCGATGGTGAACTGTTGGCACACATGAGCAAACAGCATAATATTCGTGCATACGGATTAGAAATTGATCAAGAAAAGATTGCAATTGCGATCAGTCGCGGGTTAAATATCATCCAACAAGACTTGAATTTGGGGCTTAGCCGCTTTGCCGACCAGTCTTTTGACTATGTGGTCATGGCACAAGCCTTGCAAGCAGTAGATGCACCTGACGTATTATTAAGAGATATGGTGCGTGTGGCTAAACAGGCAATTATTACCTTTCCAAACTTTGCGCATTGGAAGACTCGCTCTTTTCTCGCCTTAAAAGGAAAAATGCCTGTTTCAGACGCATTACCTTATATGTGGTACAACACCCCAAATATTCATTTATGTACGTTTCGTGATTTTGAGGCACTTTGTGCCGAAAATAATATTCGCATCATTAACCGACTTGCCGTAAATGGGAATCAACAAGATAGTTTACTCAGTAAGCATCTACCTAATTTGTTTGGTGAAGTCGCAATTTATCGAGTGAGCGCTCTATGAAAAAACTATTATTAAGCACCACGCTATTGGTTGGACTGTTGAGCATTCAAGCCCATGCAGATTATGTTTCACCATCATCTTCTGTAGCGAGCCAAGCGGCTCAATATTCAACTATGGATATTAATGGCTTGATTAAAGCAGCCAAAGCAGGTCAGGCAGGCGCACAATTTTACTTAGCGACAAAATATCAACAAGGTAAAGACGTTCAGCAAGACAGTCGTCAAGCGTTTGCTTGGTACAAAGCAGCTGCAGATCAAGGTTTATCTGCTGCGCAACTCAATGTAGGTCGTATGCTGGCGGATGGTATTGGCACGAAAAAAGACGAAGTCTTGGCACGTCAATATTTTGAAAAGGCAGCTAGCCGTGGTGATAACCGTGCTAGCTTTAACCTTGCCATGATGGAAGAACAAAAGAAAAACTATATGGGCGCGTATCAGTGGTATGAGTTATCTACCCGTGATGGCATGCTCGACAATAAAGTCATTTCTTTGTCTGAAGGCAAGAAAACCGCTTTGGCAGCCAACTTAACTCAAGAACAAATTCGTCAAGCACGTGACCGTGCTGACCAATGGATTCAAGCACAATAAATTTAATTGCGCTTAAATTAACTCAATGCACCTTCGGGTGCTTTTTGTTTTATCGGAAATAAACCGCCTGCATAGCCTGTAGCAATTCAGGGCTGAATTCTTCTACTGCAGCAGAACCCAATACTGCATCTATACCACAATACGGACAAATTGCGGTTTGCTCATTATCACACCAATCTTCAATTTCGCTATAAGCAAAAGTTTCCAGACAGTAAAAACAACCACAGCGCTCACTTTGCTGCAGGAATGCACGGTGCTGACTCGAATAATGGTAGATCTCTGAAATTTTGCTCATCATGATTCCCCTACTTTTTATATCTCAGCAAGATTGGCAGGTATTAAAACAAATCTGTGCAAGATTAAACTTTTAAGTCTGCAAAATCCGTTAAAATATCCAAGATTATTTTGAATTAAGATCTGAATTATGGCTGCAACTGATTGGCGCGCTCAAGGTACTTTGGTTTTAGCAAGCAACAATAAGGGAAAAATTGCAGAATTTGAAACCCTGTTTGCGCAATTAGACTTGCCTGTGCAAGTGATTCCGCAGGGTCAACTAAATATTGAAGATGCGGTTGAAGATGGTTTGAGCTTTGTTGAAAATGCCATTTTAAAAGCGCGCCATGCCGCAAAAATTTCAGGAAAGCCCGCGATTGCCGATGACTCTGGTTTGTGTGTGCCTATTTTAGGGGGCGCGCCGGGGATTTACTCTGCACGTTTTGCAGGTGAACATGGCAATGATGCAGCCAACAATGAAAAACTTCTGAATGAACTCAAACCACTACGTCAAGACGGCGCAGCGATTCAAGGTATGTTTGTTTGTGTTTTAGCTTTGGTTGAACATGCCGATGACCCATTACCACAAATTTTCCAAGGTATCTGGAAAGGCGAGATTTTAGCAGAAGCTCGTGGTGAAAATGGTTTTGGCTATGATCCGCTCTTTTGGTTGCCTGAACTAGGAGTGTCGAGCGCGGAAATGTCGAAAGTAGAAAAGAATAAAATCAGTCACCGTGGTCAGGCGATGCAACTGTTCAAAGCAAGTTTACAAGCTTAGATTTAACAGATGTGATTGATCTTACAGCCCGTTTTCAAACACGGGCTGTTTTATTTTCAAGCTTTACAAATCAGGTCAAACATCCCTTGTCGTCAAATCGCAACACATTCGTCACCGCATTGTCATACAGACCTGTTGAGATAGGCTCAACTAATGAGAGGTCTAAATCATGGCAGGATTATCTATTTGGCACGTGCTGATTTTTGCAATTGTGGTCATTTTATTATTTGGTACATCTAAACTTAAAAACTTAGGTAAAGATGTGGGTGGCGCGGTCAAAGATTTTAAAAAATCAATAAAAGATGATGAGGCGGAAGCGGCGCAACTCAAAGAACCTCGTACGATTGAACATCAAGCCAATAGCAGTGATATAACAACTGATTCTAAAAGCCATATCAAAAGCTAACAGTTTGAATTGATCATGCTTGAGGATAAATCATGTTAAATCTTGGCATGAGCGAACTGCTGGTTTTTTCTATCATTGCAGTCATCGTTTTAGGACCAGATAAATTACCGACAGCTATTCGCTCTGTCATTAAGTGGTATCGTCAAATTAAAATGCTGATTACTAATGTCCAGCGGGATATTGAGCGTGAACTAGAAATCACTGAAATTAGAGAAACAATGGAAAAAGAAATTGCCCGCTTTAAAGATATTGAAAAAAATATGCAGGCTCAATTGGATCAAATTCAGCAAGAAGTTAATCAACAACATCAAGAACTCGAAAAAGCAATATCACCAGATATTAAAGAACTTGATAACAAAACAAAAATGGAAAATTCTGGACTGCATACAGCTGAATCGGATACGACTCAAACTAAATCCTGTATTCAATCTGAAGAACCATCTGGTCTGATCATAGAAACTCAGCAAACATCAAACGCTCCTTTACAAAAACAAGAGCAAAAGGTCGCAACCACATGACCAGTACCACCAATCAAACTGAGCAATTAAATCAAACAATAACTGAAGAGAATGAAGCATTTGAACAGCTTCCTTTTACTGTTCATTTAATTGAGTTACGTCGCCGTCTAATAAAATGTGTAGGGCTTATTATCGCTCTGTTTTTTATTATGCTACCTTTTGCAAATCAACTCTATGAAATGCTATCTTCTCCGTTACGTGGTCGCTTACCTGAACATGCAACTATGATTGCGACTGACGTAACAGCAACATTTATGGCTCCCTTTAAACTGAACTTTTATGTGGCGTTTATTATTGCCATGCCATTTATTTTGTATCAAATATGGCAATTTTTAGCACCCGCACTTTATAAAACAGAAAAAAAAATCGCATTACCTATTTTATTTTCAAGTATCGTATTATTTTATGCAGGGATTGCCTTTGCTTATTTCATCACCTTACCCGCAGTCCTAACATTCTTTATGCAGGCATCACCGGATTCTGTTGCACCAATGACAGATATCAATAGTTATTTAAGTTTTTGTTTAAAACTCTTTTTGGTGTTTGGTATTACTTTTGAGATACCTGTTGCAACCGTCATGCTAATTTTAGCCCATATTGTTACGATTGAATCTTTGGTTACAAAGCGACGCTATATTATTGTTGGTTGTTTTTTTATTGCGATGTTTGTTACACCACCAGATGCGCTTAGTATGTTAATGCTTGCCGTTCCAATGTGGTTATTATTTGAATTAGGTATTCTTTTAGGGCGTATTTTATTAAAAAAGCAAACTAAAACCAGCTGATCCTATTTGGAATCAGCTCTACATATCAACATATGAAAAGTTAAATATTTCTCATTTATTACAAATAGTTAGAGCTTATTATTTTATCAATCATAACGATACTGTCATGATTAGTTCACCCGAATGTCACAACTGAACTCTAGTATGTGCATAGCTTTAACAACGTTCTGCAAAATTGCTAGGAATAAAAATGAATTTAGAAAATCAGTTAGTTGAGCACGTGGAAGATTCAAATACATCAGATAACCCACATTTTCAAGAAATTTTAAATGCACGCGTAAGCCGTCGTAGTGTAGTGCGCGGTGGCATTGGCATGACTGCCGCCATGATGTTAGGGGGAGCGGGTTTAGTTGGCTGTTCAGATGACAATGATGATCCAATTAATACCCCGCCTACAAAAAAACCAGAGCTAAAAGCACCTGCAACAATTAATTTCACTCCAGTACCGCATAGTAAAAAAGATCAGGTTGTTGTACCTGAACAGTATCAAGTTGAAGCATTTCTTCCTGTAGGTATGCCATTAATCAGTGGTTTATCTGACTGGAGTGATACTCAACAACGTGCTGGTGAATCTTTTGAACTTCGTGTAGGCGATAACCATGATGGTTTATGGTTCTATGGCTTAAAAGATGGCAAATTAGACAACACTGTTTCTGATCATGGATTATTGGTTATTAACCATGAATATGTAGAAGTAGAACGTTTACACTTACTTGGTGGGTATACACGCAAAATTGCCAACCCTGTAGATAAGATTTATGAAAATCAACGTTTGTCAGACGACGTACGCCGTGAAGTAAATGCACATGGCGTGGGCGTTTATGAAGTTAAACGTAAAAAAGACCTTGCTACATTTGAATTAGTGAAAGATTCTAAATTTAACCGTCGTTTTACCAGTGCAACAGAAGTAGATTTCAGCGGTCCAGCTGCAGGTCATGATTTATTAAAAACTAAGTTTGATCCTACAGGAAAATCAACCCGCGGTATCAACAACCAATGCGGTAGTGGCCCATCACCATGGGGAACCTATTTAACTGTTGAAGAAAACTTTACTGGTGTTTTTGCACGTCGAACGGATGATGCTGCTAAAGTTCCTGCACACACCGATTTTGCTTTAACACGCTATGGGCAAAAAGCAGGAAGCACAGGTTTTGACTATCTATGGCATACTCCTGCACTAGAAGAGCAAATCATTCCAGATGAATTCTCACGCTGGGATGTAAGTAGCATTGGTGCAACTGCACTTGATGACTACCGCAATGCACTCAATACCTTTGGTTGGATTGTCGAGGTTGATCCTTTTGACCCAACTTCACGTGCTGTTAAACGTACAGCATTAGGTCGCTTTGCACATGAAAACTGCGGCTATGCTCCAGTAAAAGCAGGCAAACCTGTTGTACTGTATATGGGTGATGATGCTCGTGGTGAGTACGTTTATAAATTCGTATCAAAAGCTGTCTGGAACCCTGCTGATGCAAACGGTGGCTTAAAAGCAGGTACAAAGTACTTAGATGAAGGTACATTATACGTTGCTAAATTCAGCGCAAATGGTACAGAAGCATATGGTTTAGGTGAGTGGGTAGAGCTTACTTACGGTATCAACGGTTTAAATTCAAGTAATATCAAATATCCTTTCAGCAGCCAAGCAGATGTAATGGTGTTTACCCGTCTTGCAGCAGACAGTGTAGGTGCAACCAAAATGGATCGCCCAGAATGGGTCAATGCAAGCCCGATCACTGGTGAAGTTTATTTAACCTTAACCAACAGTAATGCAGCAAACCGCGGTGGTAAAACTGATCCAGCAAACCCACGTGACTATGATAACAATGACGATGGCAAACTAGATGGTAACCCGAATGGCCATGTTATCCGCTGGAGAGAAGACAATGGCAACCACGCTGCATTGAAATTCCAATGGGATGTCTACGCATTTGGTGCACCATTCGACCTTGCAGCTGCAAACTTGTCTGGCTTAACTGCAGAGAATGACTTCTCAAGCCCAGATGGTTTAGTATTTGACCCTCGCGGTGTAATGTGGATTCAAACAGATGATGGTGCTTATTTAAAACGCACTAACTGTATGATGTTAGTTGCACTACCTGGTCAAGTTGGAGATGGCACATCTCAACAAGTTGGTACTGTGACAACGCATATTGGAGCGAAGCCAACAGCAAATAACTTAGCACGCTTCTTAACTGGTCCACTTGAAGCTGAAATTACAGGGGTTGCATTTACACCTGACTTGAAAACATTCTTCGTCAGTATTCAACACCCAGGGGAAAATGGTAATCGTAAAGATGGCTTTAACAGCCACTGGCCAGATAGCCAAACCAACCCAAGTTCAAAAGCTTTACCACGCTCTGCACTCGCAGTGATTACTCGTAAAGATGGCGGTGTTGTTTTAGGCTAAACCTAAGTAATCAAAAAAATGCCGACACTTCGTCGGTATTTTTTTATGCCTCAATATTCAGCTGTTGCTGCACAATATTTCCCTTTTGCTCACCATATTGGGTCTTTTCCAACCATGTAAATTGATGCACCTGCATCCGTAAAAAATTGGAACAGCGTGTTCCGTACATTGGACTTTGAATAAAAGTCGATGACAACAACGCTTCCATCT
>ERZ650312.1729-NODE-1729-length-12226-cov-15.699532_pt1 | contig 12226 bp, 6 predicted proteins | sample MGYA00376248_ERZ650312 | MGnify/ENA primary metagenome ERZ650312 (study PRJEB26733, sample SAMN07839316) | wastewater metagenome | biome: urban; feature: wastewater treatment plant; material: waste water | place: USA: North Carolina | collected 2016-07-28 ... | reverse complement strand
GGTGCCCAGGCCATCCACGGTGGTGGCAGCTTGAGTGCCAGTCGGGGTGGTCGGGTTGGTCGGGTTGGTCGGATTGTTTTCACCCGGGTTGAAGCCGGAAGCCAAGCCAGAGACGATGGTGCCGAGATTGGCGTAGCCGCCGACATAGCCCATGAGGCTGGCACCGAAGTCAGCGGTTACGATTTCCTGGGCGGTGGCGAAGGAGCCACCCTTGTCACCGGTCACCGAGGTGAGGTGGAAAATCTTGTACACGCCGCTGTTGGTGCCGTTCTCGACCATGACCACATGATCACGCACCGTGCCGGCCGGGTAGACGCCCACTTCAGCCTCAAGCGTGGCGCCGTTCAGGCCGCCGAACGCAGCAGCAGCCGGATCGTTGACAGTTACGTTATCGCTGTTGAACACGGACAGAAGCTTGCTGGCGGTGAGCGCATCAAACTTGTCGGTGGCGCTTTCAACAAACTTCACCACGGTGACGGTATTGGCTTCCGCGGTCTTGTCGGCGTTGGCAGCAAACGGGATCAGCTTGGTGGATTCAACGCTGCCGGATTCGCTCTTCTTGGTGCGCAGGTAGTCGCTGAAGTCAAGGTAATCCTGGGCGGAGCCACCATTCGTGAAGTTCACGATGGTGTCCTTGCCGTTGCCGTAGCCCGTCCAGACGATGGTGTCGTTGCTGTCACCACCGGTACCCAGAACAGCAACGTCGTCGCCGGTGCCGAGGTTGATGGTGTTGTCGCTAGCGGCGATGCTACCCTTGCCGTTGGTGGCAGCCAGTTCAGCAGCGGTCGGGTCGTTCAATTCCTGGGCGCGACCAGCGATGTAGTCGAGGTCAGCCTGGGTCAGATTGGCCAGCTTGGAATTGGCGTAGAGGGTCTTGTAGGCGCTCTGCAGACCGGCAACTTCCGTGGCGGAGAGTTTGGTCAGGTCGGCGGCCTTGATGCTGATATCCAGGTCACCGGCGGTGAAGGTGCCATCCACCTTGGAGGTAACAACAACGGTATTATCCGGGCCGTCTTGGGCGCTAGCCAGCTTGCTCAGCACGGGGTCGCTGTTGATGGCCTTCTTGATGGCTTGGTTGATCTGTGCCTGGGTGGCAAGGTAGCCATTCGTCTCGATGGTGACGGTGGACTCGAAGCCACGGACATTCTTGACGGAGTCGCCATCGATCACGCCTACGGAGCCTTCGGTGGTGGCACCGGAGAGGGTCACGGTCAGCTGAGCCTTGTAGAGAACGGCCTTGCCGTCCTTGAAGAGGTCGCGGCCAGCACCTGCGGCATCATCCATGGCTTCGGCGATGGACCAGCCAGCGAGGTTGGTCAGATCGTTGTTCTTGGCGTTGAAGATCCAGGCGCCACGACCGGCGCCGCTGTTGTCGGCGTAGACGGTGTCGTTGCCTTCACCAGCCACGATAACGAAGTCGCCGCCGCCGGTGGTGGTGACAGTGTCGTCACCCGTACCGGATTCGATACGCAGGTTGGCATTGTGCTTGCTGTTCTGGTACCAGAACGCACCGTTGCCTTCGTTGAGGTTGGCCGGATCGATGATGTCGGTGGTGATGGTGTCGTCGCCAGCACCGCCCGAGATGACGAGGTTGAAGTCGTCACGTGCGGTTGCGCCAGCAGCTTCGAGGTTGGAGGCCGAGATATCGAGCGTCAGGCTGTCGTTGTTCGAACCAAGGGTGTAGACGAATTGTGCGTCGTCTGCATTGCTGTCAACCTGGGTGTCAACGCGGTTCATGTACTTGACAACTTCGGAGCTCAGGACGGCGTCCACGGTGACCTTGCCGGTCATGGCCGAGGCGTCGAGGACGCGGATGTCGTTCAAGCCGTAGGCGTCGTGGTGGTTCTCGGAACCCGGCAGCACATCGGTATTGGTGTTCGTATTGGTCTTGGCGGGAGTAGCAGGTTTCGGTCCAGTGACATCAAGGTCGCCAACGCTGCCCAGAACGGTCACATCACCCTTGGTGGTGCCGTTCTTCAGGATGACCTGCTCGAGCGACTTATTGGTCGAGCTGATGTTCTGCAGCTTGCTGGAGCGCTCGACGGTGATGTCGAACACTTGCACGCCCTTGGAAGTCGAGGTGTCGCCCACGGAGAGGCCGCCGACGACGAGGTCACCACCGGTGGAGCCGCGGCCGACGTTGTCGAGAACGATGGTGGCAGTCACCGGCTGGTTAACCGGGATCGCATCAACAGTGTCGAAGTTACCGAGTTCGGTAAAGCGGCCGGTGTTGTTTTCGCTGTGTGTGAAGCCGCCGTTGGTGAAGGCGCGGCCTTGAGCGTCGGACAGAACAACGTAGTTACCTGTAACGCTAACGCCGTTCACTTCGGTGAAGGTGGCACCAACCTTGGCGCTCACACCAGCAGCGCCCGGGGTGGCGGCGATTGCGGTGTTGATCGCAGCAACCAGCTCAGCGTAGGTCTTGGCGTTGTCGATAGCCTCCGAACGCAGGGTGACGACGGTACCGGCCAGGGAGAACTTGACGCCGTCAACGGAGAGATTACCCAAGGGCTGGTCGGCAGTAGCCAGACCGTCGCGCAACCGGAACGACATTTCGGAGGCGGTGCTGGAGGCACCAGCGCGCAGGGACTGCTGGTCGAAGTACAGACCGAAATCAACGTGACCCGGGTCGGTGTCGACCATGGCGATGGTGATGTCTTTGGTGACTTGCGAAGCAGCGATGCGGACATCTTCAACCACGAGGGTAGCGCGGCTGTTGTTGTCTTCCCAACGATTGACACCGGCCATGCGGTCAGCGTCAACGGTAACTTGCTCGGTGTAGATGTTGTTGTTGCTGCTGCTGCCGTTCACGTCGGTCGACTGTGCGCGGATCACGACGTTTTCGATGCTGTCGGTGGTCGCGTTGATGGCGAAGTTCGAGGCGTTGCCGAGGAAGGCCTTCAGCGTGTCGTTACCTGCGCCGCCCTTGACGACATCGCCGGATTCGAAGGTGTTGGCGTTGCCATTGAAGTCAGCGGTGTAGACGTCGTTGCCTGCGGTGCCGGTCAGGTTATCAAGACCAGTAGTGAGCATGAAGGTGTTGCCAGCAAAGCCAGCAGCAGCCAGGGCTTGCTCTGGGGTTTGGCTAGGGCTAGCTTGCACGGCAGCCGGGGTCACGGCGCTCAGTGCGGCCTTGCCAGCGGTGATGGCGGCGTCGCCGGTGGTGGTGTTGGCGGCGGCAAATGCCTTGGCCACAGCCATGCGGTTATCCAGGTACTTGCTCACCCAGCCGTAGGTGGCGTCGCTGGCAAAGCCCTTGGCGTCGGAGATCAGCTTTTGCACAAATTCGCCACGGGAGACTTCGCCGCTGGTCAGCTTGGCGGTCCAGTAGGTCATGCCGGCGTCGTCCACGCTGTCACGGCCCAGGGCGTTCAGGTAAGAAGCCTTGATGAAATCCTCCACCGGGGTGCCGGCGCTGTAGATGTTGTATTGCACTGCAGCGCTGTAGAACTGGTTGGCGATGTCTTTCTGGATGGCTGCGTCGGTCTTGCCGGCGTTGACCTGGCCCAGGTAGTAGTTGGACCAGTAGTTCAGGCCGCCGGCTTCCGGGGCGCGGTTGAAGTAACCAATGTACAGTTCGTAAACGCTGTTGATTTGGGTGTCGGTCAGAAACTGAGCCATCAGGAAATGCTCCACTAAAAAAGTGAGTAAGAAATCGATTTGTTACTCGCTCTAGCGGCCGAAAGAGCGCGCAGGCCACTTGTCGAGTGTCGCCAGTGTAAGCAACAAACCAAAGGCGGGGTGTGAGAAAAATCACACACATCCCAGTTTGGCCGGTCTAAGATGCCGGCCATGTTGCCGCATGGCACAAGTTGCCCCCGTCTGCCCAGCCGTGGCAGGGCCAGACGGGGGGGGCGCTCATGCGGGGGTGTGATGATAGCGCAGTTAACAGCTTTTTGGGTAAGGGCAATGGCGCAGGGCGCGTGCTTTGCGCGAGAGCGGCTCACAAAACCCAGCGGTGTATATTCTGGCCAGGTGTGCGGCCACAGGCCGAGCAGGAAAGACGGCAAGGCGACGCAACAAAATCCAGCGCAGCGCGCCTGGCTAGTAGCCAGGGCCGCTGCGCTGGGTTTTGTTAGCGGCGCTAAGTGGATTTTTTTTAGGAGCGGTGATGGCGCTAGATGTGCGGGCATTAGAGCGGTTTGCATTGTGGACGGGCTTGCCGCCGGCCTTGCTGGCCCAGGTGGCGGCTTGCTGTGTGGTGCTGTCGGCGCCCGCAGGGCAGCGGGTGATTGCACAAGGTGAGACATGCCGGGGGGTGTTTTTTGTGGTGTCTGGGGTGTTGCGTGTGTTTGGGGACACAGAAGGCGGCGAAGAGGTGCTATACGGCCTGATCCACGCCCACGGGATGTTTGGCGAGCTGTCGGTGATTGATGACACCACGCACGGCGCGCACATTGCGGTCATGGAGGATGCAGTGTTGATCCGCCTGCCAGCAGAAGCCGCACAGCAGTTCTTTTTTTGCGAGCCCTTGGTGGCGCGCCGGGTGATGCAGCACTTATCCGCCATGGTGCGCGACAGCAATCGCCAGCGAGGCGCATTGGCCTTGCAGGATGCGCCAAGCCGCTTGTGGCAGGCTTTGCAGGGCATGGGGCGCTCAGAGGGCAATGGCACTTTGCGCATTCAGCCTTTGCCTACTCAGGCCATGCTGGGCCAGATGTGCGGTTTGACGCGAGAAACTGTGTCGCGCTTGTTGAATGGCTGGGAGCGCGATGGTTTGTTGATGCGCTCAAACGGCGGCTTACAGATGCCACTGAGCGGGTTGCCGGGGCGAGAGTAAGAGCCGCTAACAAAACCCCCTGGCGTTGTTGTGTGACCTTGCCGTACTGCTTGTACTGTCTGCGGTCACACGCCTAGCCAGGGCCGCTTCGCTGGGTTTTGTTAGCGACTCTAAGCGCGGCTAACAAAACACGCTTAGACCGCAGTACGCTGTGGGCCCGCCTGGATTCCCGCCTTCGCGGGAATGACTGGTGTGGTGCGCCAAGTCGTTCTTCGTGGTACATGAGCCTTTGTGTTTCAGCGTGACTGGCTACTAGGTGTGTGACCGCAAACAGTACAATCAAGTACGGCAAGTACCATACCACAACGCCAGGGGTTTTGTGAGCCGCTCTTATTGCGCGGCCTTGCGTACTGCTTTACTGTCTGCGGCCGCGCGCCCGGCAGCCAGTCACCATGATCTGAGCTGACTGGCGAAGAGACTGTTTTCGGCATGAGTTTGCCCCCGGTGTCCTTCCCGCGAAGGCGGAAACCCAGACCGCGCCACCGCGTGCGCGGTGGGTATTGAGCATGCCGGATGGCCAGCGCGCTATGGATGCGCCTGAATTGTGCTTTTGGCCAATATGGTTTTTTGAATCAGTTTGTGTGTATCAAGCTCTTATGGGTGAGTCTTAATTTATGCATTTTGCCTCAATGCGCTTAAGCGCACGTCAAATTGGGGTGTTGGTCAAGCAGAGTTTGCTTGACCCGCATCGCGCCAGTAGCTTAGGGGCGACCTGGTTTTTTATTCAGCCATTGGTTTATATTGTGATTTACAGCACGGTATTTTCAGGGCTGATGAGTGCCAGAATGGCAAGTGCAGCAGGGTATAGCCATGTTTCTTATAGCGCCTATTTAATCCCAGGGATATTGGCGTGGAATGTGTTTTCTGGCAGCGTGCAAGCGACGGCACAGGCTTTTGTGGCCAAAGCATACTTAATCAAAAAAATTCAGGTGGATATGGCTGTTTTGCCGCTGTATGCGCCCGTGGTGGAGTATATTGTCTGGCTGGTGTCGATGTTGTGTTTTGCGGCGTTTTGTGCGCTGTGGATTGTGCCTTTGCATGCGGGGTGGTTGATGCTGCCTGTGCTGTGTGCTTTGCTGGCTTTGCTAGGGTATGGGGTGGGGTTAATTTTGGCTGTGTTGGGAAGTTTTGTGCCGGATGTACGCCCGATGACTTCGATTGCGGTGCAGTTATTATTCTGGATGACACCTATCGTGTACTTGCCCGAGCTATTGCCAGCTTGGGCACAGCCTTTTTTGGATTTTCACCCTGTGTACTGGCAGATAGTGAATATGCAAAATATTGTATTGCATCGCCCAGTCGTGGCTGCCTATTTTTATGCTTCGCTAGGGTTGACGGTTGGGGTATTGGGCATGGCCATGTGGATGGCGAGACGGTTTGAAAAAGATATTAGAGACTTGCTTTGAGAGAGGGTGAGAAACATTCAGAGGGCTGGGGTAAGTCACCCGCCAGATGCGCCAGAAGCCAAACCCAATCCAATCCAATCAAAGTGCGATGTTTCGCCAGCGCGGCAATTTTTTAGCGCGTCCTGCCGGTGGCAAGGGAGGACAGGATAACACAGTGAATACAAAAAACATGGAAAGATCAGCATGGCGGTGATTCGTGCCCAGCATGTGCAAAAGACTTTTCGAGTGTATGACCGGCCGGCAGATCGTTTGTGGGAGGTGCTAACCGGCGGGGTGCGGCATCGGGCGCATACAGCACTTAAGGATGTGAGTTTTGAATTGCAGCCAGGGCAAGCGCTGGCGGTGCTTGGCCGCAATGGTGCAGGCAAATCCACTTTACTGAAGTTATTGATGGGGGTGTTGATTGCCGACCAGGGGGTGTTGGAGCAGCATGGCAAGATCACGGGCTTGCTTGAGCTGGGCACCGGGTTTGACCCTAATTTGAGTGGCTTGGATAATATTCGTATTAATGGGCGTTTGTTGGGCTTGGATTCAGATAGGTTGGGTGAATTAGAAGCAGAGATCATCGCTTTTTCTGAGCTAGGGGAGTATATTCATGCGCCCGTGCGCACTTACTCTTCCGGCATGGTGATGCGACTTGGATTTTCAGTGGCAATTCATACCGCCCCCGCTTGCTTTATTGTGGATGAGGCGCTGTCAGTGGGGGATGCGCGCTTTCAGCAGAAATGCTTGAATAAAGTACAGGCGTTTAAAAAAGACGGGGGGAGTATTTTATTTGTCTCTCATGATTTAAACGCTGTGAAGGTGTTGTGCGATCAGGCGATTGTGTTGGAGGGGGGGGAGGTGGTATTCGCCGGCCCTCCGGAAGAGGCATGCTTGGTTTATCAGAAAATCTTGATGCAGTTTGATGAGGCCGCAGGGTGTTCTGGGGTGCGTTATGGCAAGGGAGCGGTAAAAATTGCGCAGGTGGCGTTAACCCGGCCAGGTGAGCCCGAGGCATGCTCACGCTTCGTGTGCGGTGAGCAAGCATTATTGACGGTGACGCTCAGTGCGGGGGAAGAGGTGGGCCATTTGAGCTTAGGCTTGATGATCCGAGATCGGCTCGGACAGGATATTTTTGGCACCAATACTTATTTGCAAGGCAAAACAATACACTGTCGCGCTGGCGAGCAGTGGCAGGTGTCTTTTTTGTTGATGCTTAATTTGGGCGTGGGGGGGTATACGATTACGCTGGGTTTGCATGACAAAGAGGACTATACCAATAATGTCCAAGATTGGTGGAATGGGTCTGTGGTGTTTAATGTGGATTATCCAGCAGCGCCAGATTTTGTTGGGGTGTGCCCGCTGCCCATTTTGGCATTAGAGATGCATATTGATACGCATGGGGCCACACAGCCAAGTCTCCCCCCGGCAAAGTCAAAATACTGATTTCAGTCTGTGCAAGCGTCGCTATGCTTCAGTGCCCCTTGGCTGATGATTGGGTGCAGTCTGGATGGTGTGCGCCTTGCCTGGGTAATTTATTAAGGAAAATACGGTGTACGAACGGGTAAGAGATCTTTATCGAAGATTAAGAAACATTCCTCTGATTGGGCCTTTGCTGGAGGCGATCCGTTATCGCCGCTTGCCTTATTTTTCTACGCCAGCACAGCGCTATGCCGAGCAGCAAGCACTGCTGGAAGGGCAGGCTCATGCCTTGCAAGGCATCCGCAGGGCTCTGGCGCGCTTGGAGCAGGAGCTTTACAAGCAAAGCGATTATATGGGCAATAAGGTGGATCAGCAGGGCCAGGCGTTGGCGCAGCGCATGGAGTTTCAGCGCACTGAGTTATTTTTTGAGATGCGTAAGTTGACGGGCACCCTGTTGGCAGAAGGTCACACCGCATCGAAAGTAGATGCCATGCCGGCCAAGGTGCTGAATCCAGACAAGATTGCCATGCTGCAAGCGGAGGGCAAAGGTTTGCCCATTAATATGGGCTGCGGCCATAAACCCATGACAGGGTTTGTTAATGTGGATGCGCGCCCGTTGCCTGGCGTGGATGTGGCCGCCCAGGTTAATCAGCTTCCGTTTGAAAAGGGGGCATTGTGCCGAATTCATTCTGAGCATTTGCTGGAGCATTTTCCATTGGAAACGTTGCGGCGGCAGCTTTTGCCGTATTGGATGGGGCTTTTGCAATCAGGAGGGGTATTTTCTGCAGTGGTGCCCGATGGGGAGGCAATGCTTGCGGCGCATGCGGCAGGAACCATGGATTTTGACACCTTGCGCAGGGTGTTATATGGCGAGCAGGAGTATGAGGGCGACTTTCACTTTACCATGTTTTCTGCCAGTAGCCTAAAAGCATTGTTTGAGGAGGCTGGCATGCAGCAAGTGACTGTTGTTGCGCAAGGACGGAAAAACGGTCTGTGTTTGGAGTGCGAAGTGACGGGGGTTAAGCAGTGAGCCGGCTGACCTTTTCGATTGTAATTAATACCTATAATCGCGCTACCAGCTTGGTGAATACGCTGGAGTCGATGTTTTATCTTCGTCACCCTGCTTATGAGGTGATTGTGGTTAATGGCCCTTCGACCGACCACACCCAAGCACTCATCGAACAGTACGCAGAAAACATCAAAATCGGTCAGTGCGCAGAAACCAACCTGGCTAAGTCAAGAAATATCGGCATCGGCATGGCCAGCGGGGACATTGTTTGCTTTATTGATGATGATGGCATTCCAGAGCCTGACTGGCTGGATCAGTTAGAGCAGGTTTATTTGGCACACCCTGAGGCGGGGGGGGTGGGCGGATTTGTCCGCGACCATACCGGCGTGGATTATCAAACCAAGTATATTGTGTGTAATCGTCAGGGTGAGGCGCAGTTTTATTATGATGAGATGGATGCTTCGGTGGTGCCACAATCACCTTGGCAAGCGCGTTACCCCAGTTTGATTGGGGTCAATTCTTCTTTTCGCCGACAGGCATTGTTGCAGATTGGTGGGTTCGATGAGGAGTATGCTTATTTTTTAGACGAAACCGATGTGTGCGTGCGCTTGGTGGATGCAGGCTGGCAGATCATGTTTGCCCCCAAGGCTGAGGTGCATCACAAATACGCACCAAGCCATTTGCGCAATAATAAAAAAGTGCCCACATCGCTGTTTTATACGTGCCGGAGTAAGGTATATTTCTTGTTTAGAAATGCAACCCCCACGTCCAGTTTTTTGTCTATCCTGCGGGAGGCAAATAATGTTCGCCATCAAATCATTGCGCAGGCGAATGGCCTGAAGTTACTGGGTGCCATTGATGCCAAGCACCATGCAAGTTTGCTCGATGATGGCGAGCGTGGGTTTCATGATGGGGTGGCAGATGCATTTGCTTATCCCGCCGGTCAACCCATGCCGGCAGAAAAGAGGCAGCATCTTTCTTTTAAGGCATGCCTCCCCCGTGTACGTGCAGACCTGCGCTTGAATGTGATTTTGCTCAGTCGTGAATATCCGCCCACCACATGCGGTGGGATTGGGGTGTTTGTTCATCGACTGGCCGAGGCGCTGGCGGCAGAAGGGCATGAGGTATCCGTCATTACCAAGTCGCTCAATCGGCATACTGTAGATTTTGAGAATGGGGTATGGGTTCACCGAATTGTAGAAAAGTCACATGGCTCGCGTCGTTATCCTGAGGTGCCAGATATCCCTCTCAGCGCACGAGATTATGCTTATAGCGTTTACGATGAGGCGGTAAGAATCCAGTCGATTCGTGGGGCCAGCATGGTCATTTCTGCCATTTGGGATCTAGAAGGGATTGCATGTGTAGCCAGCCAGGCTTTTCAGAATATTGTGTATCTGGTGACGACTTATCAGCTTTCTTTGCCCAGCAAACCAGAGTGGCAGCAGGATCAGCATTATCTTACCCATCATGTACAGAAGATGATTCAGGGTGAGCATTGGATGCTACGCCATGCGCAGCAGGTGATTGCCAGCACGCCGGGTATTTTGCGGGATGTGTGTCAGGCTTTGCCAGATGCGGCGCAGATGTCGCAGACACCAGTCATTCCGTTTGGCCTGCCGGATGTAGAGAGCATGGCCGCTGTGCATGGTGCGCCAACTCGGCCAGTGTTGTTATATGTGGGGCGATTTGAGTTGCGCAAGGGGGTGGATCTGTTATTGAATTGTTTGCCGGCCTTGCTTGCTGCCTATCCAGATCTTGAGGTGAGGTTGGTGGGTCATCACGATATTATCGTGAATGGCGGTACGCTCAAGGATCAGTTTCTGCGAGCGCATGCAGGCTTGCCGGGATTGGATCGGGTAAAGTTCTTAGGGGCGGTGTCCGAGACGGAGCTCCATCAGGAGTATGCGCAATGTTCGCTGTTTGTGGCGCCTAGCCGGTATGAGTCATTTGGATTAATTTATCTGGAGGCCATGCGTTATGGTAAGCCCTGCATCGGCTCAGATGCCGGGGGTATTCCAGATGTGCTGACACCCGATGTCGGCTTGCTGCCACAGGCAGGAAACCAAGAGGCCTTATTGCAGGCTATTTGTACGCTCTTGGATCACCCTGAGCAAGCAGCGCAAATGGGGCGAGCAGGGCGACAACGCTTTGTCGCGCAATATTCAATGCCCGCATTCCTGGCACGTTTAACCCCCGTGTTGATGACTCACGCAGGGATTTGAACGTGTTTGGGTCTTTGCGTTGGCTTCTAGCCATGATGGTAGCATTTAGCCATGCTGGAGTGGCATGGCATGGCTACCATCTTGGTGTTCCTGCGGTGGTGGTGTTTTTCATTTTATCTGGGTTTGTGGTGGCCAGCCTACTCGATAGCAAGCCAACCACTTTTGCAAATATTAAATATTTTTATCAAGAGCGCTTATATCGGCTACTGCCGCTCTACGCTTTTTTTGTTTTACTGGGTGCCGTGTGTGCGCCAGGATGGTTACAGGGGCTATCTTGGGGACAGAAAGCCTATGTAATCTTTAGCCACCTTACTATCGCCCCCCTAAATTATCAGATGCTGACGCCTTGGTTGTCAGCACATATGGCGACACCGCCTGCATGGTCTTTGGGCTTAGAGTTGCAGTTTTACTGCATCGCCCCGTTTATATGCAGAACTCAGTCACGGGTATTGCTCGTGTTCTTCTTGAGTTGGCTGCTATATATGTGGGCTTCTTTGGTGCTGATGGCGCCTTATACGGATTGGTTTGGTTATCGTTTCTTGCCAGGTAATATTTTTATGTTTTTGGCAGGGGTGTTGCTTTACCGGATCCGTCAAGGCGTTGCGTCTCGTCTGGTGCGAACGGCCTTGGGGGTGAGTTGGGGCGGCGGGCTGATGGTGTTGATGGTCAATTCGGCATTAGGGCGAAGTGGCACACCTTTTGTGGATGAAACCGCTGCGGGGTATTTGCTTGGCTTGCCTTTAGTGGCTGGCTTGAGCTGCTTATCACGTAAAAGAGGAGATGAGTGGCTGGGTAATTTGGCCTATGGGGTGTTTCTTTGCCACTTCGTGGTGATATGGCTGATGGACCGTTGGATCCCTGTGATGCAGGGGGGATGGCATGGATGGCTGATGTATGGGTTCTGCGTGGTGTTCATGGCTTGGGGCGGGCATGTTCTGGTCGAGCGCCATTTTGTGATGCGCCGCCATGCTATTAGACAGTTGATGCGATAAAGATTGAGACGTGCTAAGAGTCGCTCACCCGCCTGGCGTTGTGGTGTGACCTTGCCGTACTTGTGTACTGTCTGCGGTCACACGCCTAACCAGGATCGCTTCCCTGGGTTGGGTGAGCGACTCTAAAAAGTCAGCCGCTTATTAAGGTACATAAATTTACAGAATAAAAATTTTCTCGAAGGTAATTTATATCCAATGACACAGCAAAAAATTCACAAAGCAGTATTTCCCGTGGCTGGCATGGGTACCCGATTTTTACCTGCCACCAAGGCCAGCCCGAAAGAAATGCTGTCGATTGTGGACAAGCCGCTGATTCAGTACGCGGTGGAGGAAGCGCTGGAAGCCGGGATGACCGATTTGATCTTCATCACCGGGCGCAACAAACGCGCCATCGAAGACCATTTCGACAAGGC
>ERZ650312.1727-NODE-1727-length-12233-cov-5.864920_pt1 | contig 12233 bp, 9 predicted proteins | sample MGYA00376248_ERZ650312 | MGnify/ENA primary metagenome ERZ650312 (study PRJEB26733, sample SAMN07839316) | wastewater metagenome | biome: urban; feature: wastewater treatment plant; material: waste water | place: USA: North Carolina | collected 2016-07-28 ... | reverse complement strand
GAGAACCCAAAAGAGTTTATCGGAGACGAATGCAACTATCAATACCATAGTAGAGTCGATCATTCACGCCGCAGACACGATGCAACGAAACAGCGAACAGATAAAAGAGCTAGGGGTTGCGGCGGACGGAGTGGCAAATCAAATTTCCGATTCGGCCTTCACCATGCAGGTTGCCGACAATACGGTAAACATACTCTCAAAAGACTCCGAAATACATGCAAACGAAGCCAAAGATGCGGGAGATAAAGCGGCAAAAATAGGTGAAATATCACTTCAAAACGCAAAGAGCATAGAGGAGATAGCCTCCGCCGTAGAGCATCTGGCAAAAAACGGTGCGGCGCTAAGCGAGAGGCTAGAGAGTTTTAGGACTTAACAGCCGCCTCTTTTTCTAAAATCAAAATTGCATTATTTAGTATCTGCTTTGCGGTTTCTATATTCTCAACTTTTGACGGATCTATTTTTAGCCCAAGCCCCTTGAGAGAGACCTCAAAAGGATCCGTAGCCGCCCCCAAAATCTTGGCGGCTTCGTAAATTTTTACAGGATATGCCATCCCTTTGACGTTAATCGTATCGACATACACACACTCAATAGCATCTCTGACTAGCAGATAGGTCTCCTCCGATATGAGTATCTGATTCGGATTTGCTTTTGACTCTATCCTGCTGGCCAGATTGACGCTACCCCCTATAATCGTGTACTCCATCCGCTCTTCATTCCCGAAATTTCCGACGGTACAATATCCGGTATGTATCCCAAACCTTGCCCTAAAAGGTCTAGTTATCCCTTTGTTTTGCCAATAATCGCTAAGCTCATCCAGTTTTTTTCTCATATCCAATGCCATTTTGACGCATCTGACGGCATCCTCTTTATCCCCTAGACTCTTTGGATCGCCGAAAAACAACATCACCGCATCCCCTATGAACTTATCTATAGTAGCGCCGTATCTGAGTGCGATAAGGCTCATTTCATTGAGGTAGTGATTTAAAATAGAGGCCAGATCTTCCGCCTCCATATTGTCGGTTGTGGATGTAAAATCTACGATATCCGAGAAAAATATCGTGAGCTTTTTCCGTTTCGACTCCAGTTTTGCATTTTGTTCCCCGCTAAAAATAGACTCTACCAGTTGCGGAGAGATATATCTTGAGAGTTTTTGCGCCATTTGGGAGAGGGTCTCGCTTTTGCTTTGCTCTTCGGCCAGACGGAGCCTGTTTTCACTCTCGTGCGCCAGTTTTGAGATAGCATCCTCCATGCTGGATAAAAGTCCGTTGAACGCCTCCGATGCTTTTGCAACCTCATCTTTTGAAGTCACCTCCACCCTCTTTGAATACTCTTTTGATTCGGCTATCTCTCTGATTTTTTCACTAAGAGACAAAATCGGCCTCGATATCGTAGAGGCAAAAAAATACGAAAACGTAGCTATCACCGCAAACCCGCCGACAAGATAAAGCAAAAGGGCGTTTTTGCGTTTATCCAGAGCGCTCAAAATCTCCTCTTTGTTTATCTCTCCGACAACGGCAAAAGGGGGCATGCTTGTTATTTTCCCGATAGCCTTGCCACGTATTTGCGGCTCCGATATTGCAGATAGATTAACGACGTAAAACTTTTGGGACGGTATCGACAGTAGGAATTTATCAAGATTTTGCAGTTTATAGTCTAGGTAGATAAAGCCTATCGTTTCGTTTTTAAATGTCGGTTTTATCTCTTTTTTGAACATCCCGTCGGTTTTTAGTTTTGAGCCGATTTGGACTTTTTGATTTGTCGAAACGATTACGTTTTGGGCAAGATCGCACACATAATAATCCCCGACGAGCGAAAACGCCTGTTTTTTCCTCTCCAAAACCTCAAATATCCGTCTATCGAGATCCATAGTCAAGATATCGGCCATAACCTCCATATCAGCCGCAGCCTCTAAATCTTTTGTTATGAGCTTTAACTCGTGATCGACCATTCCGGTTATCTGCTCTATCCTGCTTTTTAGCTCATTTTGGACAATTACCGAAATATCGTTTTTGAGTTGATACAAAAAAACCAGCGATATCAAAACATAGGGGATAACACTTGCACCTAAAACCAACAGGACAGTTTTTAGTCTAAAACTCATATAAAACCTTCAACTCACCGTCAAGTTGTGTTTTTTCGATGTATCCGATTGCCCCTTTTGCGTTTTTCAAAAAGGCTTTGACTCCGGCTTGACTCTTTTGCGTCAGCGGCGGCGTGATCCCCTGATAATGCTGACTAATCCAATAGTTACCTATCTCTACCCTCTCCATACCAAGTAACTTATCCTCAAATATCGTTCGCCCTTTTTCGCTTGCCGGAAGGTTTACCGGAATTACCTCTTGCGAATCGATAAATGTCTTTTTCTTTAAAAAAATATCTTTTATCTGCTTTTGGCTAAGCGAACCGGACTTAAAAGAGCTTCCGGCAACAACAATCCAATCACCGCCATGCAAACTGACCGATACCGCCAAAACAAAAGCTACCGACCTAGCAGGATAAACTAGAATAGAGCCGAAACTGAACATAAAAACCTACTGTTTTTAGATATCGAAGAGAGACCGTACTCGGCTTTTATGGAGACAGGATATATCGGTCTATAGTTATAACCGATAACACCTATATGCTCTCTCTTATTCTCCAAAGTATCGTAATAAAACTCGTACCTTGCAACTCCATAATGTTTTTGCCCTATCGTATATCTACCTTGCAAAAAAGCGGCGGCGGAATTTGCCTGTTTTTGTTTTGCGTCGATATCCGAATAGACAGCCTCGGAGAGTAACTGAATGACCCCTTTTTGATATTTTGCGGATAAATGGGCAAATCGTCTTTGCGAAGCGTCACTTCGCTCATTAAAGTATCCGACAAACCCTTTTGTCTCCAGATAATCGTTTATCGAGTATGTTAGACCTCCGCCGTAGAATTTGTTTATTGCAAAGTTATTGTATTTTTCGTCAAAATCGTTATTTTGCTGAATGCAGACAGAGTACTCCAGATCATCAATGCCACTCTCGCCGAAGAGTTGAGCACCTGTTATGAGTTTTGGAAAAATACTTGTTGCGGCAAAAGGAGACGATGTTGTATCCCGCAATACGTTTATAGGGGTTTGATTCCAGTAGCCGACCGGAGTTATCATTTTTCCGACTGCAGTTTTGAGACGTGATGAAAAACTATGCTCAAAAACGGCCCTCTCTATCCTAAAAGCGCCGGACTCGCTCTCTTTGTCGTTTTTAAAGTCTTTTTGATATCTTCCGACATTCTCCATCTCGATAAGATACCTGCTTAACGGGGAGATATTGCCGTAAGCCAAAACCGCAACATCATCCAATAAAAACTTGTCTACGCTATCGCTTTTCTCATACTTTGCGGCCACATATCCACCGACTTTTAAATACTCGGTTAGCTCTATTCCGTTGCCTGGTTCATATCCGAACGCCGCAACCGCCAAAAATCCGACAATAGATGTTTTTTTCAACTTTACATACCTTACAAAGTTTGCATTGGAAAATTATGAGCATGAAAAACCAATTTACAGCTTCGCCGTAAATTATTAAGTAGCAATCAAATGCCCAAATTATACTTTGGCAAATATTTACGCTAAGTACGGGATATTCAGGCCGTCGTCTTTGTCGGAGCTGGAGAGGTCGTCGTATTCTACCTCTTTGATTTTTTCTAGCTTTTTTTTGATAGTTATTTTTTGGAGTGGGTGGAGAGGGGAGCTATCTAGCCACGATGCAAACTCTTTTTTGTAGTGGTTTGATATAGCCGGATGGAGTCCATCGCCTAAAGCATCAAGCTTTGAGAGTATATCGGCGGCTACGTCTACGCCGACGTTTTTTAGTTTTGGGAGCTTGATTAGGACGTTTCGCATAAACTGTTTTGTCTTGTAGTTCTCCCCCATGCTCAAAAGCTTTGAGGCGGCCTCTATATCGGCCTCTTTTTCACTATACCCGTAGCTATAGCGAAAATGCCCGCAAACAAGCGGAACGTAATGGGGAAAATGCTCCAAAACAAACACTAGCTCCGTCAGGTCGTTGTCGATTAGGACGTTAAAGAGGGTGTATGTCGTCTTTTTTGCCCTTGCCCAATGCTCGTTTGTCTCAAGATTTGGATTTTTGTCCAAAAATTTTTCGTATTTTTGTATGTCAAATTCCATTTCGTATCCCGTTTTGTATATCGTTTGAGAGTTTTTTGATTGCCATTTTTTTGAGCGGATGTGTGGCGACACCCTCGGCCTCTTTTGCCGCAATGGAGAATATCTCCACTAAAACCGGATGGATTTTTTCAAGACTTTTTAGTTTTTTAGCAAATTGCGATACCGTCTCCTCCGCATAACCACCCCTCGGTCTAAACCTCGCATACAAGGCATTAAAGGCGTTCTCGCTCCAAAACTCTTCGACTAAATACAGGTAATCGTTCACGCTTTTTACGCAAAGTTCCACCTCCTCTATCATCTTTCGGCCGTTTATGAGCTGATCAACCGATAGAGCCGCATAGCCGGAAAACTCCGATACCACAGTCGCCATCTCGACAAAATCGTCATCTGCCAAAGCCCGAAAGAGCATCCTTGCCCTTTTTGAGATTTTTTGCCTCAGGTCTGCTCTTTGCAAAACAACCGGATTGAGTAGCCGAAATCTCTCCAAAGCTCCTAGTCTCGAATGGGCAAACCCCATAGCGGCAACCTCCGGAGCGCTGTCGGCAATTTGGGACGGATGGGAACCGGAGGGTCTATAAAAAGCCCATAGCAGTCTAGCCTCAGGGTCTTCGTGGGACAAAAAAATAGCATCCCCCTCTTTTTCAAAATCCTCCGATTCACTCAGAGCCTCTATCTGCTCCCTATATCCCGAGCCAAATTGTTTTTCCATAATCCTCAAACCGTTTAAGATTTTTCCGCTCACTCACAAAAAAAACACACTCCGCCGGAGGGGTACGGGGCATCTCAAAAAACCCGTCGGTTAGCACCGCCAAAACCGAATCTGCTCCAAACTCCGGATCACCCTCCACATACTCAAAAAAAGGCTCCAAATCGGTTCCGCCGTCGGTTTTTGGGATTTTGAACGCCTCCTCCGAAAACGGCTCTCCGCTTGTAAGTCTAAACACCAAAGAGCTGTTTATCTTTGAGTCAAACGGGACAACGGTTATCGTATACTCGCTAAAGCTTTGCGCCACCGACGAGGCCGCCCCCAAAAACCGCCTATACTCCTCATCTCCGACAGACATTGAACTGTCTATTGCTATATACAACGTCAAATGCTCCTTTGGCCTCTCATAGCCGGGGAGATATATATTTTTGTGGATATATCTGCGGTTTGGTCTTGTGAAGCTCTGGATTTTCTCAAATAGCGATACACTCAAATACTCTTTAAAAACGTCATCAAACCTGATGTCCGGTTTTATAATCTCCTCGATCTCCAGCAAAAACCCTTCGCTAACCGCCGCATCCGCTTTTGCCATAGAGAGAGCCTGCACGAGTAGTGCATCCAAATCCTCGGAGTCTCCGCCATCTTCCGGTTTTGAGTAATCGCTCTCCTCTATATCCTTTTGCTCACCCCCGTCCCCCTCGGCCAAAAGCCTCTCGTATATCTCCTCGGCAATCATTTTTTCAAATTTTTCGATAACCGCTTCAGTTTTTGGCCTTTTTCCGATGTTTGAAAATTTTGAGAGGATTAGATTTACCGCTATATCGCACGCCCCGTTCCATAGAGCCGGATCTTTTGTCTTTTGCCTAAAAGGGTGTTTGAGGGCAACGTGTAATAGCACATGAGCATATAGATACTTTATCTCATCCGGCGAATATTCGGATAGTTTGTTACCGTCCAAATATATAGCCCTGCCGTCGGTCAAAACGGGATAATTGCCGTTTTCCCCCCAAATATGCTTAAGTGAGAGAGCCAAAACAGACAAAAACGGATGCGAAAATAGAAAATCGACCCTAATTTTTGTAAAAAGCTCCTCTAGTTCACTCAAAGTATATAACCGCCGTAGATATTTAGCCACTCCTCAAAGCTTGGTAGTAGCGCCAAATCCTCGTGTTTTACGACAAGGTCTTTTATTAGCATCACCCCAAACTCGACAGGTAGTTTTTTTGAGAAGGCCAAAAGCACCTCCCCCTCCTTGTCGGAGCGGTCAAATCTCTCCACGAGTGCCGCCGTAAGGGCATATAGTGCACCCGGATTCGTCGGCGGTTCCACATCTTCGCCTCTAAGTACCGCATCAATGTCCGGAATATCCGAATACGTCTTTAGATACGACAAAAACTCAACTCCCGCCCCGTAGCCGACGGAACCGTATACCAAAGAGGGGTATGCTTCGATATTGCCGGATGTTTTTGCCAGTTTTGAGAGCATCGTCCAACTTCTAGGGGTTGCAAACGCCGGATTGGTTTCACTCTCTTTTGGAGCCTCCTGACTCAAAAGATCCGGTCTAAACCCCAAAAACGCTATGACCGTCGGATGGAGTGAGTTTTGGATAGCCCAGACCTTGAAATCTTCAAATTTTGCCCCTGCAACCAGATGAACCATCCTGTTGGCAAGAGGTGACGGGAGACGAAACACTATCCCCCTGTCCGACACCCTGTTTCCGGCGCATACTATCCTCCACCCCTGCGGCATCTCGTACTCCCCGATTTTTCTATCCAGAATCAGCTGATAGATGGCCGCCTGTACGCTAGGTGGGGCAGAGTTTAGCTCATCCAAAAACAGTATCCCCTCCCCCTCTTTGGGCAAAAATACAGGTGGCATCCAAACGGTTTTACCATCCACAATAGACGGCACCCCCCTCAAATCCACAGAGTCCAACTGGCTAAGCCTAACATCGTTTAGCCCCCACCCTCTGGCATTCGCCGCCTCGTGCACTATATACGATTTTCCTATGCCTGGAGAACCGTGGATAAATACGGGGGTATTTGTGTCCAGTAGCACTTCAAGCTCTTTTTTTAATCTTGCAGTTCCTATTTCCGGTGTTATCATAAAATTCCATTTTTTTTGAAATCATTGTAGATTAAAAAAGAGACAATTTTGGGGTTAGTTTTTAGGCAAAAGAGGGCAAAAATTTTAAGGGTCATTTTGAGACAATAAACCCCACATCAGGTTAAGGGAATTCGTGGAAGACGGATATAAGGTAAAATTTTTTGATTTAGCCGACGAGCTTTACTATATTAACTACCTCAGAGACAACAAAGCCATATATAACAAGGCATGGACAAAACAGTTAGGTTGGAGCGAAGAGGAGCTTGCCCAGAGGCACGTAGAAGGGCTAATCTATGAGGACGACAAGGCTTTGGCCTACGCAAAGATAGATGCCGCATCCAAAGGGGAGTATGTCGGCGGTTTTATACTAAGGGTCGTTGCCAAATCCGGTGAGATAAAGGAGTATTATTTTCACGGTTACGGCGACAAGGACAACAGGATAGCCTACGCCATAGGGATAGACGTAACACAAGAGATAAAGCTAAAACAGATCCTCCAAAAAGAGCAACAAACCTTAAACCATGCCAGAGTCACAATGATGGGTGAGATGGTGAGTGCGATGGCACATCATTGGAGACAGCCGCTAGCCTCGGTATCTCTCGGTTTTGATATGATAATCTCGGATTTTGAGGACGGTCTTTTAACCCTTGAGGGTTTAAAAAAAGAGATTGCGACCCACAAAGCCGTTTTGTCCTCCATGTCAAAAAGCATAGACAACCTCTCGGGGTTTTTTACCTACGACAAACAAAAACACTCCACCCCAAAAGAGATATTGGATTCGGTACTAAAGCTTATGCCGTATTTTGAGGAGATGATCGAGATTGAGCTAAAATCATCCGGCTTTGATGAAACGGAATCGGTCGAGGTATCGGTGTCCTCAGACATAAAACAGATCTTGTGGACTCTACTCTCAAATGCAAAAGACGCAATAGCGGCAAGACAAATCAAAAATCCGGATCACAACGGAAAAATTACCGTTTTGTTCGATAAAACCGAAGATTTTGAGACGATTACCGTAGAAGACAATGGGATAGGGATAGAAAAAGGGACGGAAGATAGAATATTCGAACCGTTTTTTACGACAAAAGAGCGTGGACAGGGCTCAGGGGTGATACACGGAGCCGGGCTAGGTCTATACACCCTAAAAACCATCGTCACCGCAAAACTAAACGGTGAGATAGATGTATCCACACAAAACGATAAAACCGTCGCCGTAGTCAAAATACCGACAAAAACAAGCCGATAGATAAATCTTCTTAATCGGTTTTTGTTTATCATAACGACAAATAAAATCACAACAACTCATAAGGGGTATCATGCAAAGTTTGTGGCAAGAACCGGTAAATGCGAAAGACGATTTGGATGTTAGGGTTCACTCGTCCAGAATCATAGGGATGGATAGCGATTTGGTACTCCACGGCGGGGGTAATACCTCGGTCAAATCAACAGTCAAAAACCTTTTTGGTGAAGATGAAGAGATACTTTATGTAAAAGGGAGCGGCTGGGATCTGGCTACGATAGAGAGAGCCGGATTTGCCCCTGTGAGGATGGATACTCTCATCAAACTATCAAATCTGGAGCACCTAAGCGATACCGATATGGTGAACTCCCAAAAAAGTGCCATGATAAACCCAAACGCCCCGACCCCGTCCATCGAGGCAATCCTACACGCCATTATCCCGTTTAAATTTGTAGACCACACCCATGCCGATGCGGTCGTAGCGGTAACAAACAATCCAAACGGGGAAGCAAATATCAAAGAGATTTACGGCGACTCCGTAATCATTATCCCATACGTAATGCCTGGCTTTATTTTGGCAAAAGAGATTCAAAAGCAGATAGAGGGCAAAGACCTAAGTCGCGTAGAGGCTCTAATCCTGATGAACCACGGGATATTTACGTTTGACGACGATGCAAAAAAAAGCTACGAAAAGATGATAACGGCGGTCGATAAAGCGGAAAAATTCATAGCCAAAGCCTCAAAACAGCGACAAGCCCCATCCGTCCAAACCCCTTCACCGCTTGAAATCAGCAAGCTACGAAAAAAAGCCTCCGAAATCTACGGTTCTGCGATGATAGCAAAATTCGACGGCTCCGATATGTCGGCAGTTTTTGCCTCCCAAAACGATGCAAAAAAACTATGCGCTATAGGGCCGCTGACACCCGATCACGTCATCAGAACCAAACAAAAAGGGGTGTATATCGAAAACGTCGAGGATATACAAAAATACTCCGACGACTACACGGCATACTTTGGGCGAAACAACGACGGTACGCTGACGATGCTAGACACGGCTCCTAGGTGGGGCGTTTACGGGGGCGGCACTATCACATTCGGGCAAAACGTATCGGATGCAAATATCATCTCCGACATCAAAGAGCACACCCTAAAATCCATCCTAAACGCCGAAGATATGGGCGGATACGTCGCCCTTAGCGAGACCGAGATATTCAAGATGGAGTACTGGGAGCTAGAACAGGCAAAACTAAAAAAATCGGGGCAAAAACCTGAATTTCAAGGTAAAGTCGTAGTCGTAACGGGCGGGGCAAGCGGTATAGGCAAGGCGTGCGTGGAGAGCTTTGCAAAAGCCGGAGCCGCCGTCGCTGCTTTGGATATAAGCCCGTCGGTGGAGAGTATGTACAAAAACCCGTCGATACTAGGGATTGCGTGTGATTTGACAAAAAAAGAGCAGATAGAGGCGGCACTCTCAAAAATCGTATTGACGTTTGGCGGGATAGATGTTTTGGTTAATAACGCCGGAATATTTCCAGCTAGCCAAACTATCGAAAATATCGACGATGAGACTTGGGGGAAAAGTATCGAAATCAACCTGACGGCTCAACAGATGATCACTACGATGACGGTCCCGTATCTAAAAAACGGGATAGATCCGGCTATAGTGTTTGTAGTCTCCAAAAACGCTCTGGCTCCAGGCAAAGGGGCGGCGTGCTACTCGGTGGCAAAGGCGGGAGCAAACCAGCTAGCCAGAATTGCGGCACTAGAACTTGCCCCTGATATCAGGGTTAATATGCTTCATCCCGATGCTGTATTTGATACCGGAATATGGAACGACGAGGTAATAGCAAAAAGGGCGGCAAACTACGGTATGAGCGTCGATGACTACAAAACAAGAAATCTCCTAAAAACAGAGATCAGCTCGTTTGATGTAGCAAATCTGGCTATAGCTATGGCCGGAAAACTATTCTCAAAAGTAACAGGTTCCCAAATAGCTATAGACGGCGGAAGCGACAGGATCATATAAATCCTGCCGCCGACACCTCGGTAAAGTTTCGTTTATCTTTCGTCGGATATAATTCACATAAAATAACTTAAACACTTTTATTGCGGAATTATATAAACTTGAAAAATTTTTTCCTCTCCGAGCTTGATTATATATTTTTTATATACGGCCTTGCATTTATCATATTGTTTGCCGTAATCCAAAGCCTCAAAAAATTACCCGGACAAAGTATAAAATGGGCACCGCTTGGGTATTTTGCCATTCTTCACGGCCTCCTTGAGTGGTCTGACCTGATAGCCCTATCGCTTTTTGACAACCCTGCTTTCAAATACTTCAGACTGGTCTTGATGATAGCCTCTTTCCTCCCTATTATCGAATTTGCCAGAAGCAACGCCAAAAAACCGCCGACGATACTCATATATCTCCCTCTTTTGTTTGTAGTCGGGTATTTTATGACTATGCAAACCCCTGCGGAGGCAAACGGGTTTGCAAGATATTTTATACTTTTACCGGGCGGCATTTGGGCTTCGCTCATTTTGATAGAAAAATCATCTACCGCCTTGGAGTTCTCCGCCGATTACAAAAAAATAGCCTTTTATCTGACCGGATACACGATATGCGCCGGAATAGTTGTCCCTATATCTCAGCTATTTCCGGCAACAGTCTTAAACAACGATAGCTTTTTGGAGATTTTCGGATTTCCGGTTCAGCTTTTGAGGGCTTTTTTTGCTATCGGTACGGCATATAGCATGTGGCGGTTGTGGAGAAAAATCAACACTTCAAAAGGGTTAATGTTTGGGGTTGCCTCGAACTATTCATCGGGTAGTATTGCGGCCTATTCGGTATTATGTATCGTATTTTTCGGTTGGGTCGGTCTTTTTTGTGAGACACATTTTATCTTGAGTCAGCTCGATTTGGAAAGCCTAAAAACTGCAAGGGTTTTTGAGATTTTCAAAATAGCATCTTTGGCGCTTTTGGCAATCGCCGTTTTCATGTATATACAAAGAAACGTCACCTCGAGACTCCACCTCGATATTGCACAAAAGATTTTGGAGGCTCTGTTTTCATCGTCCCCGAATCCGATGTTTGTCAAATACGCAAACAACAAATACGCCCTTGTCAACGACTCGTTTTCAAGACTCTACGGGGCAGACAAATCAAAGATCACCGACTCCTATGATGCCGAGTTCACGAACTCACCTCTGGCAAAAATCAGACTCAAAGATAGCTCCAGCATCCATGCGACAAAAGAGATTGTACAGACGACTAACGGCACAAAGATATTTAATACCGCTTTCTCCCACATCACCCTAAAACACAGCCGCATGACAGTAGGGATAATGTCGGACATCACAGCCCTAACCGAGGCGATGCAAAAACTGGAGGAGTTAAATAAAAATCTGGAAAGAGAGGTAAATGCAAGGGTCGAGGAGCTAAGGCAAAAGGACTATATGCTCATACAGCAATCCAGAATAGCATCCATGGGGGAGATGATAAGTGCCATAGCCCATCAGTGGAGGCAACCGCTAAACTCTCTGGGGATTATGGTTCAAGACACCGCATACACATACGCCGACAACGATATGAATGAAGAGTATATAAAAGAGTTTGTCAAAAAAGCGATGCAACAGATAAACTTTATGTCAAAAACAATAGACGATTTCAGAAACTTCCTCAAACCGGACAAAGAGAAAACAATTTTTGCGCCGTCAACAAAAATAAAAGAGATTATAGATATTTTGAGTATTCAGCTAAAAAGCCACGATATCCAAATATCGCTCCTAGAATCGCAAGGGGTCATAGAGGGTTACGACAAAGAGTTTGGGCAGGTGATTTTGAATATCCTCAATAATGCAAAAGATGCCCTCATACAAAACAAAACAGCCTCTCCGTCGATAACCGTAACCGAATCGGTACAAAACAACCGCTTTATCATATCGATAGAGGATAATGCCGGAGGGATACCGGAGGATATAGTCGGAAGGGTCTTTGAGCCTTACTTTTCCACAAAAGAGGAGGGAAAAG
>ERZ650312.1719-NODE-1719-length-12242-cov-3.807418_pt1 | contig 12242 bp, 13 predicted proteins | sample MGYA00376248_ERZ650312 | MGnify/ENA primary metagenome ERZ650312 (study PRJEB26733, sample SAMN07839316) | wastewater metagenome | biome: urban; feature: wastewater treatment plant; material: waste water | place: USA: North Carolina | collected 2016-07-28 ... | reverse complement strand
GTCGAGATCCAGGCCGACCAGCTCGGACAGGCGCAGGCCGGAGGAATAGAACAGCTCGAGCATGGCTTGGTCGCGGCGGGCGATGAAGTCGTCCTCCACGCCGCCGTCCAGCAGCTGCGCCGTGCGGTCGGCGTCCAGCGCGCGCGGCAGGCGGCGCTCGCCCTTGGGTGCGGACAGGCCGCCCGCCGGGTCATGCCGGCACTGGCCCTCGCGATTGAGGTACTGGTAGAAGCCGCGCACGGCCGAGAGCAGGCGCGCCAGCGAACGGCTGGACTGCCCCTGGGCGTGCAGGCGCGCGACCATGGCGCGCAGGGTGCGGGTATCCAGGGCGTCCCAGCTGGCGACGGCCTGCTTCTCGCACAGGGCGAGGATCTTGTGCAGGTCGCGGCGATAGCCGTCCAGGGTATGGCTGGACACCTGGCGTTCGCTGCGCAGGTGTTCGAGGAAGGCGTCGAGGCTGCTCTGCATGGCGACTCCGGCAGACGACGATGGGCCGCGCGCGGCCCGGGGTTCAGCGCACCGAGCGCAGCGGCGCGGCGAAGCGTGGCAGCACGCGGGCCAGGACTTCGGCGACGTAGCCGAGGAACAGGGTGCCGAGGCTGCTCTTGTAGTGCTGCGGGTCCGGACTGCCGATGGCCAGCACGCCATGCAGGCCCTGGTGGGTCAGGCTGACCACGGCTGCCGAGCCGACCTGGGTGCATTCGTCCGCGCCGAAGATGAACTCCAGCTCGGCCGGGCGCAGCACGCCGCAGGTGGTCTTGCCGCCGCCGAGCAGGCCGCCGATGGCCTGGTGGGCCTCGGCCGAGCTGACCGACCGACCGACGCCGAGCGGCGTTTCGCTGAACAGGATGAGGCTGACGAAGGGCACCTGGAACTCGTGACGCAGGCTGTCTTCCACCGCGCCGATGACTTCCTCCAGGCTGCCGGCGTCGAGCAGGTCGAGCACCAGGCGGCGGGTCTTGTCGAACAGGCGGTCGTTGTCGCGGGCCACGTCCATCAGCTGCGACAGGCGATGGCGCATCTCGATGTTGCGCTCGCGCAGCAGCTTGACCTGGCGCTCCACCAGCGACACGGCCTCGCCGGGCTGGTGCGGAATGCGCAGCTCGGGGATCAGCTCCTCATGGTCGACGAAGAATTCCGGGTGCTGCCGCAGATAAGCGGCAACGCTCTCGGAGTCGAGTTTCACGAGCTGATCCTGGTCACTCATAGACGAACCTGTCCTTCGTACACGCGAACGGCGGGTCCGGTCATCATAACCGGCTGGCCGGGCCCTGCCCACTCGATGGACAACTTGCCGCCCGGCAGCTCCAGCTGCAGCGGCGAGTCCATCCAGCCCTGGCGGATGGCGGCCACGGCCGCGGCGCAGGCGCCGGTGCCGCAGGCCTGGGTCTCGCCGGCGCCACGTTCCCACACGCGCAGGCGCGCCTGCTTGCGGTCGATGACCTGCAGGAAGCCGACGTTGACCCGCTTGGGAAAGCGCGGGTGGTGTTCCAGCTTCGGCCCCAGGCTGTGCACCGGCGCGCTGTCGACGTTGTCGACGCGCAGCACGGCGTGCGGGTTGCCCATGGACACGGCGGCCAGCTGCACGGACTGACCGTCCACCTCCACCGCGTAGCTGAGCGCCTCGGCGTCGGCCTGGAAGGGGATCTGCTCGGGGACCAGGCGCGGCGCGCCCATGTCCACGGTGACCTGGCCGTCAGGACGCAGGTTGAGCTCGATGATGCCGCTCTTGGTCTCGACGCGGATCTGCTTCTTCACGGTCAGGCGCTTGTCCACCACGAAGCGGGCGAAGCAGCGCGCGCCGTTGCCGCACTGCTCCACTTCCGAACCGTCGGAGTTGAAGATGCGGTAGCGGAAGTCCACGTCCGGGTTGGTCGGCGCCTCCACCAGCAACAGCTGGTCGAAGCCGACGCCGGTGTGGCGGTCGCCCCAGGCCTTGGCGTGCTTGGGCTGGATGTGCGCGTGCTGGCTGATCAGGTCGAGGACCATGAAGTCGTTGCCGAGGCCGTGCATCTTGGTGAAGCGCAATAGCATGATCGCGCCCTCACTGCGGCAGCAGGCTTTCGCCGGCGTAGAGTTCGGCGAGGGTCTCGCGGCGACGTACCTCGAAGGCCTGCTCACCGTCCACCAGCACCTCGGCGGCGCGGCCGCGGGTGTTGTAGTTGGAACTCATGACGAAGCCGTAGGCGCCGGCCGAGCGCACGGCCAGCAGGTCGCCTTCGGCCAGCACCAGCTCGCGGCCCTTGGCCAGGAAGTCGCCGGTCTCGCAGATCGGCCCGACCAGGTCGTAGCGGCGCGGCGCGGCGTCGCGCGGGCGTACCGCCTGCACGTCCATCCAGGCCTGGTACAGCGCCGGGCGGATCAGGTCGTTCATCGCCGCGTCGACGATGGCGAAGTCCTTGTGCGCGGTGTGCTTGAGGTATTCCACGCGGGTCAGCAGCACGCCGGCGTTGGCCACGATGGAGCGGCCCGGCTCGAACACCAGGGTCAGCTCGCGACCCTTGAGGCGCTCGCGTACGGCGGCGATGTAGTCGCCGGCCAGCGGCGGCTGCTCGTCGCGGTACTGCACGCCGAGGCCGCCACCGAGGTCCAGATGCTGGATCTGGATGCCTTGCGCGGCCAGCTGGTCGACCAGCGCCAGCAGGCGCTCCAGGGCGTCGAGGAAGGGCGGCAGGCTGGTCAGCTGCGAGCCGATGTGGCAGTCCACGCCGACGATGCGCAGGTTCGCCAGTTCGGCGGCGCGGGCATACACGGCCGGGGCCTGCTCGATGTCGATGCCGAACTTGTTTTCTTTCAGGCCGGTGGAGATGTAGGGGTGGGTGCCGGCGTCCACGTCCGGGTTGACCCGCAGCGAGATGCTGGCGGTCTTGCCCAGTTCGGCGGCCACCAGCTGCAGGCGCTCCAGCTCGTCCACCGATTCGACGTTGAAGCAGTGCACGCCCACTTCGAGGGCGCGGCGCATGTCGTCGCGGCTCTTGCCGACGCCGGAGAAGACGATCTTGCTCGGCTCGCCGCCGGCGGCCAGGACGCGCTCCAGCTCGCCCCGGGAGACGATGTCGAAGCCGGCGCCGAGGCGCGCCAGGACGTTCAGCACGCCCAGGTTGGAGTTGGCCTTGACCGCGAAGCACACCAGGTGCGGCATGCCGGCCAGGGCATCGGCATAGGCGCGGTACTGCGCCTCGATGTGGGCGCGGGAATAGACGTAGGTGGGCGTGCCGAAGCGTTCGGCAATGGCGGACAGGGCCACGCCCTCCGCGAACAGTTGCCCGTCGCGGCTGGTAAAGGCTTGCATGGAACCCCCTTAGAGGAAGACGTCTTTGTCGCGTTCTTTGACGGTCTTGTCGTCGTCGGGCAGGTACAGCGGGCCTTTCTGGCCACAGCCGGCGAGGGCGGCGGTGAATACGGCGAGCGCGATGAAGGGCAGCAGCAGGCGCTTCATGGTGGTGTCCTTTGCGAAATCGTGAATGGCCCGGAGTATACCCACCCCCCGGCCCCTTGCCTATGCACGCCTGGCGGGGGCTGCGCCCCTTGTCGTGGCGCGTTCGGCTTGCCCGCGACGGCGGGTTTGCGGCTAGCATGGCGGCTAAAAAATCACGGAGTCGCGATGGAAGTCCCCGTTCCCGCCGCCAGCTCGGTCTCGGTCGCCTACCTGCAGGGCCTGCTCGATTACCTGGAGCGCCAGGGCTTCGCCAGCGCCGAGCTGCTGGCCAAGGTGCAGCTGAACCCGGCGATCCTCGCCCAGCGCGACCAGCGCATCGCCGTCAGTACCTACCTGGAGCTGCTCGGCGAGGGCGTGCGCCTGACCGGTGACGCCAACCTCGGCCTGCACCTGGGCGAGGCCATGCGCCCCGGCTACTACGGGGTGCTCGGCTACCTGATCATGAGCTGCGCGACCCTGGCCGATGCCCTCCATCGCCAGGCCCGCTATGCCGCGCTAGTGGGCAACCTGGGCCGCGTCGACCTCGACGAGGAGCCGCCGCGCGCGGGGCTGGAGCCGCAGGTGGCGCACAGCTGGGAGCCGCTGATCCACCAGCAGCAGCGCCAGCACAGCGAGGAGACCCTGGCCGGCTGGCTGACTTTCGGGCGCTGGATCACCGGTCTGCAGATCTCGCCCACCGAAGTGCGCTTCCAGCATCCGGCGCCGGCCGATACCAGCGAGCACCGGCGCATCTTCGGTTGCCCGGTGCTGTTCGGTCAGGCCGACAATGCCCTGGTGTTTCCCAAGCGCCTGCTGAGCACCCCGCTGGGCCAGGCCGACGCCCAGCTGCGCCAGCTGCTCGACGCCCACGCCGACCGCCTGCTCGGCCAGCTCAACCAGGGCCACAGCGTGCTCGACCGCGCGCGCCGCGAACTGGCGCGCCAGCTGCCGGAGCAGGGCGCCGACCTCGAGCTGCTGGCGCACAGCCTGCAGCTCAGTGCGCGCACCCTGCAACGGCGCCTGCGCGAGGCCGGGCTGTCGTTCAGCGAGCTGCTCGACGAGACCCGCCAGCAGCTGGTGCTGCACTACCTGCGCGACCCGGCGCTGGAGCTGGCGGAGATCGCCTTCCTGGTCGGCTTCAGCGAGGCCGGCTCGCTGGCGCGCGCGTTCCGCCGCTGGACCGGGCAGAGCCCCGGCGCCTACCGACAGAGTCTGCTAGATTCCGCCTCCCAATCCTGAGCCTTCCCGGGATTTGCTGCGCGTCGGCCAGTCGGCGTTGAAAACGTTCTCGGAATGCTCATTTACTGTCTGTAAACTGCGCTTCCTTGCCCATTTTCGCCTTGTCTGGCTCTAGCTCGCTAAATCCCAGAAAGGCTCAGAGGACGTTGTAATGAGTTTGAGCGAAGCCCGTTTCCATGACCTGGTCGATGCCGCCCAGCAGGCCGTGGAAGACATTTTCGATGACAGCGACCTGGACCTCGATCTGGAAAACTCCGCCGGCGTGCTCACCGTGCGCTTCGAGAATGGCAGCCAGGTGATCCTCAGCCGCCAGGAGGCGCTGCGCCAGCTGTGGGTGGCGGCACGCTCCGGCGGCTTCCACTTCGACTACGACGAGGAGCAGGGCCTGTGGATCTGCGACACCAGCGAGGAACCGCTGGGCGAGCTGCTGACCCGGGTGACCCGCGAGCAGGCCGGTGAAGAACTCGAGTTCGACGAACTCTGAGGCTGTCGACTCGCCCTGTCGCCGCCAGTGCTGCCTGGACGACCATGATGTGTGTCTGGGCTGTGGCCGCAGCCTGAGCGAGATCCTCGAGTGGGGCAAGGCCGACAGCGAGCGGCGCCGGGCGATCTGCCAGGCCGCACAACAGCGCCTGCGGCCCACGCCCTTTTGCCGATGACCCCCTGGTCTTGCTTATTGCCGGGCTTGTGGTAGCTTCACTCGAAGCTGACTCACTGATCAAAACCCCGCCTTCGGGCGGGGTTTTGCTTTATCTGGCCCAAGGAGAGAACCCGCCGCCATGAGCAACACCCCCGCCATTACCATCACTCGTCTCGACCTACAGCGCCTGGAGCGCCTGCTCGACAGCCTGGAGGACTTCGGCCCGACCGCCGAGGCGCTGGAAAGGGAGCTGGCGCGTGCCCAGGTGGTGGGCCACGACGAAGTGCCGGCCGGGGTGGTGACCATGAACTCGCGCGTGCACTGCCGCGAGGAAAGCAGCGGCAAGGACTATCACCTGACCCTGGTGTTCCCCGAGGATGCCGGCGGCGAAGGCAAGGTGTCGATTCTCGCCCCGGTCGGCTCGGCCCTGCTCGGCCTCTCCGTCGGCCAGCAGATCGACTGGCCGGGCCCGGCCGGCAAGCCGCTGAAGCTCACCCTGCTGGCCGTGGAATACCAGCCGGAGGCGGCGGGCGCCTACCAGCGCTAGGCCAGCAGGAAGCGCCGCGCCAGTGCCTGCGGCTCGCGGCAGGGCGGTGCATCGCTGCCGCGCCTGAGCCGCTCGTCCAGCTCCAGATAGCGCGCAATGTTCTGGTTGCACTCGATGGTGCGGGCGATGCCGCCTCCGGCGACCTGGCCCTTGCCGGCCAGCGCCGGGCCGTTGATCAGTGCCAGCAACAGGAACAGCAGCAGTGCGCGTGGCGGGGAGAGCTGCATGGCTAGCCTCCCACCCGGATGGCGCCGAGCAGGGCCTGCAGTACTGGCTGCAGTGCGGGGCCGACGGGCGCCGGCCCGGATACCTCGGTAGCGGCCAGGCTCAGGGCCAGCAGCACGCTGGCGATGACGGACAGCAGGCCGAAGCCGGCGAGGGTGCCATTGTTTGCGTGTGGGTGAATGAGCCTGGGCATGCTGCGGGTTCCCGGGAGGTTGCTGGAGGTGGCAGCTTCTCTCAGGAACATTCGATTGAATAATGGTCCTTGCTCGTATCAGGTATCAGTGAAATCGATGCTTTATGCCGTGCCAGGAACTCCGCTGCCACGTGCCTGTCACTCGGCTAGAGTCTGATAGTCCCGTCGCCGGCAAGGAGGCCGCCATGTCCAGTCTGCCCCTGTACTTCCCGCAGAACTTCTCCCTCGACCGCGCGCTGCGCTGCGCCCAGCTGGTCGAGCAGGCCTATGCCCAGTATCAGCAATGGCAGGCGCAGGGCCGGCCGCGGCGCCCGCAGGACTTCCACTGGAGCGCGCCACAGCTTGATGGCTGGCGCTTCTCCGCGCCGATCTGGAGCATCCTCAGCGACCTGCGCTTCATCAACGAGTCCGAGCCCTTCGGTTTCGCCGCCGCCAACGATCAGGGCGAAACCTACCTGGTGCTGCGCGGCACCGAGTCGGCTCAGGACTGGCTCGACGATCTGGACCTGCAGCAGGCCCGGTGGCCCTGGCAGGACGGCGTTGCGGGGAGCGTGCACGCCGGCTTTCTCAAGCTCTACACCTCGCTGCGCGACCTGGCCCTGGCCGCCCTGGACAGCCTGCAGCCAAGCGGCCCGCTGTGGGTCTGCGGACACAGCCTGGGCAGTGCGCTGTCCAGCCTGGCCGTGCTCGACCTGCATGAGCGCTGGCCGGACCAGGCACTGCAGCACTACAACTTCGCCAGCCCGCGCCTGGCGGCTACAGACTTTGCCGCGGCCTACAACAGCCTGGGGGTGCCGACCTTCCGCCTGGTCAATGACAGCGATCTGGTACCGCAGATTCCGGCGGCGGTCAGTGGCGAGCTGCTGTACCAGCACCTCGGTCAGGCCGTGACCTTCACCGCCAGCTACGCCGGCGTGGCCGCCAACCACAGCATGACCGACTGCTACCTCTATGCCCTGCAGCACCCGCAGGCGCCGATGCGTGGCTGACTAGTCGCCGCCCCCGCCGCCACAACCGCCGCCGCAGCCACCTCCGCCATCACCGCCGCCGCTGTCGCCGCCCCCGCCTCCGGCGGAACCGGAGTCGCCGCCGCAACCACCGGCGGAGCTGCAGCCGAAGTGGCTGATGCAGAAGCCGCTGTCACTGCCGATGGCGCCGGGCTTGGCGTCGCATTGGCGGCTGTAGCGGAAGCCGTCGTCGATGGCCAGGTCGGCGTCCAGGGTAAACAGCCAGGGCAGGCGCTCGGTGCGCTGCGGCGACAGACCGAGGCGCTGGCAGGCCAGCTGCCAGGCGCGCTGGATGCCGTCGCTGGGGGCCTGCGGATCGGGCATGGCGTCGTTTGGCGTGTGGTGCAGGAAGTGGCCGAGGGCGGAGGTGCAGAATGCCTGATACTGGCGGGTGTAGAGGATGAACTCGTGCCAGGCCACATCGACCGCGCGCGACGGCATGGCAACCATCGCGCCCCTGGCCAGGCGGCACAGCTGGAAGTACTCGCGCAACCCCAGCAGCACCCACTGGATCTGTTCGCCCGTCAGATGCGGATAACGCTCCAGCAGCTTGTCGCGCAGCCGTTCGGGAAACCAGTAGCCGTCGATGAAGCGGGCACGCTTGCGCTGCAGTGCCGCCCGCCGCTGGTAGACAACGCCGCCCAGCAGCGCCGCGCTCAGTAGGGTGGTGAAGATCATCGGGCAGTCCTTTGCCGTTCAGGCGTTTTGCAGGGCGCTGTTGAGCGCGCCTTCCAGCTGGGCCTTATAGCGCAGATAGTGGATGGTCTGCGCCTGGCCGTCGCCGAGAATGCGCGACAGATCAAGGTCGGTGATGTAGCAGGGGTAGCGCTCGGCGCCGCGGCGCTGGTTGAGGATGTGCCGCGCCACTGCGGCGAACAGCTCGGCGCCGTACTCCAGTTCGGAGAACTCGCGGTGGTTGCAGTACAGGGTGACATGCACCCGGCCACTGTCGGCGGGCTCGATGATGGCCTGTACGTCGTAGAAGGAGTGGGCGGCCTGGGCCTGGGGCGGTGCACGGCGCTCCAGGTGCCTGGCACGCTGCGGTGGGGCCGGCAGCACCTCGTAATAGAGGATGTCCAGGGCGGCCGGCGGCAGCGGGCTGTCCAGTGGCAGCAGGGCGTTGCGGCGGTACAGCACCGATTGCAGGAAGCGTTGCAGCGGCGTCAGCAGGCTCTGCTCGTCGCGATAGGGCAGGCGCTGGCGCCACAGTGCGTTGTGCTCGTCGAGCACCGTCAGCTCGGCCTGGGCGCCATCGATGCGGTAGAACACCTGGATGCAGTCGGGGCGCCCCAGCGGCAGGATCAGGGCCAGGTCCTCGCCTTCCAGGGCGTAGCGGTCCAGGTGCAGCGGGCTGTAGCTGGGCTGTTCCTCGCCGAGGTGCTCGAGCAGGCTTGGCAGGTCGTGCAGGGCGGCGTGGCTGACCTGGCCGGGCAACAGCTCCAGGACGTGATAGTGCTGCTGGACCTGCAGCAGGTAGCGGCTGTTCGCGGCGCCGGCGAGGCTGGTCAGGGTGTCGCGGAATAGTTCCTCGACCCGCTGGGCGATGGCCTGGGCGCGGTTGCGGCAGAAGCAGCGTACCTCCAGGCGTGGCCGGCGGCCGTCGGCCGGCAGCGCGTTGAGGTAGTCGCGCAGGCAGTCGAGCAGGGCGTTGGGGCCTTCGTAGCGGCTGACCATCAGCTCGTTCCAGCTGTTCAGGCTGACCTGGTCGAGGGTCAGCACCAGGTTCTCGCGCACGCCGGAATAGCCCAGCGAGTCGGTGCGGCCGGTGGTCAGGTGGACATTCAGCTGGCTGTGCGCCTTCAGCGGGTCGACGCCGACGTTGACCAGCAGCAGCGTCTCGGCCGGTTCGGCGGCGTGCAGCAGGGCTTCCTCGCTGACCGGCGCCAGGGGCAGCGGTGCCACCTGCTGCAGGCTGCCGAGCAGGCTGGACAGCTCGAACTCGCTGAGGTCGCTGCTGCCGGGGTGCAGCGACAGGCGGGTGCTGGTGTCGATCACGCCGTTGCGGTGGCACCAGGCGAGCAGCTCGATCAACTGGCGCGCGCGCTTGAGCGGGGCGAAGTCCGGCCATTCCTGGCCGTTCAGGTTGCCCTGGTAGAGCGCCCACTGGGTTTCGCCTTCGGTTTCCTGGCTGGGGCTCTGCACCAGGGTCAGGGTGTCTTCGGCCAGGTCCGGGGCGATGCCGGGGTTGATGAACTCGATCTTGCCGGCCTTGCGCTCGAAGGCGGCGTACAGGCGCCGACCGAGCACGCCAAGGTCGCGGCTGTTGAGCGGGATGGCGGTCTGTTCGCTGCGGGCGAACTGCGACAGGAAGCGGTAGCTGTAGGTCAGCTCGTTGACCAGCGCGCGGCGCTCGGCGCTGACCTGGCGCACCTTCCACTGGCTGCGGCTGTCGAGCATGGCCAGTTCGCGCTGGCTCCAGCGCCACTCGCCGGTCAGGCGCTCGAACAGCAGGCGCTGCCAGCTCTTGGCGCGCTGCCGCGGCGGTACGCTGAGGCGCTTGCCGATCTTCAGGTACAGGCAGCGGCGGATCAGCTCCAGGCGCTCCAGCTCGCCGCGCGCGGTGAGGTACTCCTCCAGGCGGCGGTACACCACGATGTAGGGGTCGAGCTCGTCCAGGTCCAGACGGCCCTCGTACACCGCCTGCTTGAAGCGCAGGCTCAGGCATTCCACGCGCGGATGCTCGCTGGCATAGACCTCGGTGAGCAGCAGCTTGAGCACCGACTTGTAGGGCGACTCGATGCCCTTGAACAGCTGCCACATGCCGGCGCCGATGAATTCGCCGGGCGGGATGCGCGCCAGGTGGCCGAGGTCCAGCACCTCCTCGGCGCGGACGAAACGCTTGCTCAGCAGGGCGTGGGTGTAGGTGCGGTAGTTGGCCTCTTCGTACACCGGCACCAGCCACCACAGCGGGGTGCGGCCGCCGAGCCAGATGGCGGTGCGGTAGAACTCGTCGAGCAGCAGGTAGTGCTGGGTGGTGCCGCAGTCGTCGGAGGTCAGCTGCGCCTCGCGGTCGCCCAGGGTGTAGCGTGCCGGGTCGATCAGGAAGCAGTGCGCCTCGGCACCCTGGGTGGCGGCCCAGGCCTCCAGCAGATCGCATTTCTTGCGCAGTTCGGCCAGGGCGCGGGCGTCGAGGGCCGGGTCGTGGCATACCCACAGGTCCATGTCGCTCTGCTCGGCCTGCGCCACGGTGCCCAGGCTGCCCATCAGGAACAGGCCCTGGATCGGTGTTGGCGGCTTGCTGCCGGGCGTGCCCCGGCGTGCCTTGTAGGCGAACGAGCGGGTCAGGCGCTGGGCCTCGGCCAGGGTGTTGTCATCCGGCTCGTAACCGGACAGACCGGCCGGTGTGCTGGCCGAGACATAGCCCGGCAGCAGCGGATGATTGACGTGGAACAGCAGGGGCAACAGCTTGAGCACCAGTTGCTGGCGCGTCGACAGCGCCTGCATGGCGCGCCCCAGGCGCCCATCGTTGACCTTGAGAAAGCGCGCGCGCAGCTGCCCCAGGACCTTGCGGTCGATGCCTTCGTTGATATCCGGGCGGATTTCCAGGGTGCGCGTCATGTACGGCTCGGAGCGGTGGTGGCAGCAAGACTACCAGTGCCGTGGGGCATCTGGCAGCCATCTCTGCCCAGTGTATCGGCGGCACCTGGCCGCCGCTGCAGGGGAAAATCCGGGGCCGCTCCGCCCCGTTCGGTCAGGCGCGTGCGGGCTCGGTGCGCAGAATGGTCAGCAGCGCCTGGGCATGCTCGGCGGCATCCAGCCCCAGGCTGGTCAGGTAGCCGCCGTCGGCCTGGGTCACCAGCCCGAGCTCGATGGCCGCCGCGCCGAAGGGAATCCCCCGCTCCCGCTGACGGGCCGTGACACGGGCCACCGCGTCGGCCGACAGGCGGCCGGTGGACACGAGGATTTCACCCAGATTGGGGAAGGCGACCGGAGGTTTTTCGAAGGCAGACACTTGGGAATGACCGGAAAAGGATTTCATGTCCATGGATGCTCCTCAGGCCCGCCGCAGGGCCAGACGCAGGCGCGAGCCCTCGTTGGCGGCGTCCGGCAGGCGGGGGATCTCGGCCAGCAGCGGCGCGCCGATGGCGTCGTCCAGGTCTGCGGCGCTGCGGATGCGGCGGTCGAACAGCTCGCGCACGATGCTCACCGCCATGCCCAGCAGGGCGCCGATGACGATGGCGAGACCCAGGTTGAGCAGCAGCTTGGGGCTGGCCGCTTCGGTGGGCGGCACCGCCACCGACAGCACGGCCACGTTGCCCTGGCGCGACTTGCTCTCGAGGCTGGTCTGGGTCAGGCGGGCCATCACCAGGTCGTAGGCCTTCTGGGCGCTATCCACCTCACGCTGCAGCACGCCCATCTCGTCGCGCTGCTGCTTGAGCTGCAGCACGCGCTGCTTCTGGGCTTCGAGGCGGCTCTTGACGTCGCCTTCGCGGGCCTGGTTGATGCGGGTGTTGGTGCCCACCACCGCGGCCACGTTGCCGGACTCGGCGCGCAGGCGGGCGCGCAGGGATTCCACCTCGCCCTTCACGCGCTGATACTGGGGATGGTTCTCGCCCAGGTAGCCGGCGAGCTCGGAGAGCTTGGCCTCCTGGCGGGCCAGGTCGATCTTGAGGGCCTGGATCAGCGGGCTGGCGGTCACGTCGTTCATGCCGCCGCCCTGGCGCTGGCGCGAGCTGGTGTCGGTGCTCTGGGCCTGGGCGGCGGTGAACTGGGTGGACAGCTCGGTGAGGCGGGCGCTCTCCAGGTCCACCTTCTCGTCACCGACCAGGCCATGCTCGCGCTGGAATTCGGACAGGCGGGCCTGGGCCTGCTCCAGGTTGTTGCGCAGGACCTTGGTGTGCTCGTCGAACCAGGCGGCGTACTCGCGGGCCGGCTCCACCTTGAGCTGCAGATCGGTCTCCAGGTAGGCGCGGGCCAGGGCATTGGCGTAGTCGGCGGCGAAGGCCGGGTCGTCGCTGGTGACGGTCAGGGTG
>ERZ650312.1710-NODE-1710-length-12274-cov-10.790736_pt1 | contig 12274 bp, 13 predicted proteins | sample MGYA00376248_ERZ650312 | MGnify/ENA primary metagenome ERZ650312 (study PRJEB26733, sample SAMN07839316) | wastewater metagenome | biome: urban; feature: wastewater treatment plant; material: waste water | place: USA: North Carolina | collected 2016-07-28 ... | reverse complement strand
AAGCCTGTGCGTATTCCAAATGTGCCAGACCAAATTGACTTGAATGTAAATGTAGAAGAACAACACTCAGGTACCAGTACTTTAGCGGTAGGTTTCTCGCAAAGCGGTGGTGTAACGTTCCAGGCTGGTTTAAGTCAAACTAACTTCTTGGGTACAGGTAACGCAGTGTCAATTGATTTATCACGTTCTCAAACGCAAGACTATTATAACTTAAGTGTGACCGATCCATACTTCACGATTGATGGTGTGCGTCGCGGCTATAATATGTACTACCGTAAAACCAAACTAGATGATAACTATAATGTAAACAATTATGTGACAGACAGTTTTGGTGGCGGAATTAACTTCGGTTACCCAATTGATGAAAACCAAAGCATTAGTGCAGGTTTAAATATTGACCAAACTGAAGTTACTACAGGTGCGGGTGTATCAACCTATGTAAGAGATTATCTCCTAGCAAATGGTGGCAAAGAGACAGGAAGACAAGATTCATTTTGTAAACCTGAGTTCTGGAATGCTGCTACACGTGAGTGTAGTAATCCATCGAAGTTTTTCGATGAATTTAAGGGGGAATTCCTAACTTATAATCTGAATTTAGGCTGGTCATATAACACCCTAAACCGTCCAATTTTCCCAACCAATGGTATGTCGCATCGTGTGAATGCTGAAATTGCCTTACCAGGCAGTGATGTAGAATTCCAAAAAGTGACCTATGATGCACAGGCATATTTCCCATTAGGTCATGATTTTGTCTTACGTGGCTACGGTAAGTTAGGTTTTGGTAATGATTTACCGTTCTATAAAAACTTCTATGCAGGTGGTTATGGCTCGGTACGAGGTTATGATAATAGTACTTTGGGACCTAAATATCCTGGAGTTGAGTTCCAAGAGCGCATGAACATTGATCCTTTACGCAATAAGCAAGACCCTTCTTTTGAGGAGGTTGGTGGCAATGGTTTAGTACAGTTTGGTACAGAGCTGGCTTTACCTGTGCCATTTAAAGGGGATTGGACACGTCAAGTACGACCTGTAATTTTTGCAGAAGGTGCACAAGTTTTTGATACCCAGTGTGATGTTCCAAATGGTAATTTAACTATTAATGGTGTGGATATCGATGCTAAAAAGTACTGTAAAGACAATTACGGCTTTGACTTCGGTGAAATGCGTTATAGCGTGGGTGTAGGCTTTACTTGGATTACCATGATTGGTCCATTGTCACTTAGCTATGCATATCCGTTGAATGATAAACAAGGCGATGACACTAAAAATATCCAATTCGAAATTGGTCGTACTTTCTAAGTACGACCCGTGTTGGATCGTTTAAACACAGGATGTAGCATATGAAAAAAACAATATTGAGTTTGGCATTGTTTGGTTTATCTACACTGGCTACAGTGACACATGCTGCAGGCTATGGCGTAGTAAGTTTAGAGCGTATTGTAGAAAATAGCAGTTATCTCAAACAGCAAAATCTAGCTTTACAACAGTCAGTCAAACCACAAACCACGAAGCTTGAGCAACTGACAAAAGAGTTAGAAACCATGCAGCAACGCGCGCAGCAAGCTGCGAATTTATCAGACGCTGAAAAGCAAAAAATGAATACACAGTTTCAAGCCAAATTGAAAGAATTTAATAGTTTGCAACAAGCGGTACAAACTCGTGTCCAGTCAGAATTGCACAAAATTAACGATGGTTTTGAAACTCGTTTAAAGCAAGTTGCTGAACAATTGCGTAAAGAAAATGGTTTAGATGTGGTTTTGAATAAAAACTCAGCACTTGCCTATGACCCGAAGTATGATTTAACTGATAAAATGATCCAAAAGGTCAACGCACTTAAATAATCAATGAGTTCTCACTATTATCGCTTAGAAGAAATTGCTGGTTTCGTTCAAGGTCAATGTATTGGACAAGCCGATTTACGTTTGCAAGGTTTGGCAAGCCTTGAGTCTGCTCAAGCGCATCAACTTGCATTCGTGAATGGCGATAAATATTTAGCGCAAGCACGTAGCTCCCAAGCGGGGGCTTTAATTGTCACCGCTTCACTACAAGCCGAGTTGGACAATCATCACCACAACTTTATTGTGGTTGATAATCCGTATCTGGCTTTTGCAATTCTAACTCATGTATTTGAGCGTAAACATACGCAACGTGGTATAGAGAGTACAGCCCAAATCCATCCTTCAGCCATCATTGCCGAGAGTGCTTATATTGGTCATTACGTCGTAATTGGTGAAAATTGCGTGGTGGGTGACAATACGATTGTGCAATCGCACTGTAAAATTGATGACTTTGTCGAAATTGGTCAACAGTGTTTTATTGATTCACACGTGACCTTAACAGGGGAAGCCAAACTTGGGGATCGCGTGCGTATACATGCCAATACTGTAATTGGTAGTGAAGGCTTTGGCTTTGCACCTTATCAAGGCAAATGGCACCGTATTGCGCAATTGGGTTCGGTGATTATTGGTAATGATGTTCGTATTGGCTCGAATTGCAGCGTAGATCGTGGTGCACTAAATGATACCATTTTGGAAGATGGTGTCATTATTGATAACCTTGTGCAAATCGCGCATAACGTCAAATTAGGGGCTCATACGGCCATAGCCGCAAAAACAGCCGTGGCTGGAAGTGTGACAATTGGCAAAAACTGTATCATTGGTGGTGGAAGTGCAATTTCAGGGCACTTAAATATTGCTGATAATGTGACTTTGACAGGAATGTCAATGGTCACAAATAATATTTCTGAATCAGGAAAATATTCGTCAGGTATTGGCTTGTTTGAAAATCAAAAGTGGAAACGTACTGTTGTGCGGCTAAGACAATTAGCAGATGTGCCATTGACCCAATTGGTGAAAAGACTTGATGATATGCAATCTCAAATTGAGTCCCTTGAATCAACTTTTAAATTGCGTAAATAATTATGATGACTGAGTCGAATTCTAGCACCTTCACTAAACCTGAATTGCCAATGCACATTCAAACCATTCGTGAATATTTACCCCATCGTTATCCGTTTTTATTGGTTGACCGCATTGTAGAAGTCACTGATAACGGTATCGTGGGTTATAAAAACGTATCAATCAATGAAGAATTCTTGCAAGGACACTTCCCGAATTATCCGATCATGCCGGGTGTTTTAATCGTTGAAGCGATGGCACAAGTGTCGGGCATTCTAGGTTTTATCATGAATAATGAGAAACCTTGCGCAGGTTCTTTGTTCCTTTTTGCAGGCGCAGAAAAAGTTAGATTTAAAAAACAAGTCGTTGCAGGCGATCAACTTGTATTAAAATCTGAATTAGTTATGCAAAAACGAGGCATTTACAAATATAATTGTATCGCCACCGTTGATGGCGTCGTCGCAGCAACCGCGGAAATTATGGTTTCGCATCAGAAAACAGAGCAAGCATGAGCAATAACCCACTCATTCACCCAACCGCTATTATTGACTCATCTGCAGTAATCGCTTCAGATGTCACGATTGGTCCATATTGTATTATTGGACCAAATGTAACGATTGGTGAGGGTACAAAACTTCATTCGCATGTAGTGATTGGTGGTTACACCCGTATTGGTCAGCACAATGAAATTTTCCAGTTCGCTAGCGTAGGTGAGGTCTGTCAGGACTTGAAATATGCAGGTGAGGAAACTTGGCTAGAAATTGGTGATCACAATAAAATTCGTGAACACTGTAGTTTGCATCGTGGTACGGTGCAAGACAATAGCCTGACCAAAATTGGTAGTCACAACTTACTTATGGTCAATACGCATATTGCGCATGACTGTAGGGTGGGCGATCACAATATTTTTGCCAATAATGTGGGTGTGGCAGGTCACGTACAGGTTGGTGATTATGTGGTGGTTGGTGGAAACTCAGGGATTCACCAATTCTGTAAAATTAACTCTTATAGCATGATTGGTGGTGCATCGCTTATTCTTAAAGATGTGCCTGCGTATGTTATGGTTTCTGGCAATCCAGCTCATGCATTTGCAATGAATGTGGAAGGAATGCGTCGCAAAGGCTGGTCGAAGGATGTGATTCAAGGTCTTCGTGAAGCCTTTAAACTTATTTACAAATCTGGATTAACCACTGAGCAAGCCATTGAGCAAATTCGCAGTGATATTTTGCCAAATGTGGCAGAAGCACAGCGTTTAATTGATTCTTTAGAACAATCTGAACGTGGTATTGTGCGATAAGGTTTGTGTGTCTAGCATCATAATATTAAAAGACATCCTCGGATGTCTTTTTTATTGGCTTATTTAAAGAATCTTGCTTCTTCAGATTTTGGGTATTGGCTCAGAATTTTACTTTTGTATTGCGTTGCCAAAGTAGTTTTGTGATCTACATCTTGCGCAATGCTATATAAGCGATACAAAGCGCTTGATGCTTTTGCAGATTGGGGATACTTCATTGCAACAATTTCAAAATTCTTTTTAGCCTCGCTGTAATTGGTTGGTTCAATCGCTAAATTAAACTCAGCTAACCAAAAATACGCATTGCTGATATACACACTGTTTGGATGGTTTTTAATAAAATTTTGCATGGGTGCAATGGCTTTTTTTGCACCACCTTGTTTATAGGCATCCAATGCAACAGTATAGGCTGCTTTGTCCAGTTCAATATTAGTATTTAAACCTTGAGCTGTTGGGCTAACATGTGTTGTATTTTGCGCAGATTTCGGGGTATTAGTATTTAATTGGTTATTGCTGGCGCTGGGTGCAGTATCCTTTTGGTTATCCTCCTCAGCGGTAGGAGCAGATTCAGGGTCTATTTTTTGTTGGAGCAGTTCTAAACGTTGATCTAAATCGGTATAGCGATTTTGCAATTCATGTTTGAGCTGCGCAATTTCATTGTCTTGTTCTTCAATTTTGCCACGTAACTGACGGATATCATTTTCGAGTTGCTGGTTTTTTTGCATCAATTGCCAATTGATATTGGTCGGTACATTAGCTGTTGCCATATTACTCGTTGCAATTGCAGGGCTATTGGCATAGCCAGCACTGCTTTGACTGAGGTTGTGGTTTTCAATTGGAATATTGGCAAATATAGGCGTTGAGCACATTAGGGCAAGAGCACAAAGTGCATGCTTTTTTAGCATAATTGAATATCCATCTTAATCTTGTGTAGCTGAGACTTTGTAAAGGGTCTAGGACTCAACCTATTGATTTAGTCATTTCCACATTTAAAACGTCCGCGCGTGGAATTGCAATAAGCTTTTACAAACTTATCATCAATCTTAGCGGAATGTGGGTAAATCTAGGATTTATATCTCAAAATAATTTTATGATGGTTTAGTTACACTAAGTTTTAAGTGGCTTTATTCTATAAATGTCTTCAATTGTTTTTAAAATAATCAATTGGATAGCTTTATAAAAGGAAATACAGCACAACGCTTGCAAGTTTTTTAAAAATCTCTATACTCTGTTTTTGCAATGGTAGCCCTGCTGGTTACTTCGCAATTGTACTCTACGAACCCCGTCAGGACCGGAAGGTAGCAGCGGTAGTGGAACTATGATGTGCCGAAGGCTTGCTGGTAGGGTTGCCACCAGTTTTGAAATAATAATTCTATTTATCTTCTACTTATTTTGATCTTATATCCACTATTTTAAAAATCCTGCTCTTTCCTACGAATTGCTTTCATAATCGCATCCATATCAAAGCCCCGATACTGTAAAAAACGAATTTGTTTGGCTTTAAGTTTTGGCTCGTTTGCGACTTCTGTGCCGAATTTTTTCACTTTCAGTTGATAGGCTTGTTCTGTCCAATCAGTTTCTTTAAGTTCTTCTGAAATTAAACTGCTATCCACTTTTTTGTTTTTAAGAGCCATTTTAATACGATTTGGCCCTTTACCTTGCCGCTTTTGGCTAGCCAGTAACATTTCTGCTAGGCGTTGATCACTCTGATAATTTTCACGTGCCAATTCATTGACTAACTCAATCACTTCATCACGGTTTTCTGCATATAAAGCCAGTTTTTCAATTAAGTCATTTTTAGAATATTCTTTACGCGTTAAGACAGCAAAGGCGTAGCTGCGTAGACGAGAACCCGTGAGTCCTGGGCGTTTGTTTTGCTGTTCGTCTTGGTCTTCATTGTGATTGTGTTCTTGATCATCAATGGCTTCCGTATGAGCAGGGTATTGTTTATTAATGTTAGGCGCAGAATTTGAGGCAAAATGCAGGGCAGACGTTGTTTCGGAATATATCTGCTCAGTTCGGCTACATGATTGCTCATCTTCGCCAAATTGTTGTTTTAGCGCAGCGTAATCAATCAGTTTGGGGAATTTGTCTTCAGGCATGGTAATGCTTCCATATACAATAAAACGCTCCGTAGAGCGTTCTATTTAATTCAGTTTGTTGTGTTCATATTAGCGTATGCTTAAACATCAAGTAAGTCGAATTCTTCTTCGTCTTTATCTTCTACAGGTGCTGCTTGACCTGTCGTGAGCAGTTGTTCACGAATAATCGCTTCGATGCCTTTAGCAAGCTCTGGATGTTCTTCAAGGTGGCGAATGGTGTTGTTTTTACCTTGACCAATTTTATCGCCTTGATAAGAATACCAAGCACCTGCTTTTTGCACGATATTTTGTTGAACAGCCAAATCGACCAGCTCGCCCAAATGGTTAACGCCTTTACCGTAAAGAATCTGGAACAATGCTTCTTTAAATGGAGGCGCCATTTTGTTTTTCACAACTTTGACTTTGGTTTCAGAACCAATAATCTCGTCGCCTTCTTTCACCTGACCAACACGGCGAATATCTAAACGAACAGAAGCATAGAACTTCAATGCGTTACCGCCAGTTGTGGTTTCTGGGCTACCAAACATTACACCAATTTTCATACGAATTTGGTTAATGAAGATCACCATACAGTTTGAGCGTTTGGCATTACCCGTGATTTTACGCAATGCTTGACTCATTAAGCGCGCTTGTAAACCCATGTGTGAGTCGCCCATTTCGCCTTCAATTTCGGCACGAGGGGTTAAGGCAGCGACGGAGTCGACCACAATCATGTCAATTGCACCAGAGCGAACTAACATGTCGGCAATTTCAAGGGCTTGTTCACCGTTGTCTGGTTGCGATACCAAAAGATTGTCAATATCTACACCAAGTTTACGTGCATATTGAGGATCAAGCGCGTGTTCGGCATCAATAAAGGCACAAGTTCCACCAGCTTTTTGACATTCTGCAATGGCTTGCAAGGTCATGGTCGTTTTACCTGATGATTCTGGGCCGTAAATTTCAATGATACGACCTTTAGGTAAGCCACCAATACCCAATGCAATATCTAGGGTCAATGAGCCTGTAGATACGGCTTCTACCGCTTGCACAGTGTTGTCACCAAGACGCATGACTGTGTTCTTACCAAATTGTTTTTCAATTTGGCTAAGCGCCGCATTTAACGCCTTGCTTTTATTCTCATCCATCTTACAACCTCAATACGATGTCACGAAACAATATACTCAAGTGGATGCATTTACTTCAATCTTTTCCACATGCAATATAGTGACAGAATTTGTCCTGTAGTTCTATTTATATCACGGGCTGTGCGACAGCCTGTGACGCTCTATTTAATCATCATTATATGACCAAAATTGGTCAAATTGCTGATCATTCTCTTGTTTAAATTTGCTGATGTCACGACGGTCTTTTTTACTTGGTCGATGATCAGGTCGTGCTAGATTATGCAACTTTCTTTGGGTCGCAATCAATTCCCTGCGTGCAATACTCACTTCAGTTTCTTCATACAGTTGTTGAGCGATGGGCGCAGGGCCACGTACCCCCGATAATGCCTTGACCAATACGGTTTTCTTATCAAAACCTTGTTGAATAGTCAGCTCAGTTCCTACACGAATTTCTTTGGAAACTTTAACGCGCTCACCATTGTGATGTACTTTGCCGCCTTCAATGGCAGCTTTTGCAATAGAGCGGGTCTTGAAAAAACGTGCAGCCCATAGCCATTTATCAATTCGGATCGTTTCGATTGCTTCGTGAGACGAAGTTTTAGGCATATTTTTGAGTGTCCTCAAATTGTTCTAAGACAGGAATTAAATCTGTTAATTGGTGCAACATAGGGTAATTACAAGTCTGACGCGCAGGTTTTGCTGAGGATGGCTGGGCAATACTATATAAGTGTCCAATCCCAAAGGCTTTAGCACCATTAAGCACCTTTTCGGTGTCATCAATAAAATAGCAATCTGCAGGATTAAATGCATGTTGTTGTTGCAATGTTTGCCAAAATTCAACGCGCTCTTTGGCGTAACCAATGCTTTCAGAACTAACAATCACTTCAAAATATTTTGCTAAACCTGTATGTGCTAATTTAAAGTCTAAGCCTGCACAATCGGCATTGGTGGTGAGCCAAATGCGATAGCCATTGTTTTTTAAATATTCCAGTAACTCGATAGCGTGTGGACGCAACGTGACTTGATCTTTATATTCAAGTTGCATCGCAAGCATATCTACACCCACTTTAGCCGTCCAAAAACGTGAGGAATACCATTCTAAGGTGTGGCTATGCGCTTGATAAAAATCGTATAAAATTTCTTTGCTGCGTTCTAAAGAGCAGGCGTGTAATTCTGCATAGCGAATAGGCAGTTGTTCATTCCAAATAAAATCATCATAAGCGAGATCTAACAGCGTTCCGTCCATGTCAAACATGATGATATTTTTGTGCATTTAGACACCTTAAATCAAAAATCAATTGCCAAAAGGCAAGTAAAAACAGGCTCATTTAAACATGCTTGAGGCATAACTCAAAATGCTGTCTGATTATTCGCCAAATTGTGTTAGGCTAAACAGATAAGCACTGTGTAGGTGTTGCATATAAATAGGTGAGATGGGGGTGTAAAAAGTAACTGTAGCGTTCACAAAAACAATTTTTTTGACATATTTCTGTATTTGTTTGTCTGTATAAGCATAGAAATTGAATGGTAAATTTTTTAAATCAGGGAGCTAGTAATGGCTGAACAACAGTATTTAGATTTAAAACACTTAGATAAACAACTCGATGAGTTTGAGAAAAAGAAGAAGAAAATTAAGAAAATGCGGATTGGTTATAAATTATTTGCGCATTTAATGGGAGATGAGAAATTCGCCCACCATGTTTCAGAATCGGCATTAAATCCAGATAAACGCAGTTATCGTAAAGTAAAAATTAAAATTACCTCAGATGAGGGGGAGTTAACTTTTCTAGAAAAGGATTGATCTAATTTTGATTTTAAATCTAGGTTGGTTTTTATTATGTATACAAGTTTGTATACATTTAAATTTAGCCCGATTTATGCAGATCGGGCTTTTTTATTCCTCAACTCTATGAATGATTTATATTTCTTTTTAAGTCAAAATTAGATCATCAATCATTTGTAAAATTAGTAATGAAAGTGCTTTCTCTTGCGCCATGTATGGCACAGGATGATGAATGATCCGCAAGAGGATGAGGCTGCTGGATGAGGGCTTAAAATAATTTATGAAAGAAGTCTATTACAGAGGAAGCACAGTTATTTCGTTTGTTTTAATAAATTGCATCAAGTTGTCATAATCTGTGCTTAAGCTATTGGCAAACTCAGTGAAATGCAATAGGTCGTGTTCAGTCTATTTCAGTATAAGTTCTGTATATAAATGTGGCAAAGTGCGCTCAAATGTTACGCTTTAACTATCAAAAGAGGCATGAATATGACAGAACGATCCCTGAGAATAGTGACAATTTTTATGATTAAATAAATTAAAAAGGAATTGTGATGTCTATTTTAGGAAACGCCATTACCACTATTTTGGGTTTATTGGGTATTGCTGCAATTATTATTGGTTTTGTTGGTGGTGAAACTTATTTGGTGATTGTGGGTATTTTATTATTGGTTAGTGGTGCACTCACTTTATCTATGTTTAAAAAAAGCTTATCTAATCCATTTAAAGATTAATTAACTAAGCACTCAATAAATAAAAACCTCAAGTAAAAATAAACTACCTTGACAGATCAAGTCTTTATTTATCGTATTTAGAAACTGAATTTTAACTACGTATCAGCCGTAATTTTTATTACAATGTTTTTATGAAAGTAATGAAAAATTAGACCTTTAGATACAGTCTAGAAAGGATAGTTATGTTTATCAAAACAACGGCGCCAACGCATAGTTTAATTTTACAGTTGTTGCCCATCATGCAGCAGGCGTGTGAAATTTTAAATCAGGAATTTCAAGATTATTGTTCAGGCGCTACTTTTGATGTCGAAAAGAAAATTGATGAATCTCCTGTTACGCAAGCTGATTATCGGGTCAATTATTATTTAATGCAGGCTTTGGCAGAAATCTCCAATTTACCTGTATTGTCAGAAGAAGGTGAACAAGATCAGCGCCTGCAATGGCAGAAGTTTTGGTTGCTGGATCCTTTAGATGGCACGAAAGAGTTTTTACATCAACGACCAGAATTTACCATTAATTTAAGTTTAATTTGTGGAGCGTTAACAACTTTTGCCGTGCTTGCAGTACCCGGTGAGCATACTATTTATTTTTGCCCTGAACAGGGTATGCCATTGAAATATCAAATTTTAAATCAGCAGTGGTATCTCTATCAGCCAGCACCAACGGTAACATCTTCAATTCTAAAAATTGGTTTAAGCCACAGCAGTCAAAAAAAGTCACACTATGCAGACTATTTAAAATGCTTGGCGCAGTTGACCAATTTTGAAGAAGTAAAAGCAGGGAGTGCTTATAAATTCTGCATGATTTTGGAAGATCGTGTCGATGTCTATCCGCGTTTTCATCCGACCTCTGAGTGGGACACCAGTGCAGGACAATGCTTGTTGGAACGAATAGGTGGCGGATTGGTCGATTTGCAGGGGCGGGCATTTGTATACAATCAGCGCGACACATTGCTAAATGGTGGTTTTATCGCCTATAAAAATACACAGATGAAAATGATTGCCTTACAAGCACTTGGACTTATGGCCAAGTCAGATTGAGCAAAGTGCTGAACATGGTATAGTGTCAAGGAACCAAGTTAAAATTTTGGCTAGATCATGGCATTAGAACTACTCCCTGCAAGTATGCTTAAAGCAATTGATTTATTGCCTGATGCTCAGACGCCTGTGACTTTGTTTACCCGTCATTCTATTCGTGAAATTGTCGTGGGTCAGGGTTTGGCTGGATATAATTTGCAGTTGACCGAGCAAGGCCGTGATTTAGCCGAAGCATGGGGAGGCTACTTGGTTGGAAATACAGATCGAGTGATTCAACACTGTATTTCAAGTCCTATTCAGCGTTGTGTCGATACGGCTGCTTTAATGATTCGTGGAGCAGATGGTATAACCATTGAACCCAATACCCATCACATTGAAATTATAGAACAAGGATTATTGGTTGAACCTGGAAGCTTTGTACTTGATATCAAGCAGGCAGGTCCATACTTTCAGAAACAGGGTGCTTTAGGCTTTATCAATAGTTTTGTGAACAATGCCTTGCCAGGCATGAAACATCCGATTCATGGTGTAGTGGATGTTCTTGAGTTGATTTATAACACCCATCCAACCAACCAATACGGACTCAGTTTAGCTGTGAGTCACGATACGATTCTTGCCGCAATTATCGCGGTAATTTCTGGACGCAATGAAGTCACGCAAGCCGATTGGCCAGACATGATGGAAGGTTTATTTGTTTGGTTTGAAGGCGATGAGTTTTTAGAATCTAAGTTAAAATGGATTTGGCGCGGTCAGATTCACACTTTAGATATTTCGCAATTTCGTCAGAAAGTTTAAGTAGAGCGTTGAAGGCATAAAGCCCATCAAGCCGAGAAGCTATTATCGACACTGAATATTCCGCAATATAGCGATAGTATTCAACCTGCGGTAAAAATTGCTCGTACTCATGGCTAAGAAGCTTTAAGAAAGTTGAAATGCCTAATTTTCAGAAGCAGTTGGAAGCGCAAGCGAAATAGCAGGCACAAAAAAAGCCCTAAAGGGCTTCTTTTGTTTAACACTTAGTTAGAAGCTAAAGCTTTAACTTGAGCGTTTAAACGGCTCTTATGACGAGCTGCTTTGTTCTTATGGATGATGCCTTTATCAGCCATACGGTCAATCACTGGAACAGCTTTTTTGTAAGCTTCAGTAGCAACCGCATAATCGCCTGCAGCAATAGCAGCGATTGTGCGTTTTAAATAAGTACGAACCATAGAACGTAAGCTTGCGTTGTGTTTACGTGCTTTAACGTTTTGACGAGCACGTTTTCTAGCTTGAGCAGAGTTTGCCACTCGTGCACTCCTTGAAATAGATTGGTCTGGGCGGGCTG
>ERZ650312.1709-NODE-1709-length-12276-cov-5.145242_pt1 | contig 12276 bp, 13 predicted proteins | sample MGYA00376248_ERZ650312 | MGnify/ENA primary metagenome ERZ650312 (study PRJEB26733, sample SAMN07839316) | wastewater metagenome | biome: urban; feature: wastewater treatment plant; material: waste water | place: USA: North Carolina | collected 2016-07-28 ... | reverse complement strand
GTCGAGGACGGTGCCGCGATGCGTGCCGAACTTGCCAACGGCGGCTATGCGCTGCTCATCCTCGACTTGCGTCTGAATCGTGAGGACGGCCTGACGCTGGCGCGGAGTGTACGCGCCGATTCAGCCATACCGATCATCATCCTGACTGGCAAGGGTGACGAGACCGACCGTATTCTCGGTCTCGAACTCGCTGCCGACGACTACCTGATGAAGCCGTTCAACCCGCGCGAACTGCTGGCGCGCGTGCGCGCCCTGCTGCGCCGCGCTGGTGGCGAGTTCGCGGCGGCGAAGAACGGCAGCCCCGCAAGTCAGCCGCAAAACCGTGGCGGCGTTGCAGAAGCGGACGACCACGAAACCGCCCGCTTCGGCGACTGGACGCTCGACCTCACCGACCGCGTGCTGCGCGATCAGAACAACCAGCCCTGCCCGCTAACGCCGAGCGAATACGCGCTGCTCGAAGCCTTCTACCGCAACGCCAATCGAGTGTTGACGCGCGACCAACTGCTGGAAAATCTGCGCGGCGACCACACCGACGCCTTCGACCGCACGATCGACGTGCTGATCTTGCGTCTGCGCCGCAAGATCGAGCGCAACCCCTGTCACCCGGAACTCATTCGCACCGAGCGTGGCCTCGGTTATCAGTTCTGCACGCAGCCGGCGCGCGTGCAGTAGGCCAGCGACGAGTGATGCAGGAAAGACCCATCGAGGCTACTTTCTGGCCGACGAGCGTCCGCTCCCGCCTGCTGCTTGCCTTCGCCGTGATCTTCGCCTCGGCGATGGCGCTGGCGCTGGTTGGCTGGATGGGGATTCGCGACACGCGCGACGCGCTGCGCGACTTCCAGTCGCACGTATTGCCCGACGTCTCGCGCTCGCTCGAACTCTCGCAGCGGATCGCGGCGATCGCGGCGATGGCGCCGTACGTGGCGGAAAGTACGCGTCCGTTCCAGCTTCAGGCGGAAGCGCAGGCACTGCTGAGCCGCGTGGACGAAGCCGAACGCCTGGCCAACACGATGCCGGTCGAGCGCAGCCAGGAACTCAATGTCGGCCCCGCGCTGCTCGCGCTCAAGGCGAGCATTTCAGAGCTGGTCGAAGTCACGCGCAAGGATCTCTTCTTGCAGGAAGACCTGCGCGAATACCTGTATCGCCTGTCCAGCGCCGCCGAGGAACTGCCGCCGATGGCGCGCAAGGAGAACGTTGACGTCATCTTCCGCGACCTGATCGCGGCCATCGAGGTCTCGAATCCCGAAACGCTGGCGCTCCTGCGCAAGCGCGTCAGCGATCAGACCAATCGCGTGGACCGCAGCAATCTGGCGTCATCGCGCATCGCCAACCTGATCCGCGACAACCTCGAAGGCCCGGACAACGTCTTCGTGCTGCGCGACCGCCAGTTTCAGCTGCGCGAACGCAAGGCCTTCCTCGTCTCACGCACCCGCGCCGAGGCTGAACGTCTCGGCGAACGCGTCGACGAATACGTCCATAACGCGCGTTCGCACGTCGAGCAACGCGGCGAATCGGTGACGCGCGCCGCCCGTTCCGGCGCGCTCGGCATCACCATCCTCACCTTCGTCTGTATCGCCGTCGCCCTGCTCGGCATCCGCGTCGTGATCCGCATGGTCGGCAGCCTGGGCGGCATCACGCAGGTGATGAGCAAGCTGGCGCAGGGCGATACCGAACAATCGACGCCGGAAACCGGGCGCCGCGATGAACTCGGCGCGCTGGCCCGCGCCTTCGAGGTCTTCCGCGACAACGCGCGCGCAGTACGGCGCATGGCCAACGACATCCGCGAGCAGGGCAACCTGCTGGCGACGGTGGTCGAGAGCATGAAGGACGGCCTCTCGGTGTTCGACAGCGAAGGCCGCATCATCACCTGGAACCGGCAATACCCGGTGCTGCTCAACATCAAGGGCGACAGCATCAAGCACGGCATGACGCTCGACGAAATCCAGCGCCTGCTGCCCGAGCGCATCAACGACAACGCCGGCGCGCCGACCGTGCTTTCCGAGTTCAACCGGGCACGCCAGAAGCACGCCTACCGCTTCGAGCTGGCCTTCACCGGTGGCCGCGTCGTCGAGTTCCGGAGCAATCCGATGCCCGGCGGCGGCTTCGTCACGCTCTACAGTGACCTCACGGAGCGCCGCATCGTCGAATCGCAGTTGCGCCAGGCGCAGAAGATGGAGGTGCTCGGCCAGCTCACCGGCGGCGTCGCGCACGACTTCAACAACCTGTTGGCGGCAATCACCGGCAACCTTTACCTGCTCGACCAGGAACCCAGCCTCTCCGAGCCCGGCAAGAAATTCGCCGGCCGCGCGCGTTCCGCTGCCGAACGCGGTGCGACGCTGACCCGGCGCCTGCTCGCCTTTGCCCGACGCCAGCCGCTCTCGCCGAGCGCGGTCGATATCGACGTTTTCATCCGCGACCTCGCCGACCTCATCGAATACAGCGTCGGCCAGGGTGTCGCCGTCGTTCTCGATCTCGACGCGCCGGACATCTGCGCCTGGGTCGACCGTGGCCAGCTTGAGAACGCCCTGCTCAACCTGGCGATCAACGCCCGCGACGCGATGCCCAACGGCGGCACGCTGCACCTGCGCAGCCGCTTTGACGCCAACCGCGACCTCGTCAGCATCGAAGTGGCCGACAGCGGCCAAGGCATGGACCGCGAAGTCCGCGAGCGCATTTTCGAGCCCTTCTTCACCACCAAGGCGGGCTCCGGCAGTGGTCTGGGCCTCTCGATCGTCTATGGCTTCGTCAAGCAGTCGGGCGGCGACATCCAGCTGACCAGCGCGCCGGGCAAGGGCACGTCGTTCACGCTGCACCTGCCGACGCGCGCGCGCGACTACATGCACGAGGAACAGGAAGCGCCGAGCGAACCGGTTTCCGGCCAGTCGCTCCTGCTCGTGGAGGATGACACCGACGTGCGCACGGCGCTCGCCGACCTCCTGAGCGCCACCGGCCACGTCGTCACCGTCGCGACGACGGCCGAGCAGGCCATCGAGTTGCTGGAAAACACCTACCAGTCCGTCGTACTCTCGGACGTCGATCTGGGCACCGGCGCCAGTGGTGTCGAGCTGATGCAGCACATCGCCGAGCACTACCCGACGCTGCCGCGCATCCTGATGTCCGGCTTGCCGGCCGAGTTCCTGGTCGCCCGTTTTGGCCTCGCCGAACATCAGCCGCTGCTGGCCAAGCCGTTCACAATCCAGCAGTTCGACAGCGCAATACGCCAGGCCACTTCACTTTTCCAGAGCTGATACCGATGGATGAGCAAACCGCCGATTCGACCATGCACGGCCCCTTGCGCCGACGCCTGCGTGCCGCACTGGCCGCGCTGTTCATGTTCGCGACGCTCTCACAGGCGGTGGCCGACCCGGTGCGCATCGGCGTCACCGTCACCGATCTCGGGAATCCCTTCTTCGTGCGTCTGGCGCGCAGCATCGAGAACTCGGCGCGCCAGGTGATCGGCCCGGACGTGAAGGTCTTCGTCGCGTCGAGCGCCTACGACCTGACACGCCAAAACAGCCAGATCGATTACTTCATCACCAAGAAGGTCGACCTGATCATGCTGATCGCGACCGACCCGGTCGCCATCGAACCCGCCGTACACCGCGCGCAGGCCAAGGGCATCAAGGTGATCGCGCTCGACGTGCGCGCCACAGGCGCTGACGCGACCTTCACGACTGACAACCTCCTTGCAGGCCAGCTGGCCTGCCGGCATATCGTGCAGAAGCTCGGCGGCAAAGGCGACGTCGTGATCATTTCCGGTCCGCCTGTCACCTCGATCACCGACCGCATGGACGGCTGCCTGGCCGTATTGAAGGCCGTGCACGGAATCCGCCTGCTCTCGTCCGACCGCAACGGTGGCGGCAGCTCGGAAGGCGGTTTTGCCAAGATGACCGACGTGCTCACGCTCTTCCCGAAAATTGACGCCGTTTTCGCCATCAACGACCCCACCGCGCTCGGCGTCGAGGAAGCAGCGCGCCAAGCCGGACGCAAGGAGTTTTTCATCATTGGCGTCGACGGTGCGCCGAGAGTAAGGACGCGCCTGCACGATGCCGACTCGCTGATCGAGGCCACCGTCACCCAGCTGCCGGATGTGATGGCGCAACGAGCGATAGAGACAGGTTTCGCACTGATGCGGGGCAAGACCGTCAGCAACCGCATCGTCCTGATCCCCCCCGAGCTACTGACGCGCGACAATCCGCCGGAGGTAACCGATTGGGGGCAATAGTTACACGGGGTGCAGCGTGCAAGCCATTCCGGTGGCGCTTGGCACTCGGCTCCGCGCTGACGCTTGTTTCGCTCGCAAACGTTGCGACAGCTGCGGAGACGGGTCGCATCGGCGTATCGGTCACCGACCTCGGCAACCCGTTTTTTGTGCGCGTCGCACGCGGTGTCGAAATTTCTGCGCGGCGCGTCGTCGGGCCGGAGGTCAAGGTGTATGTCGCGTCGAACGCCTACGACATCCAGCGCCAGATCCAGCAGATCGACGACTTCATCCGCAAGCAGGTCGATTTGATCGTACTCAACGCAGCCGACCCGAACGCGGTCGAACCAGCAGTCAACCGCGCGCAGACGAAAGGAATCCGCGTGGTCGCCGTAGACGTGCGCGCCGCCGGCGCCGACGCGACGATCACCACCGACAACGTGCAGGCCGGCGAGCTGGCGTGCCGGCACATTGTGGAAAAACTCGGTGGCGGAGGCCAGGTCGCCATCATCAACGGGCCGCCGGTTTCGGCAACGATCGACCGCGTTGCCGGTTGCCGCAAGGTGCTTGACGCCGCGCCCGGCATCCGCTTGCTCTCGGCGGACCGCAACGGCGGCGGCACATCGGAAGGCGGCTTCGCCAAGATGACCGACCTGCTGACGCTCTTCCCGCACATCGACGCCGTCTTCGCCATCAACGACCCGACAGCGATCGGCGGCGACGACGCCGCGCGCCAGGCCGGTCGCAGCGACTTTTTCATCGTCGGTGTCGACGGCGCGCCCAAGGCCAAGGCGCGCATGAAGGACGGCAATTCGCTGATCGCTGCCACCGTCGCGCAAATGCCGGACAAACTGGCACAGAAGGCCGTCGAGGCGGGTTATGCGTTGATCCGCAATCAGGCGATCCCCGAACGCACCGTCCTCATTCCCGCCGTCTTGCTCACGCGCGATTCACCGCCCGATACAGAAGACTGGAGTCAGTGAAACATCACGAGGCGGCCCCAAGCCTCAGGACGTAATCTCGACCCGATTACCCTCGGGATCGTGGATCACCGCTTCGTAGAAACCGTCGCCCGTCCAGCGCGGCGGCGAAACGAGCAAGCCGATGGACTCCATGCGCACCGCCAGCGCATCGACGGCTGCCTCCGAACCCAGCGAAATCGCCACATGCGCCCAACCGGGCCGCTCGGCTGCTTGGGCGCTGTTCTCAATCTCCGGAATCGACATGAGTTCGAGCGTCGCGCCATCATCGAAATACACGAAGCGCGAGACAAAGCCAGGACGTCGCGTACTCGCGTAACGCTCACCGATCCGCGCGCTGAAATGCTCGCCCCAGAACGCCGCAACCCGTTCGAGGTCGCGACACCACAAAGCCACATGCGCGAGTTTCATGAGACCTCCTCTGCTGCTACAGCGACAACTTCTTGAAGATCCGCTCAGGAATGTGCCGGATGATGAGCATGATCAGGCGCCAGAATCCCGGCAGATAGACTTCGTCGGCGCCGCGCTCCACCGCCCTGACGATACCGCGCGCGATGGATTCCGGCTTGGCCCACAGCGCGCCTTTCGGAAAGGCGGCAGTCATCGGCGTATCGACGAAACCGGGCTTGATCGTCACGACTTGCACGCCTTTTTTCGCCAGCCGGTTGCGCAATCCTTGCAGGAAGAGGCTGACCATGCCCTTGGCGGCGCCGTAGACGTAGTTGCTTTGCCGGCCACGATCGCCCGCCACCGAGCTGATCACCGCCAGCGTGCCGCTGCCCTGCTTCTCGAAGCCCTCGCCAAAACGCGTTGCCAGTGCGATCACCGACAGCGCGTTGGTATCTATTTCCTGCAGCGTCAGTTCGACCGACGCCTCGCACGCTTTTTGGTCAGGCAGCGAGCCATGCGCAATGAGCGCCACGTCGAGCCCGCCCAGCGCGCCTTCGGCGGCTTCGAGCATGCCGGCATGCGCCGCGGTATCGCAAGCGTCCATGGCAAACGCGGTCACGGAGGCTGCACCCCGCACGCGCAGATCGTTCGCCACCGCTTCAAGGCGCCCGGTGTTTCGTCCGACGAGAAACAGCGCCGCACCCTGCGCCGCCCACAGCCGCGCCGTCGCTTCGGCGATCGCCGAGTTGGCGCCGATGATCAGGATTCTTTTCATGTTCTGCTCCGCCATTGCTATGCAAGCACCCGCCGCGCGAAATCCGAGGAGAACTTCGGGTCGATGAAGGGCTCGAAGTCGTCGAGTCCCGGATAGCTGTTCTGGAAAAATGCCGCGCTCATGCGCGCGTCCTTGGCCGGGTAAAGCCGCCCGCCAGCGCGGTCGATGATCGTGTCGAGCTGGTCGAACAGCGCCAGCGTCGCCGCGCCTCTGTTCGGGAAGTCCAGCGCCAGCGTGACGCCGGGCATCGGGAAGGAGAGCATGCCGGGACTCGGTTTGTCGCCGAAGGTCTTCAACACCGCGAGGAAGGAACCCTGCCCGCTCGCGGCAATCACGCGCAGCACATCGTCAAGTGCCCCGCGCGCCTGCATCGGCAGCACGAACTGGTACTGGAAGAACCCAGCCTTGCCATAGGCACGGTTCCAATGCAGCACGCCGTCGAGCGGGTAGAAAAACGGCTCGTAGTGGACGACGCCGCTCTCGGCCAGTGGCCGGTTGAAGTACGCCTGGTTGAACAGGCGCAGCGACAGCCCGTTGATCAGCGAAATCGCCGGCGTCAGCGGCACGCTCAGCGGCTTCTTGTCGCGCGCCGGGAAGCCGCGCCCGCTCGAATGGTCGCCGGCCATGAAGATGCCGCGCGGCGTCTTGGCCAGGCAGTCGATCCAGGCGACCGTGTACTCGTGTTGCGATTCCGCTTCGGCGTTCAGTTCGAAGAAGGCGTCGAGGCCGGTGAAGCGCTTGTTCTTCACGGCGATGCCGACGCCGGTGATCGGTTTTAGCGTCATTTCGACCCAGGTAATCAGGCCGGTCAACCCCAGCCCGCCAATCGTCGCGGCGAACCACTTCGGGTTCTCGTCGGGCGAGCAGAGAAGGCGCGAGCCGTCCGAGCGCAGCAGCTCGAAGCGTCGCACGTGGCAGCCGAACGTCCCGGCGCCGTGGTGGTTCTTGCTGTGCACGTCGTTGGCGATGGCGCCGCCGACGGTGACGAAGCGCGTGCCCGGCGTCACCGGCAGGAACCAGCCGCGCGGGACGAACAGATCGAGGATTTCCGAGAGCAGGACACCGGCCTCGCAGGTCAAAATACCGGTCGTCTCGTCGAAGGCCATGAAGCGATCCAGCCCGCGCGTATGCAGCAGCGTCTCGCCACTATTCAGGCCGACGTCGCCGTAGCTGCGGCCGTTACCATAGGCGAGCATCGACCTTTCGACGGAAGGCAGCCGAGCCGAACGATCGCTCCACCAGCGTTCTTCAAGCGCCGGCGCGGCCGGCAGTTGGCCCCATGAACGCAGCGCCATCAGCGGTGCCTCGCCAGGAAAGCCGCGCCGAGGCCGACCGCGAACCATAAGGTTGCCAACCGGCAGATCAACGTCGCCGTCACCGCCGCCGACTCTGGGAAGCCGTGCATCATCAGGAGGCCGATCATCACCGCTTCGCTGCTGCCTAGGCCACCGGGCAGAAACGATAGGCCGCCGACGAGCATGCCAAAGGCGTACACAAAAACGGCCGTCGCCACCGGCAGCGGATGGCCGAGGGCGCCGAGCAGCCACCAGAAGCCGATACCCTCTGCAAACCAGGCGACGACGCCGAGCCCGAGGCCCATCGTCATCGCCGGCAGACTGAAACAGCGCCTGAAATGCAGGACGACTTCGCATAGCTTGACGAGGAGCTGCGCCCACTTTTGCGGCCGTGCTGCCGCCCAGCGATCGATGATGCCGATCAGCGCAGTCCACTGCGCAAGCAGGAGCGAAACTGCGACCAGTGCCAGCGCCAGTCCGACGACCGGCCGCGCCGGCGCATAGGCCCACAACCCGACAGCGGTGAGCACCAGGATAGACAACAGGTCGCTCAGTCGCTCGGCGAAGAAGGCGGCGATGCTCGCCGCCGGCGGTACGCCGTGCCGCTTGAGCAGCACCGAACGCAGCATCTCGCCGACCTTGCCGGGGCTCGTCGTCAGCGCAAAGCCAGAAAAGTAGGCGTCGAGATTGATCCGCCACGGCACCGGCGCGTCAAGCAATGCGAGGTAGCGCCCCCAACGCACGAAGCGCAGCAGGTAGTTGGTCAGAGAGAGCGCCAGCAGGCCGAGCAGAACCAACGGCCCAACCTGCACGACCGCCGCGACGACCTCGCGCCAGCCGGCCCACAAGGAAAGACCGAGATAACCCAGCGCGGCGAGCGCGATGCTCCAGAAGACAGCACGGAGCGGTAGACGTTGCCCAAGCAGCGGTTTCGCTGCCGACGTCAAAGAATGATTCCTCCGCCCAGGCAAACCCGGCTTTCATACACCACCACCGACTGCCCCGGCGTCACCGCCCACTGCGGCTCGGCAAAGTTGATCTGGCACGAATCGGCGTCGATGCGCTCGATCTCGCACGGCGCATCGGGCTGGCGATAGCGCGTCTTGGCGGCGTACACCCAGTGCGTGTGCGGCTGCTCGCCCGATATCCAGGACAGCTGGTTGGCGTTGAGCTGCTCTGAAAGCAGCGCCGGATGGTCGTGCCCCTGAACAACGTAGAGTACGTTGTTCGCCATGTCCTTCCTGGCGACGAACCAGGCGTCGTGCTCGCCGTCCTTCGCGTATTTCTTCGTCCCGCCGATGTGCAAGCCCTTGCGCTGGCCGAGCGTATGAAAGGTCAGCCCGTCGTGTTCGCCGACGACGCGCTCATCGTCGAGGCAACGGATCTCGCCCTTTTTCGGCGGCAGGTAGCGCATCAGAAATTCCTTGAACGGCCGCTCGCCAATGAAGCAGATACCGGTCGAATCCTTCTTGACCGCCACGTGCAGACCTGCATCCTCCGCCATCTTGCGCACGTCGCGCTTATAGATGTCGGCCAATGGGAAGAGTGCCTTCGACAGCTGCGCCTGGTTCAAGCGATGCAGGAAGTAGCTCTGGTCCTTCGTGCCGTCCTCGGCCTTGAGCAGCTGGAACCTGCCATTGAACTCCCGAACGCCGGCGTAGTGCCCGGTGGCGATCTTGTCGGCGCCCATCTGCAGCGCGTGGTCGAGGAAAGCCTTGAACTTGATCTCGGAGTTGCACAGCACGTCGGGATTCGGCGTGCGCCCGGCCTTGTACTCCTCGAGGAAAATCGAGAACACGCGCTCGCGGTATTCCTTGGCGAAGTTGACGACCTCGACGTCGATGCCGATGGTGTCGGCGACGCTCATCACGTCGATCAGATCCTGCCGCGTCGAGCAATACTCGTCATCGTCATCGTCTTCCCAGTTCTTCATGAACAGGCCGACGACGTTCCACCCCTGTTGCTTGAGCAGCAAGGCGGCGACCGACGAATCGACGCCGCCCGAAAGGCCGACGACCACCGTCTTTCCCTTGCCTTCACTCGTTTTCATTTGGACTTTCTCCTGACTGCCAGCGTGCCAGCGGCATTACCACGGCCGGGTGGCCGTTATCAAAAAACCAGCTATCGACGACGAACTGCTTCGACGGGTCCGCCTCTATCTCGCCGTCGCATCCGCAATCGCTGCTACCCGGCTTGCGTTCCTCGATCAACGCTGAATAGTGCTCGAACACGAAGAGACGCCGACGCAAGGCCGGATCGAGCACGTGATGAAAGCGCAACATGCCCTTGCCTTCGATCAGGCGCAACAGGCGCGTCGTCGTCGTGGAGTGGTCGATGCAATCCATCTTGCCGTAGGCATCCATGTCCGCATAGTTGCCGCCGCGGTCGGCACCGATCGGCGCCTGCTCCGAAGCCCAGGCCAGCATCCGCCCGACCGCCTGCCCGATCGCGTTACGCTCACCGTCGGCATCCGTCGCCGCGTGCAGCAGGCTGCTCACTTCGGCGAGCCGCTCGTCGCTGAACTCGACGACCGATTGCGCCAGGCAGCCGTAGTTGAAGCAGACCGACACCCGTTCGACCGCGCTCGCCGTCAGCGACAGGAACAACAGGATTAGCGCGCAGAACCTCATGCGTAATGCGTGACCAATTCAAGCGGATAACGCTTACCGGCCTGCCAGTCCTCGATGCACTGGAGTATCAGCGGACTGCGGTGGCGATCCTTCAGCGCGCGGATCTCGTCGAGCGTCAGCCAACGCGCGGCGATGATGCCTGCGTCCAGCTTGCGCTCGGCATCGTGCCCGACGATCTCGCCGCCAAACGCAAAGCGCAGGTAGGTGATGTCCTTCGCTTCGCTGCGCCAGTTGTAGACGCCGACGATGAATTTCGGATCGAACGCATAGCCGGTTTCTTCCAGCGCTTCGCGGATCACCGCGTCGGTCAACGCCTCGCGGCATTCAAGGTGACCGGCCGGCTGATTGAAGCGGATGCCATCATCGGTTTCTTCTTCGACGAGCAGGAATTTGCCGTCGCGTTCGATCACGGCAGCGACCGTGACATTGGGTTTCCAGACCATCTTGCAAGCCTCGGGGATCGGGCAAAGCGCCCATTTTACCGCCATCGGGGCCATGAATTCGGCTAGAATTTCGCTTTCAATTCCTGTGGCTGACGGAGAAAAAAGATGTCAATGGCGGATCGCGACGGCTTCATCTGGCACGACGGAAAACTGGTGCCCTGGCGTGATGCGACGACGCACGTCCTGACCCACACGCTGCATTACGGCATGGGTGTTTTCGAAGGCGTCCGCGCTTACAAGGCCGAAAAAGGCACCGCCATCTTCCGCCTGCAGGAACACACCGACCGGCTGTTCAACTCGGCGTACATCTTCCAGATGAAGATGCCGTACGACAAGGCGACGATCATCGAGGCGCAGAAGGAAGTCGTGCGCGCCAACAATCTCGAATCCTGCTACATCCGCCCGATCGTGTTCTACGGTTCGGAAGCGATGGGCATCGCCGCCACCGGTATCAGCACGCACGTCGCCATCGCCGCCTGGCCCTGGGGCGCCTATCTCGGCGCCGAGGGCATGGAAAAGGGCATCCGCGTCAAGACGTCGTCCTTCACCCGCCACCACGTCAACATCAACATGTGCCGCTCGAAGTCGGTCGGCACCTACACCAACTCGATCCTCGCGCACCAGGAAGTCGCGCACAACGGCTACGACGAAGCGCTGCTGCTCGACGTCGACGGCTACGTCGCTGAGGGCGCCGGTGAGAACATCTTCATCGTCAAGGGCGGCAAGCTGTACACGCCTGACCTGACCTCCTGCCTCGAAGGCATCACGCGCGCCACTGTGCTGACGCTGGCCGACGAACTCGGGCTGAAGGTGATCGAGAAGCGCATCACGCGCGACGAAGTCTATTGCGCCGACGAAGCCTTCTTCACCGGCACCGCCGCCGAAGTGACCCCCATCCGCGAACTGGATAACCGCCAGATCGGCGTCGGCCACCGCGGCCCCGTCACCAAGGCCCTGCAGGAAAAGTACTTCGACGTGGTCAATGGCCGTTCCGCCGCCCACGCCGACTGGCTGGCCTTCGTTTAATCCTTGCGCAACCGTTAGAGACCGACCATGGCCGACAACCTGACCGTCGAAGTCACCGCCGACGACCTGCCCCTGCACTGCCCCACCCCCAAGGCTCCCCTGTGGAGCCAGCATCCCCGGGTGTTCCTGGACGTGCTGAAGACCGGCGAAGTGACCTGTCCCTACTGCAGCACCCGCTACGTCTTCAAGGGCGAAGCGCCCAAGGGTCACCACTGACCCCGTGCCGTTTCATGGAGGAGAGGCGATGACCTTGCGTCGCGGGCTCATCGTCGCCCCCTCCTGGATCGGCGACGCCGTCCTCGCCCAGCCCCTGTTTCAGCGGCTGAAAGAACGTCATCCCGACCTGGAGCTGGACGCCCTGGCCCCCACCTGGGTGGCCCCCGTCCTGGCCCGGATGCCGGAAATCCGGCACACCCACGCCAGTCCCTTCGCCCACGGCCAGCTGGGCCAGCGCGGCGCGGGCGCCTTTTTCGGCCACCTCGCGGGCGGCTTTGACGGTGTTTTCTAGCTGGAGATCGGAAGAGCGTCGTGTAGGG
>ERZ650312.1707-NODE-1707-length-12289-cov-5.266225_pt1 | contig 12289 bp, 13 predicted proteins | sample MGYA00376248_ERZ650312 | MGnify/ENA primary metagenome ERZ650312 (study PRJEB26733, sample SAMN07839316) | wastewater metagenome | biome: urban; feature: wastewater treatment plant; material: waste water | place: USA: North Carolina | collected 2016-07-28 ... | reverse complement strand
AGCACCACGTTGCGGCCCTTCGGGCCCAGGGTCACCTTGACCGCGTCGGCCAGGACGTTGATGCCTTCGACCATGCGGGCACGGGCGGAATCGCCAAACTTGACTTCTTTAGCTGCCATTGTGTGTTTCTCCGGAATTCTTTAAATGAGGTTGAAAGACGCGGACGGCGAAGCTTAATGAACTACCTTCGCCCTATCGGGCTGCGGTGCGAACGCCTTCGGGCGGTCGCGCGGCGTTCATGCCTCGAGCACGCCCATGATGTCTTCTTCGCGCATCACCAGCAGTTCCTGACCATCGACCTTGACGGTCTGGCCAGCGTACTTGCCGAACAGGACGCGGTCGCCAACCTTGACATCCATCTTGCGCACTTCGCCGCTCTCGAGGATCTTGCCGTTGCCGACAGCCAGCACTTCGCCCTGATCGGGCTTCTCGCCGGCGGAGTCGGGGATGACGATGCCGCTGGAGGTGGTGCGCTCAGCTTCAACACGCTTGACGATCACGCGATCATGCAAGGGACGGATTTTCATGTAGAGATCTCCTGCTTGGTTCAATCCGGGCCGGAGCCCGCCAGAAAAAAACTTGGCCAGCAATCGGGTACTGGCATCGGGGTGGCGGAAGGCTGTTAGCACTCACCGCCGACGAGTGCTAATAATAGGGTCGGGTGTGGCGCATTTCAAGTGTGGCGATTTGTATTTTTTCATCCGCCCGCTCAGAACCCGATCCTGAGCGCCAGCCGCAGGGTGCGCGGCTCCAGCGGATGCACCAGCCGGCCGTCGATGCCGCCACCGCAGGCGCCGCTGGCCGATTCGCTGCGGGTGCAGGCCCCGCCCCAGTATTCGATGTCGTTGGCCTTGCGGTCGAACAGGTTGAGCACGTCGAGGCTGAGCTGCACCTGCCGGCTGAGGCGGTGGCCCAGGCGCAGGTTGGCCGTCCAGAACGGCGACGACTTGTGGGTGCCGCTCTCCTCCAGCGCGTAGGCGCCCAGGTAGCGCAGGCGCAGGCCGCCGTACCACGGGCCGCCCCGGTCGGCGCCGATGCCCACGGACGCGGTGAGGGGTACGGCGTTGGGCACGTGGTCGCCGCCGCCGTCCGCCGGGTGGGTGAAGCGGGCCTTCGAGAGGGCCAGGTCGGCGTCGAGGATGAGGCCGTCCATGGGGGTGAGGTAGTTTGACCATTCCACCCCGTGCCGGCGGGAGGCTCCGCGGGGCTCGGTGATGCCCTCGTCGCCGACGAAGACCAGCTCCGAGGCCAGCGCCATCTGCCACACCGACAGGCTGGTGTTCCAGCCCGGCAGGGGCGCGGCACGCACCCCCAGCTCGGCGCCTCGGGCGCGGGCGATCAGGGGCACCCGGCCGATGGGGCCGCCGTCGGCGGGGTTGGTGTGGCTGGTGGCGCCGCGGGCGTCGTTGCTGTGGAAGCCGTGGCCCCAGTTGGCGTAGAACTCGGTGCTGCCGGCCAGGTTGAAGGGGCCGAACACCAGGCCCAGCCGGGGGCTGGTCTGGCCGCCGCGCACGCTGCCGCCGTTGCCCAGGTTGTACTGCCCGCCCAGGGCGGTGACGTCGGCCGCGATCTCGTCGCGGCGCAGGGCCGCCGTGCTGCGCAGCCAGGGCAACCACTGGGTGCGGGCTTCGACGTAGGCCGCCAGGGCGGTCTCGGTGATGCGGTCCTCGCGGACGGTGCCGGTGCGCGCGCGCCCTTCGGTGGTGAACAGGCCGACCCGGCCGATGCGGTCCTGGCGCAGGCGGGCGCCTGCGCTGAACTCGGTGTCCCGCAGGGCCGCGACGGGCTGCCAGCTGTGGCGGGCCTCGCCGCCCCACACGAGGCGGCTGTCGGCCTGTTCGTGCTGGTCGCCCTGCAGGCCGCCGATGTAGCCCGACGGTGCCGAGTACAGGTTGAGGCCGTAGTCGATGAGGTAGGCGCTGGCGCTGGTGGCGTCGCCGTCCCCGAGCCGGGCCCATTCGGCCGACAGGCTGTTGCGCCGGGTGCGGCCGCCGTCCCGGGGCGACAGGGCGCCATAACGGCCGATCTCGCCGGAGCGGATGGCCCGCTCGGGGACGTGCTCGGTGGCGGTCCAGTCGGCGCTGTAGCTCATGGCCGTGATGGCGTAGCCGCGGCTGGGGCTGCCGTCGGAGAGGCGCAGCAGCAGGTTGCGGCGCTGCAGGTTCTCGGGCTGGGCCCACGGGCCGTCGTAGCCCATCAGCTCGGTGGCCACCAGCAGCTGGCGTCCGTCACCGTCGCTGCCGAGGGCCTGGCTGCCGGCGGCGAGCAGGCGGCGATAGCCGTTCTGGCCGAGCCCGAACTGCGCGAAGGGGTGCTCCAGGCGGCGCCGGTAGTCGATGCGCGCCGAGCCGGTGGTGGCAAAGTCGCCGTCCTCGGCGGCATAAACCCCCTTGCGGTAGGCGATGCCCTGCACCAGCTCGGGCATCAGGAAGTTGAGGTCCATGTAGCCCTGGCCGTGGGCGTGGCTGGCCATGTTCACCGGCATGCCCATCACATGGGTGGCGAAGTCGCTGCCGTGGTCGAGGTTGAAGCCGCGCAGGAAGTACTGGTTGGCCTTTCCGTCCCCCGAGTGCTGGGTGACGATCAGGCCGGGCACGGTCTCCAGGGCCTCGGCCGGGCGCAGCAGGGGGCGGTTGCGCAGCTGGGCGGCGGTGACGGTGCCTTCGCTGGCCGAATCGGCAACGCCGATCAGCTCGTGCTGGCGGGCAGTGACGGCGACCTCCTGGAGGGTCGGGACGCCGGCGGCGTGGGCTGCGCTGCCGAGGGTGGACGCCAGGAGGGCCAGTCGGCGCAGACGGCGGGCTGGGGGTGTCACGTCTTCACTCCGGCGTGTCGGCCTGGTGGAAGACGTGCTCGCTCACCGGCTCGCCGCCCACCAGGTGTTCGGTGATGATGCGATCCATCACCGCTTCGGTGACGCCGTAGTACCAGGTGCCGTCCGGCTGCACGCACAGGATCGGGCCGCCCTTGCAGGCGGCAAAGCAGGCGGCCCGGCTGCGCTTGACGCGGAGCGCGCCCTGGTCGAGCCCGGCGGCCTTGAAGCGTGCGCCGAGGCTGTCGTAGAGGGCCTGGGCCTGCCCGTCGGCGGCGCAGCGGGGGCCGGTGCATACCAGCAGGTGGCGGCGGTAGCTGCCGATCGTGGGTTTCACGGTGTTGCTCATGCCGGGCTCTCCTCGGTGTCGGTGGTGTCCGGGGCTTCGGCCAGCAGGGCGGCGATGTAGTCCTCGGGGAGACGGTGCTCGGCGGCCAGCGCGGCGGCGTCGAGGCCGCTGGCGTGGAGCCCGGCCAGCCAGCCGTCGAGGCCGGTGGACAGGGAGCGCCCGGCCTGCTCGCCGCTGTGGGTGGCGCCGCTCTCCACGTCGTACTTGTTGCGGTAGCCCCGCGGCGTGACCATCAGCCCGTGGCGCACGAAGGTGTTGGAGTTGCCGATCAGCACCGTCGACAGCATGCCGATGTCGCACTCGGTCATCTTCTCGAGGGTGGTGAATTCGATGCGCTGCTTGGGGCGGTAGGCCGACTTGACGATGGCGACGGGGGTGTCGGGGCGGCGGTGGCGCAGGAAGAGGCGGCGCGCTTCGACGATCTGCCGGGTGCGGCGGCCGCTCTTGGGGTTGTAGAGGGCGACGACGAAATCGGCGTGGGCGACGGCGTCGAGCCGGCGGGCGATGGTCGGCCACGGGGTGAGCAGGTCCGACAGGCTGATGGCGCAGAAGTCGTGGGTGAGCGGCGCGCCGACCAGCGCGGCGCAGGTGTTGAGGGCCGAGGCGCCGGGGATGATCTCCACCTCGATGCCGGATTCCGGCGTCCACCCGGCCTGGAACAGCACCTCGAAGGTCGGCCCGGCCATGCCGTACACGCCGGCGTCGCCGGACGAGATCAGCGCCACCTTGCGGCCCTGGCGGGCGCGCTCGAAGGCTTCGATGGCGCGGTCGAGTTCCTCGGTCATCGACTTCCTGATGACCTCCTTGCCCTCCAGCAGCTCGGCCACCAGGCGGATGTAGGTGACGTAGCCGATCACGGTGTCGGCCTCGGCGATGGCCGCCCGGGCGCGGGCGGTGAGGTGGTCGTGGCTGCCGGGGCCCAGCCCGACCAGCATGATCCGGCCGCCGGCGGCGGACGGGGGAAGGGTGTCGCTCATCTCGTTCATGTGGGAATCCTTGCGATGGAAACGGTGGCGTTGCGGCCGTCGGGGCCGCGGTAGCGGAGTTTTTCGACGATCAGTTGATCCATGCCGGTGCCGGCGGCGAGCAGCGCGGCGGCCTCGGAGACCGATGGCGTGCCGGTGTATTTGCGGACGGTCTCGGACGGGTGGGGCACCGGCACGGTGGCCAGCTCGGCGGCCGGGTAGAAGCGGATCGTCCAGCCCTGCCAGCGGGCCAGTTCGAGCAGCCCGGGCTCGTCGGCCTTGAGGTCGATGCTGGCCACCGCGGCCACGTCGACGAGGGCCGCGCCGCAGCTGCCGAGGGCCTCCACCAGCGCCCACACGAGGGTGGCGGCCGGGGTGCCGCGGTCGCAGCCCAGGCCGATGGCGATGGGCCGGTTCATGCCGTCACCGGCGGACGGTAGATGACGCGTTTGCCGGCGAGCCCGGGGGCGAGTTCGGCGGGAAGCGCCCGGTGGCTGACCCACAGCACGGCGCCGAAGCGGGCGATGTCCACGTCCTCGAGGCGGGTGAAGGGGTGCAGGTTGGCCGGCAGCGGGCCGCTGCGGCCGTTGGCGTGGCCGCGCCACCAGTCCGGGCTGCCGGCCTCCTGCACGAGGGCCACCGGCTCGTCGTTCACCATCGCCGCGCTGGCACGGACGATCTCGTCGTGGCTGGCCTCGAAGGTCCAGCCCAGCTCGCGGCCAAGGAGGTCCACCGCCAGGGTCTGGCGGGCGTCGGAGGCGGTGGTGAGCACCGGAGTGGCGTCCAGCGCGGTGGCGATCACCCCGGCCAGCGCGTTGGCGCCGCCCAGGTGGCCGGAGAGCATCGGGATCACGAAGCGCCCGGCCTCGTCGATGACGACCACGCCGGGGTCGGATTCCTTGTTGCCCAGGTGGGGGGCGATGAGGCGGACCATCGCGCCGAGGGACACGATGGCGACGATGCCATCGAAGTTGGAGAGCAGGATGGGGATCTGCCCGGCGGTCTTGCCGGCGTAGCAGGTGGCCGCGTCGGGGGCGGCCGCGGCGGCTTCGGCGGCGAACTTCTCGGGGGCGAACAGGCGGGCGCCGGGCAGCGCGGCGACCACGCGCCCGGCCAGGGCGATGCCGTGGCGGGTGATGGAGACGACGGCGATGCGCTCGGCGGGGAAGGGCAGGTGCTGGCTCATGGTGGCGCTCAGGCGATGGAGGGTTCGGTGCGTTTGCGGCAGCCGCGGCGCAGTTCGCCGCGCTCCCGCTTGGGGTTCTGGACGAGGAGCAGCGAGAGGTAGTTGACCTTCTCGCCGGCGAGCCGGGCCACGTCGCGGACGACGCGCTCATCCGGCGCGCCGACCTTCTCGATGAAGCAGCTGGTGGCGAGCAGCTCGCGGCGGGCCAGCAGTTCGAGCACCTCGTCGAGCAGCGGCTTGACCTTGAGCAGCACGAGGGTGTCGAACTCGTCGAGCAGGCGCTCGATGACCGGCACCCCGTAGGCCGCGGGGACGACGGCGAAGGTCTCGTCCTCCTCGGCCAGGGTGAGGCCGGTGGCGGCCGCGGCGGCGGCGAAGGACGACACGCCGGGGATCGTCTCCACCTCGACCTCCGGCGCCAGCTCGCGCACCACCCGCGCCAGGTGGCCGAAGGTGGAGAAGGTGGAGGCGTCGCCCTCGACCAGGAAGACCAGGTCGCGGCCCTCGCGCAGCAGCGCGACGCTGCGGGTGGCGGCCCGCGCCCAGGCTTTGGCGAGGGCGACCGGGTCGCGGGTCATCGGGAAGACCAGCGCCTCGGCGTCGGCGGGCACCTCGAGGCCGCCGCGCCGGACGATGCCCAGGGCGTAGGACGATTCCTCGGCCTTCTTGACCGGGTAGGCCCAGCGGGCGCCGGAGCCGAGGGCGGCCCAGGCGCGGCGGGTGATGAGCGCCGGATCGCCGGGGCCGAGGGAGGCGCCGATCAGGCGGCCGGGTGTGCGAGGGTTCATGGGGTGTCCTTGTCGGCCGACACGACCCACACCGGGTTGTGGGCGGCGAGGCGGTGCATGTCGAGGATGGGCTGGCTGCGGGAGGCCTGGAGCTGGACCACGTCCCAGGCGGCGCCCGCTTCGGCCAGGGTGGCGGTGGCGGTGGCGAGGTTTTCGAGGGTCACGAAGTTCATCACCAGCCGTCCGCCGGGGCGCAGCCGGGCGAGGGCTAGGCGGATCAGCGCGGCCAGCTCGCCGCCGGAGCCGCCGATGAACACGGCGTCCGGATCGGGCCAGGCGTCGAGGCCGTCGGGGGCCCGGCCCTCGCACAGGGTGTAGTTGCCGGCCCGCAGGCGGCGGGCGTTGGCGCGGGCGTTGGCGGCGTCGGCGGGGTTCTTCTCGATGGCCCACACATGGCCGTGGCGGGCCAGCCGCGCGGCCTCGAGGCCCACCGAGCCCGAGCCGGCGCCGATGTCCCACACCACGCTGTCGGGCCGCAGGCGCAGCCTGGCCAGCGACAGGGCGCGCGCTTCCTGCTTGGTGATGAGGCCCTTCTCGGGGGCCCGCTGTACGAAGTCGGCGTCGTCGAAGCCGAAGATCGCCCGCGGCTCGGGCGGCGTGACGCGCTTCAGCACGACGATGTTCGGGTCCGCGAAGGGGCGGCTGGCCGCGTCGGCCAGCGGCAGGTCGTCGACCACGCGCTCGTCGGGCAGGCCGAGGCGGGCCGCCACCGAGAGCCGGAAGTCGTCGCCGTGGCCGGCGCTGATCAGCGCCCGGGCGATGCGGTCGGGGCTGTTGGCGGGGCTGGTGAACACGCCGATCAGCGCGTGCCCGGCGGCGGCCTGGACGAGGGGGTAGAGGCTGTGGCCGGGCGGGCTGCCGGGCGCCCATTCGCCGCTGTCGGCGCTGTGCACCGAGACGATCTTCGCGGCCTGCCAGCTGAGCCTGAGGCGGGCGAAGGCGAGCTGCAGCGTCGACACGGCGGGCAGCACGTCGATGGCGTCGGCGCCGAGCTTGCCGATCAGGAAGGCGCCGATGCCGTGGCACAGGGGGTCGCCGGTGGCGAGCACGGCGACCCGCCGGCCGGCGTGCCGCGCCGCGCGGGCCCATTCGGCAACCTGGCCGAGCTGGCCATCCATCGCCCGTTGCTCCGCCCCGGGGGGCAGATGGGGGGCGATGAGTTCCAGGGTGCGCCGCGCGCCGATGACGAGGTCGGCCTGGGCAACCCGGCGCCGGGCGGTGTCGCCCAGGCCGGCGTGGCCGTCGTCGAGGATGCCGACGAGGGCGCAGGGTTCAGGTGAGTTCATGTTCTTCCACGGTGACGATGGGCACGCCTTCGAAATTGCAGGCGAGCACGGTGAGGCGGTGGGGGCCGGGATAGCGCTGGCGCAGGCTGCGGATGGCGCGCTCGGCCAGGGCCCGGTGGAAGGCCACGGCCAGATCCAGCTCGGCCAGCCGTTCGGCGGCGAAGCGGGCGGTCTCGGCGGCGCGGATCTCTTCCACGAGGTCGGGCGGGGCGCCCACCTCGGCCGCCGCCTCGGCGATCAGCGCCCGGTCCACCTCTTCGCGCCAGGCGTGGGTGACCGACAGGCCCTGGGCGATCTTGGTGAGCTTGCCGACCATGGCGCCGACGATGATGTGCCGCATGTCCTGCTTCACCGCGGTCTGGAAGGCGGCCTTGACGAAGTCGCCCATCTGCACGAAGCAGGCCTCGTCCAGCTCGGGAAAGCAGCGCATCGCGCATTTTTCGGTGCGGCCGCCGGTGGTGAACACCACGCTGCGCTGGCCCTGGTTGGCGGCCACGTCCACCGCCTGCACGACGCTGGCCCGGAAGGCCGCGGTGGAGTAGGGGCGGACGATGCCGGTGGTGCCCAGGATGGAGATGCCGCCCAGGATGCCGAGGCGGGCGTTGAGGGTCTTCTTGGCCATCTCGTCGCCGCCGGGCACCGAGAGGGTCACCGCGAGGCCGTCGCCGGCCTCGAGGATGGGCTGGCCGGCGGCCTCCACGTTGGCGTGGATGTTGCGGCGGGGCACCGGGTTGATGGCCGGGCCGCCCACCTCCAGGCCGAGCCCCGGCTTGGTGACCACGCCGACCCCCGGCCCGCCGCGCAGTTCGATGCGCCCCGCGGCGCCGGGCAGGCGCTCGACCTCGGCGGTGAGGTGGGCGCCGTTGGTGGCGTCGGGATCGTCGCCGGCGTCCTTGATGCTCACCGCCCCGGCGCGCCGGCCGTCGGTCCACCCGCCGGTGATGGTGAAGCGCACCCGCTGGGTGTTGGGCAGCACGCAGTCGACGAAGTCCGGCACCCGGCCATGGACCAGCCCGAGGGTGGCGGCGGCCGCGGCGGCGGCGGAGTTGGCCCCGGTGGAGAAGCCCGTGCGGTTGCCGCGATCCCGCTTGGGGTCGCCCTTGCGGACTTTTTCGGGGAGGGCGTGGGTGCTCATGCCGGCCTCAGGCGGCACCGCGCTGGTGGGCCTCGGCGAGGCCGAGGAGGGCGTGGAGCGCCGCGACGACCAGGGTCGAGCCGCCCTTGCGCCCGCGGATGGCGACCCACGGCACCGCGTCGATCTCCATCAGCAGCGCCTTCGATTCGGCCGCCGACACGAAGCCGACCGGCATCCCGATCACCAGCGCCGGCCGTGCGCCCTCTTCGCGGATCAGGCGGATGAGCTCGATCAGCGCGGTGGGGGCGTTGCCGATGCCGACGATGGCGCCCTCCAGCAGGCCAAGCCGGTGGGCCTTGCGCATGGCCTGCACGGCGCGGGTGGTGTCTTCGCGGCGGGCGGCGTCGATCACGTCGGGGTCGGAGATGAACTGGTGGGTGGTGATGCCGAAGTGCGCGAGGCGCGGCTTCGACAGCCCGACGCAGATCATCTCCACGTCGGCCACCACCGGCGTGCCGCCGGCCAGGATGCGCGCGAGGCCGGCCTGCATGGCGCGCGGGTGGAAGGCGGTGAGGCCGTTGAACTCGAAGTCGGCGTTGGCGTGGATCATCCGGCGCACCAGCGGCCACTCGTCGGCGCGGTAGGCGTGGGGGCCGGCCTCGGCGTCGATGATGGCGAAGGAGTCGTGCTCGATGGCGCGGCCGGCGGCGGTGAGCTGTTCGGTGACGGTGTTGGCGTGCATGGCGGGCTCAGGCACGGGCGGGGTGCCCGTGGGGGTGATGATGGTCGTGGTGCAGGACGTGGGTGTGGCTGTGGTCGTGGAGGTGCTCGGCTTCGGCGGCCTGGCGGTACTTGCAGCCGTCGCATTCGAGCAGCCCGCCCTCGGGCCGCTCGAGGCCGGCCGCCTTGTGGTCGAGCAGCTCGAAGATGCCGTCGTCGAAGCCGAAGTGGGTGCCCAGCGCGAAGGCCACCTGCGGATACTGGCCGCGCAGCCGGGCCACCTGGGCCTTGATGCGCTCCATCAGCACGCCGGTGAACAGGTACACCGGCACGATGGCGAGCTGGCCCATGCCCAGGCGCACCTGGCGCTGGACGACGCTCTCGAGGCGCGGCCAGGTGACGCCGGTGAAGGCCAGGTCCACCAGCTCGAAGTCGTTGTCCTCGAACAGCCAGCGCGCCATCTTGGCCAGCTCGCCGTTGGCGCCGGCGTCGGACGAGCCGCGGCCCAGCAGGATCACGCCGGTGGTCTGCGGGTCGGGCATGTCGAGGGCCTTCATCAGGCGGTCGAGCTGGCCCTGCAGCACCTTCAGGATCTCGCGGCCCATGCCCAGGTGGCGGGCGCAGGCGAAGCTCACCGCCGGGTGGCGGGCGCGGGCGGCCTCGACGGCGGCGGGCAGCTCCATCTTCACGTGGCCGGCGGCGTTGAGGATGAAGGGGATCACCAGCACCTGGCGGGCGCCCCGGGCGGCGTTGTCGAGGCCGGCGTCGAGCAGCACCTCGGCATGCTCGATGAAGCAGGTCTCGATGCGCCAGGCGGGGTGACGCTCGCGCCACCGGGCGGCGAAGTGGAGGATCTCGGCGTTGCCGTCGCGGTTGCGGGAGCCGTGGCCCACCAGCAGGATGGTGGTGTCGTTCATGCGGGGTTCTCCGGGGAGGGCACCGTGGCCTTGCGGAAACGGTGGCTGAAGGCGGGGTCGTAGAGCTTGGAGCGGGCGAGGGTCGGCCAGTCGGCGGCGCCCAGGGCGGGGCTGGCGATGATCATGGCCTGGCTGGCGATCTTCTCGGCCTGGCAGCGCTGCTTGATGTCGGCGAGGGTGCCGCGGACGATCTTCTCCTCGCCGGGCCAGCTGGCCTTCTGGACCACCAGCACCGGCGCGTCCTCGCGCCAGCCGGCGGCCCTGAGGGCGCGCTGGACCTCATGCAGCAGGGTGATCGACAAAAAGATGCAGAGGGTCGTGCGGTGGGCGGCGAGGGCGGTGAGGTCCTCACCCGGTGGCATCGGGGTGCGCCCGGCCACGCGGGTGAGGATCACCGTCTGGGTGACTTCCGGCAGGGTCAGGGTCTCGCCGGCCGCGGCCGCCGAGGCGAAGGCCGACGACACGCCCGGCACCACCGCCCACTCGATGCCGGCGGCGCTGAGCGGGCGGCTCATCTCGATCAGCGCGCCGTACAGGCCGGGGTCGCCGGTCTGCAGGCGCACCACGGTGGCGTGGCGGGCGCACCGGGCGACGAGCCAGTCGCTCATCTCTTCGAGGGTCATGTCCTTCGAGTCGCGGATCTCGCAGCCGGGCGGGGCGAAGCGGGTCGCCGCCTGGCTGACCAGCGAGCCGGCGTAGAGGATCGCGCCGGCCTCCTCGAGCAGGCGGCGCCCCTTGAGGGTGAGCAGCTCGGGGTCGCCCGGGCCGGCCCCCACGAACCAGACCTTGCCGGTCATCGCTCAGACCGCCTGGGGCTGGAAGCAGAAGCGCACGGCGGCGTGGTGCTGCCCGCGGGCGATGGCGGCCACCACCAGCAGGGTGAGCAGCGGCTCCACCGCCACGATGGCGGCGTAGGACGAGGCAAACGCCAGCCAGGCCGACAGTGGCGTGGCCACCTCGCCGACGGCCAGCCAGAAGCCGACCATCAGCGTCACGCCGCTGTAGAAGGCGGCGTCGAGCTTGAGGACGGCGCGCAGGTCGAGCCGGGCGCGGGCGGCCAGCAGGCGCTTGCCGAGGGTGGCATGCACCAGCGTCAGCGGCACGGCGAGGGACAGGGTGTTCACGCCGATGTGAACGAGGTCGGCCGGGGCGAACAGCAGCCCCTGGGCGAGCAGGCCGATGGCGAAGCCGAACAGCGCCGGCACGAAGCCGAGGGCCAGGTAGAGCGGCATGGCGCCCAGGAAGTGCAGCTCGGACGGGCCCACCGGGAGGTGGAAGGCCTGCATGAACAGCATGAACAGCACGCCCGCGATCAGGCTGCGGACGACGAGCGGTGGCGCTTTGAGGAGGTGGATGGACTGGCTGCCGAGCAGGGCCGCGGCGGCGAGGTTGGCGGCGAGGATCTTGGCACTGGCGACGTACCCCGGTTCGATGTGCATGTTGCTTTCCTTCGTGACGATTGGACGAAGTGCGGCAGGACATCGGGGCGTGCAGAAACAGCCTGCAACGGCAATACGGACCGGTGGCAGGGCGAGCGCGGACCAGGGGCGGCAGAGGTTCCGGGAAATGCAGCGGGAACGGGACGGACGTCAATGGTCGGGCAAGCCCATCGGTCGGCTCTGCCCACACCCCGGGGCCAATACCACACCATAACGTCACAGGCCGGTCTTCTGGCTCGCCTTCATCCTCTTCTGCCAACCTTCCCGCGTGCGAGCACGCAGTGGCGTAAAGCAGATTCGTCAGGCTTACAGCAGCGGGGGCTGCGCCGGAATGGTCGGGGAGAGCATGCTCCCGACGTCACCGGACTTCCCGTTTCACCTCACCCGCAGACGCGGGGTCGGCACCCGTAACGGCCCGGAGTCTAACCGCATGTGTTATGCCGCCGCAAGCGCTTTGCGTGGAGGGCGGCGCGGCGTGCCGTCGCGGGTGGGAAACCTGGGGGGTGGAATGGCGTGGCCGAAGCCGGGGCCGGCGACCGGCGGCGCGGGCGGGCAGGCGCTCAGCGCCCGCGCAGGAAGAGCCTGTCGAGGTCGGCCATGGTGAGGGCCGTCCAGGTGGGGCGGCCGTGGTTGCACTGGTCGGCGCGCTCGGTGGCTTCCATCTCGCGGAGCAGCGCGTTCATCTCGGGGAGCGTCAGGCTGCGGTTGGCGCGCACCGCGCCGTGGCAGGCCATGGTGGCGAGGAGTTCGTT
>ERZ650312.1705-NODE-1705-length-12299-cov-5.213901_pt1 | contig 12299 bp, 9 predicted proteins | sample MGYA00376248_ERZ650312 | MGnify/ENA primary metagenome ERZ650312 (study PRJEB26733, sample SAMN07839316) | wastewater metagenome | biome: urban; feature: wastewater treatment plant; material: waste water | place: USA: North Carolina | collected 2016-07-28 ... | reverse complement strand
ATTTTATAAGTATATAAAAATAAAGCCATAAATATTTTTGAATATCTTATGATCAATAAAAATCCACCTTTCGTTGGTTCTTTAACTTTCAAAAATCACATCTGCAATGCATAACCCAAAATCAAAAAGATCAATTGCAAGCTCAAAATCACAGCAAACAACTTCCATCCTTTTTTACGCAATGCAGACTTATCTACTGCTTCGTATGTAACTGTTTTAATCATGTCATCACCTCATACATGAGTGTTGATACTGAAATTGTTTAGTGATCCATCTTTCTTCTATTTTGCATGATATTTGTGCATTTATTACACAATATCACTTTCACATAAATATAAAAGCAAAATCTAAACCAACTTCAGCGGGAGAATTAAAAAACAAAAAACGATTCAATAAAAAAGCCACCCGAAGGTGGCTTTTCAAAACACAGACTTCAAATTAACCAATGAACTTACGTGCATTGCGGAACATACGTAACCATGCACCGTCTTCTGTCCAATCTTCAGGCTTCCAAGAATGCTGTACCGCACGGAAGTTACGTTCAGGGTGCGGCATCATAATCGTTGCACGACCATCTTTCGATGTGACACCAGAAATCGCTTCTGGCGAACCATTCGGGTTCAATGGGTAGTGCTGAGTCGGATTGCCTTGGCTATCGACATAACGCAAGATCACTTGATCACCTGCATTGAGTGCTGCAATGTTTTCCATGCTAGCGTTAAGACGACTAGCTGCAGCCAGGACACCCCGGCCTTTATTAAAACTCTTAGTAAACGACATTTTTGTATTTTCCCGGTAAAAAGGTTAAAGAAAGCGCTTGCTTTAAGGTATTACCCTCAAACTATTATTGGGGTAATACCTTAAATTATTTTTGTTACTAATCTCTAGAGTCATGCTTCTTGATAGAAGCTGCTACAAAAGAGAAACCAGTCGTGACGTAGTGTTTGCCGTAGCTACACACATTCTTTGTCGGTGTGATATAAAAAGACTTGTATAAACCAATCATTTTAGAGACCACACTTTGAATCTGATTGACACGCTCTTGCATGGTATCGGCGTCAGGTGTACCTTCAGCGATCTTTACATTTGAAAAGTATTCTACTTTCTTTTCAAACTTCTTAAGATCCTCTACAGCTACAGCCATGCTCGTTTCTGCATAAGACAGTCTACCAATGCAGGCTTTAATTACACCCATCAATTTCTTGAGCTCTTCTACTGTAAGCAGCGGGTATTCTTTGTCTTCTGCATCACTACCATAATCAGCCCTGGTAAGTTTAATAGTGCTACTAAAAATAGCATTACTTTCACCAAGATTTATCACGGAGTCTTTACCAATCCAAGCAGCCATAAAGACAGAGTCAGTCGCATCAGCAGACATCCATGCTGTCATATCTTCTTCAGGTGCCTTCAAAGCAGGCACCATTTTAACACTTCTCAAAATAGAAGGTCTTGTTTCTGCTTTAAGGTATATGGTTCCAGAAGTAGCTCGCAGGTGTGTAAAGTCATCAACCAGCTTATTAGCACTGATAGAGAACTGCGGGAAGTTCATCTTAAAGTGATTAAAGTAGCTATCGAGCATACCGTAAATAAGCTTTCCGCCTTGCATCAAAGTAGCCACACTAGGCGCAGAGCCAGCTGGCAGCATGATTTGATAGCGTGCTTCACCAAGCTTAGACTCTGAGCTATCTTTGACTATGTCAAGAGATTCCATCAATTCATCATACCTCTTATTAAAGGCATGAACATCAGATTTGATCAAGTTAACATAACTTTGACCAAACGAGATAATCGCTTTGATGATTTCAATGATCTTTTGTCCAATAGCTTTGAGGGTAGAAGCAATATCTTCTTGGGCTAGTGTTTCTGAATCAATGACGTAATCATCACGAATCTCTTCAAGACCCACTACGCCATTGATTGAGTTAATTAAAGCGTTTGATCGTGCTTTAAATGCCTTGTAGGCCTCATAGCTGTATGAGTTACTTATCTTTTTGCCATCCTCGCAAATAGATAAAGCTTCAGCAATGAACTCTTCATCCAAGCCTTCGTCAACGTCAGCATTGATGCTTACATCTTCTGCAGACTCTCCTGAGCTTCCCGAATCACTTGAATCATTGGCTTGAGTTTCTGATCCACCATTGTCAGTGCCATTGTCGCCAGAGGCGTCAGCAGTACCGCTGCCAATAGAATCTTCATTGCTTTTTTCTTCATCTTTCTTCACCAGTGTGGGCTCTCTGTTTTCTTTAATTTGTTCAAGTTCTTTATTCAGTGCAGCAGTTACGTTGAGCTGAGTCAAGTCAGCTTCCACTGCCACATTAGGACGTGTAAAGATTCTACGCATTTTTAATTAGCCTTTATTCTTTACTTCAAGAATAAACACCTTCACTATCTCCAAACAAGATGTGTAAGGTGAATAACAAATCTTCAAAACCACCAGGCTGTCCTACCCAGCTAGTCAATACAGTCTTGAGACTGTATCTTTGCGAAGTAGTATCCACAGGTCCATTGATGCAGAAGAACTTACGAGTCTTGAGCTCAGGAGTAGAATCTCCGCCATTGAGCTCACGCACACGGATAAAAGACTTCCATGTCACCACACTCATAGCTCTCTTACCTGTGGAGATAAACTCAAGTGTGTCGTTGATAAAACGGCGGTGAGTGTCTGACAGATATGGGCTCTTTTCTTGTAGAATCAACCAATCCAAAAAAGATTGAGTACCAAAAGCATGAAGAGCCACGAGCAAGATGCGCTCACGAAAATCAAAGCTCTTTGTGCTGACTTGTGCTGTTTGCATAGCCAGGTAGAGTTCTTCAATTTTCTTATTAGAAATAACAAGACGAGTCTCGTCGATTTCTTTATTAAAGCGCACACTCTCCAAAAGCTTTGCTGTGTTGGCTCCCCGTTTTTCCACGGGCAGCCCGATGTTAAACCCAAGAAAGCCTCTTGGGTACACTACGGCATTTTTATTCACTTGACACTCTCCTCAAATGTGCGCAGTTGGTGAGCGAACTTGTCTACACGACTTTGTGTGTAAGCAATTTCACGCTCGATAGCTGCATCTGGTTTGTTGTCTTGCATTCTTTGCAGATTGAGCAAGCGAAGCTCAAGCAGGCGCTTTGTCTCTTGTGCTTCCTTATAGCGGTTGACTTGGTACTCAGCCACAATAAGTCGTAAGCTAAAGATAGGGCTCTTAGAGAAGCCAGAGATTTTAGAAAGACCCAGTGGGTCAATTTCCTTAGGACTATAAACACCAGACAAAGCATCGGCATTGTCACGAACAATGACGTCAGGGATTTTCTGGAATGCTTGTGCAGCTTCTTTCTTGCCGACAGACACAACAGCCAAGCTATTGCAAAAGTCATTGAAGTTGTCACGAATCCACTGGATGTCACCTGTAGACAAAGAATCCTTGACATAGCTCATATCACCGTTGACTGCTTCAGTCTCCAGGATATAAAAGTAGTTCAGCAGCTTTTGAGCATAGCGGGAAAAGAACGTCAAAGTAGTCTGAGAGTGAATGACGTTAGCTTTAGCCACCGTGATACCATCAACGACGATATCGTTTTCAAACTTAGACTCAATCATCTCTTGAACATGAGCTTGAAACTCAATGATCTTAGGCAGCGCTTGCTGAATGTAACCAATGATGTTTTGGTTCTTTTCCAAACGAAAAAGATTACCAAAGCTTTTGTTAATTTCCTGGGCAGTCTTGGAGTTAAACTTTGCCATAGAAGTCAAAGGCTTAGCATTGTCGTAAGATGGCTTTACCAGCTTTTCAAGCTCACCTCTGGTGATGGTTGCTTCTTCTTCCAGACGGCTCTTGCCAAATGTGGGCAAAAGGGATTTGATGAAATCGAAAATTTTCATGGTCTTTCTCGTTTTGATTAAAAAATAAGGCAACAATATTCCTGCTAGTGCTTTATCAAGAAGCACTAGCAGGTCATGTAGAAATGTTTATCAGATGTTTACAGCATTACCTTGGAGCAACATCTTCATGATGTCAGTCACATCGGGGCCACCGTTTTTATTAGACATCTTAATGTCACGCACACCTACGTTAGTGGGTGCAGCCACACCACGATGATAGAATGTCACGCGCTCGTACTGGGGATCAATGATGACAATCAGCATCATGTAGCCTGCCTCAAACAGCTTTGCACGAGAGTTAGGATTCTTGAACTGAAAGCCAGATTTCTGTTCAATCTCACGAGCAGTAGCTTCAGACATCACAACGATGTTGCTAGACTGAGCAGCTGGAGTTTTATCAGAGGTCAAACCTGCCAGGCGTTGATTGTTAGCATTGCGCAAGATACGTTGATAAGTACCGCTCTTATCATCGAGCAGCAGCTTCTTGCGGTTGTCGATCATGTCTTGACACATGACCAAGTCTTTCCAAAACGCAATACGGCCAGCACGCCATGAGTGAAAGCGCTCCACGATGGTGTCTTCAGTTTTGTTAGCAGACATCAAAGCCGTGAGCACGCCACCGGGCACAACGCTAGTGGCCAGACGCACGGTCACAGGAATAGTGACTTTAGAGTCAGAATTATCAGAATCACTGAGACTCACGTTAATCAGTTTACCTACGGCCAAGTTACTCAACTCACGTGTCAGTTCATTCAGACGTGGCGCAGCTGAAGCTGTACGATACTGATTGTTAGTGGTACGTGGGTCACGTGCTTGACTATTTTGTCGAGGAGCCTGACGATTACCAGCAGGGGCTACTGCATTGCTCTCCAAAGCAAAAGCACTATTGGAACGAGGCAGACAAAACTCATAAGACTCAAGAGCTGACTTATAAGCGCCTTCAGAGTAACTTTCCATACTGAAGAAATCAGGAGCCGTAGGATTCAGAGCACCCAGTGTACGAATCACTTTGGTAGAATTGACAGTCCCAAGCAAAGAAAGAGCTTGCAAATAGTAGCCTGTGAAAATATTCAAAGTAGTTTGCAAGATATCTGGCAAGTACTCAATATGAAGGCAGCTTTGGTCAATGAGTGTCTCGGGCTCTACTCGCGTCATTTTGACAATGTCTGTCAAAGAGTTTTGAGAGGCCAAAGTGTTTGTAAAATCATTGGCAGATTTGAGTGTCTGCTGAGCTACATTAGCAGCATCTTTGGTCTTACCAATCATATTGAAGGCCGATGTGGCGGCCATTGCGCCTTGCAGCGCGGTCGTGATCACAGGTGCTACCATGACTTGTTCCTTAAAGTTTTAACGAAAAAAGATTATTAAATTCTGGAGAAAATAAATGGAAGAAAGATCTTCACTGTTTGATTTCTCGCTAGACGATGTTTCACACTATTCTTCAATAGGTCCTATATCTACAGCGATATCAAACAATTTGTTTGGTATAAACCATAGACAAACACCTTCGCCGGTTCCGCTTAATAGGGACCACTATGGGTTGGCTTTCTTTACTCGTCCTCAGCTTAATTTGCAGGATGAGAATATTAGAAATTTTCCATTACTTCTTCCATTTCTTACCAAAGACCCAACCTCATATCAGCTCGCTATCAGAAACTTACTAGATCCAAGAGTGGGTAGAGGCTGGGGTGGGTATACAGCTAGAACTTCTGATCTGATTGATCAAGAGCAGGCATTCATCCCAATCCTTACCAATCACCTCATATCTCTGTCGGGTTTTAGGGATATTGAAGTACCTAGTTTCTCAGCACCCGAAGGCGTTTATAAAGAAGGTTACTCAATGCCTGACGGCTTGGTAACTAACTATACAACATACGATATCACAGCGACATTCAGAAACTCCATTGGTGACCCTATCACGATGTTGTTTTTCTTGTGGGCTCACTACATGGGTGGTGTGGTAAAAGGCACATTAATGCCTTATCCAGATTTTCTAATCCAGAATATTCGGGACTACGATACTGCCATTTATAGACTGGTGTTGGACAGGACTAAAACAAAGGTGCAGCGCATTGCTCGCACTATTGCTTTTCCTTTGAATGTACCAATCGGCGGTATGTTTGACTTCTCTATAGACAAACCCTACAACGATGCTAATTCTGAAATTGCTATTCAGTTTAGGTGCCATGGAGCTGAGTACAATGATGACCGTTTGGTGTTTGAGTTCAATAAAGTCTCAGGTATTTTTAATGCCGCTATGAAAGTGGAACCTGATCTTGAGACAGGTAAACTCAACTCTGATGAGATGGTTAAAATTGACTATGCTCTTCTTCAGATGATGAACTACAGAGGTTATCCTTACATTAACCCCTGTACATATGAGCTCGATTGGTACGTGCAGCGCGACGTGTATGAAGCCAAAGTAGCTAGAATGATGCAAGTCACGCAAAGCCTGCTTAACAGACAAGGCTCAGGTACAGCCCCAATGGGTGAGATAGGCGCTGAAGGCGGTGAGCTGCCTGAAAATGAGTACGACGCTTAACCATTGCAATTTGAATAAAAGGTTTAAACAAAATGGCAATCAATGAAGATATCCTATCTCAGGATACAAGTGTAGCTAGAGCTATTAAGAATGTACTAGCTTACAGATACAATCCATCTTCTATTCAGCAAACCTCTGTAGGTATTATTAGAGATTTGTTTGATGGTAAAATTGATGTAGTAGATCCTACTGAGCCTTTGGTAATGCTCATGGAAATGAGTGCCATCAATACAGCTGCCGCCATGATTGATGGTGCTGTAAACACTCGTAAGCAATACCCGGTAGCTAGTCAGACCGAATTGGAAGTCTATAACCACATGTCTGATGTAGACTATATTGGTCGGTTTGCATCTCCTTCCAATACTAAGTTCACTATTGTCTTTAAGGAAAAAGAACTTATTGAGTCATTGGTGTATGATCCAGTAGATGGTCTGCGTAAATTAGTCATTCCGCGCAATAGCTACTTTACAGTCGCTGACACCACCTTTAGTTTGCAATACCCCATCATCATCAGACAACTGTCTCATGGTGAGTTAGATATTGTCTACGATACTGCTCAAGAGTCTCCTCTACAAACACTGAGCTCTAACGTGGTAGATTGGGAGTTTAGAAAGCTAGTCAACACCGAAGACTACTTTGTAATGCTCACAGTAGATGTCCAGCAGTTTGTGGTGACTAGCTTTAGAGACAGTATCAACACGACTAGTGGATTGTCTAAGAACTATAGCTTTGTAGATAAGTTCTATCATGCTCGTGTCTACAATAAGTCCACAGCCACAGGTAATGTTTGGAAAGAGCTTAAGACTACACACAGTGGTCAGCTCTACGATATCAACAAACCCACTGCTGTCTTGAAGGTTCTGTCTGACGATCAACTCACAGTCACTATCCCTCAGATCTATATTACGAACAATTTGATCTCAGGCACGATTCGTATTGATATTTACTCTACAAAGGGTGAACTATCAATGAACCTGTCTACTTATTCATCTGATGCTTTTGGCTACAAGTGGCATGCAGTAGATGAGTCAGAGATGACTCAGTTCACAGCACCTCTTACTACCCAGACAGCTTCTTCTGTGTATAGTACACAGATGGTCACAGGAGGCACAGACTCTTTGAGTTTTGAAGAACTGAGGTATCGGGTCATCAATAACGCCATTGGTCCTAAGCAAATTCCTATCACCAATATTCAAATCCAAACAGTGCTTGACACTAAAGGATATGACTTGGTCAAGAATGTAGACATTGTTACTAATCGGGAATTGCTAGCTACAAAGCCCATGCCTACTCCTTTTGATGAACGACTAATCACTGCAGCAGCTAGCAGCATTAGTACAGTAGTGCTTAAAGCAAGCGAAGCTATCAATCACCCATATGTGTATGACAATGGTGAGAGAATTACTCTGTCACCTAAGATGATATTCCAAAACAAAAATGGAATTGTCTCTATCGTACCTAAAGCGATTGTAGATGAGATCCAATCACTAGATGCTGAAAGCATTGCTACAGCAGTCAGTGATGCAGGATACCTGTACACTCCGTTTTACTATGTATTAACGGCTACGCAAAATGAGTTCAACCTGAGACCCTATCAGCTGTCTGATCCGAAGTCTTCGTTCATTACCTTTGAAGCTCAAAACGACACCACTGGACTACAGGTAAACACAAGACGTTTTACTGTACAGAAGCAAGATGATGGTTACCTAATCACAGTAGTGACCAAAGGCAATACCATCTACAAAAATCTTGACTCTAACTTAGTGGGTGCTCAACTGGCATTCATTCCTTATGGTGAGACAGAACGCTGTTATATCCAAGGTGTAGAAGTAGCCAAGACAGTTAATAACAACCGTGTCTTTGAATTTAAACTCAAGACTAACTTCGATATCGATGATCAACACAACTTGATCTTCGAGAATTTCAATATGTTTGACACACTGCCTAGAAAACTAGGTGTGTCACTGAATGCACGTTTTAACGTCATTTACTACACTCAGTCACAAATGCCTAGCACATATGTGCAGTCGTCCTCTGACAGGGCTTTGGGTGCTTTCCTATTAGCTCCTGGCTCTGTAGCAATTGGCTACGACGGTATTGAAGTGATCTTTGGTAGCTACTTACAGAGACTGTGGTCTCGCTCAAGATCTCATGCACCTAACGCTATTTACAAAAAGTACGAAACAGATGTTCCACTTCTTTACGAAGAAGATGTATACCAAACAGACCCTGTTACAGGTCTTAACTTTACGCCTGACCCAGTCACAGGTGAGCCAGTCTTTACCCTACTTCATAAAGCAGGTGATATCGTTTATGACGACTCTACTGGTTTAGCTGTTAATCGGTTTAAGAAAGGTGATGTTGTCATTGGTCCAGACAACCAACCTGTCCTGGAAGCTGCTGGACAAATCGAGCGAGAGCTAGACATCATGTTTATCGATGGTGTCTACTATTTTGCTAACGATCCAGCTTCTACTGATTACAAGAAGCAAATCGAAGATGCCGTAGTGAGTTGGGTGACTCAAGATATCGCAAGCATCGCTGAGCGTGTGCTAGATCAAACAGATATCTTCCTTTATCCAAAGACCAATATGGGTACTATCGATGTCATGGTGGATAACGGTGTAAAGACTGTCATCGATGCTGAGCAAAGCTTTACGGTTAAGCTCTATGTCTCTAAACAAGTCTATGAATCAGAGCCCCTAAAAGAGGCACTGACTACGACCTGTATCAAGACCATTGATGCTGCATTGACTCCTACGCTTATTGCTGTGGACAACATCGTTGAGTCACTTAAGAAAGCTTTGGGTCAAGACGTCTTGTCAGTCAAGATATCTAATCTTGCTGGAGACAAAGACTTGAACATGTTCACGATTATCAATGCTGGTGATAGAGCTAGTTTGAAGAAGAAGCTCAAAGCTTTGCCTAATAACACACTCATCGTTACAGAAGACGTTACTGTAGACTTTATTAAGCATTCAGTTTAAACATTACTTGCAGCATACTCCCTAGAGCTTTTTACTGCTCTAGGGAGTATGCTGTATGGTTTAATTTAAGCTACTGCTTCATTCACACGAGTGACGTGTTCACCACTGATTCTTTCAATGTAGGCCATGTAGGCATTGACTACATCGAAATAGCGTAGAATAAAGAGCAAGATTTCACGAAGCAAACTAGCGTAACCATTAACAATGGTGACAGCTTGAATGAGCGTGTCGTACTTGTCCTTCAAACTAATACCAGCCTTAGAGTTAGCTTGTTTGATAACATCTAGACCTTTCTTCAAAGCCAGGATGATCTCACAGCCTTTAGCCAGATGAGCATTAAGTTTATTGACGACCGAAGTGTTTAAGCAACGATTGACAAAGTCTTCAAAACGCACTGAACTCAAAGAAATTGAGGTAGGCTTTTGCAGAGCACTGACAAAAGGTTCACCTTCCACATACTCGTGTAGTTTTCCAGAATAAGAAAACAGTGCAGGAAGATCAGAATCTAGCACAGCTTCAAAGTTCTCAGTAAACGAAGTATTGTAGAAGTAAGCTTCAATACCTTTGAGCTCCTCAATGTCGCTGACTTCATGGCAGCTGCGAGAAAAGCGAGCTGGTGCATCCTTGAACTCTTGAGCTAGCTCTCGGGAGCAAGTAAAGGATTGAGCCATTGAGATTTGTACTTGCTGGTTGCGAGCCAACAGCAAATTCATCTTAGAGCTCAGCTCTGTACACACTCCATCAAAGACAGCGATTTGTTTTTCCACACTATCAATGGAGGATTGCTTGAGATTTTCAATCTCAAGATCAATAGCGCCATCGAGCGTGGACAAAGCAGCATTGAACTGCACGTTAGTCTTTTGTTCGGTGAAATAACCAAGAGGCCTAGATTCATTAATAAAACCAGGAGCTACTGAATCCACCAGTTCAGCATCCTCGCAACACATACCGTTGGAGTCAGCTAAGTTAAGACGTACATCCACAATATCGTTGATGCGATTCTTAGCATCTTCTACCAAGATAAAGTCTGCATCTAGATTAGGCACTTCACCAGCGATGACTGGTCCACCAAAGATAGAAGAAACTTTTACGTTGTTTGGACAGTTGTCAGCGACACTAGGATCACCGATCTTGTTCATCAAGGTAACGTGTGGGGCTTTGGATGCTTCAGTGTTTTCACTGTGTGGCTCGATATAAGGCTCTAGGCCTTCATCCACATCATCATTGATACCTGCCATTTAGTTTACCCCTTTGTGAATTTCTTTGATTTCTTCCAGCAGCAATGTAAAACCATTGAGCAAGCCAGTGATGTCACCAGTCAAAGCCGTGATACTTTCTTGAGTGTCTTTGCTCAAAGCAGTGTGTACACCCATGAAAGCGAATACAGGACTTGTAGCTCCAGTGATGAGCTTAGGAGGGTAAGCGCAGCTGTAACGCAACATCCACATTTCCTTGATCATCTCTTCGAGCTGGCGAGTATTGAAAACACACATCTCGTTGACATCAGACAAGAAGTCACGCGCTTGTGTTGCGCACTTTTCGATGTAGTGAGTGTTCTTGTTAGCGACTTCAAAAGTAGGAAGTGCCAGCGTGTTAGCAATAGCTTTAGCCAGAGCAAGGCATGTTACTTTGTTTGGCGATACTTTCAAAATGAAGTTACGGCTCTTCTCGCTCAGTTGTGTGATATGGTTCATTTTCGTGTTACCTTTGAAACGGATTAAAAACTCTAAAAAGATTTACTGCTTAGCTAGCCAGTGCATCTAATTTGGCTGCGCTCTTGAAAAGATCATTGTAACCGAGCTTTTCAAGATCTCTTTGTAAGGCGATGTATTTTCTGAGGTCTCTTTTTGACTTAAAGATGGTTTCTTTAATCTTTACAATCAAAGGAACAGCATCTTTAGTTTGCGAGATGATCTTTTCAATCTCTTCAATATCCTCAATAGCCTTTAGAACAGATTGCTTATCTTCGGGCTTAGTCTTCAAATAAGCAATGAGTTGCTCTTTTATTCTAGAGTACCTGGTGCGGTCATCGTCATAGACGTAAGCTCGCTCAGTAGACAAATAAAAGAAACCACGGGTAATTATAGCCAATGCCAAGCCAGCGAGCAACGCAAGAATACTGATCTGTCCAGTGACTGCCATAACCAGAAAAGTACTGGCAGCTGTCAATTTAAGCATTTCTTTGACATTATGGATAATAGCCACCATGAGACTGCTGTTGCCTTTGTTATTGACTTTAGTGAGTGCTACCACTAAGTCCCGACCATAGCCGTACCTGGCTGCATATACGTCAGCTACGTATTCTGAGCCAGTTTGGTCATACTCTCTTGCACCTAGAGATGAGTCTGCTTTCCTAAAACACTCAGTGAGTACAAATGTAGCTGCAGCCATATTGTCTTTACTGACTGAAAGATCACGCATTGTATTTTTATCTAGATCAAACCCATTGGCTACGAATGTATAAAAGTATTCACGATTGGTTTGACTCGCTGAGCTAGAGATAGCTAAAGCTTCTAAAGCTAAGTTTGTAGTGCGCATGCGGCACATGTACTCAAAGTAAGTAAAGATGTGGCCGAGCTCATGTAAGCACACCGCAGTCATTTGCTTTGGAGTGAAAGCAAATTTCTTCATATGCAGGAGACTAAAGACAATATCTTGAGCGTGCTCAGCAAAAGCTCCATAGACTTTGCCTTCGCGCATATCCACCCTAGCCATCATGTCTTGTTTTTTATATGCTTCTACCACATGTTTGAGTTTGTCGAATGAATAAGCAAATCCCTCAAGTTCATCACTATTTTGTCTAAACTGAAAGTTACCAAAGATGTGATTTATGCTCACACTACGCACTACAGCATAAATTTCATTAACATCAGCAATAGGGAAATGCACTTTTGCTGTAATA